>Ga0115567_10007411_pt1 | contig 10409 bp, 9 predicted proteins | sample COGITO_mtgs_1204_2_FD_88679 | JGI IMG/M metagenome (GOLD analysis project Ga0115567, IMG submission 88679) | Pelagic marine microbial communities from North Sea - COGITO_mtgs_120412 | ecosystem: Environmental > Aquatic > Marine > Epipelagic | place: Germany:Helgoland, sampling site Kabeltonne... | reverse complement strand
GATTGGGTAGATGAAGCAACAGGAGCAACTATGCTTGCAGATATTAGTGTCAGCGCATCTACTTTCTATGTAACGACTGGAACGCACGGTGTTCACGTCTTTGGGGGAATAATCGGATTAACATACATGACATTCAAAGCATGGACTGGCGGATATACTCCAACAAATGCAGTATCGATTGAGTATTTCGGTCTCTACTGGCACTTTGTCGACTTAGTTTGGGTACTAGTATTCCCATTCTTCTATCTATATTGAGGTGAAAAAAATGGCACATTACACAATTATGGGAAAAGACCCCTACTGGATGAATTTCTATGGATTAATGATTTTGACTTTAATAGAGGTCGCAGCAGTTGGTTTGGATTTATCCGATACAGCCGCTAATATTGGTTATACAGAGAAAAAGTTGACTTTAGTAATATTAGTTGGTATTGGTGTACCTAAATTCATAATGATTGCAGCCATATTTATGCATCTTTTTGGAGATGAAGATTCTAAGATTCTAACCCTTACAGCGCTATTCCCTGCGTTTTTCATTATTGTCATGATACTATTCATCGGATTAACACATCCTGAAGCCACTACTGGATTACCGGAGTGGTGCAGACCTGGATTCTACAGTTGAAGATTGTAAAGTTCATCTCTGATGAGTGATTCGATAGAGCGCGGCCGAGATCGCATAGCCCGGTATTGCGGTGGATTTGAAATCCACTGTCCATTGGACGCGGGGGTTCAAATCCCTCTCTCGGCGCCACTATCACTCATTAGGAATCGAAGATGCACCACGGATTGTGATCTGATTTTCATGATACTTCATTGAAACTGGAGTAGTTAGAACCGCTTCACCATCTACATTAACAAACATTATTGGATTATGGCGTTCATTAGATGGATTGCCATCTTTATCGACTGCTCTAACTTCAAGAGATTTGGAAGATTGCATACTAATTTTCCCCCACTTCCCTACATGCTTTCCTTTTTCTAATGGGCCCATTATCAGGAGCATCTGTAATTTAGAAAGCCCAAAGGCTAGTATTAGTGAACCATGATTTTGAATTGGGGATGCACCAGGTGTGACTTTGAATCCACCGCCAAATGTCTGGCATTGAGAAAGGCAAAATAAGCCTGAAAAATCAACTATGCGTCCGGGTTCATCATCTACTTTGATCCAGCCCCGTTGTTTCTTCCAACCAAGTATTGCTCTAATCCCTAAAAAAGTATACTTCATCTGGCCTCTAATCCATTTGAACTTCCCTTCATTCTTCATACGATTTACTGCAGATGTAACTCCAGAATCAACTTCTAAGAAACTCCAACGCACCATATTTCCATCAATATCAGGGTCACCATCCACTGAGTGATGTTTTGGATCAGGAATTGTATCATGACCAATCGCAGGATGACCTTCGACCCTTACTGCACCAACTCTTCTATCGGTACCTGAAACTAGGATGTCTATTGCGCCTTGCATGTCTGGAAATTTTTTACCTCTGGGAATAGGAATTCCATGAGCTCGAGCATAATCATTACCACTACCTATTGGTAAAATCCCTAATGTCATTTTTGAACATCTAAGGCCTGATGCAACCTCATGAACCGTACCGTCACCTCCGACTGCAACTACAATTTCGTAATCGCCGCTAGATAGATTATGAGCAATCTCTGTTGCATGACCTGGGTATTCGGTTTGATGTAAATCTATTTCAAATCCTGCAGTCCTCAAAGCGGGCTCAAATAAGTCCCATTGCTTCATAGATAATCCATCTCGGGCCTTGGGGTTAAGGATACACGCAATACGTGTCATGATTACACCAGTAAGGAGTTGAGACTTGAATGCTCCCAAAGCGAGGAATCATGAGTAAAGGATGTTTCGAACGTTTAGAGGGCATCCTATGGACGATGAAGATTTCATGCGTCGAGCTATTGAATTAGCTGAAAGAGGAAGATACTCAGTCAGACCAAACCCACTTGTTGGTTGTGTCTTAGTAAGGGCCGGAGAAATCATTGCCGAAGGGTGGCATGACCATCTTGGCGGGCTTCATGCCGAACAAATGGCAATCGCAGATGCGGAATCAAGAGGTGTAGAAACTCAAGGAGCTATTGCCTATGTGACTCTTGAACCATGCAATCATTTCGGAAGAACGCCTCCTTGCAGCGAAGCATTGATGTGGGCTGGAGTGAAGAAAGTTGTCATTGGAGCAGCAGATCCAAATCCTATCGTGAGAGGAGGAGGTTTGGAAGCTCTAAAACGAGAAGGAATAGATATTGAAATCGGCATTCTAGAAAAAGAATGTAATCAGCAAATGTTTGCATTCATGCATTGGTGTAAATATAGAAGACCGTATGTACTTCTAAAAGCGGCTACAGATAATAATGGAAGAATAGATGGTGATCCAGAAAAGCCCGCAGTAAGGTTCTCATCAAAGGAATCATTAGAAATGGTACATCAAATAAGAAGAGATTCGATGGCGATTATTGTTGGAGTGAATACTGTAATCAGAGATGACCCCAAGTTAACAGTAAGAGCTGAAAAAATTTCTGCTAGCGACATTATACCAAAAAGAATAGTTATTGATCCAAATAATAGAATCCCCAATGATTGCTATTTAATGACAACTTCAGACGCTGAAACATATCTAATTAATGCGGAAAAATATGATTCCAGCAATGATAAAGAACATGTCAATAGAATTGTTTTACCCTCAGAAAATAGAAAAATAGATGTTAAGAAGATACTAGATTACTTGGGAGACTTAGAGGTTCAAACACTGTTATTAGAAGGAGGATTAGAAACTTGGAAACGTTTCTTAGAAGAAAAACTTGTAGATTCGGCTCATCTTTGTATATCAAAAATAGAATTGGATGCAAAAAATGAAAATTACTTCAATAAAAGTCATCTTGAACAAGCAGGATTGATTGAGAAAGAAGAAATTAAACTAGGTAGCGATATAATCAGTAAATGGGAAAAAAATGAATGATATGGTGGGCCGTCCAGGATTCGAACCCGGGGCAAGGCGTCCGAAGCGCCCCATTTTATCCACTAAACTAACAGCCCTTGTTATTAGTCGTGCAGGGGTAATCTGATTTCAATGCAACGGATGACAAACGACAACCATACGTGCTAAACTCTTGTGAACTTTGACGGGTGAACGTACAACAACGCTCCAACCTATAGCATTTATTTGATTCTCAATTTCGCTCCAAGGTCTACCCATTACGATATAATCGACTTCGGGGTCATTTTCAAGAGATTCTGCCCCTGCAGGCAGCATGGTAGATATTGTAGAATCGGGGTCAATTTCTAACGCTTGAGCCAAGGCAGCTAAAAATAACTCAAGACCATCATCCGATTTCCAAGCATTACGGCCATATGGAGGATCAAAAGCAAATATACAATTCTTCTTTTTAGCCCATAGTTTAGCTATATTCTTAACACTACATTTTTCCACTTTGATTATACCTGAATTATGCTTATCTGCCCATGAGAGGTTTTTTTTAGCACCATAGACCATAGTAGGATCTAAATCACTAGCATATACGTCCATTCCTTGCAGTAAGGCTTCTATTGCTATACCTCCGGTGCCACAAAAAGGATCAATCATTATTTTTGGATTAATTGCCTCTCTATGAGCTAGAGATATCAATAATTTTGCTAATCTAGGTTCGAGAGATATCGGTTTGAAAAATGGTCTTTCCATTGGTTGCCGCCCAATAAAATTAGGTTTAGTCCATTTATTTTCCCTAATTCCCCATATAATACAAGGATTGCTTGCTACTGAATCCCAGTGCACCTCTCCATCTACTTTACCAGCAACAATAATCACAATCTCATATTGTGGATTGTTTAAATCAACAGGATTTTTATCAGAATATAATTGAGCTCCTACTTCCTTTTCTAAGTCTCTGCGAGATATACCTTTTACTCCTGAACCTAATTTTTTACTTCTGACTGCAAAACTACCTAAAGGTAAATTTTCCCGAGACCAATTATATATTTCTTGAGATAACCTAGTAAAATCAGTCTCATTAGAAAAACCGCCAAAATGAATTAAATCATCTACTAAAGCAGCAGATGATAAACGTGAAAGAAATTTATCTTCAATAGCCTTATCGAGTAATATAAGGCGAGGATGGAGTATCTTAAAATCACCAAATAATGACTTAATTTCTGAACGAAAAAGGAATGGATGCCATCCACTTCCAAGAATTAGAGTCCCTGACATTACGTCACCTATGTTCACCCGTGTCCGACTTCAACCCTAAATGCCTCGACGTCGGCCATAGCATGAAGACGGGGCAGGGGGAGTATCATGGGATGTAATTTGAGAGATTTGGCGCCTTCTCAGCCTATCGGTTTGAGTGAATTAAAAGGTGAAAAAGTAGCCGTTGATGTTTTTCTTAATGCATATCAGTTCATAACTAGTTTGACGGGTCAAGATGGTAAGCCACTATCGTATAATGGTAAACCTGTGGCTCACCTCATGGGATTCTTAGATAGAGCAACAATAATGATGGAAGAAGGTATTGATCCTGTTTTCATTTTTGATGGGAAACCACACCAATTGAAGATGGAAACATTAGGCGGGAGAAAAGAAAGAAAGATTAATGCTGTTTCGAAATGGGAAGCTGCAATTGAAGCAGGAGATATGAGTGCTGCTAAAAAGTTGGGTCCTCAGACTGCTGAATATACTAGAGAAATGGTTGCAGAAACTAAAGAAATGTTCGATTGTTTAGGAGTGACATGGTTGGAAGCACCAATGGAAGCTGAAGGAGCAGCTGCTGTTCGTTGTAGAAATAACGAAGTCTTTGCAGTTGCAAGTCAGGATTGGGATACTCTGCTTTATGGAGCACCTGTGATGATTAGAAATCTTACGTCTCATGGCACGAGGAAATTTGGTAGAGTGCTCCAAGCCGAAAAAATTGTGCTCAAAGAAATGCTCGATTTACATCAAATTACATACGAACAATTAGTTGATTTGGGAATAATGATTGGTACTGACTTCCATGAAGGAATAAGAGGTATAGGACCAAAGACTGGTTTGAAATTAATTAAAGAGCATGGCACAATGGAAAAAATTTCTATTGCTAAAGGATTTGATTTACCTGAAAATTTAGAAGAAATCAGGAGACTTTTCACAAATCATCCTATTCATCCGATACCATTACCAGAATCATCAAAATCTATAGAAGAAAAACTTACTGAATTTGCTAAATCCAGAGGTTTTGGTGAAAAGAGAATAAAAAGAGCAATTACTAGGCTAGCTAATGCTAATAGGTTGAAATCTGATAGTCAACCGACTTTATTCGATTTTTGAAAAGGTTGCGACTCTCCCTAGGACTGTGTCGCCCTAGGGGAGTCTGTCGCTGCATGACATCTACGATGTTGCAGGCTAGCAAAACAATCTAGTATTCCAATTTCTCAATCAGAGAACGCCGCCGTTTTCGTCAGCATCTAAGATACCGTCTCCATCGTCGTCATCATCCAGATAATCGTCCAAGCCATCATTGTCGTGGTCGAATTGACCGGTATTACTCCAGCCATCATTCTGCTCAAACCAGTCGGAAAGACCATCATTGTCATCATCTAGATCCAAGTAATCTTGGTATCCATCGTTGTCATGATCATATCTCCATACGCCGGTAACGCCATCGTTTTCGTCAACATCGAGGATGTTATCATTATCATCGTCATTGTCAACACCGTCATTCATTCCGTCATTGTCATGATCGCGTGAGTAATCCTCACCGTTCGGTCCAATGTCGTTCCAATTGTCAATGCCATCATTATCGATATCAAAATCTACGTTATCGCTAACACCGTCGTTGTCATGATCATAGATGTCTGTATTTGGGTTGCCGTCATTAACTTCCTCTTGGTCGTCAATTCCGTCGCCATCATCGTCATCATCATCTGCATCGTCGATACCATCGTTATCGTGATCCTCGGGATTAGCATCCTGATTATCAGGAATACCATCATTGTCATCGTCGAAGTCTAGGTCATCAGGGATGCCGTCTCCGTCGTTGTCGTTCTCACCGTTCTGGTCTTGGTTCTCGAGTTGTTGGTTTTGCTGCTGATCGGATTGTTGACCCTGTTGTCCTTGATTGGAGTCTTGGGTCTGACCTTGCTGCTGTTGGTTCTGGCCGTTCTGGTTATTTCCATTCTGACTATCGCCAGTCTGCTCACCTTGCTGACCTGATTGTTCACCACCAGATTGTTGCTGGCCTTGTCCATTATCTTGCTGCTGACCTTGCGATCCATCCTGACTGTCTTGGCCTTGTTGACCATCTTGTCCTGATTGTGATCCTTGATCTTGGCCTTGGCCTTGTTGACCGTCTTGACCTTGACCTTGACCTTGACCTTGACCTTGACCTTGACCTTGTCCTTGACCTTGACCTTGACCTTGACCTTGTCCTTGACCTTGACCTTGTCCTTGACCTTGACCTTGACCTTCACCTTCTTGCTCTGATTCGCCGCCGCCTTCTGCGCCGCCTTCGCCGTCACCTTCGTCGTTTCCTGGGAAATCAGGGTCGTACGCATCAGGTATTCCGTCTCCATCAGAGTCAGATGAAGATCCATCGTTAGGATCATTCGGGAACGCATCCGAGCCGTCAGCTACACCGTCACCATCAGTATCTGCTGAATTCGGGTTAGTACCCGCAGCGTACTCCTGAGAGTTGGTTAAGCCGTCGCCATCCGGATCTGCGTTCGCATCACTTGATGATGTAGGATTTAGCCCGTAAGCTACTTCCCATCCATCAGGTAATCCATCGTTGTCAGTATCTGCATTGTTCATGTCTGTTCCTGCAGCCTGCTCCTCAGCATTGGTTAGTCCATCTCCGTCCCAATCGGCGCCACCATCTGATGGGTCGAGTGGATCAGAACCGTCAGCTTGAACGCCGACTGAACCAGCCATTATCACGAGGAGTAGTGCAATCAACATACTCATATTTTTCGTTTTCTTCATTTTCTTTTCACTTCCTTAAAAATTTAGTTGTAGAGTACCCGCTGTTCTCTCTTTCCGAATAATGCTCACGCCTAATATTCTGTAAACTTTCTTTCGGGAGATTAGGATTGAAGGGAAGCAAGTTAAATAAATGTCTAATATAATAAAAAAACGCTTTACTGCGCTGATTTTATAGATTTTAGAACGTTCTTAAAATTTATTTAACTCCTCCTTGTTTATTATCCATTCTCGCGGGCTTTCATAGGGAACCCTCTGTTCCCTCTAACTTACGGAGGTATGTATACCCTATTTCAAGGATTCGTGACAATGAATCAAGGGGTAAGTTTAGATAATTCTGCATTAAAGCGAGCAGAACCTAAGAAATGTAGAACTGGAGTTGCCAAGGTTGTTAAAATTAAACTGATGAAAAATAAATTTGACCAAAGTTCTATTCCGTTGCCTAATGTAAAGTAAAGAGTCCAACCAATAGATATTGCAAACCATAATCTATAACGACGACCGAAAAGTGCGAATCTCGCTTTAACTAACTCATCGGAATAGAGTTGTGGGACTTCATCAATTTCAGCAAGATCATGTTCGATTGCACATCTTGCACAAACAAGATATCTTGGACCATTACCACTTACGAACTGACTATTAGGGTAGTTTTGCTTACACAACCTACAGTATGCCATGTTAGTTCAAACTCTCCCAGTATGGATTGCTAATTCAAGGCTACGGTCTTCTAACTTGACTTTCATGTAAAATTGATTCGACTAGGATAGGTTTCTGGTTAAGGAAATTTAATATTAATTTATCACCAAATGGGCTGCCAACTGATTCGGGATGATACTGAATTCCAAATACTGGCAGAATAGGATGTCTAATCCCCATGACAAGAGTTTTTGATTCATCCCATGCCGTACATATCATTAATTCATTTTTTGAATTGAGAACTAAACTATTATACCTCATTAGAACGAGAGGAGATTCTAAATTCAAATACAATCCACTATTATCATGATTAATCAATGATGGAATGCCATGTACTGCATCTAATGGAGATTCAATTAATTCCCATCCGACTGCCAATCCCAAAGCTTGGTGCCCCAAACATAGCCCAAGTACAGGTATCTGATAATTATCGACTATTAATTTGCCATTTACTGTCAATCGAGCAATTTCCATAGTGATTTCTGATTTTTCGGGACGAGAAGGTCCAGGCCCTATAATTACATATTTGGGCTTAAAATCTTGGAGCCAACGGTTAACTATCTTTTGCGGGTTAACAAATTCTTTTGGGCGACCCTCGACGATGCGAACTGATTTACCTAATTTAACCAAAGAATTAGCAATATTCTCAGTGAATGAATCTAAATTATCAATCAATAATATGTCAGCGGTAAAGGAAGATTGAATTTCACCTCTCAATATATGACCTACTGTTTTGAGTGAGGTTTTTGGTTGAGGTTTTGGTTCACCAATAGGTCCCGATACTTTCGGTATCGGAGACATTTCTGATTTACGCTTAGGTAACTCTTCTATTGAAAATCCAGTTCTAAAGCCCCACGTTGCATCGGTAATCGCCGTAGCTTTCCATCGTGCTTCTTCTACCTCAGAAGATGCTTGAGAACCAATTACAATACCTCCCCCTGCCTGAACTCTACCATGCCAATTATTAGGACCAGAATGCGCTTCTAGAGTACGTATTAGAATATTGAACTCAGAAATACCTGATGATGAATGGAAGTGACCTATGGACCCGGTCCATGCACTTCTTGGTGCGCCTTCTATCGTATTAATTGCGGCTATTGAGGCTATTTTTGGACATCCTGTAATTGAACCACCTGGGAATAAAGCAGAAATAATTTTTCCAAAATCTATATTTTCGCCCAATTCGCCAGTGACGCCACTAACTAAATGTTGTACTGTTGGTAATGCTTCAATACGAAAATCTGACCAATGAACTGAACCAGGTTTGCAAATCTTTGATAAATCATGTTTCTTCAAATCGACTAACATCAGATGCTCTGCAATTTCCTTCTCAGATGATGACATTTCTAATTGAAGTCTCTTATCCTCTGCAATAGATCTGCCTCTAGGATAGGTTCCTTTAATTGGCCGAGTTGATACGATTCCTTTCTCAGTTTTAAGAAGCCTTTCAGGACTTGCAGATGCTATACTCCAACCATGATCATGGAGGTACAGCCAAGATGAAAATGGAGATGGATTTGTTTCCAGAATACGTTGAAACGCATACCAGGGATGGTCTGGCATTTCGCCTTCCCATTTCCTCCCATAATTCAATTGGTATATGTGACCTTGTCGGATACTATTTTTTATTCGGTCTACTTTGTTAGCATGGGATGCATCACTTTCAGATTCTGGAACTTCAAAAAACTCTAACTTAGAACTATCAGTAGGAGATTTTAGATTTATCTTATTTGCTCGAGCACCCTTAATCCAATGATGGTTGGGAATTGAAATTAATTCTAATTTTTGTAACGCTCTATCATGAACCCACCAAGCATCAGCTCTCCAGAGAACACCAAGTAAAGTTCCGGGAAATGGAATATTTTCAAGTTTGATATCAACTGACCAACGATTTAGATCATATCCTAATAAACCAGTGAATCCTCCGGGAACAATTGCTAATTCACTATCAATAACGAGTGGAATTTCCCATTTTTTAGTTAAATTAATTGCATCTTCGAGTGATGACGACTTGATTTCTTCAATAGTATGCCAACGGCTTTCCTTGTATTCTTGAATTAGAATAATTAAAGACTCATTAAAACCCAAATTTATATCTCCATTAAGTTCAGAGATAGATTTTTTTTCTTTATTGGCATGAGGTTCGAAAAATAATATACGGATACTTTCTAAACATGGAAGAAATGATTTCTGTGCCAAATCTGTTATTGGTCCTGATGATTGAAGTAATAATTCATCTTGAGTTGGCAATTCTGACTCTCTGTAATATTCTAATAATGAAATCAAAGGATTTTGAATATGAGTTTGTAATGAAAAATAATCAATCATCATTTTATCAACTCAAATCTTCAATTGACTGCCAAGATGAAGATAGCTTCTCTAACCAACAAGACATCGCAGTTTCGTATAATTTACCACGTGGCTCACCTATTTTTCTGCCGTCTATAATGCCCAAGGACTGAACACCCATACCACTTCCTAGAACTATCATTTCCTTCGCTCTTAATACAAGAGAGATTGTCATTCTCGCCGGCCTTACAGGTATGCCAGCATCCTCCATACCTTGCTTAATTTGCTCTAAAGTGATAGAATCTAAAGCTCCTTCCTCAACCCTAGGATGATAAGCAAAACCATCTAAATCAAGAAGAATTGGCATACATCTGTCACCATCAATGATTGAATCATTTTCAACTAAAAGAGATATATATACTTTGTTTTCTAAGGCCATATCTCTCGCATCTAAGTAAG
>Ga0115567_10007409_pt1 | contig 10410 bp, 7 predicted proteins | sample COGITO_mtgs_1204_2_FD_88679 | JGI IMG/M metagenome (GOLD analysis project Ga0115567, IMG submission 88679) | Pelagic marine microbial communities from North Sea - COGITO_mtgs_120412 | ecosystem: Environmental > Aquatic > Marine > Epipelagic | place: Germany:Helgoland, sampling site Kabeltonne... | reverse complement strand
GCCGGGGCGCCTCGGGTCGAACGGGCGATGGCGCACGCGCAGGGCGCCGAGGCCAGCGCGGAGGTGCGCATGCGCACCACACATGCGCCGCGCACGGGCGCCAAGGGGGCGGAGCGCGGGCTCGCGGAGGAGGCGGCGTCGTTTCTGCAGGACGTGAATCCGCGTCCGCTCAAGGGCCGGCTCGTGCAGGCCGGCGTCAACGTCTAGGCCGCGGGGGTGGCGCGTCGTGCGGAGAGTAAAGCTTAGCAAACCTGCCGCCGGGTGCGCGCGTGCGTCGTGCCCGCACCACGCGCACCAGCACGCGGCCAGCTGGCACGGGGTTCTTTGAATTCCCCTTTATTCGCTCACGCACTCGCGTGCTGGTCGATGCGGCAAATACAAACAGGAGGGGCTTCTCGCATGGGCACCCGGCGCCTCGATGGCAAGGTGCACTTGGGTTGCAGACGGAGAGGCTGCGTGCGGCAGAACGGCGGCGCGGGGCGGGAAAGTCGCCCGGACACGGGGACCGCACCTGCGCCGGGCGCGGCGCGCGCCCTAGATGCGGCGCTTCTTCTTAGCCGCGGGCCTCGCGGCGGCGCCGTGCGCGGCAACCTTATCCTGGAGCGCCTTGTCCCAGAGCGCGGCCTTGTCGGCGACAACGTGCACGGAGGACGCGCGCGCCTTGGCGACGACGTGGATCGAGGAGGCACGCGCCATGGGCAGACCCGCGACCGCCCTGGAGGCCCGGCCCTTGGCAGCGGGCAGCGGCGGCGAGGGCTTGGACGGCGGGGCCGGGGACGTCTTGGACTTCACGGAAAGGCGGCGGACCGCGTGGTCCTTCTTTGACGACGCGAGCGACGCGCTCTCCGCGGCCTCCTCCTCCTCGAAGTCGTCGAAGGGCGTCAGCGGGCTGGACGCCTTCTTGCCCTTCTTGGCAGAGGGCTCCGGCGTCTTGACCACGGGGGACTTGGACGCGGACTTGCGCTTGGGCGCGGAGAGCTCCGGCGTGTCCTCCGCCGACATCACAGAGTCGTTGAGCGACGGCTTCGCTTTCCGCTTTGGGTCCTTCGGCTTTGCACTCTCTGCGGGCGGCTTGCGGCCCCGCGCCGCGCGGCTGGCCGCCGGCGCCGCGCGCTTGGCGGCTGGGGCTGCTGCCTTGCGCGCGGGGCGCCGTGCAGTCGCCTCCTCCTCGACGTTCTCCTTGTCCTCCTCCTCGGTCGGCACCTCTACCCGTGCGCGTTTCTGCGCTCCTCCGGGCGCGCGCGCCTTGGTGGACTGCTGCGTGCGCTGCTGCGATGCGTTCGAGCTCGCACTCGCGTCGCTCGAGATGTCGCGGCCAGAGAACGCCACCGGCGACGCAGGGTTCGATCGCTCACTCACAGCCGGCTTCTGAGGTGTTCGCGCGTGCGCCGGCTCGGTCTGCGCGGCGTCGCCAGACTCGGCATAGATGCAGGCGTCAACAATCTTGTGCATGCTTGCGTAGTGCCCCGAGAACTTGCTGCCCTGCAGTCGCTGCGAGACCTGGGTACCCGTCTGGGAAAGGAGGGACAAATTCCGCGCTACGTCCTTCGGCTCTGCATCACCTGCCGCGGCAGGCTGGATGGAGCACTTTCGGAGGTGCTTGAAAAGCTGGGTGATGCCACCCGCACACTGTTCTTCGGCTGGCATGGCGAGCATGATATTGATGAAGAAGTCGAGGTACTTTTTGTACGCGATGCTGACAGACGCGCCGTTCTCCTCAGAAGCGTACTCGGGGTGGACTGCCAGCACGTACACGAGCCAGGCGAGCATACGCTCTGGAATGATTGCGACATGAGCCTTTCCTGTCTGCTGCTTGATCTTGATGACGCTCGCAACAATGCTCTTGAGAACCTTTTTCGCGAGTTCGACTGTCTGATGTTCCGAGTCGTGCGCAACAAGACAGAGCAAGCCCGCATACTGCAGCGGCAGAGCTCCCTGTGTCTTAATGCGCGACTTGAAAACCTTTTTGATCATAGTCTGCTTGACGCGACTTTCTTCGTCTTCAAACAGGCTGCCAAGCGCCGAGAATGCCTGCGGCGTCACTAGATCCGGATATGCGCGTGCTACGCGCAGGATGCACGAGCCGGCTACGAGTCGCAGTGTCGCCTTGTCCGCACGCGGCACTCCTGATTCTTTGCCAACTTCGCCACCGGAGTTGATCATTCCCACCAATACACCGAGCACAGCATCGCACATCGCGGTGGTCGCGTGCTCGCCTGCATTTACAAGTAGTGCCGCTGCGAGTTTCATTCCGAGGGCGCGCGCCTCCGCGGCAGCAGGCTTCTTCCCACCAGCGGGCCAAACATTCCGGAGAAGCTTCTTGGTCACGAAATCCTGAATTTCCGCGCTGTCCGATGCGATGTCCTCCGGCGAGGCCTTGGTGATCTCGAGCAGCACACGAAGCACGGCGGGCAGCTTCGGACCAAGCGAGAGCTCTGCGGTACACTTGTTGACGAGCTTGTCGAAGTGCTCCTGCCCGAGCGCCGCCATGGCGCGCATAGAGTGCTTGGCGACAACTGAGGAACCCTCGGTACAGTTGTCCTCGAGATGCTGTGTCAACTTGCGGTTCTTGTAGAGCCCCGGCAAGCTGCTTGCGGTGACGGCCAGGGTCGCCAGGAAGTGCTCGGCCATGCCCTTATCATCACCCTCTTCGATCAGCATCTTCTCGAATGCATTCTGCTGAGACTTGAACAGTGCAGGGTTCATCTCTGCGATAGCTGGAAGCAGGCGCAGGCTTGCCTGGGTGCGTGCCGCCTCTCCCTTGCTCTTACTCTTAGAGGAGACACCCTTCATCACGTGGTTGACGAAGTCAAAACCGAAGTGCGGATCGACAAGCATGGCGATGAGCTGCTTGACGAAGTCAAGAAGCGGTGACCGCGGCCCGAGGCGCTTCACCACATCGTCCTGTTGCTTGTTCACCTCCATAGTGCCCTTGGGGTTGCGGACCATCCCTTCGAGAATTTCCCACACCTTGGACACTTGAGTTTTCTCCAGCTTTTCGAAGCTCTCTTGCGCCTTGCTAGCGTCCAGAAATGCGGCGCTCAGTTTCTTTATCTGGGCCGCAATCTCCTCCTCTGCGCCCTCCTCCATGTCATAGCCGGGTCCATCGCTCTTGCGTGCGTCGCAGAGCTTGAGAAAAGCCTCACGAAAGAACTTCCTCGCCCTGAGGCTCATGAGAAAGAGTTCCGTAGCCGGATCATCAAGGCTCGCAAAGAAGTCCAGCGCAACCGCCTCCACACCACGCTTGACTGCCGTTGCCGAAAGGCAGATGTCGACGCAATGGGCCGCAAGGTTCTTGCTCGCCTGGTCCATGTTGTTGAGCCCAACGATCTTGCTTGGTATCCAGTCAAACTTGGTTTCGACTGCGTGAGTAAGCGCGTTGCGGTCGAATGGTGCACAGTGCTTGTGCCACAGCTGCGAAAGGCCCTCCGCTGCAGCGCGGCGGACTGACTCCTTTTTGTCACGCACGCGCCCACCGATGTGCTCGAGGAACGCGAGATTGACAACTTCCCCGTGGTGGAGGCAGATGTCCACGCCTGCGAGCACAGCTTGTTTGCGCACACTCTCCTCGTGGTCGATAACGAGGCGGATCATGGGCGCCTCGCGCTCTTCGCCGTTAACAATATACGGCTCCTGCAAGAAACCCGCGGCGAGCTCTGGGCGCTTGAGCACCAGGTGTTGGATCACCGAAATCATCGTCTTGCGGACGTCTGCGTCTTTGTCGCCCGTGCGGCGCTTGAACTCGGAGAAGACCTGCCCAAAGTCGGTGCGGAAGGTACCGACAGAGAAGATGGCCCCGAGCAGCTTGATCGCCTTGATGCGGCGATCGGGTTCCTCGAATGTAAGGTCCTCAGTGTACGCGGGAAGAACCTGGGTCAGCACACGCGGCGCACACGTGCAGAGCTCGAATACAGCCTCCTCGAGGCGCGCCGCGTTCGAAAGCTCACTCTCCAGGAGGAAGCCAGCCTTGATCTGATGCAGCTTACGCTCCACAAACGGCTGGAACTTGTTTTCGCAAGAAGCGATCACCTGCTTCATCATTGCGAATCCCGCAGGATTGTTGCGCTTCTCCTCCTGAATAATTCCATCTCGTTAGTGCACAGCTCACGCCACGGCCGCATGCCCGCAAGTGCACAGGCGCGCCTGCCGCTTCCGGCGCACCTGGCACAACGCGCCCACGACGGTGTCGAAGATTTCCAGCTCGTGGCTCTCCGTCTCCTCGAAAACCGCGCAGAGGATCGACGTGAGGTGGTCCGCAATGCGTGGCGCGGCCTCGTGCTGCGGCATATTCCCAACCACCTGCCACGCGGCACCCGCGTGAGTTTGTGCCGCCTACGCGGACCCTCGAGGAGACCCCTTTCCGCGCAACGGACAACGACGGAATGCGCCTTCACCATGTACCGCCGGAGCACAGAACGGGTATTTGGAAAGGGTGGTGAAGGATCACTGACCGCGTAGGCGGCATTGGTGAGCTCGAGCAGGAGCACGTCACGGTGGTTCAGCAGCTCTGGGATGATTGAGAAAATCGAGATGTTGGACAGGCGCTCGAGGAGGTAGTAGTGAACCCTGCAGCAAGTTGCTCCGTCAGACGTTTAGTACGGATGAGAACGTGGCGTTTCAAGGCGCACTTTGAATCCATTCGGTGGGTCCGCGCGGCGCCTCGTGCTGCAAGGAGCAGGCGTGGACCGGTAGGATGGGTGGTTGGTCGTCATATCGGGACTCTCAAAAGCGCGGAGAATCTTGATGAAGAGGCGGATAATATCGGCACAGCATTCCTCAGAGTAAGGGGGGTCCGGTGCGTAGATCCGCAGAACGTCCGAGAGGGCGCAAGCCGCAAGCAGGCGCACGTCCTTGTTTTTGTGCTCGATCAGCCAGTCGTCTCCGAGCTGAGACGAGAGCTGTCCGATCTCTGCAGGGCCATGGAACACCAGGTATCATCCCACATGAACTTGTGGGGACGTCGGCACTGGTACATGATGCCGCAGGAGCAGGATATGGGGATACCATTCTTAGCCTTTTCCACAGCCTCATCGTCGTCGCCGTATCCCTCCAGGAGCTCTGTCACAACCTGGATGCCGGTCGCAAAGTTCGGTCAACCCCGTCGCAGAATGCACAATCTAGAGCTTTGCGCACGCGGAATCGGCGCTGGGGATAGCTGCTGCCCGGGGCCGTCTCAGCACCTTGAGGCGCTTGATCAGCTCGGGGTTGCCAAGCGAGGGTGTGAGGTACTCGGCATCGAGCGCCGATTTCGCCGACTGAGCGCCGCCCCTGCCAGTTGCCTTGGGCATTTTCCCCTGGATCAGCTCGAATGCTCTACCGGTGCGCTCCTGCGCGCGTCCCGGCTCGCTTGCCGCTCGGCTGGTACTGTTCGCCCTTCGGGGTTTCAGTGGCGCGAAAGCGCCTGGAAGCTCAAAAGGCTTCCCGGGTAAAATGTTTTTACTGCGTAAAAGTTGTTGTAAAAGGACAGGGGGAAGCCAACGGTTGATCCCGCTCTAGGAGGTCGAGGGCACAGCCATCAGCAGCAAGCAGCGAGCCGCAGCGCTGCACGGGAGTGCTTGCTGAGTTCTCCCATAGCAAGTAGGAGCAGAAAGTTTCTGTTTTCGAGCCACAACACGTCCGTAGGATGATTGTGCTGCTCCTCGGCCCGCCCGAGTGCGGCAAGTCAACGCAGGCGGACCTCATTTTCTCTCGCCTTGGACTGCCGACAGTCGATGTTTCCGAGCTCCTCGCGAGGGCGGCAGAGGAGGTGCGTATCATTATCGCCGCTGTGTCATTTGACGTCGGGAGCCTTGCGGTGCAGCAGGGCCTGCGACGAGTCCAGCCACAGGTCCCTGAGGGACCAGCCCGCTCACCTCACGACTGACTTGTCCCCCCCATCTCCCATGCGCAGGGGCGAATTGCGCCACCCGACGCCATTGGCGCCTACTTGGTGGATGGGACCCAGATTGCTGACCTGATCGTGGAGCACTCGTCTGCCAAAGAATCTTGCGTGGACGGCTTCTGCCTCGAGTCGTATCCCGCCACGCTAGGGCAAGCGGAGGCGCTCGAGGAGGCGCTCGCGCGCGCCGGGACGCGCGTCGGGGCGGCCATCTTCCTCGACGTCGGCGATGACGCGTGGACAGACGCAGCGATCCCTGTCTTGGACTTCTACCGCGCGCGAGGGCAGCTCTACCAGCTCGACGGGCGCCCGTTCATCGAGGATGTGGAGGAGCAGGTGATGCAGACTGTGTCTTCTGCTGCGGGCGGCTTAGGGCCGCGACCCGGCGTGGGGGCAGTGCCGGGCGATGCGCTGCCGGAGGCCGCAGCGGCGCCTGCTGGGGCGGCAGACAAGCCTGCGGCGCCCACTCCGAAGCCGTCGTCCCCCCCACCGCCCTCCTCGCCGTATGGCGGCTGCACAGAGGGGCTAGAAAACCGCACCGGGGTCGAGCCGGAGGTTGCTGCGGTGCGATGGATCGATCCGCGGATGCGTGGCGTGAGCGGGTCGTTTGGGACCAAGATGAGCCACATCCCCGTCACGGAATTTTCGGTGCAGTACCGCTCGTCGCACCGCTTGCTCGAGGACAAGAAGCGCAACGACCGCCCCAAGCATGACCCCTCGATCAAGTACAAGACGCCCGCCACTGCCGCGCAGGAAATCGGGTGGGAAACCTCCCCTCCCTTCGGTACCGACTGACTGTCCCGGTGCACGCCGCCGGCCCTGGAATGCCCTCACAAGTCTAAGCTCCTGCTGGCGCCGGCGCAGGTGGAGCGTGCGCGCGCCGGAGAACTACAAGAAGGACCCTGAGCTGTACCACCCTCGCATGAAGTCCCGCGAGACGATGTACGCAGAGGCGCTCATTCTAGGCCCGCGCCATCCCTGAAGGGGTGGCACGGTGCTCCTTGAACTCGGGGCGTTGGTGATGCACGAGGGCGCTCGTAGCACGCCGTGCAACAGGGACTGGCCTGGTGCCAGCTATGGCGTGCCGGCAGCGTGAGCATTTCTCGCGAATCGTTGATCGAATAAAGCAAGTGTGAAGTTGCAGAGCGAGGGAAATGGCGCTGGATGCACTGGTGTTGGTATCTGCATTTGATGCTGGATGCGACGCAGAGAGACTCGGGGGTGGTTGCGTACTTATGAGTTGACGCAAGGCAGCATATTAGAAAGCACCGACGCGACAGTGCCTGCTTCTATCCAGTCTTGACCGTGGCCATCTTGAACTTCTGTTTTTTTCAAGTGGTCAAAGTTGGAAGTTGGATTTTTGAAAACTCATCAAGCAGGGGGTGGTGGCTGGTAGTGAAGGCGTGCAGGAGGAAGCGCAGCTTGGGAAGCGAGAGAGCAATGTCTGGACCGCAGGCAGCCCGCGACCGGAGCTTCGAGATCTCTCCGAGAGAGCTTCTGCTCCCGCAGAGCCGTAGGTGCTCTCCTCAGCCGCCCATCTGCGGGAATTCCACTAGCAGCTCTTGAGCACGAGGGTCCCCGGCGGCTCCGGCCTCTCCCCGTCGCGACGGCTCGCGTGAACGATACCTCCCGTCATAATGTTCGCGCTGAATGGTGTCGACCCCTGCGATCGCAGGCATGCCGATCCCCTTGGCGCGACAGAGAGCCGCGGATTGCAGGCCTCGGCCGTCGTCAAGCAGAACGACTTTCTCAAGGGCTATATCGTGCGGCTGCAGAACCAGCTAGAGGAGTATCTCGGCTCGCACGCACCCCTCTCAGAAGCGGTTCTACCCCACGGGCCCGAACGCCCCCTCGCAAACCAGTTTTCTGTAGCCTTTACCAAGACTGATGCAACCTGGCGGCGGCGCAGCGAGACGAGGACGCCGGACAGCTGCAGCCGTGGATCGGGGAGAGCGCCGCGCTCTCCCCGCTGCTCGAGGCGTACGATCGGCGCATTCAGGAGGGGGACGACAAGTACAACTCGCTCGCGGAGCAAGTGCAGGCACTGGGCGGGCGCTTCAAGCAGCTCCAGACCGAGAACGAGCGCTTGACGGCCAACGCCAAGCAGGCGCACGAGCTCCTCGCACAGAAGATCGAGGAGCTCGACAAGGCGCAGGCAGCCGCTGGGTCGGGCGGCGACCTCGTGAAAGACGACCGCGCGGCGCTGCTCGAGAGCGAGAACCGCGTGCTGTCGCAGGAGGTGGACGCGCTGCGAGAGGACGGCGCGCGGCTGCGCGAGCAGCTCTCGGCGGGCGCGCACCGCGCGGAGCACGCGGAGGCGGGGCTTGCAGCGCTGCGGTCCGCGACGGCGGAGCAGCGGGCGCGCGACTCGCACGGGGACTCCGCGGCACAGGACCTGCGGCAGCAGGTCGCGATGCGCGACGCTGAGAACCAGCGGCTGCGGATGGAGCTGCAGGTTGCTGTCCTCCGCCCGCTCCCCTGCGGTTGCCGTGCTGCGCCTCGTCTCCCTTTCTGCTGGCCGCCCCGGCTTCGTTGCACGGGGGTCTGGCCGCGGCCATGGGACGCGCGTCGTTCTCGCCGCTCCCACCGTGCCCCCCGCCGCAGCCACCAGCCGCGCCCTCGACGAGCCTCGGCACTCCGAGGAGATGAGGGACGTGGATGTATGAAACGTCCCCTTGCCGCAGGCGGGCGCCAAGGAGACCAAGGTGCTCTCCGACGACCTCGAGGCGTGCCGCGCAGAGATCAAGCAGCTGCTGGCGGAGGGAGCAGACCGCCGCCGCGCTGCGGAGGCGGCGGGCGACGCGCTGCACGACGAGCGCAAGCGCGCGCAGCGCGAAGAGGCCGAGCAGGGCGCAGCGCTGGCGGCGGCCAACACCGCGCTGGCGGCGGCGCGCCACGAGAACGAGGAGCGGCGCGCTCGGGCCGCGGCGGACGAGGCGTTCACGTCGGAGCTGCGGCGGCAGGCGGAGGAGCTGGAGCGCTCGCTGCGGGAGTGCTCGCAGCAGCTCTCCGAGTCCCGCACGCGCGAGGAGACGCTCAAGGCGCAGGTCTCTTCCCCTGCCCCCGCGCTTGTCGGCGCCGCCTTGCCTCGCGTGGCTCGGGTCGATGAACCCTTTGAGCCCTTTCGCAGGCGCGCCGCCTCGAGGAGGCCGCCGACGAATACCAGCTCTCGGCCGACCAGGCGCAGGTGCGTGCGGCGCGTGCTGCCCCCGAGGCGGGCCCGGGCACCCTGTAGTCGCCGCCCTGCCCCTGCCAATCACTGCCGGCGCCTGAAACGCGCGCCGCGCGCCGGCAGGCGCTAGAGAAGCAGGCGCGGCGCGAGGTGGCGCGCCTCTCCGACAAGCTGCGGGAGGTGCTCGTCGAGGCGCAGGTCCGTCCTCCGGCGGGCCCAAAAGACCAACCCGAGGCGGGCCCCTGCAGTGCTGTTGCGCGCCGCGGCGGTGAGAGAGAAAGCGGGTGTGCTGCGAATGACGCGCGGAGTTGTTACCGGCTGTAGCTTCCCCTACTGTACGGGGGACGTGCACCCCCCCCCTCCGTACAATAGGGGAAGGCGGTAGGGGAAATGGTAGGGAGGGGGGGGGCGCTGTGTTTGGGTAGCGCGCGGTGTTGGCCGGTGAAACCAAGTGCCTGTGAAGTAACGCGCAATGTTTTGCCGGAGCAGGCGCGGTCGGAGGAGACGGTCGCGAGCGTGCGGGCCAAGTACACGCAGCAGAAGGCTGTGCTGGAACAGCAGGTCGTCGCGCTGCAGGTGGCTGCCCTCCGGCAGGCACCCGCTTGTGTGAAGCGACGGCACCCGCTTTGGTCGGCGTCGCCTTGTTTTCTTGTGACTGGTTTAGGGTTGAGGCATGAGCTGATGTCAGCGATCGTGTTTGCTCTGCAGGCCGAGGTGGCGGCGCTCGAGTGCGACAAGGAGCGCATGGCGCGCGACAAGGCCTCGGCAGAGGCAGAGGCGGAGAAGATGGCGCGGGAGGGCCCTGGGGGGAACGTCGGGCGGCTGATGCGCGAGGTGGAAGAGCTCTCACAGCAGGTGAAGCAGACGAGCGCGGAGCGCGACACCGCGCTGCACGGGCACAAGGCGATGGAGCTCGCCGCGCGGCGGCAGCAGGCGCAGTGGGAGCAGGAGCAGGTGCAGGTGCAGACGCAGATGGAGGCGCTGCAGCGGCGCGTGAAGCAACTCGAGGAGGACAACATCGGCGCGAAAGAGGACAAGGCGCGCCTCGCGCTGCAGCTCGGCGCCGCCGAGCGTCGCGAGGCCGAGTGGGTCGGCACGGCTGACGCGAAGGAGCGTGAGTTCGAAGAGCGCATGGCACGCTTCCGCGGGACGTGCAAGGGGCAGCTCGACGAGATGCAGGAGCGCGTGACCGAGGCCGAGGCCAGCGAGGGTGCGGCCAAGGCTGAGCTCGCCGCGTTGTTCGACGCCCACGACCAGTTGCAGGCGAGTCTCTCTCTCTCTCTCTCTCTCTCTCTCTCTCTCTCTCTCCCTCTCTCTCTCCCCCTCTCTCTCCCCCTCTCTCTCTCTCTCTCTCTCTCTC
>Ga0115567_10007408_pt1 | contig 10410 bp, 9 predicted proteins | sample COGITO_mtgs_1204_2_FD_88679 | JGI IMG/M metagenome (GOLD analysis project Ga0115567, IMG submission 88679) | Pelagic marine microbial communities from North Sea - COGITO_mtgs_120412 | ecosystem: Environmental > Aquatic > Marine > Epipelagic | place: Germany:Helgoland, sampling site Kabeltonne... | reverse complement strand
CCGATGGCGGAAGCGCCGTCACGCTGACCTATTACGGCGCAGAAAAAGTCATGCCCAATTACAACGTCATGGGCGTTGCGAAAGCCGCGTTGGAAGCCTCCACCCGCTATCTTGCCGCCGACCTTGGCCCTGACAATATCCGCGTTAACGCAATCAGCGCAGGACCAATGCGTACGCTTGCGGGCGCAGTCATCGGTGGATCAAGAAAAACATTTAAATTCACAACCTTGGCGTCACCACTTCGCAGATCGGTTGAACTTGACGAGCTCGGCGGAACCGCCCTTTACCTCATGTCCGATCTATCATCGGCGGTCACAGGCGAAATCCACTACGTCGATTGCGGCTTTAACGCCATGGGAATGCCAGAACACAGCCAATTAGATGAGCTTTAATTTGTTGGGATGCTACTAAAAATAATTACAGTCGCAGCCTTAGAAAGACCTGAATTTCGATAAAATCAATGCACCACAAACAGCGTTTCTTGTAAAACATCGGGCACATCGGTGAAGAATCCGTCCACGCCCCATGCTTGTAAAAACCGTCCGCGGTCAGGTTCGTTGATGGTATAAGCCAAAATCGGCAATTCCAATTCCATGGCCGCCTCCACTTGGTCGCGCGTGACGGTATTACCATTCAAATTCACGGCAGAAGCTTTCAAATATCGCGCAAGTTCTTCCCAATTTTCCGGCCATTCTTCGGGCAATAAAAACCCGCGATGCCAATCCTCGGCCATATCAAACGCAACCTCAAGGCTCACATGTGAAAACGAGGATACCAAAAGCTTGTCATGGTCATCCCAAATGCTGGATAGCACGTCAAGCGCCGCTTCCGCTGTTTCTTTTTCACGCGAGGGGCATGGTTTAATCTCTAGATTCAAACCTAAATCCCGATCAATCAAAACCTCTAGGGCTTCCTCCAATGTCGGAATTTTTGCGCCGATAAAGCTGTCGCCAAACCAACTGCCCGCATCCAATTCCTTGATCTCATCATAATTCATCAAGGCAACCGCGCCGGTGGTTTCCGTCGTGCGTTCCAAATCATCATCATGGAAGATAATCGGCACTTGGTCCTTGGTCAGCTTCACATCAAGCTCAACCCATTCCACGCCCATATCCGCCGCCGTGTGAATGGCTTCAAGCGTATTTTCAGGGGCGTAACCCGCACATCCGCGATGCGCAATAATATTCGGTAATTTCAATGTCATAGAATGAATTTTTAATACGCTTTAACGCGCTTGTACAGAAGGATTTTGAATTTCCGCAAGACGCATAACCGCAGGGTTATATCCTTGATCGGCTTTTTCTTGCAACATCTCATACCCTGCGTTGGTGTATATGCGCGAGAAAAAACCAAGGGCGAATAATTGCTCAATAATAATCATGTCTTTTGCATCATCAGCTACCAACGCTTTGGCTTTATGCTGTAACACATCCGCTTCAAACAATGCCGTTTGCATCGCGCCATCAATATGCCCATCGCGATAATGGACACGAAGCCCCACCACAAAAAGCAGGAATAAAAAGCTAACGCTCATCAAAACAAGAAGAATGCTTCGAAATATACGCCGCGCGGGATGCATGGTTTTTGAAATCATATCTCATTATAACATAGGGCGCGCCAAAGATTAAAACACGCAATAAAAAAGGCGACCCGAAAGGCCGCCTTTAAAACTCAGTATTAAGATGTATCGCTTAAGCTGCGTCTTCTTCTTCTTCTTTTTTAATCTCTTCGCCTGTCTCTTGATCAACACGTTTCATGGAAAGTTTGATCTTACCGCGATCATCGATGCCCATAAGGAGAACCTTAACCTGATCGCCTTCGTTCACAACATCGGTTGTGTTTGCTGTACGTGCATCTTGAAGTTCAGAAATATGAACAAGGCCGTCTTTCGCGCCCATAAAGTTCACAAACGCGCCAAAATCAACAGTCTTCACAACTTTACCATCGTAAACTACGCCAACTTCCGGCTCATCTGTTAAACCTTTTATCCACTTCACAGCCGCATCAATGGCTTCTTGATTAGAGGCAGCAACCTTGATTGTGCCATCATCTTCAACATCCATTTTAACACCCGTTGTCTCGGTGATCTCGCGGATAACTTTACCGCCCGTACCAATAACATCACGGATCTTATCTACCGGAATTTTAATCGATACAATTTGCGGTGCGTTTGCATTCAATTCGCTACGACCTTCGGTCAATGCTTTCGCCATTTCTTGCAAAATGTGTATACGGCCTTCTTTCGCTTGATCCAAAGCTTGCGTCATAATGTCTTCGGTAATGGATGTAATTTTAATGTCCATCTGAAGCGCAGTAATACCGTTTTCTGTACCCGCAACTTTAAAGTCCATGTCACCAAGATGATCTTCATCACCAAGAATGTCGGACAAAATAGCAAAGTCTTTGCCTTCTTTAATCAAACCCATCGCAATACCCGCAACCGGAGCTTTCAAAGGAACACCTGCATCCATCAACGCGAGGGATGTACCGCAAACCGTTGCCATCGAAGACGAGCCATTGGATTCAGTAATCTCGGAAACCGTACGCATTGTGTAAGGAAAGTCTTCAGCAGTAGGAAGAAGCGGGCGAATCGCGCGCCATGCCAATTTACCATGACCAATTTCACGACGACCCGGAGGGCCCATACGACCGGCTTCACCAACAGAATAAGGAGGGAAATTATAGTGAAGCAAGAAACGCTCACGATATTCACCTTCTAATGTGTCCATGATCTGCTCGTCTTGACCGGTCCCCAATGTGGAAACAACCAAAGCCTGTGTCTCACCGCGTGTGAACAAGGCAGAGCCATGCGTGCGAGGTAAAATGCCAACTTCGGAAACAATAGGACGTACAGTCTTCGTGTCGCGCTCATCAATACGTTTACCTGTTTTGATGATAGAACCGCGAACAACATCCGCTTCCAATGATTTAAATTTGGATTTGATAAGGTTTGCATCAATACCGTTTTCAGGATCTGCAAATTTTTCAATCGCCGCATCACGCGCCGCACCAACGGCTGTTTGACGCTCAAGTTTATCGGTAATGCCGTACGCTTTTTCAACATCTTTGGCATATGTTTTCTTAATGTCGGCTTCAAGCTTAACAATCGCTTTCGGTGTTTCAGGGATATCCCACATATCTTTCGCGCACATCTCTGCAAGCTCGATAATGCCGTCAATCACTGGCTGATACGCTTTATGACCGGCCGCAACCGCGCCAAGCATGGTCTCTTCGCTCAATTCTTGCGCTTCTGATTCAACCATCAACACACCTTCTTTTGTTCCGGCAACGATCAAATCAAGATCAGTGTCGTCAACTTCGTGCATTGGTGGATTGATAAGGTATTCACCGTCTTTATAACAAACGCGCGCACCACCGATTGGGCCCATGAAGGGAATACCGGAAATTGTAAGCGCTGCAGATGCACCGCAAAGTGCAACCATATCAGGATCATTCTCAAGATCATGAGAGATAACCGTCAAAACAACCTGAACCTCGTTCAAGAAACCTTTCGGGAAGAGGGGGCGAATAGGACGGTCAATAAGACGTGATGTCAGTGTTTCTTTTTCACTAGGACGTGCCTCGCGCTTAAAGAAGCCACCGGGGATCTTACCCGCGGAATATGTTTTTTCTTGGTAGTGAACGCTAAGCGGGAAGAAATCCTGCCCTTCGCGAATGCTTTTTGAACCGGTAACGGCACAAAGCACGGATGTTTCACCAATCGTTGCAATAACACAACCATCAGCTTGACGAGCAACCTTACCCGTCTCAAGCGTCAAAGTTTTGCCGCCAAATTCTATTTCTTTTCTATATACGTTAAACATAAAGTTTACCTTTCGTATTTGTAGCATGACGCCATAACCTAACGGTTTTCTGGCGTCAAAAGACTACGTTTTTTTAAATTTAAGGGAGAAAGTCCATTCGGGTGGACTGTAAAGATCAGAAGGGGGGCCTCTGATCTTTACGGTCAACCGGAAAGCTTTCCCTCTTTCCAATTAGGGATAGTCATGCCATTATTTGCACTAAATGTAAAGGCCGGAAACTTGAAGGATATCTCATGCCTAATTTTACCCCGAAAAACAAACCTGTTATCTTGTGCATCCTTGATGGATGGGGCATTGGCGACGGCGGTGAATATGATGCAATCGCCTCGGCAAACACTCCATGCTATGACGCGATGATGACAAATTACCCTAATACGACTCTGACCACATTCGGAAACAAAGTCGGTCTTCCTGAAGGGCAAATGGGCAACTCCGAAGTCGGCCATATGAATATCGGGGCAGGGCGTGTTGTCATGCAATATCTCCCCCGCATTGATCAAGCATTTGAAAACGGCGAAGTGCAAGAATATGAAGCCCTAAAATCAATGATCCAAACATTGAAAGACAGCGGTAATGCGTGTCACATTGTTGGTCTCGCTTCCAATGGCGGTGTCCACGCGCATATCGATCACATCATCGCTCTCGCTGATATTACGAACAACGAAGGCGTAGACACACACATACACGCCTTAACCGATGGTCGCGACTGCCCGCCACAAAGCGGTAAGGCATTCATTGAGTATCTCGAAGGAAAGCTCGCCAACGCAAACCACGCCAATCTCGCGTCTATCACGGGGCGCTACTACGCCATGGATCGTGATAACCGATGGGAGCGCGTGGAAATCGCCTATAACGCCATTATGAATGGTGAGGGAATCGAAACGGGCAACACATCAAAATCTATTCAGGAATATTATGATAACGGTGTAACCGATGAATTCCTGAAACCGCTCATTGTGGGTGGCTATAAAGGTTTCAAAGATGGCGATGCGATCATCTTTGCTAATTTTCGTAGTGACCGCGCCCGCGAAATCCTAAACGCAATCATGTTCAAGGATTTTGAAGGCTTTAACAGAGAGGGCGGACAGCGAAAAATCAGCCACGCCATATCCATGGTCGAATATTCCGACGATTTAAACACCGTCATGGACGTTCTATTTCCTGCCATCACACATGAAAATATTCTCGGCGCGGTTGTCGCTGACCATGGCCTTAAACAAATGCGCATGGCCGAAACCGAGAAATATCCGCATGTCACATTTTTCTTTAACGCAGGGCGAGAAGTGCCATTTGATGGAGAAGAACGGATTTTGGTTAATTCACCTAAAGTCGCAACATATGACCTCCAGCCCGAAATGTCCGCCCCTGAGCTTTCTGAAAAACTGCTCAAAGTCGTTCAGGATAACAATCACGATGTGGTGATTGTCAATTTTGCTAACACCGATATGGTTGGGCATACCGGATCAATCGAGGCTGCCCGCAAAGCCGCTGAAAGTGTGGATAGCACATTGTGTAAGCTAGAGGCAGCGGTGCTTGAACATAACGGAATCTTGCTCGTTACCGCTGATCATGGCAACGCCGATAAAATGTTTGACCCAACAACCAACGGCCCCCACACGGCACATACGCTCAATCCCGTGCCCTTTATTGTTATAGGTGATGAAAACGCGAAGTTAAACGAAGGTGGAAAACTGGCCGACATCGCCCCAACAATGCTTCATTATTTAGGAATAGAGCAGCCAACTGATATGGATGGCACTATTTTAATTAAATAAGAGCGCCTGAAAAAAGCGCTCGATTATAATATTGATAAGCACAAAAAAGGCCGCCCGAAAGCGACCTCTTTAAAATAATAATCTCAAAATTACTGAGCAGAAGTATCGTTTGTTTCTAATTCTTGCTCTGATTCCTCGGAAAATTCTCTGGATTCTTCTTCCGCTTCATCAGCAGCATCACTCATGCTATCCTTGGCATCTTCATATGCTTCTTCAATATTTTCAGCTGCGTTGTCGGCAGCTTCATTAATATTTTCAACAGCTTCATCAGTCGTTTCTTCAATGCTGTCACCCATACGTTCCATCGTTGTGCGATCCTCAAATTCGCGCGCCGCATCATCGAGGCCTTCACCTTCGCTCAACGTATCAACGGAATCGCCGACTTTCTCACCAACAGTGCGCTCATCAGGAGCAGTCAATGCAGCAAGACCAAAAATAGCAAGTGCCGCAATAACAACAGCGATCAAAATAGTTTTTACAGTATTATTCATGTTTCTCTCTTCTTTAAAATTTAAACAGTTACTTGGTCTAATGTTTATATATGAAGATAGTTCCAATAAAAAGACATTAAAAAAGCGACTTAATGCCGCTTTAGTAAAATAGTTTCTTAAATTTGCGGATTAACGACGCAAACCAAGCTTTTCAAGAAGCGCTTTATAACGGCCTTCGTCTTTCTTTTTAAGATAATCCAAAAGCTTACGACGCTTCGCAACCATCGCCAAAAGCCCGTGGCGGCTGTGGAGGTCTTTCTTATGCTCTTGCATGTGATCGGAAAGATACGTGATACGGTTGGTTAAAACGGCAACCTGTACTTCAGGTGAGCCTGTATCATTTTTCTTTGTGGCGTTCTCTTCAACAGCCGCAGTTTTTGAAGCTTGGTCTTTATATATTTCTCTCTTCGACATCATTTTCTCCTATTATTATAGATTAAAAACACGAACGGGTTTTACATGCGGCCCATCAATTTCAACAATCGCAATCGCTGTATCTTGATGAATTGCAAGGGCTTCATTCGTTTCACCCAAAGCTTCAATCCGTTGGAAATCAGCCTTGGAAATAAGCGATAAAGCTTGCCCATTCCGTAATGCGGTTATCTCTGCCTGCTTAATTTCAAGTGCCGGGATGTCGTCCAGAACAACTTGAACAGGCAGTAATGCCGCGTCACGAGCGGGAATATGCTCTAATTCCTCCAGCTTTTCAAGGGAAATCGTATCATCGCTATGAAAACAACCGACCTCCATGCGACGCAGCGCGGATACATAACCGAAAGTGCCCAGCATAATCGCCAAATCCCGTGCGAGTGAACGCACATATGTACCTTTTGCACAATGCATGGAAAACTGCGCGGTGTCGGTGTCGTTATCCAGCAACTCTAAACGCTCGATATAAACAGCGCGTGACTTAATCGCGACGTCTTTCCCTTCACGGGCAAGGTCATAAGCGCGTTGGCCATCGATTTTAATCGCTGAAAACTGCGGCGGGGTTTGTTCAATCTCGCCAATAAAAGCGGGCAGGGCAGCGATGATAGCTTCACGCGTTGGCCGCGCATCGCTGCTCGCAATAACTTCGCCCTCGGCGTCATCGGTATTGCGCTGCTCGCCCCATGTAACGCTAAATTCATAGGTCTTAAAAGCATCCTGCATATAGGGAATGGTTTTTGTGGCCTCGCCAAGCGCAATAGGTAAAACACCCGATGCCAAGGGATCAAGCGTGCCGGCATGGCCAACTTTTTGTCCATTCATAATACGCCGAATTTTCCCGACAGCTTGTGTGGATGTCATGCCAAGCGGCTTATCCAGATTGACCCAGCCGTCAACCTTGTCCCCTTTTTTATTGCGACGCCCCACGTTTAATCCTCAGAGCTTTCATTGCTTTCGTCATCATCGGGAATATGAACAGAGCGTAATAACGCATCAATGCGTTGTGCCTCTTCAAAGCTATCATCTTTAACAAAAGTCACTTTCGGCGTGAACTTCATGTTAGATTGCTGATTAATCGCTTTGGAAAATTGCTGTCTCTCTTCATTCAGAGCAGGAAGAATGGTATCCATATCCTTCCCACCTAGGGACAAAACATATGCCCGTGCATTGCGCAAATCGGGAGTGACACGAACCTCACCAACGGTAATATCCGTATCGATCAATGCTTCATGGTGAAAGTGCCCGCGCAACAAAGTTTCCGCAATAATCTGCTTAACCTGCTCGCCAACACGTAACTGGCGTTGGCTCGGCCCTTTTTGTCCTGTGTGTGATTTCATCGCTACAAAACTCTATATCTTAGGAAACAACGCGTTTTTCTTCGGTTACGTCATAACATTCAATGATGTCATCCTTACGAATGTCTTCATATTTCTCAAACGCCATACCGCATTCTGTACCTTCTTTCACTTCATCAACTTCATCTTTGAAGCGTTGAAGCGTTTTCAGAGTACCTTCATGAATAACAACATCGTCACGAAGCAAGCGTACACGCGCGCCGCGTTTAACCATACCTGTAACAACTTCACAACCGGCGACTTTACCGACTTTGGAAACGTTGAAGACTTCAAGGATCTTCGCCTGACCGATATATTCTTCACGTTCAACCGGATCAAGCATACCGCCGAGGATCGCTTTTGCATCATCAATCACATCGTAAATCACGTTGTAATAACGCACATCAACACGATCACGATTAACCAAAGCTTGTGCTTGAACATTCGTACGGACGTTAAAGCCGATAATCAATGCACCCGTTGTATTCGCAAGGGATACATCGGATTCCGTAATCCCGCCAACTCCTGTGTGAAGAACCTTAATCGCAATGCCTTCATTCTCTTCAACCATTTTCGCAAGAGACCCTGCGATCGCTTCGACAGAACCATGCACATCACCTTTAATAATAACAGCCAAGGATTTGTCCTCACCCATTTCACGTTGAAGGAGAATATCATCCATCGTAACGCGCTCTTTAACAGCTTGTGCAGCTTGGATTTCTCTTTCACGGCGAATACGATAATTTGCAACTTCGCGCGCTTTACCTTCATCGGGCACAACATTCAATGGATCACCCGCTTTCGGTGAACCATTAATACCAAGAATTTCAATAGGCTGACCCGGGATAGCTTCAATAACATTCTTACCCTGATCATTAATCAAGCCACGAACCTTACCAAATTCCGCACCCGCCACAAAGATATGACCAACGCGCAAAGTTCCGTTTTGAATAAGCGCTGTTGCAACAGAGCCACGCCCTTTTTCAAGTTTGGATTCAATAATTACACCAGATGCAGATCGATTTGGATTGGCTTTAAGCTCAAGAACCTCCGATTGCAAAATGATCGCTTCTTCAAGCTTATCAAGGTTAGTGCCTTCTTTGGCTGAAATTTCAATACATTGAACATCCCCAGAAAGCTCTTCAACAATCACTTCATATTGAAGCAACTCTGTCTTAACCTTCATCGGATCTGCATCAGGCAAATCAATTTTATTAACCGCAATAATAATCGGCACTTCTGCCGCTTTTGCATGGTTAATCGCTTCAATCGTTTGCGGCATCACACTGTCTTCCGCAGACACCACAATTACAACGATATCCGTAGCATTCGCACCGCGCGCACGCATTTCTGTAAAGGCGGCGTGACCAGGCGTATCAAGGAACGTAATTTTTTGTCCTGATTCCATTTTCACCTGATAAGCACCGATATGCTGTGTAATACCACCGGCTTCACCTTCGACGACATTGGTTTTACGCAATGCATCAAGAAGCGATGTTTTACCATGATCAACGTGCCCCATTATTGTGACAACAGGAGGACGGTTTACAAGGTCTTCTTCTTTATCTTCAATCCCGTCAAGGCCGATTTCAACATCACCGGCAGTCACGCGTTTAATTCTATGACCAAATTCCTCAATGATAAGTTCCGCAGTATCAGCATCAATAATTTCAGAGCTTGTTGCCATCACGCCCATCTTCATGAGCGCTTTAATAACTTCTTTTGTAGGCTCCGTCATACGATTGGCAAGTTCTGCCACGGTAATTGTCTCGGGAACGGTTACTTCACGGAATACTTTTTTCGCATCTTCTTTGGGACCTTGCGCGGCCAAACGCGCTTTTTCACGCGCACGCTTCTGCGCCGCCATAGACATAGAACGATCACGCTCGTAATCTTTGTTTAACGCTTGAGTAACGGTCATGCGGCCGCCACGGCGATCTTGCAAGGTGCGTGGTGGCGCTTTCGGCGCGTCCTTTTTCATCTTGTCACGATAGCTGACGGGTTCAGCATCGGGGGATGTGAAATTCTTACGGCGGTCAGGGGTCGAGGAAGGATCAGGAAGAGCAGGGGCATTTGCTTGTGCTTCTGCTTGTTTCGCTTTTTCTTCGTCTTCAATACGGTTAAGCTCCGCCAACTCTGCTTCACGCGCGCTCAAAGAACCCTGACGGCTCTGCGCTTCTTCTGCCTTTACATCTTCAATGGTTGTGCGACGTTTGGGTAATGTTGTCTTTTTAGGCTTATCATCTGACATTGCTGTTTGCAGTGCTTTTGCACGTGCTTCGCGCTCTTGAGATGATAATCTTGAGTCAGATGAAGAACGAGCTCGTGCGTCATTTCCACCGCTGCGTTGTGTTGGCGCATTACGTTTACGATTACGAACTTCAACTGCCACCGTACCAGGCGAAGGCGCAGGACGGTTTGTGGCACCAGAACCACTTTTCAAGCTCAAAGTCCCACCAAGGCTTAAAGTTTTTTTAGGCTTCTCGTCTTTTTTGTCGCCAGAGTCGTTTTCGGTTTTCTTCGTTTCTGTCATATCTACGCCTTAATGTAATTCGAT
>Ga0115567_10007406_pt1 | contig 10414 bp, 6 predicted proteins | sample COGITO_mtgs_1204_2_FD_88679 | JGI IMG/M metagenome (GOLD analysis project Ga0115567, IMG submission 88679) | Pelagic marine microbial communities from North Sea - COGITO_mtgs_120412 | ecosystem: Environmental > Aquatic > Marine > Epipelagic | place: Germany:Helgoland, sampling site Kabeltonne... | reverse complement strand
TTTTTAATCGCATTCTTATCGTTACTGTCATCCAGTAGCTTTTGAGAATTGGCGTCGACCACTGCCTCGCTGGCTAAGATGTTGACATCGGCTTCCGCGAATTCGCCCATCTCTTTAATTTCAGGTGGTGTGAAGGCGGCTTGTGCTGGCCCTCTTCTTCCCAAAATATAAACGTTCTTCACCTTACTTTCGCTTAACGCGGCAAGGGCGTGATCGGCAATATCGGTGACTTTGAGTTCATCAACGGTTTTACACAGGATTCGTGCGACATCCATTGCAACATTACCGATTCCCACCACAACGACGTTCTCTTGGGACAAATCAAACGATCGGTCGGCAAAGTCAGGGTGCCCGTTGTACCAGGCAACAAACTCGGTAGCAGAATGACTGCCAAGCAGATCCTCACCGGCTACCCCCAAATTCCGATCAAACGGGCTACCTGTGGTAAACATCACTTGATGGTAGTGTTCTTTTAAGTCGTCCAAGTGCAGGTGGGTACCGTACTCCACGTTTCCGAAAAAACGGAACCCAGGCGCGGCGGCGCTCTTTTCATAGGCACGGGTCACGGACTTATCCTTTTGGTGATCCGGCGCAACGCCCGCTCGGACCAGTCCGTAAGGCGTCGGCAATCGATCGAACATGTCGACTTCAACCACCAAATCGGTTTGCTTGAGTAGATTACTCACCGTATAAAATCCAGACGGGCCGGATCCGATAACGGCCACACGTAACGGGTTCGACTCTGTTCCAACAGCTGACATAGCGGTATCCAATTGCCTATTGATTCGAGGCAAAAGATAGCAGAATAAAGCGCCTTCGCACAGTAAACCAAGGCGTAAACATTGGCCGGACGCGCAACAGCGCTTAAACTCATCCCCTCCTGATCAACGGAGTCCGCGTCGTGAGTCGACTTTCGAAATTTGCCCTCAGCATCCTCCTCACGCTTGTCCTATTGGCCGCAGCAGCCTATGTCGGCGTTCGCATGCTGCTGGCAGACCCAGATCAATATCGCGAGGCGCTTGCCGAACAAATCGCCGCCCAAACAGGCTATGCGATCCGATTTGACAACCTTGCGTGGCAACTGTGGCCAGATCTTGCCATTCGTATGGATGGCATTGCCGTTTCCGCACTATTGGGCAGCAAGCCCCTTGCCCTCATCGACACACTCACCATTGACGTGAAACTGATGCCTTTGTTGCGCTCAGGCGAATTGACGGTCGACGCCGTAACGTTGGGCACCCTTAAACTTTATCTCTTCGTCGACGCAGGCGGCCAAACGAACTATGCCCAAAATGACACGACCCAAAAGCCTAAAACAGCCTCGACAGCCGACACAGCAACAACCGCAACGAGCGACCTGGCTTTATCGTCCTTCACGGTTGGATTGATCGAAATTGAGTACATCGACGCGTCCATTCCCGGGGAAATCACGGCATCTTTGAGTCAGGTAACGGGCGCTTATGCCAATCAACGACTCAGCCTGGTCCTCAAAAACGAACTTGCCTACGCCGATACCGACCTTGGCATTGACTATGAGGGCAGGTCCGAGGGCACCGTCATTTATAACCTTGAAACCCAACAAGTTATGCTCGAGGACCTGTCTCTTCAGGGTAATTTATCAACGCCCATCCAGACCAAGAGCGCATTTGCCTGCGAACTCTCCGGCGTTTATCAGGTTGAGGCCGACACTTTCATTTTTGAGCAAATGAGCATCGACCATCTTGGGCTCACAACCTTATTCACCGGCAAGCTGTCTGCGATCACGCAACCAAAAATCAAGCTGGCGCTCAAAATCGACAGTGCCTTGACCAATGCGGATGTTTTTAACTCAGCTTTTGCCAGTCAAAACTCGCCCCTTGGCCCCATTACCGAATTCACCTTTGCTGCAATGGTGCGAGGCACCGATGTGGCACCCGAGCTATCGAGCGTTTCAGGCCGCCTCAACGGTGGCGACTTTAATGGCGAGGCTGTGATCGACCTTGCGGTCCCAACGCTTGATCTGACCCTCGCCCTGAGTCGCCTGGATCTAGATCCGGGCGGGCCGAGCGCAGGCGACGCGGTCGCGATGTCAGCCTCCTCGGCCGCGCTTGACCCCGATACCGTGATCTTACCGATCGAAGCACTGAGCGCCACGCGAGCTAAGATCGATCTACGCATCAAATCACTAAAAGTGTCACAGGGGGACCTATCGGATGTGCACCTGCGTCTGAGCAATGCGCAATCGAAGTTAACAACCCGTTTAACCGGTCAACTCGCCTCCGGCGACATTCAGCTTGAAATGACCTCCGACTATGAACAACAGGCGTTTACCACGCTCGTCGCCAACCTCACCCAAATCGATCTCAATCAACTCGTTCCAGAACAAACCTTGGGGCGACTGAGCGCGGCTTCCTCACTCTCTTTCGAGGGGACAAGCCTCGCATCGCTTTCGAAGACGTTGAAGGGATCCAGCCAATTCTCCATCAGCGATGCCCTGGTCGATATTCGTAAAGTCAAGCAGGGCCTGCAATGGCTGGATCAGATGACCCAACAATCCTCTGGCGCCGCCGCCTGGCCGGATGATCTCGTGCTTGACACGTTGAGCGGCAGCCATGTCTTTCAGGCCGGTCTGCCGGGCGCCCAACTCGCGACCTTAAAGTACGAGAACATAACCGTTGGCGCCAGCGGCGGCTTCGACCTGTTTGAGTCCAGTTTTGACTATGATGTGACGCTGCGTTTAGCCGCAGCGACCAGTGGCCCGCTGCCAGTGAAGGGCCCACTAACCGGTGTCGCCTGGCCCGCCAACTGTCAAGGCACACTCGAAACGCTGGCGCCAGGCAATTGCCGGATCGATCGAGATAAAGCGCAAGACCTGATCACTGAGATTGCGCGCAAGGCCCTAAAAGATAAAGCCAAGCAGCGCATCAAGCAAACGATCGAGGACAAGGCGCCGGATGCCCTAAAAGATCTTTTGAAAGGCCTCTTGGGATCATGAAACAGACGTTCGCCGACAAGGTCCTGGCCTGGTTCGACGTGTTTGGCCGCCATGATCTGCCTTGGCAACAATCGCTGACCCCTTATCCGGTCTGGATTTCTGAAATCATGCTGCAACAGACGCAAGTGCAAACGGTGATCCCCTATTTTGACCGCTTTATGGCCCGCTTTCCCTGCGTTAACGCCTTGGCCGAAGCTGACTTAGATGAGGTGCTGAGTTTGTGGACGGGTCTGGGTTACTACGCGCGCGCTAGAAACCTGCATAAAACAGCCCGCATCATTTCAGAATTTCACCAAGGCGAATTCCCGAGATCGCAACAAGACCTTGTGAAATTACCCGGCATCGGCCGATCAACCGCCGGTGCGATTAGCGCAATCTGTTTTAACGAGCGGGTTGCAATCTTAGACGGCAATGTGAAACGCGTCATCAGCCGCGTCTTCGCCATCGGCGGCTGGCCAGGGCAACGCGACACCGCTGAACGATTGTGGGGCCAGGCCGAAGCGGTGCTCCCTCATGAACGCATCAATGCCTATACCCAAGCGATGATGGACCTGGGCGCGACGGTCTGCGTTGGCAAAGCCCCGCTGTGCGAGGCCTGCCCGGTGAATGAGGGGTGCCTGGCGCTTGAGCAGGACTCGATATCCGACTATCCGGGTCGGAAACCGAAAGTCAGCAAGCCCACCCGCCGCACCATCATGCTGGTGGTTAAAACCCGAGCTGGTGAAATCAGAGTCGCGCAGCGCCCACCGGAAGGCATCTGGGGCGGTCTTTACAGCTTTCCCGAACTCACCCCGCAAGCGCTTGAAGCACTCACCCCGCACCTGCCGAGCGCACCGCGGGCGCTCGACACCTTAAAACACAGTTTCACCCACTTCCATCTGATGATCGAGCCTATGTTGGTTGAGATCGACGCCATTGAGGACATTCCTAGAATTGATCACGAAGCTTGGCTTTCCGAAGATAACAGCGAGGCCTTCGGTCTCTGTCGGCCTGCTCAAAAAATCATTCAGTCGCTGCTAGGATGAAATCAAAGCGACGCGTCAGCACAAGCGCGATTGCCTCGTGCGCTTCACCCCAGTGCCGTGCCATAATTTAGCCCGATAAAGGACTTCTTATGACCACGACTGTTTTTTGCAAACTCCTTCAAAAAGACTTGCCTAGATTGGCCGCACCGCCATTTCCTGGCGAGAAGGGTAACGAGATCTTCGAACACTTTTCCGAGGCAGCATGGCAGCAATGGCAAGCGCGTCAAACCATGCTCATCAATGAAAAGCACCTCAACATGATGGATAAGGCGCATCGCCGCTACCTAACCGAACAGCGAGATCGATTTCTGAACGGCGAGGCTGCGGACGAGGCCGACGGCTTTGTCGAAATCGAGTCAAATCGGCCTTAAATGACGTACCGATCATTCGCGGCCCGTACAGTGATGTCGCTGATGACAACGCCCCACGGCTGATCAATCGCGTGTAGGATTTCGCGAACCAGCCAGACCGGGTCAAGCGCGGCATAAGACATGCTTTCGCCGGAACCCAATTCTTGATCTCCCGTGCCTGCAGCAAGGCTGCCCATAGTCGCCATATAGCTGTCATACTCTGCGCCAAGAATCCCGCGAATGGCCTCGGGATTCACGACGCCTTGACCAAGACCGGTTCCCGGCACCCCAGTGGGTCGCACCACGGTCACTTTGATTTTGCCCTGTGATTCAAGCCGCAATGATTCTGACAACATATTGACCGCGGCTTTGGTCGCGCCATAAACGGCACTACCCGCGACGGCACTATTGCCATAGATCGAAGACAGATTCACCACATGCCCTCGCCCTTGATCCATCATCACATCATGAACCGCAATAATCCCGTTCAAGACCCCCTTGATATTGACGTCAATACAGCGATCCCAAGCGGGTCCAGCGGCCTCATGGTCACGATAAAAAGCAAGCGGCATAATCCCGGCGTTGTTCACCATAATATCAATCTTGCCGAATTTCTGAATCGCCGCCTCGGTCGCGGCCTTAAGGTCTGCTAGACGGGTCACATCGGCTGCAATCGACAAGCACCGTGCAGAAGTTGGCAACACCTTTTCAAGCGCCGGGCCATCCAGATCCAGCGCCACAACCAACGCGCCCCGGTCCAAGCAACCGTTTGCCAGCAGCGAGCCAAACCCGCCGCTTGCGCCGGTAATCATCACAACCCGATCTTCTAAATAACTCATGCTTTGTATCCTCATCGTGATCTTTGCCAATCCCGAGTATACGCGCTCGCAGAACCCTGTTTCTTTAAGCGCGCCCGCTGTGCGCCGATTTTTATCGGCTCTGTCTTTTAAGAACTGCTCACGTCATTAAAAACCGCTCAGGCTTTTTTACAACCGCTCAGGCTGTTTCAAAACCGCTCAGGCTGTTTCAAAACCGCTCAGGCTGCTGCAGACAAGGCTCGAGCGGGGGTCGCCAAGGGCCCTTCGAGCCCAAAATTAGCGCGACTTTTCCAAGGGCCATAACCATCGGAGACTTGGCGTCAAAGGGCCGTGCGACAGCCACGCCCCTTGTGTCCTGGTTACCGAATCTGAAGATGCGCTCGATCGTGCCACCACAGCTTCGGCGCCGGCCGATCGCCGGTAATCTGTTCCTGCAAGGTCTGGGCATCATACAACCGCCCATTCAACATGACGCGTTCCAGGCTTTGGGTGTTATGAATATCCGCCAACGGGTTTGCACTCAGAACCAGGAGATCGGCCAGTTTCCCCGCGGTCAGCGACCCGAGTGACGCCTGCATCCCCAAATATCGCGCGGGGTTAATCGTGGCCAGCTTTAACGCCGCAAGGGGCGTAAAGCCGCCGCGAACAAAGCTCCATAGCTCCCAATGGGTTGCTAGCCCCTCACGCTGGCCATGCGCGCCGGTATTGACGATCACCCCCTGTTCTGCCAGTTGTCGCGCCACAGCCGCCGCATCATCGTCTTTGTAATCCGACTCCGGCGCGATAAGCCGGCGAACAGAACGAGCCTGCAATTGATCAGGCGGCACAAAATGACTGAGTAAAGGATGTTTCCATACCTCGGTGGTTTGATAGTAGTAATCCTCTGACGTTAACCCGCCATAGGTCACGACCAGCGTTGGGGTATAGCCTGATTTGGACTGTCGCCAGAGCTGAAGGACATCGTCATAAATTTTAAGTGTTGGGATGTTGTGCTCAATGCCTGTCGAGCCGTCAACAATCAGATTCATATCCTGGTGAAACAAGGACCCGCCTTCGGCCACCACCAACAACCCCGCTTGCCGGGCAGCCTCAATCACCTGCTGGCGCTGTTCCCGGCGAGGTTGATTATAGTTTTTAATACTGATCGCCCCTTGCGCTTTCAGGCGTTTAACGTGGGTCACGGCATCACTTAATGAGTTGACCTGAGCAAAGCCCAGACTCTTAGCGCCGTAGACCACCTCACCGGTTGAAAAAATTCTGGGTCCGAGGATTCGGCCGGCCTTTTGGTATTCTGCGGCGGCAAAAACTTGGCTGGCTTGACTTGAGGGGTTATGAACCGTTGTGACCCCTAAGGCTAAGTGCGCCAGCAGCGACCAATTATTTTGCGGAATGGTATCGGCCCGACCGTAGGGTCCATGGGCATGCGCATCAATCATGCCCGGCATCAGGGTTTTACCCGACAGGTCGATCCGTTCAGCACCTGCCGGGATCACAACCTCATCGATGGCCCCAACCTGCACAATGCGCGCACCCTCGATCAAGATGGTTCCCTCAGCAATGACGCCGTGCGCCTCATCCATCGTAATGATTCGAGCCCCAACCAGAGCAATAACACCGGATGGCCGATCTGTTTCAATGGTCTGAGACAAATCGACGGTCTGAGCCGGCGTTGACCAAGCCAGACCTTGCGCAACACTTCGAGTTTTATATTCCGAGCCGATAGACCAACTAATACGCGCACTGTCCTTGGACCAAGCCAGATAAGTTGCACCCACTTCACTGGCCTGACCCATGCTCAAGCCTTTGTAGTCGGCACTCAAATCAAGCACAACACCGAGGGCCGGTACCTTGGCGACATATAATTGGAAGTTTTCAACAAACGCCAGGTGCTGACCATCCGGCGATAATCGATAGGTTCGAATGAAACTGCCCTCCGCCAACTGCCGCTCATCGAACCCTGCAAAGTTTCGAGACAGAAGCACCGTCTTCGCATCGCTATCGGATCCTCGACCGGAAGCGCTTGATTTCCGGGCGGTGTAATACAGCCTTTCTCCCGGACCAAAATGCGGATCATACCCTTGGTCTGCAATTTTGATTTCTCGGTTTTCCGCGCGGTCATAAAGGTAGATACCAGGTGCTTGTCCCCAATCGGGATGGGTCAGACTACTACCCGCATGTTTTCGATACGCCAAGTAGCGATCGTCTTGGGAGATCGCAAGCTCCGTATAATGCCCTGGCGGCAGGGCCAGGGCCTGGGCTTTACCCCCGCGCGCCGAGACCGACCAAATACCGCCAAGCACCTCATCCGACCAACTTAAAAAATAAATACGCGCGCCGGCTTGATCAAAAACGGGGGCATAGACATGGTAATCGGCCATGTCTTTCAACAACGGTTTCGGGCTGGATACCCCCTTTTTAATAAACAGACGGCCTAGGGATTCGAAGACCACATCGTTTTTTGGCGAGGATCTCGCAAAGCGGACCATGCGCGTTGTAAAGGTTTCCTCTGAAACCGAGACCTCTACCGCAGGCGGTTCATAAACCCAGCGCTGATCCTGAACCCGAAAGGCAATTGCCGTCCGCTGACCCGTTGCCAAATCGACTTTAAAGAATCCACCACCAGCCCAATAGATCAGACCCTTACTATCAGGCAGCCAGGCCATGTTCGGATAGAGCCCATACACGCCCCATGTTTCCTGCATATCCGGGTCGAGGTCATCGACCAGCATGCGCTCGGCTTGGCTGTTTAGATCCATAACAAAGAGTCTTGATTCCGACCGAACCCGCTTGACATAAGCAAGATGCCGACCATCTGGCGATGGCACCGGACGCACGGCGCCACCATAACCGCCGGCAACCACCTCAGTGTCACCGGTGCTGAGATCCAATTGCTTAATTTCAAACAGGCGCCCATGACTATCGTCATGGTAGATAAACGTATTGCCGGAGGTTGCACTTTGCGTGTAGTACAGCGTCTTACCATCGGCTGAGAACGCCGGCTCTCCCAACTCTTTTTGATAATTCTTATTCGGCCGGCCAACCAGCTCAACCCCCGCGCTTGGCGCAGCGAGCGTTGCGTCGTACAACCAAATCTCACCCGTTCCCAGCGAGCGAGACGTCGTAAAGTGCTTTTTGGCCGCAATGAACTGTCCATTCGGATGCCAAACGGGCGAGTTCATGAGTCGAAAGGATTCATCGGTGATTTGCTTCAACGCACCCGTTGCCAGCGTCATCACCCAAACGTTATCACCCCCGGCTCGATCAGAGATAAACGCGACTTGTTGACCATCTGGACTGAACCGCGGTTGGATATCCCAAGCCAAACCGCTGGTCAAACTTCGCGCCGCGCCCCCTTCAATATCAAGCAAATAAAGATCCCCCAAAAGATCAAAAATCAGGGTCTGGCCGTCTGGTGACACATCAACGCTGAGCCACGTGCCCTCGGTCACATCGATATCCGCAGCCGTAGGCTTTCCGGAATAGGTTGGATCGCTCACATCCCAAGTTGATGATGTCTCATCTACCGCGCGGGGCGACGGCTCTGCCGATGCCATCATCGAACCCAACCCGAGCAAGATGAGCCCCCAACGTGGCAGGCTGATAACAGACCCAAACCAACCCAACGTGCGCCCTAAACCCGATGTATGCTGTGTCATCTTGCCCCTCCTGTTTTGTCCCTCGACGTCTGAAACGGACTGTTGGTTGTTTGTTTTTTACGTCTTACCTATTACTTCTTACTTTTTGTCCTTACGATGGCCGATCAATCGCCATCACCCGGCACCGATTCGACTCCGTCCGTGCTATGACGCCCGCTAATGTCATGCGGAACATGCGCAGCATCGCCTGTACACGTAACGAATACAAACATCAGGCAGATCGACGACAGTCTTGAAGCGGTTGCGGCGCTGCGGACTAGGGCCCTTGGCGCGCGGCGTGACCGTCGTACTCGTTTCGTCACATTGGGCCCTTGAAACTTTTGCTTGGGCCGTCGGGGCTGCATTGCGCGCCAATCAAAAACTTAACGTCAAATTTACGCCGCCCCCGACATCACAACCGAACGCCGTCGCCTTAATCGCCGCCGTTTGGTCTACAACACCTTATCGACCGCCTTCGGCCTTAATTCGGAGTTTCGCAACCCACGCAAAATGTTTTTGTAGACGCGGCTCGGCCAACAGCGACGCGGCGGTATTCAAAGACTTAGCGAGCATCATCTCATCAAACAAGCGATGTACGCCGGCGTGACAAGGCCGGCACAACATCACGCCTCGGTTCAAATCCGCTTTGGTGAAATGGCGCTTGAAGTGCTGTCTTCGATGGAGCTTCTTTGGAATCAAATGGTGAAAGGTCAACCGCCGGGACTGGCCGCAGCCCACGCAGGTTTGACGTGACTTCAGGTCGGTTCTGCTCGCGCCGCGAAGGCTGCCTTGAGATAAATCGTCTTGGGTCGAGATGCTTTTTTCGGACATCGCGCGTCTGCCTCAAACCAGAAACTTTTTTTACGATAATCAAGGCGCACAAGATTGCCGGCCGTCATCGCCCGCGTCTTGAGAACCCATGCTCTGGATGAATCAACGACTTCCCGTAACCCACCCGGCGCCATCGCATCGAATCGATCCATGCCGACTCCGGTTTCTCAGCAAAATCTATCTAAGGCTCAGCCCGATCACCTTGCAGCCTTGTCGGACATCCTGCATGATCCGCTCTTTTGAGAAACCCTTGTCGATGCAAACTGAAAAAGCCCCACTGACCCTCCCAGCCATTGATGGGCCCCTGTCTGCTTCCGTGACCGCTTGGTTTGAAATACTACACCTCAAACAGGTTTTTAGAAAAGGCTGGCTCGAACGCGGTTTGCCACCGGCCAGATGCGAGAGCGTGGCCGAGCACTCCTTTGGCAACGCCATGCTGTGTTTACTCCTTGCTCAACAGGCCCCCAACTTAAACGTTGAAAAAATACTGCGTATGGCCTTGATCCACGATATCGGAGAGGTTTATGTGGGCGACCTCACTCCAACCGATGCGGTTGACCCCCAGGAAAAGTACGCGATGGAAAAGCAAGCGGTGCTCAAGATTTTAAGCGGCCTGCCTGCGGGGGAGACCTTGCTCGAAAACTGGGAGGAGTACGAGGCCCAAGTCACGCCCGAAGCCCAGTTTGTCAAACAAGTCGACCGGTTAGAGTTTGCGCTCCAGGCGGCCCAATATGAGCAAGCCGATTTGATCACCGCCGCGGACCTGCTGCAGAAAGTGGGC
>Ga0115567_10007405_pt1 | contig 10414 bp, 11 predicted proteins | sample COGITO_mtgs_1204_2_FD_88679 | JGI IMG/M metagenome (GOLD analysis project Ga0115567, IMG submission 88679) | Pelagic marine microbial communities from North Sea - COGITO_mtgs_120412 | ecosystem: Environmental > Aquatic > Marine > Epipelagic | place: Germany:Helgoland, sampling site Kabeltonne... | reverse complement strand
GAATGCTTTCCACCACTTTTTGAACCAATCTTCTGTGTTGGGTAGCAGGAATGCGACGAAAGCTAGAGGAGATATGACAATAAGAAGAATGACGAACGCCTGACGCCCGACAAGAATGAGCAGGACCATTGCAAGCGCAAGTAGTACCATTGGTGCTAAAAATAGTGCTGCAATAAGCCCAATTACTACCCCGGCCTTTAAGAGCGCGCCAATAACGCCAGACCACGTGTCTGAGGCTGCACCGTTTGCTGGCCCACCCTCACCAATATCTATCGATGAGTTTAGCAATTCATAGGCGCTTGTCCCTACGATGTTACTAAGGTCGACTAGAACTGCACACACAATATACGAAGCATTTACCAGTACTGCAGCAGCAATCAGTTTTGGAATGAGTTTTTTGATACCGTAGTTTGAAACTCCAAGCCCAGATATCTGGGAGTAAATGATGATCAAGAATGCGATAACAAACGCCACATTGGCAATGTCTCTAAAGGCACTCCATGCTTTTGTGGTGGACGGGTCGGTGATAAGCGCTGGGCGTATGGTCAGTAGATTATCTAAATAGCCAAATGCCTTATCGTTTATGTCTCCAAGGAAGTTCATGAGAGGACAGACTATCCAGCCGACACCATCGATAGCACACGAGGTCTCCCTATCGTCACCACTTTGCGCGTCTTTAAGATTTCCATTACTCGTAGTGCTGCTAGACGTGCTAGCCAGTATGGCGTATGCTCCAGCTGTATCGCGGGCTTCGTTGACAAGCTCATTGCATTTTTTATACGTTGTTTCTTGCGTCAGTCTAGTATTGGAATTAGCGACTATCGAAATGCTTTTATCCCCCGGAATTCCGACCCCTTTGGCGTACTTTACGACGTATTTATCTGTTTCCTTGACGACAACGGGTACAGCATATTTCGTGCCATTTGATCCGTCGTCCGGGATAGGTACATCCCCGACCGATTTATAGAGCTTATCTTCGATTGTGACGTCACACCCGTTTACAAATGACGTGTACGCGCGCATATATCGTCCAGGATTAGATAATAAGGGTTTTTTTGGTTGTACGTTGCTTCTCATCCATGCGGCCTGCACCTTGTTATCTTCCTCGTTGTTGTCCCAGTTCTTGCCGCCCGCTCCGACTATACATTCATCTTTGCCGCTACTGCCGTTGTATTGAGCACCTGGTATGGAGCAAAATGTCTCACGAGGATTGCTAAAGCCTAGATAGTTGAATGCCGTCTTAACGATATTTTGGTCAGAACATTTCCTACTAGGGGTTGACCCATACATTGAGCCAAGTGTTGATTTTTCACTCGCACCTTCAAAAAAATCCCATGAATCGATTTCCGATTCGGTCACTTTGTCTATATCGGCGCGTGCGAAACAAGAGTATAACCACCAATAATGTTGATTTGCGCTCAGATCTTCATAGACATCGGGATTGTAAGCTTGTCCAATGTAATCCGTTTCCTCGACGGTATTAGCAAGTGTGGAAGAAGAATTGAGTATTACTAGTGAAAAAACAGCAAAAATAAATAAAGGCAGCAACCTAGTTATAGTGAGTTTAATTTTTAACATCTTATAGTAATGATACCACTCATGGTTGTATTTAAAAAAGCACGATACGCTTTTTGGGCGTATCGTGCTTTTTAGCGGGCACTCATGTACTTATTGTGTTGATGAAAGTTGGTCGAATTCGTCGATCTCCCAGGTGTTTCCATCATTCTTTACAGTATATTGTGTCAGAAATTCGGTTCTAGGGGTTAGGTTCGGAAGCATTCGATACACTGTGTCGTCTAGGTCGGTGAAGTTTGTCGTTACTACTTCTTCAACGTTTGCTTGGTAGGTGTTTTCGCCAATCTCTTTGGCTGAGCCTTGTACTGTCCAGTCGCTATGAAACGTGCCGGTTTTTCCTCCTGTTGCAATTGCTCCTGACTCATTGAGTAAGAAGAGCTCCATGCCAATGAGTTGAGGTACATTACTGTTCGGGTCGTTCAACGCTTCAAAACCGTTATCTGAGTACATGTTGTCATAGAGCTTTATTCTACGATCTTTTGATTCTTCGGTTTCTGGAAAATCTATTGTGCCGGATGTATCGACATCTGCGGAAAGGTAGATGATGTTGTCTATACGACCAAATTGTTCAAGTGCAGCTTCGGGTGTTGGGAACTTCTCGACTGTTACTGGTTGGAGGGCTTCATCGATGAGCTCTTGAGACGGTTTGACGCTAATATTTTCAAGTGTACTTCCTGGTTGCCCAACGATAGCTTCTTGATCTACTTCTTGTTCGACTTCACCCGGCCCCGGGACGACTGGTCCAGATACGCCAGGTTCGGTGTTCAATGGTGACGCATTGGTAGTATCTGCTTCGCTACCCCCCATTGTCTTATAACCAATTCCGAATACGACGGCAGCTGCAACTCCGCCGACAATCCACGACAGATGTCCTGGACGGCCGCCATATTCATTACCGACTGTTGACGGGTTGGCGACCCTGTCTTTGCCTCGTGTTCTAGATTCGTGTCGTGTACTCATAACTATTGGTAGCTCCTTTAAGGTTTCTGCTATACTTCAGTTGGTTTGTATTACTACTATACACGATTATGCTTAAAATTGCAAGCATGTAATATATACGTCAAGACTTGATAGTTATAGAATTATCTATTTGTGACCGGCTTCACCGATGGTGTACGTATCGAAATACGAATCATTATAGCCAAACATATCGAGCGGTTGACGCTTTTCGCGGTCGCTAAATGCGATGAAATCTGGATTAATGTAGTTCTCCATCACTTCAAGCCCGGCCTTAACACGAGGCGCAACCTTGCTCCATACGTGTTCATTTTCTCTCAGCTCTCCGAGGTTTTCTAAGAATATAGCCCTGTGTTCATTACTAATGTAGTTCGGACTATTCGGATCATCGCTGCTGTTTGAGAGAATGTTGATGTAGCGGACAGTTTGGTCTATGTCAAATCCGGCTATCTTGTCCTGGGACATACGACCCTTACGCATGTTTCGGTAGAAGCCATACTCAGATTGGGTCTCATAGCGGTGAATCTTTGTCTTACCATCTGCATCAGTGTATTTATATACTTCAGGCACGAACCGACCATTCTCCATCATTCCATTATCGGTTCCAGATATTTGGTCAAGTCGCACGCCAGATTTTTTAAGCTCCCCGGCATACATCTGTTGAAGATCTCGACTCGTAGCGGCTGCATCGGACTCAAGGTCGGTAAATTCGGTTCTGCCGGCCGAAGTCTCGTGATCGGGGTTGAGCGGGTCGTTGAGTACGTAGTATATCTGGTTGCCGTCGGCATCTTCTACTTCCTTACCGTTTTCGTCTATCTTGGTGAAAATACCAGAGTTTGCCACGGTATCGGCAAGCTTGGTGTGCGTAATATGCTGAGCTTTTTTGACGATGTTCATCATCGCACCGTATCGCTGCTCTTTCTTAATTTTGGTTTTACCTAGATCATCAGGGTTATGTTCGGTGTCATATTTTAAAGTATCACGGTCGACGTTTCGTTGAATGGCCTGTAGAAGCTCGTTTTGTTCATACCCCTCGTTACTATAGATAGAGCCCTGTTCTGCAGAGTCTTTCATGAGAATATCGGTCATTTCTTGAGTAGCACGTGCGTATACTTTCGATGCACCGCTCGGGTCGATGCCGCCTGCAATTTCTCGGAGGTCCCTTTCGTCATGCACTTTCTTTGTGTAGGCCTTCTTTTGAATATATTCGGCTCTACTTTGAGCTTCTTTGTATGCCTCGGTGTTTATAATAGCTTCTTGTATCGCATTGGCGTTATCGACCGCAATCCTATTTGTAGGGTCGATAAGATGGTGGATTTTGTTACCAGTATCTGGATCAATGCCATGAGCACCTTCTGCTCGGATATTTGATAATCGTGTATTAAATACCTGTTCGTCGTTTGCCGCTTGGACTTTTGCTTGTTCTGCGGCGATACGAAGGTTTTGCAGATCTGGGTTTTGATCAGAGGCAACACTCCATATGCTGGCATTGTCATCTTTGAGAATCTGTTCTTTTGCAGCGGAGCGTGCTTGGTGGATGGCTGAATCTTTTCTGACTTGTAATATACCGTCTGCCAGGTCTCGAGTCACCTGTGATGCACCAGGGCCGACGGAGGCGCTACCGCTTGTTTCCATGTCAATCAGCATTTCTTTGGTCGCACCTTGCGCGCCCTCGAGCTGCTTTTCGTTTATGTGCCCACGAGTGCGGACCTGTTGCACGGTTGCGTCGGTTTGCGCGAGCACTTCGTACTGAGCCTCGCCCCTATCGGTCATCGCTTTCATGGCCACTTGTGCTCGCTTTTTATCGAGTGCACGACCTTCACCAATATCGCGCAGACCGGCCTCGTAGCTGCCGGCTCGTGCGTTTTCGACCGTTTCGAAGAACTCTCGTTCACTATGTTCGTTGTGGCCGTCGACCATCGCCGTACTTGCGAGCCGAGCGGAATGACCTTTGTGAATCTCTTCTTGTACGTGTCGGTTATATTGGTCTTTCCCGAACGTCGGTAGATAGTTGCCTCGTATACGATCTTGGAATAGTTGGTCATTCAAGCCATCGCTGGTGTGCTGGTAATCTTTGCCAAATCGCTCTTGCATGGCGATTTTTTGACCACCTCTTGTACGATCGTAAAATGCATCTCCTTGTGATTTGTAGGCGGCTGTCTTTCGTTTTCTGTCTTCAGCACCGTTTGCACCCAACATGCGGGCAGCACTTGTAAGCGGCCTTCTGCTTTTTCGACTCGGGTCAACGCTGTTGCGACGAGCACGCTCACGGTGCATCTGTTGATTCTCGGTAGCCCAGTTTTTGGCTCTATCGAAGACACCTTTACTCCTGTCGTTGGTCAGCCCTGCAATAGTGCTAAACAATCCACTACTTAGTCTAATGAGGAACGGAGTAATAAACAGCGGGGCAACTTGTACGAGTAACCCGAGGATTACGACCGGGAAGATAGTCGCGTTTTGAATAATGAGAACACCAGTGAGCTGTGACGCCCCAAAGATTACCGAAAACGCCGGGAATATAATCAATAAGTTCATGAACAACTTTCTCCAGCGATTGAACATGTCTTCGGTGTTTGGTAAGAGGTACGCAACGAATGCCAGTGGTGAAAGCACGATCAGTACCGTTATCAGCGCCTGACGAACTGCTAGCACCGCTACCGCTACAAATACGGCAAACATAGCCGGTATCAGCGCCGCAATAATAAGGAATGCTAACGCACCACCACCAAAGTACGTTGCCGTGGCGAGGCCAGATAACCCTATGACGCCTGCACCACCACCAAGCGCATAAGCAGTCGCCGTTTCCCATGAAAGATCTGACGCTTCGGAGTTTGCTGCACCGATCTGCTGCTGCATATTTTGAAATACATCTTGAACAGAGGCGCCAAGTATATTCGAGAGGTCGACAGCTAATGAGCAAATCCAGTAGGATGTATTGACTAACAGTGCAGCAATGACGAGCCGAGGTAGCATCTTCTTGATGGTATAGTTTGAAACGAACGCACCAGATATTTGCGCATAGATAATGATAAGAAATGCAATGATGAAGCATATATTAGCGACACCTTTTACAATATTCCACATCTGGTAGATACTGTTGTCACCTCCTGTAATAGGCGAAACTTCTAAGAAATAGCTCAATAAGCTATAGAGAAAATCCATACCACTGGCTATGTAGCCAGACACGGGGCATATTAGCCAGCCTATACCATCTACATCACACGAAGATGGCTGTAGTGTAGGGTCCGAACCCCAAGATGCAGCGTCAATCTCGACATTCTCTGGCGCTGTTAAATTGCTAAATTTACCAGAGGTAACGTCGTAATCACCTTGCCGATAGGTGGCACTGGTTGCTTTTGCAAGGTTTGTGCTCGGTGGAAAGAATATGACGTATCCGACGGCCGGCTCACCAGTTCGGGCATTTGCGTCATCGAATGACGTATAGTACAGCGTACCGATTGGCAACGTCGTTTTATCGTTTTGGGTAGCGGTAGTTGGTCCTTTGAAATCACGACCTCTGTAGCTGAGCGTGTCATCGCCAGACCATTTAGCTTCGAAGGCGGCAGATACGGGCGCAGATGCCATAATAGCGTACCCAAAACAAGCCACCAGTAAACTGGCTATAAACGTGACAAACTTCCGCTGTGTATTACTACCCAGCGGGGCTCTGACGAGTACATCCCACATATGTGTCTTACATTACCATTTTAAGAGATAAAAGTCAATGCTTTACAGAGATATTTTCCACTTGTCAAAATGCTTGTGATGTACTATCGTATGAATAGTTATGAAATTAAAACAAAAAATACACATTACACTAGTCGGCATACTGGTTGCAAGTGGGTTTGTTGCTACTTCATTCGCGCAGACTACTTTGGCCCTGAACCCAACGCAGTTGTATGTAGCTCAAAAATGTCCTCAAAGCACCCGTGGAGCAGAGGCCTGTGCTGCCGCCTACAACAAAGAACTTAAAAAAGAATGCGGAGCGACAAAGACGACACCAAAGTACAGGGACTGTGCTCGGAAGTATGCACAAGATAACAACGTGCAAATCCGCAATAATACCTGCTGGGATAATTGCGAAGTGAATGTCCAGACAGCAGGAGCACCTAAAAGCACCGGTGACGGCTCTGATGGCGCGACAGGAACCTGTGGCGGCGTTGGTACATCGATAATAAAATGCGACCAAGACAACAGCGGCGATATTGAATCAAACGCAATCTGGGGCTTGCTACTTATCGCTATAAATATATTGACCGCAGGCATCGGCCTCGTAGCTGTCGGTGGTATCATCTACGCAGCAATACTATATACGACTGCGCAAGACAAAGCTGCTCAAGTAACGAAGGCAAAGGAAGTTATCTTTAACGTTATACTCGGTCTCGTGCTGTTCGCCTTGATGTACGCGTTCCTACAGTTCTTAATCCCCGGAGGAGTATTCCAATGATCCGTTTCACAACGATGAAGATGATGTGCTTGGTACTATTTGCCGTGTTCTCGGTAGCGCTGGTGCCGGCTCAGTCTGCTTCTGCTGGGCCGAAGTGTAACTCAGGCTTTTTGACCTTCCCCGCCTGGTATGACAATGGTTTAACAAAGCCCTACCCGGGCTGTGAGTTGAAGAGTCCGTCCGAATTAACGGGTGTCGCTAAAGACAAGCAAGTATCGAGATACATTACGATTATTGCGCTGAACGTCCTCGAAATAATGATCCAGCTTGTCGCCTATATCGCCGTCGGATTTATTATGTTCGGTGGGTTTGTATATCTGACCAATGGTAACAGCAGCGACGGCATATCGTCGGCACGAAAAATGATACTAAACGCAGTCATCGGCCTGGTTATCTCACTACTCGCCGTCTTTGCCGTTTCGTTTGTATCGAGTAGGATAGGACTATGAACATGCTTTCTATTCTCGCGGCTCGGATTAACGCGACAGATAACGGTATACCAGTGAATGGTGCAAACAACGTGGTCGGCGACGTGCTTGATATCGTGTACTTTGTGGCTGGAATAATCTGCGTTATCGTTATTATTATCGCTGGTATTATATACTCGACTTCAAACGGTGATAGTAGCAGAGTGACTCAAGCAAAGAACGCTATCTTGTATGCGGTTGTTGGTTTGATTGTTATTTTGATGGCGTTTGCGATTACTGGGTTCATAATAGAAAGGTTTTAACGATGAATACACTGAAAATTTTTATATTATCGGCATTTGCGCTGTTGGGCGTGTTTGCCATCTCACCACCGGCGTATGCAGCAAACGGTGTGTTTAAACAGGCGTGCAACGGTTCGAGCTCGGTAGTGTGTGATCAGCAGAAGAACGGAGAGGCGAAAACGCTAGGCTTTGTAAGGAATATTATCGAGCTGCTACTCACCGTGATAGGTATCATCAGCGTCATTGTCATTATCGTTGGCGGTATTCGGTTTACCACGTCGAACGGTAACGCTGAACAGATAAAGTCTGCTAAAAATACTATTTTGTATGCCATTATCGGACTAGTAGTCGCCGTGCTGGCCTTCCCTATCGCCACATTCGTGCTCAATCAATTTAAGTAAATAAGAAAGGATATACATGAAATATATAAAAACACTTTTAATCGCTATGGTACTGAGTCTTGGAGTGTTTGCGCCGCTATCGGCTACAACAGTTTCGGCACTTAATCCAGCCGGCGAGGCGTTACGGGGAGTGAACCAATCCGGTGGAGCAGGGCAAGATTCATTACCGACGACTATTGAAACCGTCGTCAACCTGCTATTTTTCGTATTGGGTGTGATAGCGGTCATTATCATTATTATTGGTGGGATCAAGTTCACGACGTCAAACGGTGATAGTGCACAAATAAAGTCGGCGAAAGACACAATTTTGTACGCTATTGTTGGCCTTGTTGTGGCGTTGCTCGCCTATGCAATTGTCCGATTTGTGCTTCAGCAGTTCTAATACGGTCCAGTTACGCTTAACAAAACGGTATAACTCTGCTATAAACATAGATATACTATAAGAAAGGAACAATTTAAAAATATGAACATATCAATGAAAAATATGCTAAAGAGCTTGATGGTTATCCCCGTTATGGCTTTTGTAGTTGGACTCGCTCCGGTAGCAACAGTGGGGGCTCTTGGTATCCAAGGTGGTGCAGATGCTGCAAAGGGCGATGATCAGACGGATTGTCTTGTCGATAACGCCAACTCAGCTTGTACTGATGAGCCGATCTTCAAAACAATAACTAATGTGCTATTGTTCTTGATTGGCGCAATCTCAGTGATCATGCTTATCATCGGTGGTATCCGTTACACGATATCGAACGGCGACAGTGGTGCAATTACCAATGCGAAGAATACTATTTTGTATGCAATCATTGGTCTTGTCGTAGCAATTTTAGCGTACGCGCTTGTGAACTTTGTTATAACAAGCTTTGTATAGTACACTTTACGAAAATAAAAATACCCGGTATATACCGGGTATTTTTATTTGTAGTGTCAGGTTGATTACTGAATAGCAATCTTCTTAGCTTGCTCTTGCTGTACCTTTGGGAAAGAGATAGAAAGCACGCCGTCTTTTAAGGCTGCGTTTGCTTCATCTTCTTTTACTGCGACCGGTAGAGCGACTGTTCGGCTAAATTCACCCCAGTAACATTCCTGGATGTGCCAGTTTGTTGCTGCTGTGTCGTCACCGCTCGATAGCGTTCCACTGATAGTAAGGATACCGTCAGAAATACTAACATCGAGGTCTTCTTTGTTTACACCGGCTGTACGAGCTTTTACAACCAATTGATCGTCAGTCTCGTATACGTCTACTGCGAGTTGGCCTGGGAAGTCCCCTTGCTCATCGTCCCAGCTTTCGTCGCTTGGTTGTGCTTGATCGGCGGCTGGAGCCGATTGTTGTTGTGAGCTGCTTTGTGTGAGTTCATCGTCGTTCAGAAAAGCGGCTGCTAATTCGTCTTCGATCAATAAGTCGTCATTTTGTTTACGTGCCATTGATTTCCTCCACTTCCATCTAAGGCTATTGACAGATTGTCCTCTTCAGTATACCCAATGCATAAGCTATAATCAACCGAAGGAGGCCCTTAAACGTAAATAATACAATGCTTGACCAACTACTCAAAATTGTTGCTCCTCACTACTGTTACGGATGCCATAAAGCTGGTGGTACGTTATGTAGCAATTGTAAATACAACATCATTAGCGAGCCATTTTCTGGGTGTATTGTCTGTCAAAAACCTGCTGGCGAACGTGGCGTGTGTAGTGCCTGCAATCCATCATTTGAGCGCGCCTGGTGCGTTAGTGAGCGTACCGATGTCGTACAGGCGGTACTCGATGGTTACAAGTTTGAAGGACAACGTTCAAGCTTCAGAGTACTCAGTGCGCTGCTGGACGACCACGTCTCCGACTTTTCTCATGAACCGGTCGTTGTTGTGCCCATTCCCACGGTGGCACGCCACCTACGCATACGCGGATACGATCACACTATGCTGATAGCTCGTCGGTTTGCTCGTTTACGTAAGGCCCCGCTTGATACGCATCTATTAACCAGGAAAACATCGGCAACGCAGCTTGGTTCTAACCGAAAAACACGTATTGCTCAAGCAAAAGAGGCCTTTCATGCCCACGGTGTTACATCGGAGACTACTGTATATTTATTGATTGATGATATTACCACAACGGGATCTACACTGGAGTACGCTGCTCGGGCACTGAAAGAGGCTGGCGCTTCTAGAGTTTGGGTTGCTGTGATAGCTCGGCAACCCCTCGACAAATAGCGGCTGTATCTGTTAGAATTATGCGAGTTAACAATTTGGAGAGGTGGCCGAGTGGTTTATGGTACCGGTCTTGAAAACCGGCGTGGTGTTACAGCTACCGAGGGTTCGAATCCCTCCCTCTCCG
>Ga0115567_10007404_pt1 | contig 10414 bp, 15 predicted proteins | sample COGITO_mtgs_1204_2_FD_88679 | JGI IMG/M metagenome (GOLD analysis project Ga0115567, IMG submission 88679) | Pelagic marine microbial communities from North Sea - COGITO_mtgs_120412 | ecosystem: Environmental > Aquatic > Marine > Epipelagic | place: Germany:Helgoland, sampling site Kabeltonne... | reverse complement strand
CGGCACTGAGCCGCGCGTCGCTCGCCTTCATGCTCCTCGAGTTCTCCCGCCTTGTCGCGCGCGCCGCGGCGCTGCTGCCGCGCAGCGAGGGCGATCGGCTCGCCCTCGAGCAGTACTCGCACGGTCTGAGCGCGCTCCGCACCGCTCGCCGCCCCCGCGCGCCCTCCCGCACGCGCGGCAGCGCGAGCAGCATGGCGGCGTAAAGGGCCACTGACCGCGCGCGCCGACGGGCGCGCCCCCCCACTCCCTACTGTTGCCCCTACCCATGTCCCTACTGTACACCCCCTCTGTTGACAACGCGGACGCGCGCAGTGCTGGACGAGTGGTCCTGCTGCGGTGCCAGCGACCAGGACTGTGCAAGGCTGCGGGCGATGTACGAGCAGCACTGCGTGGGCTTTGCTGCGCAGCATCAGTCGTCGCAGTGATGTGCGGGGCTCCGCTCGTGCCATGCCTTTCCCAAAGGCGGCCGCAGAGTAAAACTGGCCCGCGACGCTGTTGCGGGGCACAGTCCAATGGAGCACGTCATCTGGTGCGGTGTCCTAGTCTCGGTGGCGCATGTTACACGCCGCAATTCACCACCCGCGTACCCGCCTAAATCGGACGCTCTCATGTTCTCCCCCGAGCCCCCCCCGCGCGGTGCAGACCTCTCGACACCTGCCCGTCTTCTAGGCGTGAACTGTCTCAGTCCTGCGCTCGGTGGCTGCTTTTGCTGATGGACGGCCCGCTCGGTGGCTGCTTTTGCTGATGGACGGCCACGCGGCGCGCGCCTTGGCCGTGTACGCCACGAGAAGCTTGTTGCGGACGTCGTCGGCGGTCAAGTAGGATTGCATGAGCTGCACGAGCACCTCTGGCGAGAGAAGATCCATCAGGCTCACAAGCCCTGCTGCAACTTCTGCGTACGTCAATGCTTCTCCATACTGATCCGGATAGATAGGAGTGAGCATGCTGCCGACCGCGGTGACCCCGATGTCCGTAATGGCCTCTGCAAAGGTTCTGAAGGGAAACTGGTCACAGAACTGGTCGCATGCCTTGGTGCCGTTGGCCGCGAAGTAAGGTCGCAAGGGAGATTCTATGTAACAGCATAGACTGTTTGATGAAGCTGCTGAGCCGCGCAAAAGCATCATGTAAGACCTAATCTGAACCACGGTGTACAAGTCGTTCCAAATATCGTCACAGCCTTTACCGCATGCGCGTCTGCGTGCGCGGCGGCGGCACGTCAGGCGGCGCTGCGCGGGCGGGCGCTGCGCGGGAGCTGCAGGCGTGGGCGCGTGGCGCGGAGGCGGCCGGAGAGATACATCTATCGGGGGAAGGGTCGAACGTTCTCATCGCCGGGACGACGTCATCTCCGCTGCAATACTGCTCAAATCCTTCCTGGCAATAATGCCGACCCGACACGTAGGGGAATGCAGTCGGCGGCGGAAGTGTCTGTAGCGTCGCCGCCTCTGAATCGTCCTGCGCAGACGGATTGCGAAACTGCCGCGATGGATTGATGACGACGCACTGGTCTCGCAGCAGAAAGAAGACCACGAGGGGCACAACAAGCGCCGCGCCGCGTGGCATGATGGCCTCTAACGCCAAGGCTTGGCTTCGTGCCAGTGGGAGGCTCCCACAGAGTGTCGAGGGAGGCTCCCAGAGAGTAGTAGTGTGTATTCCATTCACGTCCCATGGATGGTTCCAATGGATATCGGGATCAGAGCAGTGATCAGAAAACGTTCAGATCTCGGCCCCGAGTATCAATAAGTGTTGATACTGGACACGCCAACTCGAGCTAGTACTGGAACCTGAGTGGAGATATGTCGGGGAGTGCGAAAAAGAGATGTGTGGAACAACCCGCAGCTTACCGGCCGCAGACAGGCGCTACGCGACACGCCATCGGCGACGGCGATCGCTGACGGGACTCACGCCGAGCGCAGTGAGGGAATACCGCGGAAATCACCGTGACGCAACCCTGTGCGGCAGCATATGTCCCGCTTTGTGAACGCGCTTCGATCGACAATGTTTCCCAGCGCAGGTGGGCTCCACAGTGGGGCGCTCCAGCGAGAGATATCCAGAGCAGCCCAGAAAGCGTTCCGGGCGTGTTCAGCAAAGAAGCTCCAATCGCGTCTCTGGGGCGTTGGACCACGCTTGCGGCGATATTAACGCGGGGCGGTGCCATGTGCGCAGACACTAGAACAGAGCGGAGTGGGTCGGCGGAGGAGCTCATCACCTCAAAACCTCGAGGCGAGGTCAAGATGCAGAGCGAGCCAAGCACGGAGAACACGGGGACCAAGCCGACTAAAAAGGCAAAGATGGTCCAGATGCCGATATCTATGTTTCGGGTGCGTTGCGTTTCCCCAGCCCTGTTTTCAAAAGATTTCGCAAGATCCGCAACACGCCGCTGATCGCAAAAGACCGATGCATCAGGTGCGGAGCAAGCTGGGACAGGGGACGTTTGCCGACGTCTTTTCAGCAGACGTGGTTTCGGGGAAAGGCCACGTTGCACTCAAGATTGTGAAGCCTGAGTCGGACATCGACTTTGGCCCTGACAACGAGAGCGGCGTAACTTACGACGATGTCCTGCAGGCCTTTCGAGATGAATTCAAGCTCCTTGAGACGCTCGGAAAACATCCAGCTATTGTTGGGGTGATTGGGGTATCAGATGCGGGACGCGTTTTGGTTATGGAGCAGGCGCAGCACGACCTTTTCTCGATTGTGCGCAAGATGCGTCGAAAGCTGCCGCTTGACTTGGCAAAGCAGTGGGCGCAAAATGTGCTGGAAGGTGTCGCATACATCCACAGCATGGGCATCATCCACCAAGATATGAAGTCATCCAATATTCTGATATATGAGGATAACAATGCACGTATCTGCGATTTTGGACTCTCATGCTACGGCGGGGGACAAATGGAAGTGGACAGGGAGATAATCACGCTGTGGTATCGCGCGCCAGAGCTTCTCATGGGTTCCCTTCGTTACACGCCAAAGGTCGACGAGTGGGGTGTCGGTTGCATTCTGCTTGAGATGATGATCGGCACTGCTCCATTTCACGGAGACGCGGACTGTGGTTGTCGCTGCTCTTCGATCGCACACTGTAACTTCAACGCCGACCAGCTCAAGCAAATATTCAAGGTCATTGGCACGCCGCGCGACGAAGATTCACTGCACGGCATGCACTGCGTCAATCATTTTTCGACATGGAACGTGTACCCACCTGCGCTGGAACCTATTCTGCGCTCCGCCCGCCCGCAAGACGCGAGTGCAGATGCCTCTGAGTTCCAGGCATGGATCGAGGTGATCGAGCAGCTTCTCCAGCTGCACTCTAAGCGGCGCGACCACGCACACCAGGCGCTCAGGCGCGCCCTCTTCCGTGGCGTTTCGTCGGAACCTTCATCCTCTGAGTGTTCCGATGCGTCTTCGCCGCTCGCTGCAAAGAGCCCCTCACGTGCACATCATCTCGGCGCGGCGGGAGGTGCGGCGGCTCACGAGCGCCAGCAGGGCATGCTAGCCGAAAAGCGCCCGCCGCACTCAGATGCTGGGTATATGCCGACCCTGATGCGCACATCGGAGTCGCCAGCACAGGAGGGGGCTGCAGGGTCGCGGCGCGCTCGGAGCCCCGCCAGCGCCGGCGCAGGGACCGTCACGCCAGACCCGCCGGGGCGGTGCGCGTCGACCGAGGGGGCGATTCGCGCGAAGCAAGACCACGTATCGCCCCCGAAAAGGCGTGGGCGAGGAGCGCAAGATCAGTCGCCGGAAGCGAGCGACCTGCGGTCTCAAGCTTCTTGAGATTGAAGCTCCCTCGAGACAGACGCTCCCTTGCGGTGCAAACCTCGGCAAGGCAACGCACCTCGAGCGGGACGGGTTGGTTGGTGTAGAATGATGCGTAATGGTGCATTTCCTAGGATTGTTGTAAGAACGCTTTATTCATATTTTGCGTATTGGGCTGGCTGGATTTACAAATGCACAATTCGCTCTACAGCCGAATGCTTTGCAGTCCCAGCAGTGCTCGTTTTCGGATACCTGGTCAACGGCAGCCCTCCGGCAGCTCCTCGCAATTCACCGAATGCGACCCCTGTACTTCCATCTTGGGTGGTGTTTCAGTCCCTGTCACCGGGTCCCGATGCGTCTTGTACTGCGAGATCTGACGTTTCAGCAGGCGCTCGACATTGTCCTTCGCGGTGACCGCCTGCATGCCCACACACCCCGCAGCCCATGTGTCAGCCGTGTGGACCCGTGCCATAGTAGAAACGCCCAAGCAGGCACGCTAGCGTGCAGGTTAGGTTATGGGCTAGGGTCACTGCCTTGAGGCACATCTTGTTGGCACCCGCAGGAAGTGCATGTGGAGAGCCGCGCGGGCCGAGCCACTGATGCTCGTCCCCGGTGCAGAAGCGGTCGTAGATCTGAGCGTTCAAGTTGAGGTCACGGTGTGCCGTAACACCTGCAGCGTGAATTAGGTGCCCTGCACATACGCGTATCTGCCGCGGTGAAAGGTGTCGCCCTGTGCAGAACTCCCACGGGGTCGACGTGTAGTTCGAGTGCGTGTCCCAGTCCGAAGAAAGCCCCTGCACCATCATCCACGCCGAACGCTGATTCACATCCGCTGTGCCGAATTCTCTGGCACGGCGCGCACGTTCTGCCTCTTCCTCTTTCGTCAGGGCGAGCGGCTCTCCAGCGCCAACTTCAGAAGACACATCGTCCTCAACCGCCTGCTCTTCCTGCCCCTCGGCTTCCGCAGGCTGGCCCTGCTCACAGCTTCCCAACTCACTATCGCGATGCACTGATTTCCTACTTCTGAGTCATTGCGCCACAGGTTGTCACGTAGGGTGCGGCAGCCGAGGAGGTGCCGCACGGAGGATTGCAGTGAGGGTATGAAGCGGGTGTCGCACCTCAGAGCCTCCGGAGCTTGCTAAAACCGTCTTGAGGTTTTGCATATCCTTGTTGAGCTTTGCATCAGGATGTGGCGCCGGTGGAACGGATTTCAGGTTTTGCTGCTTGCCCGGCCCCCTTAACTCATGCAAGAGCGCCTGGCCCCCACGTCCGGTGAGAGACGCGAATTCCTCAACGAACTTCGGGTCCTTTGCAAACATGCGCTGAACCGCGACCAGAGCCTTCCCCTTCAGCTCCCCCTGAGGATCTTCTCTTCTGGCTGTCCCCGTAGACGTGCTAACAGCCGATAGCATCGCACTGCCGCTATGAAGAACGCTTGACTCTCCCGCTCCCCGCCACACACTCACTGCCGCGAAAATGAGCACCATACCAGCGCCAGCCACCACTGTTGCCCTACGCAACGAGGCTGACTGGTGACGGGCTCCCATCTCCGGAGAATATCTGCGGCATGCGGTAGCGACTTGCTCCATCTGCTCTGCAGCGACGTGCCCCACCTCACACGCCGAAGGGTAGTCCATGGGATCGAAATAGCTGCGGCGAAGCAACAAATTGATTCAAGTTGGGGGGGGGGGATTTTCCTCCCAGCTTGGACGTTGCGAAGCAGAGACCGCTTTTCGCGGATCCCATCATGTCGGCGCCCGCTAGCCTGACGATGGCGACCAAGTGGTCTCGAGAGTTTCAAAAGGCGATCGAATTGGACGGTTGGGGCCAGGTAGAGGAGGCGCGGACCAGCTACGACAGGTATATTCCCCCTTACTGCCCTGCCTGGTCCTCCCGAATTCTCTGCGGCATGCCATACCGGGTTCCATGATAGAAGTGCTCGCTGCTGCATACGTTGACTTGGTTCCGTTGTGCGCAGTATCGCGCGGTCCATGCAAGATGAGGCCAAGACGTGCGTAAACCTCTCCACTGCTAACCCACCTCTGTTTGCATTGCCAGAGATATCATAAATTCGGGGACTCTCACCTGGCAAGCCCATAGGACGATTTGTCCTGTAAATCAATCTGTGGGTTTGCTTCGCAGATCCGCTGCGGAGGAGTGGTCAAAGAAGCAGACAGCTGCTGTCTGGAACCTTTCCACATGCCTCCGCCTGCGCAGCATGGTAATCAAGAGAGACGACGACGAGGGCATCAGTGCAGAAAACATGAAGGTGTGTTTCAGTCCTTCGCGGATGCCCCCGATTCTCACAGCGTGGAGCGGATTCATCAGCTCCGCGTGCGGCGCAGCTGCCTTTCAGACGCCGAACATTTGTGCTCCCGCAGCCCAGCCTTGGGTAAGCTGCCGAACACTCGGCCTTGTCGGGCCTCACCACGATGCGTCGGCGCAGGCGCTGGTGGGCATCTTCGAAGCACTTTTCAAGCGTGACAAGAAGTTTCCGCTTGACCTCTCCACAGTTTCTCCTGAGGACTTGTGCGAGGCGTCTGGCGAGGCGCAGCTCCCGGGCCCGGGCGGCGACGCGAGCGACGAGGAAATCCTCGAAGAAGTGACGGCCGCCGCACCGCGCCGCGCCGCGCCTGCGCACGCCACCGTGGCCTCCAAGCATGCACAGATTGGGCTCCGACGACAAGAGTCGCGTCGACAAGAGGCGCTTCGGGCTGAGGAGGCGCACGTGAGCGCGGGCGCTGCTGCCCACCAGTACGAAGAGGCCCCGGGTCAGGGCCCGCCGCCGCAGGCACACGTCGCGACGCCCACCGCCATGCCGGTATTCGCCCAGATCACCGCGGCCCTGCAGCTATGATGGTGCGTCTAGCGCTTGCTCCTCCAGTTGCTTCTCGGGTCCCTGTCTTCTGCACTTGACAAGGCCCTCTGTTAGCAGAAGCGAAGCGTCAAGGCGGTGTACATAACTGTGAAAAAGATTGGACTCAAGGACTGGGAGGTGTACAACGAGCCACGCGTCGCCGTGTACTTTGTCTGTAAGCAACCCGCCTGCTCCAATTTCGCAAGCCGGGCACTGTGCATGCGCAGCGTGTGCGTGATTCACCAATTACGCAACTTCGATTTGAAGCCACCCTTCAAATTCAGTGGCGAGTCGAGATGCCTCAAGCCTGACTTGCCCTCTCCCTGGACGCAGCGGGTGGCCGTATTCAAGATCAGGTTCAGGATACCAAGGATTCGAAGGAGCGAGAACAGCAGCATCTCATCTTCGATGAGACGATCAGGCTCAAGCAAACCTTGGACCAGCTGCTGCCTGGCGGCGCAGTCTTCTTCGAGTTCAAGCACTACAAGAAGGACAAGCAGCGAATCAGCACTCGGTCTCGCCCTGCACACGCACTGCAGATCCGAGCGTGTCCGCGCCCAGCTCACGCAGTGTGGGTTGCGTGGACAGGTGCTGGTGCTTTCTAGACCGCGAGGACCTCAAGGAGGGCGATCATGTCCGAGCTCTTGCCACGCCTCGTTGCTTTAGCGCGGTCTCTACGGTGGCATGCGGCGGCGATGGATCCCTCGCGCGGCTCTGGCGGTTGACCATTTGCTTCCCGACTGGTCCAGGTCCTCGAGCTGTACAAGAAACCCGCGGACTTGCGCCAAAAGAAGCTCTCGCTCTTTACCATCAAGGAGCTGTATGCTCCCTGCCACAGAAACCGTTCCGAGGTTGATCTTTCTGCACCGCGCGTGCATTAGCACTGCCTCCTCCGGGTGCGAGCAAAATGCCAACCTGCTTGTGACCCTTGCGCCGCACCGATGGCAGGTACCTCCACATAAACGTGGAATTCGTCAGCGAGGATGCATAAGAAGCGCGCAAAAAAGGGGGGAGGGGGGTGGCACTCCTAGGGAAACTAGAACAGTGTGCTGGGCGCCAAAATCCGTTCAGCTTTCGAGACTTGATTCAGCACATTGCTGAGCGCGCGGGCTATATGCAATTGACTCTCACGTGATCAGAGGATGTGACCGGCTAGCACACATAAGTCACATTCCCTATGAAGTAGATCTGTCCCATTTCCATTACTTCGTCTTCTTCTGCCGTGTCAGTACAGCACGTGTCACAGACCCGACCAACTGGTCGTCTCACGTGACGTTCAGAGCCAGGATCACCAGGCAGTGTGTACTCTCTCTCTCTCTTTGCGCATCAGCTGCCATGCTTGATCCCACCTATGTAGCGGTGCGAAGACAGACTTTGCTCTTGCCTAGAAGAGTTTTTGCGCAGGACGGCGAGGTTTCCCGGGCAGCTTGGCTTCCAGAGCCATCCTGCGTAGCTTCATGCTCTCCTCAACTTCTTCTTCCACGGTCCTGTCGGGGGTCATAGAAGCACGCGCGTGCGCGTGTCAACGACTTCGATCAGGCGGACAGCCGACGGGTATGCTCGGGTTTGTTTGGGGCGAACCTCTTCGGCTTCTTTTCCTTCTTTACATACGTCCCTGCCTTCCGAGCCCTTCTATCTTTCTCCTCCTGTCGGGACTTGCGACGAAGTCGGCGGTGGTGCTCAGCTACTTTTTTGACGATCTTGTACTTCAGTCTCAGCGGTTTTCGTTTGCTCATGCTCTTGCGAGACTTCTTCGGTGTGTAACCGCCCCTCAATCTGAGCGCTGCCCACGCATTCACAGCGCCATCCTCACCACACCGCCTCTCAGAAATGCGACTCAAAGCTTCAACGTGAAGTACTTCTGGGACAAAATGAACCCGATAAAGGTGCTTGTTCGGGGAGAACACGGAAGATCTCTGCGACGTTGTCTTCCGGCCAGTGGCGCTGTGTGAGTCAACCCGCGGGCCAAGCAGCTCAGCATACAGCGCCAGAGGCACAGTCGCCAGAAGGAACAGGGCCGTCCTGAGATAATGCTGAAGGCAGCATTCCACCATGATTCGACTGGCTACACCATGGCAAGGCCTCTCTCAGAGCTGAGGGGGCTGGTCCTCTCCTCGCGCAGCCACTCTATGGAGGCTCACAAAATTATTTTTTTATTATTTAATAATTGAAATCTCGCCGGGCTCTCGCCACTGACAAACCGGAGGCCATGCGTTCCGCGGTCCTCGTGGCGCTCCTCATCGCACCTTTTGCCGATGCCATCGGCCCCGCTTCTATGTTTGCGAATCATGTCACTAGCAACTTCATGCTGGCCAAGGCCGCACCCGCTCCGCCGGCGCCCAAGCAGACTGGCCTTGGCACCAGGATGGTGCTCGGTGCGCTCGGTGGCATGGGCGCCTCGTCCGTGTGCCATCCCCTCGATGTCGTCCGCGTTCAGATGCAGGTTTCCGGCGGTGCTGGTGGTGCTGCAGCATACAAGAACCCGCTCGATGCGGCTGTCCAGATTGTGAAACGCAAGGGCTTCTTCGGCGGGCTATACACTGGCATCGACGCCGCGTACCTTCGCCAGTGGTATGGCCCCATCCGAGAGGACTGCCCGTGCCGCCCTTGCGCTTGCCCTTGCAATCGCGCGATTGATGTTGCAAGTGTCGTTGCAATTTTCCCGACGGGTCGGGACGTGCATGTCACAGCATGCGACATGCACGTCGCAGCATGAGACATATGTCACAGTTCTTGTTTATGGCTGCGAGTCTGCAGCGTTCATGGTTGGTGCCCGCCACCGGCGAGTCGAAAGCCTCGATAGGTGTCGTACATACTCGCACGTCACAAAACCGGCAAGAGGCCCCATTACTTGATGAACTGAATGATCTGCCAATGCTCAGGACCTACGGCTCCTGCCGCGTGGGTATCTACGCCTTCCTGCTCGACAAGTTCCAAAAGGGCAACAAGGATCCGAAGACGGGCAAGAACCAGCCGGTGCCCTTCTCGCAGAAGCTCCTCATGGGGTCCGTCGCAGGCGCGATCGGCTCCTTCGCGGGACTGCCCTCCGAGGTCTCGCTTGTGCGCATGTCGGCCGACTCTAAAATGGCTCCTGAGCTTCAGCGCAACTACAAGTGAGCCTGCCCCGTCTACCCATCGTACCCCCGCTTCACTGCCCCGGCCGGTGCCAACAACTCGCACGTGGCAGACTCCATGCTCGAATTGTGCTATGGGGCTGCTGTAGCAATGCTGCGCTAATGTTTCGGGCGGTCTTGAACAGGTCCTGCATGGACTGCCTCGTCCGCACGGCCAAGGAGGAGGGCGTCACGAAGCTGTGGTCTGGCGGTGAGGCCCAATGCCAGCCAGGCGCACACCTGTTGCTACTAGCCAGGTTGCCATCGCGCTGGGCGTGCTCACTGGAGAAGTCGTGCGCTATCGACCGCTGCCAAAACGATGCCGGCGTCCAGCCACCCCTGCGTCGTGCTCAGCTTTCCCTTTTGGGGGCGCAGGCGTCCCGACTATTATCCGTGCGACGCTGCTCTCCGCGTCGGTGCTTGGCTGCTACTCCGAGGCCAAAGAGCGGCTCCACAAAGAGTTCCCCCAGGTCTGGGGCACGCCCGTTACCTCGATGCCTGCATCTCCGCCAGCCCCGCGCGCTCTGCGATGAGACGCGACCCTGAGGAGACCGCAGAATCAGCAAGCCATCACTGACTTTCTTTGTCCCTCGTCTCAAGGTCTTCCCGAACAAGGATGGGGTCCCGCTCATGTTCACTGCCACCATGTTCGCGTCCTTTGTAGCCACCACGGTCTCGAACCCCTTCGACGTCGTCAAGT
>Ga0115567_10007401_pt1 | contig 10415 bp, 10 predicted proteins | sample COGITO_mtgs_1204_2_FD_88679 | JGI IMG/M metagenome (GOLD analysis project Ga0115567, IMG submission 88679) | Pelagic marine microbial communities from North Sea - COGITO_mtgs_120412 | ecosystem: Environmental > Aquatic > Marine > Epipelagic | place: Germany:Helgoland, sampling site Kabeltonne... | reverse complement strand
TCCTAAGTAATTAGATTCGTGGGTTTTCGGTGACTACGATAATTTGGAACCGAATTGGGTTATGTAGTGTTTCACGATATTAGAAACAACCTTTGATGATTTGGAGTAAATCATCTGCAGATTTTTTCTCTCATTACACAAAAAACCCCCAATTTCTTGGGGGTTTTTCTCATTCTCTGATTAAGAATTCAATTACTCTGGAAATGCTGCTCCAGTTGGTTGAACTACGAAATCTAAGACTATGAACTCAGCTGTTCTGGTTGGTTGTATGAATATCTGACCAACTAATTGGTTTCTATCCACAACATCTGGAGTATTATTACTATCGTCCATTACCACCCTAAACGCTGTTAGTCCTGAATTTGCTTGAACTTGTTCAAGATATGGATTCACTATGTTTAGGAATCTATTTCTTGTTGAACTTGTATTTTGTTCAAACACTAAGAATCTTGAAGATGATGCGATGAACTTTCTCAAGTTAATCAACAATCTTCTTACATTAATTCTGTCTAATGCACTTGGTTTAGCTTGTAATGTTTTTTGTCCAAACACGACCACACCTTGACCTGGGAAAGTTGCGATAGGATTAATACGATTTTCGTATAAATCATCTCTTTCTAAGTTCGTTAGTCTTGTTTGTGCTTCTAACACTTCTGTTAATCCACCACGATTTAAACCTGCTGGTGCAAACCACTCTTGTCCTACTGCGTCATTATTTGCATATACGCCTGGAAGAACTACTGAAGGTGGAACCCAAGTTGGTTTGTTTTTAACACCATCTAAGATTTTCACCCAAGGATAATATGTTCCGACATAGTTTGAATCTAATGTTTTTACATCATTGATTGCGTTATCAATTGAACGACCATATGATGACCCGTCCAAGATGAAGAAACAATCTGCTCTATCTTCAACTTTATCAATTGCGTGATTTGTTACTTGTGGGTGTAATTGATGAATAACACCTGGAAGTGCTAACAAGTTAATATCAAATTCGTCTGGATTTGATACTGCATTGATTGCTCGTTTGTATGCTACTGAACCACTTGATAGTGCGTTTGTCATATCAAAACCTTGTGAGTTTCCTGCCACAATATCTGTTCCGGTTTTCTTAGGTGCTGCTGGATTCATTCCATCAAAACCACCTTGGAAAGGAACTACAAACTTTCTTTGTTTTAAGTGTGAAAGTGCTAATGTAATTTTCTCATTTGCTGCAGAGTTTGGTGTTCCTAATGTGGAAGCGTCTGCGTGTCCAGATTGATTTTCTAAACTCATTGTTACATTGTTTCCAACTGCTGCTGCAGATGGTGTTTTTCTCAAGTATTGTTTGTTAGTTTCATTTGCGAAATCAAATCCATAATAAACATTTGAATCAAATGCTGCTCTTGAATTTAACTGACTTGCAACAAATGACGCTACTGGTGCAGTTGCTGTTCCACCACCGACAAGTGTGATTGAATCATCACTTGGTGTTATTAATGCTCCGAATCCCATTGGAACTAATGCTTCTGATATACCTGTTAGATTATCATAATCTCTAATGTAAATATATTTAGATTGATTTGGATAATCACCATTGTTTGTTAATTTTCCATCATCAGCTATCGTTACATATCTGTCCCCGATTGCTCTTGGTAAGAAGTTTATACTATCTTCATCAAATGTTAAGTTTTGGAATGTTTCCAATACTACCCCATCATCATTTTGACCTGGATTATTAATCTGAACATCTAATGTAAATGTTCCGTAATCACTACCTGCTACATCTTTTGCTTCTCTGATGTCACGGATACCGACTTTAAACTTTGAGTTAGCTGCGTTTCCGTCTGCACGAGTGTAGACTTTAAATAAGTCTGTTCTTGTTCCACCTACCATTTGTGATTGGATTGATGGTGTTGATGCTTGTGAGTAGCTTGATAAGAAATCATCACTACCTGTTGCAACACTCATACTCGCGTTTGCGTCAAGACCACTATTTGAATAGTATTCCTTGTTATCTACCGCTAAATATAGTTTTTGTTTAGTTTCTTGTGGGTCTGTGCTAAATATGTTTCCGATATAGTTCGCTGAACCTGTATCAAAGCTGATTGTGTATGCAGTTGACCCGTTTGCACTTTTTGCTATTGTTAATGCTGCTGATTCCCAATCCCCTGAAGCTGCTAATGAAGAGCTTGCAGGACCAGTTAAGAAACCAGTTGTTGATGCGTTAGGTGCCTCAGCTGAATTACCTCTTGAAGGTTTCAATACTGCTGCGATTGTTTCAGCTCCTGCTGAACTACTTAGTGTTAATGCTAAATAGTCTGATGAGTATCCACCAATTCCTAAGACACGAACTATTGTTACTGTTCCAGCACTTTGAAGGTATTGCTTCGCCGTGAATGGAACATAAAAGTCTTGTGATTCTTTACCAAACATATCTTCAAACTCACCCATATTTCTGACGATTGTTGGAACAAATGCTGGACCTTCTTGTGTTGGTCCAATTAATGCTGCTCCAATCTCAGTAATACCTTGTGGTAAGAAAGATAAATCTTTTTCTCTGGTAAAGACACCAGGACTTACTATTCTTTCTGCCATTTTTTTTCTCCTAAAGATTAAAATATTTACTATGTATAAATATCATATTGAAATCTCAAAACTCACTTACAAGACTGATTATTTTACCGGTGTAAATACACCAGTTTCTGGGTCAAGATTACCTGCACCATACTTATCATTCAACTCTTTAACTAATGTCACTTCTTGACTTTGAATCTCTGAATATTGAGTTTCTAATCGTAGCTTTTCATTAGATAGATTTTCTAATTGCTGTTCTTGTTGAATACGAGCAATCTCTAATTTACCCAATGATAACTCAATGTTAGCATAATTAGTTCTTAATTGTTGTAATGAATCTAATTCATCTTTTGTGAATTTAATTTCTGTGTTTTTTGCCATTATAACTCCTTTATTTTACTTATATATAAGTATAATCTTATTTGTTCAAACAATCACAATTCTTTTCGATATGTTTGATTTTTTTGTCTAATTCTTTTATACCTTCAATCAACAACGGAACAATCTTTTCATACTTGACTGCTTTGTATCCTGTTGCTCTTGTTGTTACTAATTCTGGTAAAACTGCTTCTATTTCTTGTGCCAATACACCAACATCTTTACCTAAATATGTATCTTGTTTATCATTCCAGGTAAATTTATAACCACCAATCTTGTTAATTTTATCTATTGGTTTGTGTATGTGTGTAATATTGTCTTTAAGTCTTTCGTCTGATGAACCAAATGCGATAATATCGCCACTTGCTTCTATTTGAGAACCTGATATGTTTTTTAAGAATTGTGCATTACCACCATTTGCTACATCAAATGACAACATATCAATTTCACTACCACCATCATTTCCTCGTAGAGTAAATGTTGCGTTGGATACTAAACTTTTTAATTCTAAGTCTGTTCCAGTACCATCAAGTTGTGCATAAGCAGTAGAACCATTATAAAATTGTGTAATACCATTTGCGTTTGTTAATTGTATTCTTGCACCAGCTGTATTGTTTGCTCGTAAAGTTAGTGTTGAATCGGAATCGATTAGACCTGCTGTTCCGTCCCATTGGATAAATCCTCTAATTGCTGAATCATCAGTATCGTAGAAATTTAATGTTGGTGTTCCGTCTGATATTGTTAATGTTCCACCAGCGGTTACATCACCAGATGTGGTAAGTTCATTTAAGGTGGGCGATGAGCCCGATACTACTACTTTTTTCCAACTTGGCATTTAATTTATCTCCTTATGGTTGGTTACCCCTTGGGCCCACTTCCTTGTTGCCAAACAAGGCCAATAAAGTTATTTATCTTCTTGTAATTCTTTGTATTTAACCTGTAATTTTTCAATTGCTGATACTGCTTCAATCAATTTTTTACCTGGTATCATACTTTCACTAAATAAATACAATATAAACTCAATTTCTGAACCAGTTAAATTTACTGCTCGTTGTTTGAGTTTTTTAGTCTCTTTTATGTCGTTTACTATTCCCATTGTAACCTTTTGTTTTAATTTTATGAATAAATCCAAATACTTTCGTCACTATCATCAACTCTTATATTACCCTTGACCGTATATGTTGCTGAACCTGTGTTTGCACTCAATACATATAATGAAGCATATGCCTCTGGTGTTGATGTTGCAGCGTCTGAAGCTAATTGGGTATCGTGTTGAGTTCCCCAACGATTTGTTGAGTCGTCCCAAGCAAATGAACTACCACTATAAGCACTACCACTACCAACTACGATACCGGCGTCACCTGATGCGGCTGAACTACTATTGATTAAAATAAATCTATCTTCAACCAATAAGTTAGCGACATTTGCTTGTGTTGTATCACCATTAACTACAAAATTACCCTCAACTGTCAAGTCACCAGACATCTTAACACCTTCACCACTATTTGTAGTGTTGATTTCTAAGATACCTGCTTTACCTGCTGCGTCAAAAGACAATGCTGATGCGTTATTGTCAATCAAGTCAATATCTGTTGCTGCTCCTGTTAATGTAATGTCTCCACCACTAACACTTAAGTCTGTTGATACGGTCAATGCTCCTGTGACATCTACCCCAGTTGCGGTTACACTCAATCTTTCTGTATTGTTGATATGTGTATTGACTTCATTTGAAGTATCAAATTTAATATATTCTTGGTCTGCTGCTGTTCCGATTTTTGTTAAACCGGAATTTATAAGAGATGTAACACTTGTTTGTGCGGCTGCTACATTAATTGCTAATGTTCCGTCACCTACTGATGCGTCTAAACCTGTTCCCGCTACATCTGCGGCTGCTTCTACTGCTGGTCCACTTGTTCCACCAACTAATATCACACCATTTGTAGCCATTGCTACTGAACCAATAGCGTCTGTTCCACTATCTTGTGAAATCAATACTGCTTTATCGGTTAATGTTGCTGCTCCAGTTCCACCCTCTGCTACTGCTAATGGGGTTGCTAATGTTAAAGTTGAACCTGATAATGCACCAACCACATTAAGTGCTCCGGCAACATCTAATCCACCAGACATTTTTACTTTTTCTGATGAGTTAGTTGAATCAATTTCTAATATTCCGGCTTTACCAGTTGCGTCAATAGATAATGCGGATGAATTGTTATCAATAACATCTATATCTGTTGCTGCTCCTGTTAGAGTTATATCTCCACCAGTTAAAGTTAAATCTGTAAATTGCGGTGAGTCACCTGTTCCAACACCGATTGATGTTCTTAGAGTTGCACCACTTTCTGCAACTGGGTCTGTTGTTCCATCTCCAACTATCATTTGTCCATCTGAAAGAACACCTAATGCTGTGATTGCGCCTGTTCCACTACCGAGTAGAACACCACCATCTGTTAATGTAGTAGCTCCGGTTCCACCTTCTGCTACTGCTAATGTAGTATCTAATGTTAATGATGCCAAATCTGCGGCTGAACCACTAACAATAACTTTTTTCCAAGTTGCCATTTTTTATCTCCTATATGACGATATTTTAATTCTAATTATAAATATAACAAAACTTAATTTTATTCAAAACCTAAGTAAAAATTACTACCACTATATACTATTCCACCCTCTAATGCGGTTGGTAAAGTAGATTGTTCCTTTAAAACTAAACTTCCTGTAAATCTACTGATATCACTTACGAATAAATTTGTTGAATGTATTTGTCCACCCGTAGTAATGTCCATATGTGTAAATGAACCACTCAACCAAGGTAGTGTTGAACTACCAACATTGTAAGTTGATGCTGCGTCTGGCAAGAATGAACCACTAACAACGTCAATACTTGCTGTTGATAATGTTAATAAACTTGCGAATTGTTTTGATTTAATATTTGCCATTGTATATTCCTACTTATAAATATCTAACTATTAAATTTCCCAAATCCTATGACCTCGTCATCTGATTCCAATGAATATCCTAATTCACTTGAATTTATAGTGAGTCTTAAGTCTGTTGATGAATTTTGTGTTATGGTTAATGCGTCATTTTCCATTACCATACCATTTATAAAAAACATAAAATCATTTTCAGTTGTTGCTGTCATACCGGTTGGGGCTGACGCTGTCGTTGCTACAAACTTTGCACTTAGATTGCTAACGAAACTACCTGTATGAACAAAGGATTTTCTTAAATAATTTCTTTCTGGTTTTATTGCTGATAAAAATGTTTTTGCTACCCTCTCAGTAACTAATGCGGTATTACTTTCATCAGAAACACTTGTATCATTTGATATTTCATCAAATGCTCTAATCGGAACACTATCATCCTTGTTTAGTAAAACTGAACCCGTAACCTCTAAACTACTTGAAAAAAATTGTTTCTGTGAAAGATTCTCACCCCAGATTGTACTACCGGATTGATTTATTTCCACAACTGAAGAAGTTGCGATTGTTGATGAACCCGTAGCTAATGTTCCTGTAAATGTAAATCCGTCAATTATTGTTGCATTTTGAGTAACCGATAAATTATTTTGAAATATTATTGGTGATGAACCAGATATACTCTTGTCTTTCAATATTATTTTGTTTGAACCTGTCCCAACGGTTAAAGTGTTTGGTGATAAAGTAACTTGATTAAATTGAACACTATCTGTTGTTCCAACTGCTTGTGGTAATGAAAACCTTACATTACTTTTGAATAATCCGTCAAATTCTTTTGTATCGAATGTAGTGTCGTTATCGGTGGTAGTTACAAAATTAGATGATGAAATCGTTAAAGGATTTTTCAGTTTAAATATTATATCACTCATCTTTTTACCTATGTATGGAATTTACCAATTGCTAATATCTCGTCATCACTTTCTAATGAATATCCTATTGATGTTGTGTTTACTTGTAAATGGAAACTACCTGTTGACTTTTGTCTTATTGATAATGCGTCGTGTTCCATATATTGCCCATTGATAAAGAACACAAAGTCATTTTCATTCGTTGCTGTTACACCACTTGGTGCCGAAGCTGTTGTTGCGTTAAAACTTGCAGTATTACTACCACTTATACCTGCTGATGTTTTGTAAAATTGTTTTCTTAAATAAGTTGTTTCTTCTGTTGTTGTTCCCGCTACATTAAAGTTTGCTACTGCTCTTTCAGTAACAAGTGCAGTTGCACTTGCGTCACCAAATGAAGAGTCATTTGATATTTCGTTTATTTCATATCCATTTAATTTAAATGAACCAGTTACATCCATACTTCCGGTAAATCTGTGAATGTCATCTGATGAATCACCGAATTGATTTGAACCTGTTGAATAATCTATGGAACGAGTTGTAATGTTTTGTACAAGAGTATTACTTATTAAACTACCCGTAACGACAACATTACCATTTACTGTCAAACTACCACTAACGACTGCTGAACCCGTGATATCAACACTACCAATTATACCACCATCGGTAAATTTTGTAGTTGCAGTTCCTAAATTAACTTGGTTTGCAGTTAGAGTTCCAAAAGTTACATTTGAAGTTGTGGATACGTCTTGTCCAATTGATATTATTTGTGTTATTGCAGTTGAACCATCAAAACCAACTCCATTATTTGATAATGTAACACCAGTTCCTTGTCTAAAAGTTAGTGGTTTACTTATCGATATAGAGAATTTACCACTTGCTGGTGTATCTGCTCCAACTGGTAATGAAACATCTCCTTTATCATCCACTAATGTAGTGTCTACATTTTCTCTTACTATAAGTTTTTTGTTTGTTAAGAATTTTTGGGTGGTTGTTTGTCCATTAAACGTTTCTGGTAAAATATATCCATATAAATTTACACTAAATGTTGTTTTGATTAATCGTTCACCATCAACTTCACTTGAGTCTGAAAAACTTTCCAGACGGGTTCTAAATCTCATTTTTCCTGGTTCACCCCAATATGCTCCGTCCGAATAATTAATTTTTTCTACGATACGATTCATTTGGTCAATGTAAGAAGTCCAAATTATAAACTCGTAAGAAAGAGTCACATAGTCTGGCATTGCTACATTATAATATTCTCTACCTGGTGTTAATCCTTTCTGAACACTAAACTTATCATACCTGTTGTGGTGAGAATATTTTTTTTCAAATGAATAAAAATTTCTTGGTTTGTTTGCGTCAAGTTTATCAATAGGTATATCGTCATTTCTTTCCATACCTGTTCGTTTGAATACAATTAATGGTGTAATTATTTGTCTTTTCTTATCTCTTAGAAATCCTTGTTTAGAAATTGTGGTCCACCTTTCTGGTGATGCGTAAATACAAGGAACTTTTACTTTTTCTTTATTGACTTCTACTTCTGGTTTTATTACTTCGTTGAAGTAATACATAATGGCAGAGTCCATATCCATAATACCAACTGATAAATTCTTTACATCATCTTTTACTGCTGGTGAATTACGACTAATCTGCTCTCCACGATTAAAAATCTTTCTTTGACTTCTTGGTATTGGTTTTTGTCTTGCCATTAAAATCCTCTATATTCTTCTAAGTTTGTGGTCGGTGTTCTTACTAAGTGTGCCGAGACTACAATTGAATGACTATTATCTGGATTACCACCTATTAATTGATTCTCATTATAGGTATTGACTTCAAAATAACCCTCGTTCCATTTCAATATATCACCTATATCTGGCTTTAGATTTACTTCAACTAAATATGCTCTTTGAAATGAAAATGAAACATTTTGTTTATTATCTGGTCCAAAATCTGTATATTGGAAATCAAAATCTTCAGCATCCACGATACAAGGAAGTTTTACTGGTGTTTGATAGACTTTACCCTCTGATGCTTCACCATACATATTAGTATCGGTTTCATATACTGACGTTCTGTAAAGAATTACAAACTGGTCTATAATGCCATCATCACTTTTGTTTGGTTCACCTAAAAGTTCTCTATTGAACTTTTCTATGGTTGCCAAATCTTTTGCTCCATAATATCGTTGTGCCATTTGATTATCCTATGTAAAGTGGGTATGGAACTTTCTTTAAAGTTTCTTGTTGTGATTCAGATTCTTCTTTTTGTGCTTCCATAAGTGCTTTACGACTTGTTTGTTCTAAGTTTTCTCTCAATTGTTCTACTAATTGTTCTTTTTCGGCAGTTGCTTCTGCTCTTAAAGCGTCTCCATCGAGTGAAACTTCTGAGTTTGGAATTGGAATAGTTCCATATTTAGAACGGACGATTCCTAATAACTCCTTTGATAATGCCAATCCATATTTTCTAATCCATTGTCTTCCCACATCATTGATTTTGTTATATTGCATAAAATCATATCTGGCATTTGAGTAATCTGAAACTACATCTGAAGAACCACTAAGTCGTGTTCTTAAAGGATTATCCCTATCATCAGTTTTCACATATTCTATCCACAATTTACCTGATTGGGTTGGAATAGGAAATACTCTTAATTGATTGTTACGAATTTCAAATGAATAAGCAGATTTTCTAATCTGGTCATTAAATTCAATTGCCTGTATTCTCAATAAATCTGCATAGATTGGTTGTAATACGAAAGTAATTGCTGGTGATGAACCACCAAATCCAAATCCGTCCAACATATTATATGTTCCGAATCCTGTTGATGCGTATGGGTCAAAGTAACGAGTTACTGCGGGTCTTGCTTCGTAATGAACCCTCTTAACCTCTATACTTGCACCACTTTCACTTGCATTACCGACTAAGTTATTTAAATCATAAATTTGACTTCCCGAATTTAATGCAACTGCAGTTCGTTTAATGTCGAATGTTCCACCAACCTGAGCTTCTGCACCATAATCTTCTGCTATGAATATATTTTCAGATAATGTTGGTTTTACTCTCTTGTGAGTAAAGTTTGAACTGGTTACCTGTCCTCTTAAATGTAATAAGTTGTCACGAATGTTAAATTGGTTAACTTGTGCTGAATACTCAGATACACTTTCTTCCAAACACGCATAAAATTGGGTGTCTTGAAGTTCGACATCTACGATTGGATAACCGAGTCTTTTTGCACACCAAGTTGCGAACTTAGGTGCGTCTGTTTGGAAGATTGAGTCACTATCATACAAACCAAATGGTGTTGAACCACTATCTTGGTGTACTGCGGACCCGCTTCCTGGCCATATTGCTTCTTGAGCCATTAACTTCTCCTATTAATAGTCTATTTGTATATACATTAATAAATATAACTTTTTCATATTTTGTATAAAAAAACCCCCTATAAAAATAGGGGGCTTTTCTTTACTTAATAGTAATTAGTTTCAGGACTAATTAAAATTATGCTTGGTCTACCCAAGTTCCACGAATGTCGTGAATTAACCAACCATCTGCTGATAATCCAACTAAGTGAACATAGTCGTATTGTTTTTGTGTAGCTTTGGTATTGATAATATCTTTATTATCTGTTCCTGCTGCACCTGCAATATCGACT
>Ga0115567_10007399_pt1 | contig 10416 bp, 12 predicted proteins | sample COGITO_mtgs_1204_2_FD_88679 | JGI IMG/M metagenome (GOLD analysis project Ga0115567, IMG submission 88679) | Pelagic marine microbial communities from North Sea - COGITO_mtgs_120412 | ecosystem: Environmental > Aquatic > Marine > Epipelagic | place: Germany:Helgoland, sampling site Kabeltonne... | reverse complement strand
TCACATGAGGCTCGGACTGAGGAGCTTACCTGTGTACTGGTACGTGTTGCTCGGCCGCGGCGGGGTCGCCGCGTAGGTCGCAGGGTCCTCGATCCCATCGAGCTTGGCAACCTGCACCCAGAGTGTCGTCCCGGTGCCGTCAGCAACAGGCAGCTCTCAGCATTGGCACGCAGGAGCAGGTGTAACCTGCGAGGTCATGCCCTTGTTGAGCACCTTTACGTACTGGTTGAAAGACTTGCGGCCCTGTTCCCACGCAGCAAGAGCAGCTTCCTTATCTGGTGCGGCGCCCTGCATCCGTGCGCTACTCAGGACGGCAAGGAAGCAGCAGGCCACTTGTGGCCATGCCAGGAGCATAGCGCCGGCACGGTGGTGTGTGCGTCACTTTGGTGCTTACGTCCTGGCCGGATGCTGCGAAGATAGCATTGCAGGCATCTTCTACCCCCCTCACAGCCTTACTCATCTGCACGAAGCACCCCGTGTCAAGTCACAATGAATTGCGACAGTACAGCCAACTCAGCCAAAGAGGGTGCATTCGATCAAGCAAAGTTGAACCTTGCGCTGCTTAGGACCCGTGCCCTTCTCCTCGAACGCAGTCGTGAAAACCTCCATCGGGCTGAAGAGGCTGCACCCCAGCGGTTTGGAGTTTAGAAAGACTCAACGCCTACTGGTACAGTGCACAATGGCATGATCAAGCGAATGTTCGGCAATACAGTGGAACAGTGTGGGTGGCGTACGAGCGCTGAAGCTCTGAGGTCTTGATGGCAAGGCCGTTGGTCTCCTTCTCGCTGCCCTCCTGTGCGGTCGAAGTAAGCTCGTAATACTTGCGAACCTTTTCCCAATCCTCGGCCTCAATTGCCCGCAAGAGCCCCAGCACGAAGAGATCGCGACCCTGACCGCAAATGAAGGGACGTTTCAGTTGTCCATGGGCAGGGTACGGAAGCGAGGTGTCCGCTATACGAATGTATCTCTTTTCGGCAGTGCATACGAGAACACTATTTTGGTTGCACTTTTTCTGAAGAATTACTATGTGCTTTGACCTGCTCGATACGACCTGCGTAGCGGAAGTACGATCGCTTGAAGCTGCGGCAGGCATGTCAACGTCACTGCACGCACCTCGCGCAGACAACGAATCGACCAGGGGATATCGACAGACTCGGAGGAATCCAGATTCTGTCATTGTTTTCGCGTCCCACTTGATTCATAGCTTCGATCCACAGCGCGCCCAAATCTTATTCAAGCGAGGGAATCGACCAGGAGAGCGATTCTCTCGCCTAGCTGGTCTACATCGACCGTGGGACTCGCATCGAAGACCGCATGATCATGGAACCCTCAGATCTCACCTAATTCGTACATTAGCTCTACTGCGGGCTCAACCGCATTCGTGTGTGACAGGCATGACCATTCTACTTGCAGCAAAGAGCGGCGCATCCCGCGGGGGCACTTGACCGGACACCACGCGAGCACATTCGATGGAAGTCACCTGTTGAGAGTCATATCCGCCGAAGCAGGCCGCGGATCGACTTCCAGGCCAAGTCCAGCCAGTGTCAGCAACTTTGCGGCGTCGGAAATCAGGCTCCGCCGCCCAAAGCGCTCTGCCAAAGGGACGCCGTCGCCAGCCATTCGCAGACCCATCCCCTGGGAGCAAGACGTCCGGGGCCCGTTCGCCACTGAAGTGGAAAGCCGCGGAGAAGTATCGAGGGAAGTGTGCAGCGAGAATGGGACATATGCCAGTGATGATGCCCACGTCAGCGCGCAGGTCGAGCTGAGGAGCAGGAACCGAGACATTTTGTCCTCGGCTTTCGGCTTTTGTGTGCCGGTGGTGGCACACCTTACTTTTTGCCGCCCAAAAGTCAGGTTATGGAAAAGGGAGCTGGGGACACGTGAAGTGAGTCTCCTGATACCTCACCTCAAGGGCTCTCGCCACAGGGGCTGCGCGGGTTTAGAGGCTGGGACCGACTGTGCACGACTGGGGTGTCGGGGATCGCTGAGAGTGGTGTGATCCGAAGTTCTCTCGCAGAGTGAGAAACGCGCATAATCCGTCGGGCGTCCACAGGGTTGTCGTGAGTCAGCGCAGGGGGCGCTGCAGACGGAGAGGCCCGCGGCTTGGGCCCGCAAGGGCCATTGGCCGCGAGACCGGGGTTACGCTGCCCTGTTTTTCGCGGAATAGCCGCGTGGGTAGGTCCTCACGGGTCAGCATCAGGGCGGAGGCCTTGCTCGCTCTCCTGGCTCTTGTAGCCCTCCCGACCTTGAGCGGCGCTAGCCTCCCCATCGGTAGCCCTTTCGGGACCCCAGCGAGCACGGGAAAGATGGAACTCACAAATAGCGGTACCGACGCCGCAACGGCCCTCGCTCTTGCGGATCTCAATGCGGGAGGGCAGCAGCTCATTCCGGGGACGCAGGCAACCATCCTGTGCTGCAACTGCGGAGCACCCATGGTTCTTCCCCCGCCCCAACCAAGCATCTCCCCCGTGGGAAAGGCATGCAATCGAACGTTTCTAGATATTTCAGCTGTGCTCTATCTTCTCATGTGCTCTAAGCTTGTGCGCTGACGCACTGACGAGAGCAGGTGTGGAACCCAGCGGCGATGTGTGCGAATTGCATCCGCACGCGCGTCGACATCACAGAGGGCATACCGAAGCAAGTAGCGCTTCAGAATTGCCGAGCCTGCGGACGATACTTGAACCCACCCAAGGCGTGGATCGCGTGCCAACCGGAGAGCAAGGAGCTTCTTACGATTTGTCTCAAGCGCATCAAGGGCTTGAACAAAGTCAAACTTATCGACGCGTCCTTTATCTGGACCGAGGCGCACTCGAAGCGTCTTAAAGTCAAACTCACTGTGCAAAAGGAGGTCTTCTCAGGTGTTATTCTGCAGCAAGTTTTTGTCGTCGAAATGGTGATCCACAATTTCCAGTGCACCAACTGCCATATGGTCGCTGCGGAAAGCACTTGGCGTGCTTGCGTGCAGGTTCGTCAGAAGGTCGATCACAAGCGCACCTTTTTCCTCCTCGAGCAGCTTATTCTCAAGCATAAGGCGCACCAGCAGACTGTTTCTGTGAAGGAGGTTCCAGACGGGGTCGACTTTTACTTCTTGCACCGCCACCATGCGCTCAAGTTCCAAGACTTCGTCACGTCTGTTGTGCCGTCGCGGCTCAAAAACTCTTCGGAAAAACTCATCTCCGAAGATTTCAACAACAACAAAATCAATGCGAAGCACTGCTTCTCAGTTGAAGTGGTGCCGATCTGCAAGGATGACCTTATCCTTTGCCACCCCAAACAGTACGGAAGTATGGGCAATCTTGGACCGCTAGCTCTTTGCAATGGAGTGACCACGTCGCTAAAGGTTATCGACCCGACTACAATGAAGCGTGGGGAGCTACGCTCAGAGATGTTCTTCCGACACCCGCGCTTCGCACTCATGACCTCAAAGCAGCTGATCGAGTACACCGTGATCGACTCTGAGCCTACGGGGATCGCATCCGGCAAGGTGCAGCAATCGGACGTGACCGTCGCGCGCACGCGCGACCTCGGGAGCAACGACGAGACTTTCCGCACCCTCTCGCATTTGGGAAACATTTTGCAAGCCGGCGACACTGTAATGGGATACGACCTGACAGCGGCCGTTTACAACGAAGCGGACCACTCCAAAGAGTGGCCGAAGCTGCAGCTGCCAGACGTAATCCTCGTCAAGAAGGTGTATCCCGAGCAGCGGCGGCGGCGACGCGCGTGGAAGCTTCGTGCACTCATCAAGGAGGAGGAGGAAGGCGCATACCGCTCGCTGCACAAGACCAGGGAGGAGGACTTCGAGGAGTTCGTCCGCGATGTCGAGCTCGACCCCGAGCTGCGCTCGCGCGTCAATCTCTACAAGGACCCCGCCAAGTTCAAGGTCACAGAGGAGGGGCACATCGTGGCGCCCAAGGCACCTGTCCAACCGGATGGAGAAGACGACGAAGACGATATAGAGGATGCAGGAGAAATCGGTCTGGAGGATATGCTCGATGATCTTGTGCTCGGCGAGGAGGACGAAGAGGAGCAGGTCGGCGGTGCGCTCGACGACGAGGAGTTATCTGACGACGACGGGGGGCGGGCCGGTGGCAAGGCACGGAAAAGCAAGGGTGGGTCGCGGGATTCGCCTTATTGATCGTCTGAAGGGCAGCAAGGTTGGTTGATGGGCCTTGTCCTGACGAGGCACTGAAGTGGACGAGTGCAATTGTGGAAAAGAGTTTGGTGAGTGAGCCATGGCGCACGGTCAACCGACGATATTACTGACGAATAAGATCTCTCTGCTAGGCGACTGAGTCGCTCAATGTAGAACGGAACCGCAGTGGCAGCGACCGGAGAGCGCAAAATGGGATGTTCAGTGAGTGTTCAGAAGAAATGCTCGTTTCGTCTGTCGCGTGTTTCGAATGCATGATGTGCAACCGTTGGCGAATGGCCCTCTTCCCTGTGCAGACATACTTTGACGACTGATAGGCTGAATCGCTCACGTTAGTCTGCACTGCACTCTTGCTTTCACCCCGCCTCACAAACCAGAAGCCTCCCGTACGCCGACACCAAGTGACGGCGGTCCCTGCTATCGCGCAGCAGCCATCTGACCTTGGAGGCTAGCGGGGGTACACATTCGGCACCATATTTGGCGCTAGTGCAAGGGGTATCCGCTCCTTCAGCGCCTGAAGTGGCGCCATGATCGTAGGCTGCGTGACCTGCAAGTTCCCACGAGTGACCACTCATCAGGACACCAGTAGAATTAGTCTGCGGGCGAACGCCGTAGGTTCACACAGCAGAGAACGTGAAGGGCGTTCATCACGCTCACCTGAATCTTGTGTGACGTGATTATGCCCTCCGCATCCAGCTTGTACACAGATATCCCCTCTAGAATGTCTCCCGAGCCGGAGGCTTTGAGTTTATCCACGCTGTCGAACCCCATCGACTGCAACATCGCTGCACGATCGATGTCTGGCAAGCGCTCTCCAGCCTCAATCTTCCACCTCAGGCGGATCTGGCTCTTGTCAGTAGAGTACTTGTCCATGAGCAGCACTGAAACGCACGTGTTGGCGAACAGAGCGCGCTTGAGCCGTCGAAGCAGGCCGAAGAATAGCTGGTAGGCCTGACGTGCCGCGCGGCGGAGAATAGAGATCAAAAAGGTGGGATGATGGTGCACGTCGCACGTGGCGACCAGCAATCCGCGAACAATTACATCTCGCAAAACGTTGGCACGTGACAGGACGCTTGGAGCCGGGCGCGCGACGTCATACCTGCTTGCCGCGGATGGAGAAGCCCTGCGTGTCCTCAAGGACCACTTGCTTGTGAAAAATGGAAAAGTCTGGCTCCCGATCAAGAATGTACGGGTAGTCCTACCAATGGAGAGAGGGTGAGTTACACACTGGGCGCCCATAGACGTCACGCTACTCAAATCTTGAGGCGACAGTTTCAATCCGTCGCCCAAAGCAGCAGGCTGTGCATGATTTCTGCGCGAAAGCTTAATAGACAGCTTGCAGCATAGCGGATTCAACCTGCAACAACATGTCGATCGCAAACCCTCTATTCAGCTCGAACTCCTGTGCACCGCCCGCACAGAGTCAGCTACATTAGTTGCGCGAAATCTTAGACTTGTCACTGCGACCAAGGTCTGGGGAGGAAGCTAGACGTTGGGTGTAGCTCATTAATTGGTATTGCTGTACATTGCATCGGGTTGAAGTGTATTGGGGCACGCTTCGCCCCGAAGGTATGCGGCCTCGGAATGTTTTCACCCCGTCTAAGACCGGGGAGGCGGAACCAAAGGGCTTGTTCTCATCGTGCCATGTTGGTAGAGAAAGCACTCAGGACTACGTGAAAGAACTAGTTGCATCTTAAAGAACATCTGGTGAGAGCACTGGAGGAAGCTAGGATGGGCTACTGAGGCCCCTGACCTGCTCGGGGCTGAGCGTGTGCTGCTTAGCTTCGAAGCCCCCGACACCTGCCTCGCCCGCCTCCTCCTCGATGATATCACGCAGACTCTTCTTCCCGCTCCCATTCCCACCTTCTGCAGCACAAATCGTCCGTGTGTGCAGTTGTGGAGTGCGCCCAGTTCCCCACATTGCTCCGGTGCCACCCCTCCTGAGCCACAGACTTCCTGCAGGAGGTACAAAGCAATCCGAACGTCGGACCCACACCAGAAGCAGAACCAGGACCGCCCAGCTGCAATATGCGCGTGCGCGCATCCTGCTTAGTGTGCGGTGATGGCCGCTGCTCCGAAGCGATCGAAGGGGGGGCAGCCGTGCACCGACGAACTACGCACTCACTCAGCGCCTGGCGAGTACAGGTCGGGGCTGCGATCTGAATTTGAGAGATCTCTGCGGGGCCACTTTCGCCAGACCGTGCGGGTCTACGAAAGTGGACCCGCACGGAGTTCGATCCAACCGGGGCGATGGAAAACAGCGATAGGCTGCTCGAGGCGCTGCTGCGCCTGGGACATGCAACAGCTTCGGTATGGGTTGTCTCGTCCGCCGTCGAGGCGCGGTTGAGAGGAACGCGTTGGGCCGGCTTGGTGTTCTGGAAGCGGAGGAAGCCAGTGCGCGTGTGGATCGATGGGTGCTACGACGTGACACACTTTGGTCACTACAACGCCTTCCGTCAGGCGCGCGCACTCGGAGATATTTTGGTCGTCGGGCTCAACTCGGACGCCGAGGTGATGATGAGCATCCGCCCGCTTAGACTTCGCGCGTTGTTGTTCTACCAGACCTTGGAACTCGTTCTTGTTCAGCTAGCTGCTCGAGTCCGGAAGTAGCATGTCTTGAACTGTGTCACAAGCTATCTAACCAACCTTTCCTACTAGGTCGCACGTCACAAGGGCACACCACCGCTGATGACAGACGACGAGCGGTTCCAGATGGTCACAGCCTGCAAGTGGGTAGACTTAGTTGTGCGTGACGTGCCATACGTATTGGACCAGAAATATCTCGATGAGGTGAGCGCGGGCAATTATATCAATGTTTTGTTGGCTCTCGAAAGGACGGCACAGCAGAAGAATGTTCAAAAATGCTGCTCGGCTCTGAAACTGTGCCAGAGCAATCAAGAGCCCTCCCTCCCAGGTGGTATTTGGCCGTTATCAGTGCGACCTGGTGGTGCACGGCGACGATCCGTGCCTCGATATCGACGGTTCTAACCCCATCAAAGTTTTGCAAGGGCTGCTTGGCTTGCAGTCGCGGAACTCGCATCGCGCACCCGAGCATGTGCCCACCACTACTGCGTTTGCCATTACGCAAGCGCAATTGAGGCATGGATCTGTCGGCGCAGGTAACGACGTGTACGCCACGTCGAAAGCTGTTGGCAAGTACCGCGAGATCAAGCGGACCGAGGGCGTATCCACGACGGACCTGGTCGGGCGCATGCTCTCCATGTCGCGTACGCACCACGAGCCAGACTCGTTCTCCGCGGGCTTCACGTCCTTCATGCCAACCTCGCGTCGCGTTGCGGAGTTCTCATCTGCACGGCGCCCGAAGCATTCAGACACCGTTGTGTACGTGGACGGTGCTTTCGACCTGCTGCATCCCGCGCAGGTTGACTTTCTTCGCTCGGCACGCGCACTCGGAGACTATCTCATTGTCGGCGTGCACAAAGACCATGAGGTCAACAAGTACAAGGGCAGTAATTTCCCTATTATGAACTTGCACGAGCGTATGCTTGCGGTGCTCTCGTGCCGGTACGTCGACGAGGTGGTGATCGGTGCACCGTGGACGGTCACGGATGATATAATCACCACTTTCAACATCTCCGTGGTCGCTCACGGCACTTTTTACGACGAAACGAAGGGCGGACAGAAAGACTATGAGGATGCCTACAAGTACGTCCCAACATAGCCCCCTATTCCCCTTGCCAAGAGAGCATTCTTGGCCAGGCGCAGCGCGTTTTAAGATGCACTTTCGCGAGCTCAGACACCATCTCACGCTATGAATGTGGATCACAGGGCGGCTCGGGAAAGAGGGATCTTTGTGGAGATCTCGAGCAGTCAAGGTGCAGTGCGCAATCTCGTGGCTCGGGTGCATGAGCAGCGTGACAGGTGGGAAATACCCTTCTTGAGCAGCCCGCCAGCGCCATACCTAGGGCACGGCTCCTTCGCTCTCGACCTGTGAGCCTGCTTCTGTTCTGCAAACGTTTTCAGTGCTGAAACCGAGCTGGATATCTCTGCGGCAGGCTAGAAAAGAAGGTCAAGAAGAAGTCTGCGCAAGAGTCCCTGTACTACGCTGGGAAGTCGTACGTCGCTGAGGTGTGAGGTGTAACTCAGGCTTGTGCAGCTCGTCGGATATTCTTCGCTGGATCTTTGGCACCATCGGGCAGGGTCTCGATAGCTACCGTTACTCTTTACTTGTATGGCGCAATGAAATCCTGTAAAATTGCACCGAGCCTCCCGCAATGTGTGCCTAGATGGAAGTCGAAACGAAGATTACATGCTTCCTTTCCGGCATCCCATGAGGAGGCAGTGCCCCCTTGAGAAGACAAGAGCAAACTGTTTGGATCCTCGAAGGTCGCCCTACTTTGCCGTCTCAGCTCTTTGCCGACGTTGCGTGGGAAAGTGTGTCGGCACAGTCACAAATCGCAGAGCGAAAAACTGGCGGCGGGCGGGGGCCGGGAGACCACAGCAAAGAAGCCGTACAACAACGAGGTCCCAGGCCCACACCACTAACGGGACGCACGCACGTGGGCGGCGGAAGCCGGGGCAAAAGCCCGGACCCCACACCGAGGCATAGGGCGCAGCCCAATACTTCCCAGTGAGCCTTGTAGCTGCGGCCCGGAGGCAGTACAGCTCAGCCTCCATCCGGAGTCGAGCGAACGTCGCGCCGCGGCGCTGGCATAGTTGCTCTGGAGTCAGGGGCGACCTAGCTCACGAGTCTGGAACTGGTCAAAAACGGGCCCGCTTGCAAACCCTAAAAGTTCGTAAACCCTAAGTTCGTTTGGGTCTCTGCGTGCTCTTGGCATGCTCGGGTGGATGCACTTTGCGGTCACGATCGCAAACTACTAGGTCGAACGATGGGTGATCGTGCTGATGCCGAGACGGTGAGATTTAGCTCTATATCTCTCATCGTCTGGTCCAGTCAGTGACCTAGTCCTGTCCCTCCCGTACAAACGGCCGCTTGTGGTGAGCAGCATCGACACCAGACGCTACTAGTTCTGAGACTCATCTCTCTGGACCGCGTCAGGTTCTTCGCGACGAGTTTGCTGGCGCAATCCAGAAGCTGTGCTCCACCTCATGCACAAGCGATGCCCAGATCTCAACGGCACGCAACACCCTGCGGCGCATGGTGTTCGCCCAGCAACAGTGGCGCATGCTCTGATGACGATGAAGAAAATCCTGAGCCCCCATACATTTCAATCCAGGTCCAGCGCGTTCGCGATGGCGAGCCGCAGTATCCAGCGATGATTGAATTGCTAATAACGCGCCTGCAAAGGAAGTCTCGACGAAACGAGTGGTGCGTTGATGCGTGGTCACCTCACACTGGATAGTCTTCCTATCTCGTATCCTGATGCCAGCTCGCGGTCTTTACCCTGCATCCTCCGTATGCGCAGGTACGTGAAGCAACGTCTGCTTGAAAACATTCCGTTCTTTGTGAAGAAGGGCGAACCGGAGGTCATTCTCGCGGTCATCGAGTTTCTCGTGCACGACAACTGGCTCGTCCGCCAAGCCGCGGTCGAGACGATAGGCCACTTGATGGAGCGGGATGACGAATTCCAACAGCTTCCACATGTTGCAAGTCGCCCAGGTACTCGTGGCAACTCGCGGGCGCCGTCACCACGCTGGAGACTCGCAGGGGACACACTGGAACCTCAACGCCCTGAGCAAGGCCTCGTGATCGAAGACCATGTAGGTCACCATGGCCACGCATTACAGCAACATACCACGTGTTGTGTGAGTCTTGAGTCCTTATGAGCGTGCGATGTGCGCAGTTCGAGCCTGAGCGGGCTCAGCGCGGGAAGACTCCTGGCGCGAAGGGGGCAGGAAATTCCCTGACAATAGAAGAAGAGGATGAATTCAGCGAGGGCGGAGCCAGCGCCAGTCGCCGCTCGAGCGTCGCACAGAGCCAGGCATCACTTAAGAGCATCGACCGGCTCAGTTTGATCAAGATGATGAGCATGAAAATGAAGACAGACCAGGCGTCCCGGCTCCAGTCACAAGCAACAGAATCAGAGCCAGAGGAGAAACCTCCAAACCCGCTCATCGCTGACGTGGATTGGGATGAGCTTGAAGATGAGGTGCGGTCTCGCACACCTGAGACGCTGTCCCGCACCGTCTGCATGCCCCGTGCAGCGTTGTGCCATGTCTGCTCTGGTTCGACGCACTTGACGCTGCCGTGGCGATCGTAGGTGGCAACGAGAATCCTGGAGGCGGTACACCATGAGGACCCTGGGGTACGCAAGGCGGGTTTGTCAGCACTTCCGCGAGCG
>Ga0115567_10007398_pt1 | contig 10416 bp, 7 predicted proteins | sample COGITO_mtgs_1204_2_FD_88679 | JGI IMG/M metagenome (GOLD analysis project Ga0115567, IMG submission 88679) | Pelagic marine microbial communities from North Sea - COGITO_mtgs_120412 | ecosystem: Environmental > Aquatic > Marine > Epipelagic | place: Germany:Helgoland, sampling site Kabeltonne... | reverse complement strand
TTAATCCTACAGTTGGCTTTTTAGAAAATGAATACCGCTATATGTATACAGACAAAAAAGAAGAAAAGATTTTTATCCAGAAGCGTGAGATAAAACGAAGGAAAAAATAACACGACAAACTTTAAAAATAAATCCAGAAATGGTATTCCAAAACAACAAAATAATACGTTGGTATTGAAATCATTAAACTACTAAAGTCCGACCGATCATCAAAATACTTTGAAAAAATATAAAAGTTTTCTATAGTTTTTGACAGTCATTAATATTAAATTTTTCGATATTATCTATTAGCTGGAAAACACCCAAAAATCTTCAGCAACAATTTCGTTTGGGTCGATGCGGAAAAACTTTTGCTTCCATCATTTCATATACCTTAAAAAGACGCTCTAATTTGTTCCACTCAATACAATATAAGGATTGTGCACCATGTCTTTTTCTACAGATGATTCCAACTTCCAATAATTCTTTTAGATGTTGGGAAACGGTAGACTGCGAAAGAGGCAACTCACTCACGATTTCTTTACAAGTTCTATCGCTGTGTTTAGACAAGATATCGATAATCTGAATTCGTGCCGGGTGTGAGAATATTTTTGACATTGCTGCCATTTCTAATATTTTTGAAGAAAATTCGCACTCTTTCATCTTGAGATTTAATAGTAAGGTAACGCAATGATAACACAAATTTAATTTTAAAAAAACTTACATAAATCTCTAAAACACTATTAATAAAGGAAAAGCCTTGCTATTATTGTAATCCTCCTATCGTAGAAATACAATGATAAAGATTTTTAATAAGATGTTTGTTAACTTTCATTTAATGTTCTTTGCCAAAAATTTTTATGAGACTTGTATTTCGAATCCTTTTTATTTTTATGCCCATTTGGCTTATGGCGCAAGAGAAAGGCAACGGGTTTACATCCTATTGGGACAAAGGGTATCATCTTGATAGTAATGATGGTAACATCAAGCTAAAATTTGGCGGTCGCATCCAGTATGATGAAGCTTTCTTTTTTCAAGATGATGATATCGACGATGCTTATGGATCAATAGAAAATGCTTCAGAGTTGAGAAGGGTGCGTTTTGCTAACGAAGGCATACTCTATAAATTTGTTAGTTTCAAATTGGAATTTGATTTCGCATCTGGCAATGCAATTGTAAGCGATGCATTTATTACACTTACAAGTCTTCCTGCCATTGGAAACATTCGTATTGGTCATCAAAAGGAACCTTTCAGCCTTGATATGATGAACAGTAGTAATGATATGACGTTTATGGAACGTGCTTCGGTAACAAATTTCAAAAAGCAGCGAAATAGTGGGCTATTAATTTTCAACACTGCTTTTTCCCAACGTGCAACTTGGGCAATAGGTGCTTATCATAATTCAGATGTAAAAGGAAAGTCGCTACCGGACGATCGTTATAATATTACAGGTAGAATTACAGCATTACCATTTTATAATAAAGAGGAAAACAAGTTACTCCATTTAGGGATTGCCTATAGTAACCGAAATCCATCTGAAAGGGTATATAGCATTAAGGGCAAACCAGATTCACATTTAGCACCTGTATATGTAAATACCGGGGCTATTGAAAATGTCACTGACAATCACACCTTGGGTACCGAAATCGCTTTAGTTTGGGATAGTTTTGCAATGCAGGGTGAATACATTGCTTCTGGTTTAAAAGATAATAACAATACTTACAGCTTTAAAGGTTATTACGGCGAAGCATCTTATTTTCTTACCGGCGAACATAAAAATTATTCTACCAAGGATGCTTGGTTCAAAAGGATTACGCCCAAGAAGAATTTCAATCCAACTGGCGAAGATAAAGGTTGGGGTGCACTAGAGGCAGCGGTTCGTTATAGCTCGCTGGATTTAAATGACGAAACCGTAAACGGTGGTGAAATTGACAATATTACAGCAGCACTAAACTGGTACCTAAACCCTGCGACCCGTTTTTCCGTAAATTATTCACACGCTATGGTTAAGACTATTGGCAATACAGACCTTGTGCAATTCCGCTTTCAAGTGGCTTTTTAAAAAATCAATACTTATGAATATGAAATTTATTTTTTCCCTTAGTTTGATAGCTATATTACTATTTTCCTGCACTAAAAAGGAATCTATCAATATTTCAGGAAGTACAACGGTGTTGCCTGTAATATCCAACGCAGCAGATGCCTTTAAAAAAGCACATCCCGATGTTGATATTATCGTAAATGCTGGAGGTTCTGGTGTTGGGATGAATCAGTTAGGCGAAGAAAAGACGGATATAGGAATGATTTCCAGAGATATTACCGATGAGGAAAAAACGAAATATCCAAATGCCAACTTCAATGTTATTGCCATTGGTAAAGATGCGGTGGTTGCAGTTGTTTCTTCGGAAATTTATGACGCCGGCATTACCGAACTTACTATTGCACAGCTTGCATCGATCTATAAAGGAGAAGTAAAAAACTGGAAAGAATTGGGCGGTCCGGACAAAGAGATTCTTTGTGTAGATAAAGAAGCATCTCGCGGAACAAGACACGTTTTTATGGAAATTGTTTTGGGCGACAAAGAAGCCGAAGCACCTGGCGCAGATCTGGTTTTGGGCTCTAACAATGAAGAACAGACGGCAATCGTACAAAGTGATGCAGCAATAGGAATGCTCTCTAACGCTTGGTTGAACGATGATGTGAAAGGATTAAATATTAAAATGAGCGATAGCACATCCATTGAACCAACCCTCGCAAATATTATTAATGGCACCTACCCTATTACCCGTGATCTAGAAATCGTAACACGTGGAGAACCAACAGGAATGATAAAACAATTTATAGATTTTGTACTTGGTGCAGAAGGCCAAAATATGGTAGAAGAAGCAGGATATGTCAAAATCAACCGCTAAGATCGGTAAATCTTATGTATTGGCCAGTACAATTATCAGCGCGCTGATAATTGTACTGGTTTTTATAATATTGGTTGCCAATAGTTGGCAAGCTGTTACAGAAGTAGGATGGAATCTCTTTAGCTTGCGATGGAATGCTCCAAGTGACGAATTTGGTATCCTTTCAATGTGTTTCGGTACTGCTATCGTTACGCTTATAGCATTAGTTTTGGCAGTACCATTGGGTATTTTAACCGCTATTTTTACCAGCGAGATGTTGCCTTCAAAATTACGCATCCCGGTAAAATCCTTGCTGGAACTGCTTGCCGGAATACCTTCGATTATCTACGGTTTAATTGGTATTGCCTTTTTTGCCATTTGGTTGCAGGGTTTTTTTCAGCTTCAATCTGGCCGGACTATTTTAACCGCGGGTTTTTTATTGGCTATAATGATATTGCCAACTATAATAACTTTGGTCGATGATGCGCTTCATAATATTCCCAAACAATATCACGAGGCTTCCTTGGGTTTGGGACTTTATAAATATGAAATAATTAAGAACACATTATTACCCATCGCCAAAGCCGATATTTATGGCGCTATCTTATTGGCTTTTGGTCGTGCTTTGGGCGAAACAATGGCAGTAATGTTGGTGATTGGGAGTATTGATAAAATCCCGTCACCTTTTTTTGATGTGCTTTCACCAGGACAGACGATTACCTCAAAATTAGGTAGGGAAATTGCGGAAACCTCATTTGGATCAGTACATTTTAGCGCAATGATTTTTATGGGACTACTGCTTTTCAGCTTGGTGTTAGTTATTACGTTAATTGCCCAGCGTGCCAATAAAAAACGAATTCGTTTGTATGAATAGCAGAAAAATTATAAACGGTCTATTTATGAATGCTACGCGGTTGGCTTTCATTTTTTGTGCAGTTGTTCTTGTATTTCTCTTCGGGACGATTATCTGGAAAGGTTCAGCGGCCATTTCTATTGAATTCTTAACGCAACCCACAGAAAGTTTTGGAGCTTCGGGCGGAATCGTTTATCAAATTACCGGAAGCATATTGATGATTATTACTACAGCGCTTATAACGTTTCCCATAGCATTGGGCACAGCGATTTACAGAAGTGAATATTTAAAAAATCCACGTGCTCAAAATATTGCCGATACATTGATATTTAGCCTCAACGGAATACCTTCAGTTATCTTTGGAATATTCGGGTTGATATTTTTTGTGAACATCTTGGGTACCGGTGTTTCTTGGTTTGTAGGTTCTATTATTTTGGCGATGATGATCTTGCCAACCTTGGTACTATGTGCCTATCAATCTATTAACAGTATTCCTTCTATTTATCGGGAAAGTGCCTTGGCGTTAGGAATGACAAAGTGGAAAGTTATAACTACGGTATTGCTCCCAAAAGGTGTAAACGGTGCAATAACCGGTTTGTTGATAGGTATTGCAAGAGCGATTGGCGAAACCGCGCCCATTATGTTTATCGCTACAGCATTTTCTGGGGTTCAATTTCCATCAACTTTATTGCAGCCAGTTTCTGCCTTACCAACTCATATCCTTTCTTTGGCACAACAGGCGACAAATCCTGCCGCTTTGCAAAATGCTTGGGGCACAAGTTTGGTTTTAGTATTTTTAGTGATTCTATTTAGCCTTTCCGGACTTTTGGTAAGACTTCGGTTTAAAAAAAATAATATATGATACAAGAATCGTTTACAGAGTTGAAAGACTCAACCACTATCACAGATTGTGAATTTCCGGTTCTAAATATTTCAGGATTTAGTGTTTCCATTAATAAAACAAACATTTTAAAGGATATTGATCTACAAGTGCCCAAAAACCAGATTACTTGTATTATTGGGCCTTCAGGAAGTGGAAAATCTACTTTGATACGTAGCATCAACCGTATAAATGATGATGTTGTTGGATTTAAAAAACAGGGCGATATCCATTTTCAAAATAATTCGATCTTTAAAAAAAACGTTGATGTGGCAAATCTTCGGAAGGATATCGGGATGGTTTTTCAAAAACCCTGTGTTTTTCCCAAATCGATTTCAGAAAATGTTCTCTTCGGGATTCAGCATTCAAAAAAACAATCAAAGCAAGAAAAATCTGTAATCGTAGAAAAGTATTTAAGAGCTTCTGCACTTTGGGAAGAGGTCTCGCAACGTTTGGACGAAAAAGGAAGCTCACTTTCCATTGGCCAGCAACAGCGACTTTGCATCGCCCGCACACTGGCAATGGAACCACAAGTTATATTATTGGATGAGCCAACCTCATCATTAGACCCACTTTCATCTAGAGCGATCGAGAAAATGATGCTGGAGCTCAAAAAAGAGTACACCATTGTTTTCGTTACCCACAATATCCAACAGGCCAAACGCATTGCAGATCGCATTGTTTTTATGTGTGAAGGCATTATTATTGAACAAGGAAGCGCAGATGAAATTTTTACAAAAGCAAAACACCCAAAAACACGCGGTTATCTCGTAGATGAATATTGCGATTGTTAAAAACTCTTATAAAGCTTAAAGGTTTTAATTTTTGAAGAAAATAAATAGTATCTAAAACTGCGGTTATTTACTTATTTACAGCATTGTTAAAGTTAGATTTGGCACTCTTTCCATTAACCAAACATTTTAATGAGTTTATCTTTATTGATGGGTTTTTCTATAAAATCTGCGACCAACGGATTTTCTTTTGCCCGGTTTATGTCTTTTGGGTCTACGGAAGAGGAAAGTATATAAATATCGTATTGCTCTTTAATCGATGCGTCAAATGAATCAAATGCCGCGAGATAATCCCAAGCCGATATTGTAGGCATATTAATGTCGAGGAAAAGTGTTGTTTTTCCTTCAGAAGATTTATTGATCGGCTCTGTTTTCATAAACTCCAAACCATCTTCAGCGACGTTAAAGACGTTGATATGTACTTTATCGAATGATTTTTTTAATATCATTTTGGTGAGGACATTGTTTAGCACGTCATCGTCTACCAGTAAAAACCGTTTGGGTGTTTCTGCCATTTTGTTTTAGGTTTAATTTTCAAATTCGATTGTAAATTCAGTTCCTTTATTTAGTTCACTGGATATCGATATTTTTCCGCCGAGCGATTCTACTTGGGTCTTTACCATAAATAATCCCATTCCTTTTCCTTCAACGTGGGAATGGAAGCGATTATAGAGCCCGAAAATTTTATCCTCTTTTGTTTTCAGATCCATTCCCAAACCATTGTCTTTAAAAGTAAGGATTATTTTTCCTTTTTCTTTACTGCTTTTTATTTCGATAATTGGCGGTTGATTAGGCTTGCCATACTTAATGCTGTTACTTATCAAGTTAAAGAAAATGCTGTATATGTAGATCTTAAGTGAATACATCTTTTCCAATTCTGAAAAATCAGAAACAATCTGTACGTGATGTTTTTCAATTAGATTGCCTATACCAATTTTAATACTCTCGACCAATTGAGAAAAAACAACAATTTCCTTTTTCTCATGAACTTCGCGTTTACTCTGCAAAATGATGTTAATATCTTTGATAACAGAATCGAGACCAGTTACAGATGCCGAAAGTCCTTGAAGTGATTCCTTTTGCTCATCTAAGGTTAATGTTTCATCCTGCAAGATTCCCGCAAAACCCATTATATTCGCCGCAGGCGCACGTAGATTGTGCGAGACTATGTAAGAAAATTGTTCAAGATCGCTATTTCGCTGTATAATATCTGAAATCATTTTAATGCGTTCGCTTTCCGCCTCTTTTTCTTTCGTTAAATCTCTCAAAATACCAAGTATATAAAGGGGTTTGCCTTGGCTGTCAAACTCAAACTTCCATTCCGAAGATGCGAATCCTGTTTCCCCATTTGGTCTTATAAAACGAAAATTAAAAGATGAATCTAAATGTTGGGATAAGGCATTCATCATACTGTTGAGTGCCATATCCCTATCGTCTGGATGGATAAATGACAAGAAGACTTCTCGAGAAGGAATTATTTTTTTATTTATACCTAAAATTCTATAAAACTCGTCAGACCATTTTTGTGCTTCGGTTATCATATCGACTTCATAGCTTCCCACTTGGGCGATTTGCTGTGCTGCCTGTAGCTTGATTTCGCTTCTTGCTATTTTATCAGCGGCATTTTTGCTTTCAGTTATATCCTGACATGTTCCTACTGCCAAAATTGGCAAACCATTATCATCTCTAGAAATGGTCCAGTTTTGCTCTACCCATTTTTCAACCCCTTGTATGGTTATTATACGGTGTTCTAATGAATTAGGATTGTTATGCTGTAGCGAATCTACAAATGCTTTATCTATGGTTTCCCTATCTTCAATATGAACAAGGTTTTGAATTTTTGAATAGGATGGTTCAAAATCATTAATGTCAGTTCCATAAAGCCTGTGCATTTCATCAGACCAATTTACATGATATGTTTGCAGATCTGTTTCCCAACTACCTACTTTGGCAACTGATTGAGCCTTGACAAAACGTATTCTTTCTTTTTCTAATTCGGAAGCAATTTTACGATATTTCTGTTCACTTTCCAAAAGCAATTTATCTGCCATTAGTTGTTCCGTAATATCCGAAACCATCCATAATGACCCCTTATATATTTTTGCATCATCAAAAATAGGATTGGAGGAAATTTGAGTCCAGATAAGTCGCTTATCTTTTGTTATGAATGATGCTCTATATGTTTCACTAATACCTTCTTTTCTTCTTTTTAGACTATCTGATGCAGTTTGTAATCCAGCTTCGTCTTTAAAAAAGAAATTTGTTTTACCCATCATTTCATCACATGAATAACCAATGATATCGCACATCTTCTTATTAACGAAAGTGGTTTCATTATTTTCATCCAGCATCCATATTCCCTCTTGTGCAGTTTCTACGATTTGGCGGTAGCGGAATTCACTTTCCCTTATTCTTATCTCTGTATTTTTGAGTTTATCAATGTCTTGAAAACTACCGTAAACCTTAATGCATTTTCCATTAAAAAACTCTGCCTCACCAATTGTACGCACCCATTTTTCATTTCCTTTAAAGGTGGTTATTTGCAATTCTTCATCCCAAGGTATTCCTTCATCGATACATTGCTGCACTCTTTGGGATATTGTTTTTCTACTTATACCTTCTCTAAAAAAACCTATGCCAGTTTTAAGGTTTGGTTCAAAATCAGGTTCTGCCTCACGAATTTCTTTTGTAATGTCTGACCAATAAACGGTTCCTTTTTCTACATCGATTTCCCAACTTCCAATACGTGCAAGTCTATTGGATTTATCTAAAAGTGCTTCCAATTTTTTCTTTTCAGAGATATCTGTAGAAATACCAATAATGCCTGTTAATTTACTATCATCATCATAAATTGGAGAATTGGCAACGATGGCAGGAAAGTTAGTTCCATCTTTTCGCTGCACCCTAAACTCACCTGTCCAAGAAACGCCTTTTTTTAAACTTTCCATTATTTCTAAAGCTTCCTTTCTTGTAGCATTTGAAGCTGTGAGATACATAATATTTTTTCCTATTGCTTCTTCAGCAGTCCAACCATAAATATTTTCAGCGGCTTTGTTCCAGTAAGTAATAACTCCATCGAGATTTGTTGCTATCGCTGCCTGACTTATGGTGTTTAACAAATTGGCTTTGAAACTAATATTTTCATCTGCCATTTTCTTCTCGGTAATATCTGAAACCATTCCCAATGATCCTCCAAAATTTCCATTTTCATCAAAAATAGGATTGGCAGAAACGTTTGTTATAACCTTTTCACCCTTTTTAGATATAAAAATATATTCAATATTTTCAGCAACTCCACTTTTTCTTCGCTCCAAAGCGCTCAGCGCTTTTTCCTTTCCACCGGAATCCATAAAAAAATAATTCTCTTTTCCGATTATTTCTTCTTCTGAATATCCAAGCATCTCGCACATCTTTTTATTTACAAAAGTTGTTCTGCATTTTTCGTCGAGTTGCCATATTCCTTCATTTGCAGTTTCTACGATCTGGCGATATTGTTTCTCCTTCTTTTCGATTTTTTTCTTTGATACTACTTGTTCTGTTATATCATTTATAAAACAAAAAACCCCTAGTATCTCGCCTTCCCCATTTCTATAAGCTTGGTAAACAAAGTCCTTATAGAATTCTACAAATTCTCCTTTTCCTTCCACATCCACCTTTACCAACAGTTCTTTGCCAGAGTAAGATTCGCCTGTTTGGTAAATATGATTTAATATTTTTATAACACCTTGTCCATCCAATTCTGGAAGCACTTCAACAAGTGGTTTCCCTATTACATCTTTTTTACCTATTGTTTCTAAATAAAATGGATTTGCCATCTCAAAAATATGATCGGGACCTTTCAACATCCCAATTGCGGATGGTGCGTTCGAGAACATCTCATAAAACTGATCCCGTTCATTTTCAATTGCTTTTTCAAGATATTTTTTCTCGGTTACATCCTTTGCAGTACAATACATCAAGTGAAATTCTTCATCCCAATTGACTGACCATAAAATAGGGACTGTTTTTCCGTTTTTGTGTACATAACGGTTCTCAAATATTGGTAAGTTGTTGCCGGCAACGATTGTCTCGGTAGCTTTAGCGGTCATTTCAACATCTTCAGTATACACAAGATCCATAAAACTTGTGCCTATTAGCTCTTCTGGTGTGAAGCCCCAAATTTCTTTTGATGCGGCGCTTACATTTACAAATTCTCCATTGGTATTTATAGTGCAAATTACATCTAATGAAGAATCGAGTATTTTATTACGTTCAGCAAGCGTTTTTTGCAACTCTGCTGAAGTTTTTTTAAGTTCGTTTTCTGCAATTTTTCTCTCTGTAATATCTTGGTGGGAAAGAACAATTTTATTCTCGTCATTTCCAAAATTTACGGCATTAAGTAGAAACCAACGTTGTTGAGTTGGAGAATGACAGGGATACTCCATCTTAAAAACCTGATTTTCATTTTTGAAAATAGATTTAATCCCAGCCAAAGCTTGCTCCGCAAATTTATCTCCAACGGCTATTGCCTGCTCGCAAACCGAAAAATAATTACTGCCCGTGGATACTCTTTCAAGAGAGGTTATACCGTTACTCCTTCCAAAATCATCCCAAGCATTATTTGAGGTTATTAGAACACCCGTTCTATCTATTACGGCAATATGCGCATTTAAGGTAGAAAGAATACCCCTATTCAATTTTTCAATTTCGTGCAGTTTATGCTCCGCATTAAATTTCGCCATAGCATTTATTACTGCTTTGGGCAAACGGTGCAAGCGATCTTTAAAAATATAATCTACTGCGCCTGCCTTCATTATTTCTACAGTAAATTCGTCCGATACTGTTGCCGACACTAAAATTACAGGAACATGTATTCCTGTTTTATTCAGTATTTCTATTGCTTCAAATGAATCAAATGCAGGTAGTGTATGGTTCGCTAAGATTATATTTGGAGCAAATGCCTCGATTGCATTTATAAAAGCTGGCTTATTATCCACAACCAATATCTCATATTGAATATTCCCTTTTTCCAATTCTCTCTT
>Ga0115567_10007392_pt1 | contig 10419 bp, 5 predicted proteins | sample COGITO_mtgs_1204_2_FD_88679 | JGI IMG/M metagenome (GOLD analysis project Ga0115567, IMG submission 88679) | Pelagic marine microbial communities from North Sea - COGITO_mtgs_120412 | ecosystem: Environmental > Aquatic > Marine > Epipelagic | place: Germany:Helgoland, sampling site Kabeltonne... | reverse complement strand
TTGCCATCCACTCCGACGTGTTGATCGAGTCATAGGTGCTTGCCCCCGCATAGACACAACTCACGAGGATGCTCGAGTATATAACGTCCGCGAACCACTTCGCTTGCACCACCTTGCTCCACACCAGATCTCCCAGCTTGACGTACGCGCCGCACCCGCCAGAGGCTATCGGCCGCGTCTGTTCGTACGCTTCCATCACCAGGAATGCGGCCTGCTTGGCTTCGGCCCTCGACTGCGGCTTCGATACAGTCGAGTCACTGCCGATCACAGAAGGGGTTCCCACCGTTATGTCCAAAAAAATAGTTATGGTTCGAAGTTACAAATACTCAAGAGTTACATTGAATTTTGTGTCTGAACTCAGCCACGAAGAGGTAAACACTAACTTTGTCGAGGACGCGAAACCGCTCGCCATTCTCAAACGCTGTAAGACCTTTCTACCATGTCTTGTAAGAGATCATCTTCCCGCTCGAACAAGGGCCTCGCTGCATCGAAGTTCGAGCCCGGCCCCGCCGCCAACACTGCAACGCCGCCGCGCAGCACCAAGGCAGCGCCGAAGGCTTCCCCCGCGGCCCATCAGGCTCGCGCTCGCCACAACCGCGAGCTCGAGACTGTGCTGTTCACCAAATCATCCTCTACTTCGAGCACGAAAGGAGCGGACTGGAGCAAGCTGGGCACCAGCGCTCCCACGAAGGCTGCTGCCGACAACGACTGGAGCAGCACGCCGAGCATCCCTCCCACGAGCGCTAACAAGAAGCGCCGCAAGATCTCCCGCAAGGTCGTCGCCGACTCTGACTCCGACGTCGAAGATGCCGAGGCTGTGACCTACTTCGACTGCTGCAACAAGGGGCGCGAACCGTTTTCGCAGTGCGAAACCTGCGACGTGCTTCTCTGCAAGCAGTGCACCGATGCCGACACGGCCTGCCTGTGCACTGGCCACTCTTCCCGCCGGTTCCTCATGGCCAACGAGGTGGCCACTGCGCAGACGGACATCGCGCCCACTCCGCCGACCGGCGGCTGCTACCAGGGTCTCGTGCCCACTGCTGCACCGGCCACTGCGCAGACGGACATCGCGCCCACTCCGTCGACCGGCGGCTGCTACAAGGGTCTCGAGCCCACTGCTGCACCGGCTCCTCTCGTGACCACTGCGGCCCCTGCTGCAGTTTCGAAACCCGCCATCCTCAACTTCGAGCCCGCGGCCGAGTGGAAGCAGGTTGTCGACGGGATGGTCTGCCCCCGGGGGTTGGAGTTCAGAATGGACATCAAGTCCGGCGTCAACTACGCGCGTCTGCTCCCGAAGGTGCCTCAGGCTCTGCCCGGCTCTGGCTCTGGCTCCGGCTCCGGCTCTAGCTCCCGCTCCGGCTCCTCTTCAGCTGCTTCGAGTTCGGCTTCTGCTTCCACTTCGGCAGCTTCGAGCTCGGCTTCTACGGTGACTACTGTGGCTCCCACTCCGGCCTCCGCCGGTGCAGGTGCAACGCACTCCACTCCCACCGCCGACCGCGGTGAAGCCCAGCAGAGCCAGGTGGTTCCGGTTGACGAGCAAGTCATCCTGAGCGATCCTTCGACTTGGACGGAATTCCAGTACAACCGTGACGACCCGGAGGCCGGCAGCATCATCTACTACGACATCCCGAAGCAGAAGCGCACCGACGCGCGGTCCCGGGGAGCTCGATTCGACTGGGCTGTCAAGTACTGGTACGGGGACGCCATGGAGGCCGAGTCCATCACCCTCCTGGACGCCAAGTTCAAGCGCCGTCTGCACCAGCCGCCCCGCCGGTGGCACACCAAGGAGGAGCGCTACCCGCTGTGCTACCCCGACTGCGACGTCAAGGACGGCACGCCGCCGCCGCCGCAGTACTCCGCGGCATTCAACCCGCCGGTGGGCGCCGCTGCCCCTGCTGCCGCCGCACCCCCTGCTGCCGCTGCAACCCAGCAGGCGCTGCTGCAGGCGCTTGCGGGCATCCTCGGGCCGCTGTTGCAGAAGGCGACGGCCTGAGCTTCGGCTGCGTATGCGCGAGCGTGCATGCACGCCCACAGCTTAGAGTAGATCAATGAGTAGTACAAAACACACGCGTACTGTCGAACACAGCACCAGAATAAAAAGTTCTTTGTGATAAAAGCCCTATGTGAGTGTGGGATGGGTCTAAAAGAGGCATGTGCCTAGGGCTGGGGATGGGTGTGGTGCTTGGAAGGATTCCAGCTCCGGCAGGGACACCAGTTCTCGTGCGAACTTGGAAACTTGGAAACACCACGGCGTGAAGAACACCACCGCCGCCTCCGCCGGAAACTTGGAAACACCACCGCCTCCGCCGAGTCCGTGAGCGAGAAGCCCCAGGACGACAGAAAACGGTGTTGCCTTCCGTGCGTGCTGCCTTTGCTTTTTTGCCGCTGAGGTTGACGTCCCGTGGCCACGTTGCGTACGCGTTCGATGCAGGACAACAGCTCTCGGCCCGTCGCAGAGCCGAGCAGGATATCTTGTAGCAAAGGCCGCCCAGACCCCTTGCCTAGATGATCTGTGAACTTCAAGGGCACAGGCTCTCTCGTGATGCAGCTCTTCGCGCTGACGACCGTGGCCATTTTCTATCCCTTCCAGGCCTGAACCACCGCGGCGATTTTCTCAAAGATCAAAAGACAAAGGCGAAACCACCGCGGCGTGTGCCATTTCTAATACATGCGCGCCACTTGCTTGCATTTGCGGGCTTGCACTTGCTACTGGTGGTGTACTATCAGGAAATTTTGGCAGTTGCTAACGGTGCTGTACTAGACAGGAGCATGCAACAACGTTGGCCGCTCTTCGTGTTAGTACTCATGGTGCTTACAGCATCCGCGCTTCGCAATAGCATTGTAGACCGCTTGTACAAGTGCCTGGGGGACGCAACGAGAGCCGGAGATGATGTTCAGCGCAACGTGTGCCAGGCAGCCATTGCTGCGCGCGGCATCGAGCGTGCTGCGGGCGGTTACAGCATCAATGGCAAGGTCGCAGTGTTCGGACAGTCGCAGGAATACTTCAGAGGTGAGCTCTTTGTCCCTCGCTACGACCACGGCAGCATGGTGGTTCAATGCCAACAGGTAAGGGGCAACCAGCATGAGAAATGCGGCGCCTACTTCTGGAAGAGTGAGACGGACGGCTGGGCAAAGTCAAAGTGGCCTTGCTGCTCCGACTCGAAAGGAGCCAGCAAGCTGCCGTCTGCGGTAGCACGCATGGTCGGTTATGTCCCACAGGAGTTCTCGGAGTTTCAAGCAGATTCACCACGAGGGAGAGAACTGTACGAGAACTCGCGCATCTACAATCACATGTTTCAATTTGCGTCAGCTTCGTTGAACTACGACCCTGCCTGCCTTCGGTGCAACCCAGATGATCCACCGGCGATCCGCATTCAAGGCAGGATCCACAGATATTTCGCAAACTCAACTGTGGCTGAAGCAGGTGTACAGCCGGCCTTTGCCCATCTGTACTACATGGGAGATGAGCAAACTGCCACCCGTCACCAGCGCTTTGGGCACAACCTGGGCACCATCGAGTTTCTTTTCGCAGCCCTACAGGAGCACAACCCAATTGTCAAAGGCACTCTTCAAATTGCTGACTACATCCAGAGGTGTGCAGACTCCAACAAGCAGTTCACTATCATCTATGACAACAAGCGGCTGCCACCATCAGCCCATCCTGGCACACACAACCTCCCAAGTAACAGGGAGGGACACAGTGGAGTTGCTGCCATTCTGTCTGATGACTACCAGAAAGGCAAGGCCGCGAAGCGCTCTATCATCATGAAGACAAGCAGCAGTCACAAGAACGTCCAGCAAATTTATTATGACAATCATATGTTTCACCCAATGCATTTCCCACTGCTGATGCCAAATGGCACATCAGGGTGGAGCAAGAGTACTGTGAACATGGAGGGTGACAACGAGTCTGTCTTTGCATTCCAGGCAGCCAGGCTCACACAGCGCTTCAGTGCTCGCGGGCCTGGAATTGAGCACCCATGCAGCACACCACCATACAAGAGCTGGGAACAGAACACACGCAAGATCACCTGTCAGGAGCACATGTTCACAGCTGGCAGAGCTTTCCAGGAGATGACACTGGATGCGTACACCACATGTCTGGACCATGACTGCAGTTTTTACTCCCGTGAACAGACACAGGTCAAGTTCAGGTCCAATATGCAAGCCTGTCGCACAGCTGAGATTAATGGATTTAGCCGTATTGGTAGTCAGACTGTCCTACCAAAGTCACACACTGGGTCACCGGCTGACTACCGCAATCGGTTCCAAAATGCAATGAAACTAATCATGCTGAAGGGCAAACCTGACTTGTTCATCACAATGACAACAAACCCGATGTGGCCCGAAATTCAGAATGAGCTGCTGCCTGGTGAAACATGGCACAACAGACACGACCTTGTTTGCAGGGTGTATGCAATGAAACTGAAGATGCTCATTAATCTCATTGAAAAGCAGGGTGTGTTTGGGCAAGCAGCAGCAGTGATTGGTGTCACTGAGTTTCAAAAGAAAAGCCTTCCTCATGTGCACCTGCTAATTTGTCTGGAGAACAAACTTGAAACTGCTGAGCAGTTCGATGCCACTGCATGTGCTGAAATACCTGGGGAGAGAGCCCCCGAGCTGCGTGAGCTCGTGCTCCGGCATATGATCCACTCCCCGTGCATTGGCCATCCAACCTGGGCATGTCGCAAAGGGCCAGAGGACGACCGTGGCGCTTCAGCACCAGTTGACTGCCGAAAAAAGTTCCCGAAGGAGTTCTGTGCAGAGACAGTAAAAACAGAGGACGAAGAGAGCTACCCTTCTTACCGCCGCCGCTCACCTTCCGACGGAGGTGAAACTGGCACCACCCCGGTGCGCGGCAAGCAGCCTGGAGCTGCAGTGGACAACAGCTGGGTTGTGCCATACAACCCTGCTCTGCTCATGCTTCTCGATTGCCATGTGAACGTCGAAGTAACATCGAGCATCGACTGTGTCAAGTACCTGTTCAAGTATGTGTACAAGGGGAACGACCGCATTATCTACAAGATGCGCAGTGAGTTTAACTTTGGTGACGACCAGGTGGAGGAGTACCGCGCAGCACGGTGGCTCACACCTGCAGAGTCATTCTTCTGCCTGAGTTCCCGAGGCAGCGCTTCCACATATCCCCATCTGTCCTGCCACTGGAAGTGCACACTGCTGACACGCACCCTGTGCGCATCGACCCCGACGAGGTTGGTCACGACGGTGATATGACCGATGCAATTGCATCGGCGGTGGCTTCCCCTGCAGACACCAAACTGACCAGATATTTCGAGTACTGCAAGCAGAACAACAACACCGGTGAGGGCTGCGAAGACCTGACATACGAGCAGTTTCCGCAGCACTACCGCTGGGAACACGGCAACTGGAAAAGGCGTGGCAACGCTTTGGAACAGGTCGGGCGAATGTACCGCCTTACACCGCGCTGTGGTGAGCCATACTACTGCCGTGTGCTCCTATCAGGCGTGCGTGGAGCAACTGGCTATGAATCGCTCAAAAGCGGCGCTGAGACATTCCAGGCCGCGTGCTACGATCAGGGCTATATTCAGGGTGACGACAGGTACTGGAACGAGGCACTGGAGTACTCGTACAACGTTGATAATCAGTGGGCCTACCGCCATCTGTTTGTTATGGTCCTCCAGCATGGTATCCCAGCAAACCCGCTCCTCCTTTTTGAGACGCATCGCAAGCGCATGGCAAGCGACTATGCACGTAGCATGGCACTAGATGCAGCCTCCGAGCGCTGTCAGAACAGGCTACTGTTCGAGCTGCATCGGATGATGGACAGCAGCGACTTTGGCCCTGAAGATCAGCGCCCGATTCCGCCACGCCCGGACCAGTCATTTGCCGACGAGGAGCAGGCAGCAGCGGGTGTCACAGAAGCGAAGCTCAGGTTTGAGAGTACACGCCCGCAACTAGACAACGACGACGAGCAGTTTTATGCATTCGACAAAATCACAAAGCGCATATGCAGCGGGCATGGTGGCCTCTTCTTTCTACATGCCATCGGTGGAGCAGGCAAAACGACGACCGTGAACTGCATCATGGACTGGTGCACAATGAACGGAACTGCGGTGCTGTCATCGGCAACTACAGGTGTCGCTGCAACCCTCCTGCGTTTTGGAAACACATTCCATGCCACAACTGGGGCATTCGTGAAGCTGCCATCGCAGCCGTGTGCTTTCAAGATTGGTGCCGAAACACCGACTGCGCGGAGGTTAGCGGCCGCGCGTGTGCTCCTCATCGACGAAGTCACAATGATGCACCACATTCAGCTCGACTCACTCAATCTAACATGCAAGCACCTCGCCAGCAGTGCAGAAGATCGCGCTGAGCCGTTCGGAGGGAAAGTCATCATACTGTGCGGGGATTACCAGCAGCAACTGCCGGTCGTGAAGGGCGGGAACGATATGGACGTGCAGGAAGCCACGCTTATGAATGCAGAATGCTGGTGTATTGTCGAAAGGCTGCGCCTAAGCACAAACCACCGCCTTGCGCCCGGCGCGGAAAATGAAGCATTCCAGGAGTTCACAAATAGGATCGGCCGCGGCACAGAGCCTGCCGTCAACGGCACCCAGCAGTCTATTCTCATCCCGCAGAACATCCGGCTCGATTGTGGCTCAGCCTGCAACGAAGAGCAGCGCATTGACGCACTTTTCGACTGGTTGTATTCCAAAGCACCAGCCACGACCAGCTGTTCAGGAGTGACTTCGTCGATGAGGACGCGCAGGGCCTCAGCAGAAAAACAGCAGCGTGACCATGCTCAGTGGCTGTGCAGGAACCGTGTCGTGACACCGAAAAACAAAGAAGTTGACATGCTGAACGAGCGCGCCATGAAGCGCTTTCGCGGAACGCAGTGGGTTGCCCTCAGCACCGACACCATGGAGCCCGGCGAGGAGACTGCCCGCAGTAAAATACCAGTGAAGCTGCTGAACAGCCAGCGCGTGCCTGGGATGCCACCACACAAGCTGCACTTGCAAGCGGGTATGCCGTATGCTCTCATGCGCAACTATGACAAGGGACTCGGCCTCTGCAACGGCACCATCGTCGTCCTAAGTGGGTTCGACTGCACCTGCAGCAGCTCCAACGTGAAGCACTGCACATGCCGGCGCTTGTGTATCAGCGTCACTGTGCCGGACAGTGAACACTTCAAGCCGGACCAGCTCGTGCGCTTACCTCGCATTGTATTCTTGCCAGACGAGGATGATAACATCCCGTTCATGTTCCGCCGGCTGCAGTTTCCTGTTGCGCCGTCCTTGGCCTGCACTATCATGAAGGCGCAGGGGCAATCGCTGGATCGCCTTGGTATCTATCTCCCTGCCGGTTGCTTCTCGCATGGCCAGCTGTACGTTGCTGTGACCCGTGCAACGGACGTTTCCGGCGTCCGGATTTTGGCGACTGCAAAAGACAACACGCAAAAAACGTGCACCGAAAACAAAGTCGAGGCTGCAGTGATCAGGTGTGCGGTGGACGATGCAAGGGACGTGAATGCGAACAGGAGTAGGAACGGGAGTGCGAAGGCAGGCGCGAAGGCGAGCGCGAAGGCGAGAGTCAGAGCGGGGGTGGGAACGAAGAACTGCACAGCTGTGTGTGCGAAGGGGAAGGGGAAGGGGCCGGGGAAGGGGAAGGGGAAGGGGAAGGCGAAGGGGAAGGCGGAGGGGAAGGCGAAGGGGAAGGCGGAGGGGAAGAAGGAGGATACGGGCAAAGGAATGGGGAGCAGGAAGCGGAAGCAAGAGGACACCACCTCCAGCTGTGACTACGATGCGGGGGCTATGCTAAGCACCACTGCGTCGCTGTCCGATTTCATACGCCTCCTCGGCCGTGTCGTTGTGCGCGTGACAGGTGACGGCCATTGCGGGTATCGGGCAATGGCAGTACAGACCACCGTTGCTTGCGGCCAGCTGTGCACCACTGGTGATTACTACAGCAAGATGATCGAATATTTGGAGAAAAACACCAGCAGAGACGTGGCAGCTTCAGTGCAAATGTACGGCGGCACCGAGACGGGCCGCGCCCTGCGTGAACTTAGGGGTGCACAGGCCGCCTGTGCCCAGGGCCAGAGCCTGGGCTTCGGCTGGTTTAGCCTGCCTGATCATGCGCTTTGGGCAGCTCGGATGCTCAACCAGCGCGTGCTCGTGCTGTCCCCGGCCGATTTTTGGGCACACTTCAGCTGCAGAGTTCCTCGAGCGAATGCCTCGACTCAGCATCGCTGCACGCTGTACGACCCGACTTCCTTCACGAACACCACAGTAACAGTGGAACAAGCACAGCAGTTTGCACGTGATGGAGCAGCGGTCCTTCTGTGTAACGGGCGGCCGGGATCAGTGCCGGCTGGGGCACCACATGGCGGTGTCGGGCATTTTGATTGCCTCGTCGCGCCAGCAGAGCTGCGCTGGCTTGCAGAGTGGCAGGATGACGAGGCTGCCTGCAGCGAACAGCCCCAATTGGAAGCTCCGGGTGCCAATCAAACAGTGAGCGCGAGCGAGAGTGGGGGCGGGTGCACGAATTGGGGCACGAGCGGGAGTGGGAGCGGGAGCGGGAGCGGGAGCGGGAGCGGGAGCGGGAACGGGAACGGGAGCGGGAGCGGGAGCGCTGCGCCAGTGCCAGCCCCTACTGCCGCACCACAGCAAGCTGTGGCCCTGGTTCCATATGAGCTGGTGCTGGCAGACCTGCAGCACCCGCCGGTAGCACTCGCAGACTGCCCGAGTGCACTCTGCGGCGCTATCGGCTCGCTGGCTCCACACGACCCAGCACAGTGCGGCACACAGCTACGGAACAAGCCACGCAAGGGCGAGCCATGGGCTGCACTCATATGCCAGTGCAGCCACTGCAGCCGAGAGTACGCTACCTGCACTATCTGCGGGGAACTCTGCCTCAACACCACAGAAATGCGCAAAGCCCATAAACGCAAATGCAAAGCGCAGGCGCAAGCTGTGCTCAAGGAACTGTTCCCAGAAGCTGATGGCGAGCGCTACGGCCTGCAGGTCGCTCTTGCCCAGCATGCTCGCGCATCGGATGCGGCTGGTGACGATGACAGCAACCATGCTCACGACAATGAAATTGCGTATACAATGGCTGATTCTGGTGTGGGCCGGCGCGCAAGGTCATCGCTCGTCGACGACGAAGCAGCATGCAGCGGCAGTGGCAGCGACTCCGGTGGTGTCGACAACAGTGAGTTTATTGGTAGCATTGTAGAGGCACTGGCGGATTAGGCCATTTTCGAATCGTCTCGATATATCGATAATATCGGACTTCATAATAAAAATCAGCACAATCGCAAAGCACCCCTGCTTGAAGCCACGGCCGCGCCCCAGCTGCTGCTAGGGGCGGCTCTTGCCGCCCCCCCTCGCTCGACGAACAGCTAATCTTGCTAGTGCTTTCAGAAAGGGATTATTCAGTGCTTTCAGAAAAATCCGACGCCAACCCACGTACGCCACCGTAACCCAAACAACAAACGAAAGTAAGGGGATGGATGGGCATGCGTGCTGAGTTCCGGCAAGTTGAAGCCGATGAGCAAGTGGGTTGTCTCCATCGCCTCCCTTAGTCGGCTCGCAACGACCAGCCGTTGGATGTGTCCACACTCCCTCCGACAGTCAACTCACAGCATCCGCGCGCGCTGCTGTTCAGGAATGCGGCGGAGGTTCTGCGCCTCATCAAAGGCGTGCACCGCTTCTCCAAGGGCGGGTTCGGAGAGTCGATGGGCATCGCGCACGCCAACATCATTCACGCGTGCGCCAAAAACCGCGTCGTCGAGTCGGTGCACACCGGTATCGGCAACCCGTTAGAGCCCCGGGGCACGCCCGCAGGAGAGCGCGTGCGGGCGCCGGCCAGCATGGCGCTCGCGCTCTTTGACGAGACCAGCAGGTGCCGTCACCCCTCGCCGGCACTGCGACCTCTTCCGCACGACTGACTCCTCTTCCGCCAACTACCCCCCATCCCTCCCTCTCTTACCGAATCCCCCGTGACACAAGCTGGGGCATCATGGGCGTGGACAAGACCTGCCGGCCGGGCGTCAGCGTGTCGCTCAGCATCCAGATGGTCGAGCGCGACTTCGAGGCGGGCCGGCCGCTGCACGTCATCAACCGCTACAGGTAGGCAGAGTCGTCAACAAGTGCCATCAGCCGCTACAGGTGGGCACAGCAGCTGCTACAGGGTAGGCACGAGTCTGCGTACAGCAGGTGCAGGTGCAGGGGGTCTGTCACCCACCCGCGACGTTCACAGGCGCAGCTGTCCAGGGTTGCAACGGCAGGCCGTGTTGGTGGTGCGGGGGTGCAGGGCTTGGTGCCAGCACGCGAGCCATATGCGCGCCACCTGCGCCTATCGACACAGCCTTGGCGACCAACCAACCAACCAACCAACCGACCGACCGACCAACCAACCGACCAACCAACCAACCAACCA
>Ga0115567_10007389_pt1 | contig 10420 bp, 19 predicted proteins | sample COGITO_mtgs_1204_2_FD_88679 | JGI IMG/M metagenome (GOLD analysis project Ga0115567, IMG submission 88679) | Pelagic marine microbial communities from North Sea - COGITO_mtgs_120412 | ecosystem: Environmental > Aquatic > Marine > Epipelagic | place: Germany:Helgoland, sampling site Kabeltonne... | reverse complement strand
TGCGGCGCGGCGCGGCGTGCGGCGCGAATGCAGCAAGCCCGCCTCATCCCGCCTGGCGCTGGCGCTGGCAGGGGGCGGCGCGGCCGCCGCCCAGTCCCGCGCGGCGCACGCGCCCCAGAAGCTGGCGCTGGGCGGGTGGTGGCACTCGGTGCTGCCCTCGATCGACCCGGTCGCGCTCACTTGGCAGAAGCCGAGCGCGGCCGAGGAGGAGCAAGAGGAGGAGGAGCAGAGCAAGCTTCTCTCATACACGGACGTCGACTGCGCCCTGGTCCTCCCCCTAGACTCCATCGCCCAGAACACGTGCGCCGGGCACGCCTCCTGAGCAGTCCTTGCCCGACGCACGCCACACAGACGCGCGCGCAAGAGGCCACTGTGTCGCCCGACGCTTCAAGTGCTATGGTCGCGCCCCCTCCGGACCCCTGCCCACGTCCGCAGAATATCCCGCCGTCCTCCAGTGGCTGAGGCAGCTGGGCTGCCTCCAGCTCGGCCTTTGGGCGCAGCTCGGTGGCTGGTCACGCCGTCCACCTAGCCCTCATGCGCTCTCGATTTCTCAGGCGGAGTCGACCCGCTCCTCTGCGCGCGGTGCTCTGACCGGCAGACTACGAGGAGACTCCCCCGCGCTTACGGGGCGCATCAGATGATGTCACGACTGCCCCGCGAATCGGAGCTAGTCAGTCAGCACGCAACGACGTGTGTCAACGAGTCAGTCTGGCTTGTGCGGAGCGCCGGCGCAGCAGTGCCGTCCCAGACACAGAGCTCAATGAAAGCCACATTGTGTTGAATCAGAAACTGAAAGTTGCATGCAGCGTTCCGGTATCGCGCGCTTCCGCACGAGTCTGCGCCGCTAGGCTGCACACAAACATCGGCGCCCACCTCATGAAGAATTTTTCTCAAGGTGCACGTCAAGAGGCCGTCGCTATCAATTCCTCGACAGCTTTGCACTGCAGCAAAGGGCACCGAATGGACGAATGAATGAACGAATGCGTACGTGTACACGCGCAAGGTGCACGCAGAGTGATATGCTCCGCCGAGCGGACCCCACATAGGCTAGCTCTTTTGAAAATGAGGCCGACCTGAACTCTGCTACTGCGATCGGGCGCTGGTTCACCTTCTGCCCACTCAACAAAGCTTTATTCTCCTTGAAAGGTACGACATGCGCAAGCGCAACCGCAGGAGTTGGTTGCGCTAGTACATCCCACAGCGCGACGGTCAAGGCAGCGCCAGGCTGGCGGTGCAAGCCCATTTTCTTACTGGGACGTGGCTCTCAAACGGATCGACCCTGTTTCGTCACCGGTTCCGGCACGCACTAGATCTCGCCTTGTTCCATGTTTCCACGTATCATACGAGGTCATTCGCGTGCATCTCTCTACCACAGCGCATTTGCCGAGCATATTCCCCCCTGTCCGAGTACATTGCCATCCGTCTTCTTGATGTTTCTGTGCAAGAAAGCCCGGCACCCCGCGGCGGCGGCATCGCGAGGTGTCACAACACCGACGAGGGCGATTGCTCAGCGGCCAGCACCAGCATACCCGCCGAGCGGGTGACGCTTGTTGTGGTCTTCTACAGTCTTGACAAAGTCGAGGTAGCGGATCCCGCCGTCGCCGGTGCCGAAGTGGCTGAAGAGGGCGGTCGTCTCCTCCTCGTTGAGGGCGATGTTGTACAAGTCGAGGAGCTTCTCGAACTCAAAGCGGTCGATCGAGCCGTCCTTGTCGCGGTCGAAGTGGTTGAACATTCGCGTGAAGGTGAGCGACGTCTTCGAGCGCTCGTGCAGCTTATCCGCGATTACCTGCACCACGTCCGCCATCGTCTTGCGCGCGGGGAACGATGTCTTGCCGTAGCGCGGCGCGACGACGGGCTCCGCCTTGATCAGCGTGGACGTGCGATACTGCCAGCGGCCGCCGAAGAGGCGGCGGTCGGTCCCGTACGGGCACGAGTCGACGGAGCGCTGCTGCTGCCAGGCTTTGGCGGAGCGCGCGGAGAGGGGCGGGATCGGCTGCTCGAGGGTGATGAAGTGGGAGAGCCCGCCGTCAGGGTCTTCGTCGTGATACCCAGGGTCCGGCGTCTCGAAGCCTAGGGAGGGAGGGGGTGAGTGTACAGTAGGGACACGGGTAGGGGCAACAGTAGGGGGGGGGGACGACCGTACGACCGCGCCGTCTGCACAAACTCCGACCCGCGGATGCCCTGCATAAACTCCGTGTAGTCCAGCTCCCCGCCTGCGCCGCGCCCCGCGCGCTCAGCCCGGGGGCTCTTGGCGCGCGGGCGCGGCGCGGGGGCAGCGGCGCGCACCGCCGTCCTTGTCGTAGTAGGCGAAGAGGGTGTCTGCCTCCTCGCGGTCCAGCGTCAGCCCGTAGCGCGTGAGCGTGCGCGCGAACGCCTCCCGGTCCAGCGCTCCGCTCGACTTCCCCTGCCAGCGCGCGCTCGCCGTGAGCCCGGCGCCCGGCGCCGAGCGGTCTGGCGGGGGGGCGTGCGGCGCGCGCCGAGTCGGTGACGCGGAAGTTGCGGCGGCCCTTGAGCTGCTCCTGGATCTTCTTCTGGGCGTCCTCCACTTTCCTGAGCGTGGCCCGCGCCTCATCCTCCTTGATCGCCAGCTCCTCCTCGGTCATGGCCGGATTCGCCCTGCCGCGGGGCGCCAGCGTCACAAGCTGCGCACGCACCGTGCTGCAGGAGCGTCGCGCCCGTGGACAGGCGTCGTGGGTGACAAGAGAGTTTCAGATCGGCAGATATTTCTGCGCGTGGCTCCCGAATCTCCGTTCGTCGGGTTTGTCTGTTCCACTGCAGCGAAACTGCAGCCAGAGCAAGCCAGAGGGGGTCTGCAGAGAGGCACCGAGGGGTTCGCGAGGGGGTCACAACTGACAGGTGGCACACGTTGGGCACACCTCAGGAGCGACTCGGCGAAATAAGCGCTGTCAGACTGTGCAATGGTGGAGCGTGCGGTCGTGGGTCCGACTCCACCTTCCGTGATCGCCTCCTGGAGCGCCTTCCGCTGCTTGTGCCGAGGCGTCCACTTGTCCACGCGTTGCGATGCCTGTCATACAGGCTGAATCATCACAAAGGGGTGTTTTGTATCGTTTGAGCCTGCCGGGGAACCCCGCTCATGGAGGCCGGGACCGAGCAATGCTCCTCACCGCCTTCATGCTGACATTGGCGGCGCCTTCAACCGCGGTCGTGGGTTTTGAGGGCCCAAAGTACTGCGCCCAGGCCCTGAACCAGCAAGCACAGTCTTCAATAGGTATCAAGACCAGTCAAAGCTCAGCCGGGGTTGTTGCTTCTGCTTCCTTCAGCACGGTTGGGGGCACCGCTCGGGTGGGGGCCCACGGGTTGGTGTTGGCACGGCCGAGCTCCTCATTGGGCTGGGCACTGCCCACGCTGCCTGCGAAGTTGACAGACAACTGCGTTGTCATTTCACGCGATAATCTCTCCCGCAAACCTTCGAGTCGTGCAGGAAGGCGTAGACAAGCGACTGACGTGCAGCGCCACGCACCCGTCGGAGCCGCTCAACTGCTCTTTCCACAGAGCCTTGTCCAATGTGTACCGTGGAGCGCTCGAATAAAAATCCTTTGTTGGCAAAACTTTACAGGGACTTTGTCGATTCAAGGAAACGAGCGGCCTGGGGTCTGCGCAGCGACGAGGACTCTTTGCGGAGCGATCGTTGCCCAGTGGTCACGTTCATTAAAGCGTCAGTCGCACAATTGAGTGCTGACGCGTAGGTGCATATAGTTGCAAGTTCCCGAGAAAGAAGCTTGGGCGTGGCGCCAGTGGGCAAGGAGCGAGGTCGGTGAGCAGGATGGAGGCTAGTGCGCCCCCAAGCAATGGGCGCTATTTCGGGGGTGAGAACTTGGAAGACGAATGGCCGAGCCCCATCGGACTCTTCTCAGGAATGTTTGCGGTAGCCGTAGTCCAGGTCCCCGTTCCATCGCCGAATCCCGTTGAAATCGCTTGCGTCCCAGGCCGCGGGAAAAGCAGGCTGCGCTGGGCTGTGGGCCCAGCTGTACGCGACTGCTGAATTATTGAACTACACTGCACGAGAATTATTATCTTTACCTGTCGTTGACGCCCACCATCGTCTGCTGGCAGGTGATCGTAGTGGCGTATCATTACTGGCATCTGAAGCAGAATTGGCCAATGATCCAAGGAGGAAAGCCGGACCCCGCAGCGTTTTGGAGGGACGCGCTCGGGCACGTGTCACAGCCAGAGGTGAGCGTCGTAATGAATGCTCGCACGATTTTGCCTGGGTGGCTGAACGTGTATGGAGTGGAGCACGTAAACCTGACTCGTGTGATGTGCGCCGGCAGGGCTTTGTGCTTCTTGCGTCGTATCTGTCGGGAACTTGGATGTTCCGTCTGATGCCTGAAACGTACTACTTATGGGATGGCGGGATCTGCATCAAGCACGTCATCATGCAATTGATGATAAACGACTTCCTTCAGACGCTCATGCACCTTGGGGAGCACAAGCTCTCGGCGTGGGTTTACCGGAAGAGCCATAAGCCGCACCACAGATTCCTTTCGCCAAAGATGTTTGACGCCTTCAACGGTTCAGTGACGGACACTGTCTTCATGATCCTGGTTCCTCTCTTCATCACCGCTCAGTCGGTGCACTGTAATGTTTGGTCGTATATGGCCTTCGGCTCCATCTTCGCAGGCTGGCTCACGCTCATCCACTCGGAAATGCAACATCCGTGGGACCCACTATTCCAGAAGATTGGCCTCGGTATTCTGCATATCCCATCCTGCCTCCGGCGCCCTTAGGCCTGCTCACCTCCGCGCGGCGGACCACGAGTGGGTTTCGGAGAAGGCGGACCTGCCCCGGCCCCCATCCTGTGGCTGACGGATCTCATGGATTTGCAGGGACAGCTGCAGACCACCATGTGCACCATCGCTGCTTTGTCTTCAACTATGGACACCTATTCATGTGGTGGGACAAGCTGTTCGGAACCTACAAGGCCCCTGCAGACGTTGCCTCCTTCAACCGCCACGCCGTCAAGTGAGCGTAGCGTGCCCCGGGCGCTTTTCTGAGTACACAGCGGGCCACCAGACAAGGAGCATTGGCGTGGTTTGCCTTTGTCGTGCTGGGGATTGCCAGAGTCTGGGTGCCGCTGCCGGTGGTTCACCCATCACGTGACTCGCAAAACCTATCCAAACCACAACATCGTTCCCACGAGACCGTGGTCTCGTATAGCTACAGAGTGGGTTGCTATCTACGTAGCTATAGAGCGGGTGGCGTTCCTCGTCTGGCGGCGAGCTTCTCACGCATGTGTTTCACAAACTCCTTTTCGGCCTGCACCCGGACGAGAGCCACGTCCAAGCAATTAGACGAGTGCATGCAAGGGAAGCCGGGATAGAAGTGCGTGTCGTTTGGCCCACGTGATACCTGCTCTCGCTTCTCTCGCAGCTCCTTGGGATAGAGCGGCCCAGGCTCCTTGCTCGCTGCGATGGCCTCAGGCCTGCAACACCGAACAAAACCCAACTCAGCCATACCGCCTGCCTTGTCGGTATACAGCTGAATGATTGCGAACCAAGGTGTTCGAGTTGGCACAAGCGGTCGAGGCACGCACGATTGGGGGCCAGGAGGTTGCTTTCGCCGTCCAATTTCCTGTAAACGTGGCCGCCCGTTGCGACGTGAGTCAGTCCCAGGCCGATTCCGCGCGGGTCCTTCTTCTAAATGATCCGGCCAGACCATCCAGAAGTGGACATATACTCAGCATGGTGCACGTAAACTTTGGCGGGCTCGTCGACCGGGTCTGTGTTTATGATCCCACTCTTGAGCCTCTCGCGTCTTTGGGCCTTCTCGCGCTCACTCCTCTCCTGCCTCGTCTTGCGCACCCGCGCATCGAATTTCCTGCCCGGCGACCATGGTTGAATTGATCTGAGTTTGTCATTTCGTCAGCGCAGCGCTTAGTCTTGCGATGACTTTGCTAGAGGCTCGGCGATTTTAGGGCGAACACTTCAGGCGGCTGAAGCAGCCCAACATCTCGCTCGCAGGGCGCGCCCGCGCAAGCACGTCCCACGAGCCACTCCAAGGCGCAAAGTGTCGTGAATGCGTGCAACAGCCGTACCGACACGCTATGCGTAACAGGCGGAACCTCTATGTCCTGTGCAGCGAGCCTCGGCTAATTGCACTCAGCCTCGCGCTTGGCGCGGAGGCGCGTGTGGGAGCAGGAGATCTCCGGAGCTGCTTACCTCGCATTCTTGTCCTCTCGCTGCTTGCGTTGCTCCGCGAAACTCAATGTCTTATGTTTGATCCAAGGTTTTTTCCCTTTCCAAACCTGCAAGAGTCACGCAGCCATGAGAAAGTTCAGTTGTGGCCTTGCTCCGGCGAAGAATGGCCATGTCCTGCAAACGATTGCCATGCCGGAGGATCGAATGATGCCGCTGATCATACCTTCTCGACCCCATTCTTTAGCTTGTTCCCCTGACCGCCCGCCTTAACTCCAGCCCACCCACCCCGAAGTCGAAGCAGAAACCTCGCGCTGCTACCCGTTGCACAATCGTTGCCACCGCTCCTTCCATTCCATCGGCCGAATGTCTTGTGTGCGCAGGCCAGGCAGGCAGAGGAGGAACTTGGGACAGAAAACGAACTGCCCGATTCTGGCAGCGGCGAGGCTGCAAGGACCAGAACGACAAAAAGGCCGCTCTTAAGGACAAGAACGTCGTTCGCCATCCCAGCCCAGACCACGGGCGGAGCGATCCGCTGAAACACCATATGCTGCTACTCGTACTGCCTGGACATGAATCATTCTTGGTGTGGCCCCGGTTTGGGACAAGACCTATGGTCATCCCTACAGTATCGGTCTCCATAGGAGGCCATGAGCCGATTCCTCGTCACAATAATTTTGGATTGTGCGTCGAGGCACCATGTTTTCGAGAGGCTGGATGGCCGCGGCGTGCGCGGTCGCACTCTTCGCGACAGAATCCGGAGCCTTTGCTCCGGCGGGTATCCCGGGTCTGGCGCTGCGCCACGGCTTTTCGCGCAACGGGATCGTGGGGCGGGAGGTTTCGGATGTGTCGGTCTCCATGTGTGAGCCGGCAAGTGGCGGAGAGGGCTCAGCCAATAAGTCGCGAGCTGAAGAAATTGAGGAGGTGCTTGGGGAGCTGGAGCAGTTCAGGGAACGTATTGTCGACAACTTCAAGGGGATGGGCCAGAAAGTCAAGGCAAAGCCGAAGGAGATCAAGAAGCAGCTCGCGACCCACCCGGATGTGATCTACATCGACAAGGCCAAGGAGCAGCTGCTCGCTGAGCTCGAGGAGCTCAAAAAGATGAAGTGAAATGTGACCGATTGGCAATCAAAATCGAATCCTCGCAGCTAGTGCACCGTGCCCCGGGCTTTGATGTGCTGGACTCTCTATGTGCTGACCAGAGCCACCACGGCCTCCACTCTGCCTTTCGCGCCGCCACACTCCTGCGGCCGGAGAACGCCGCAAACCGATCGGAAATCGTGTCACGCCCACATGCCTTGTCGTCCCTACCCTGACTTGCCACTGATTCTGGTTGAGCGGCCGACTTGTCGGTCCGTGATGGTGGGGAGCGCCTCTCGTTGAAACGGCGGGTCGCAACTGAAACGCAGCGGGGGGGCGCAAGCGGTTGCTGGCAGTGTGCTGAAGTGTTTCCTTGCGTATGGAGTGTTGCTGAGCTTTATTGTTGCTAAGCTGTGCAGACTGGTGTCAAAGAACTCATGTGTCCCTGCCGAAGCCAGCCGATGCGAGGGAGCTAGCTGAGCTAGCTGGCGTGTCACGCGCACCGCACCCTCACACTCCTGTAGCGCTCCATGCACAGCCTCTGAGACGCTCGGACCATACGGAACTCACCCACGATTGGGCCACGTCACTTGCCCACTTGCCCACTTGCTCTCCGCACAGGAGCGCGCGAGCCAGCCGCCCGTCTCAGGCGGCAGCGATGCCCGCAGCCACCACCTGTCACACCCAGCCGATTGAGACAAGGCGCAGGCGCCCAAGATACGGTGCACGGCGGCACGGCGGCACGGCGGCACGGCGGCTCTTGAAAGCCGCGCGCCGCGACAGGGGAGCGCGTTGCGGATGGGCAGGGGCAGGGGCTGGGGCTTGGGGCTGGGGCGCGGGGCCGGACAGACCGCGGGGAGGTTGGCGACGAGGGCCGGGCGCTCGACGACCGGGCTGGCGTCGAGGTAGACGGCGAAGAGCGCGCGCGCGAGCGCAGGGTCCGCGATCTCGCCCTTGTTCTTGCCGCCGATCTCGGCCACGAGCTTCCCGCCCAGCACCTTCGAGAACACGAGCTCGGTCCCCGACGGCAGTGCCTCGTCAAACAGCGCCCGGAACTGTGCCATCAGCCCCTGCGACCCCCCCCGCGCCTCAGCGCCCTCCGAGCCAGCCCGCCCCGGACCCGGCGCGCGCAGGCGCGGGCGCGGCGCGCACCTTGGCGTCCGAGTCCTTGGGGAGGCGCGGCTCGACCGCCTCCTTGAGCGCGTCGGCCATCTGGTCCGCGGTCACCGAGCGCACCATCACGAGGCGCACCGCCATCGGGATGTCCGCCGCGGGGGACAGCAGCGTCTCGAACAGCGCGCTGCTCTCCGCGTTCCCGGAGTCCACCTACTCGCCGGAGCCGCGCCGCGGCGCCGAGTCAGCGCCCTGCCACCTTGCTGCCCGCCCCTTGCTCGCTACATGGCGGTAGGCGCGCTGAGTAACGACAATGGGGCAACGACGGGGCTTGCGGCTTGCAAGCGGCAGCTGCGCCCGTCAGACAAGGGGGGTTGGGCCCGCGGCGGCGGAACCCACCTTGGCCGCAGCCGCCGCCACCGGCTCAACGTACAGACCCACAGCGTAGATCTGCGCACTGCAGCTTCAGAGACACCTCTAACGAATCCATGGTCGGGCCAGCCAGTTGCTGCAGCCCAGCGTAGAGCGGCTCTGAAGTGGCACACGCGCAAGCGGGAGCACTGGATCCCGGGCGACAGCTTTCGCAAGGATGGGAGCATTCGAGGGCAGGGCGTTGCAACCTGGATCGGAATGAAGGCGATCTTCTTCACGCGCACAGCAGTCCCCGCAAGCCTGCCAACAACAGCAGGCGGGCCTCGTGAGTTGCGCTCGGCTTCTGCGCCGTCGCAGCGCACCGAGGCGGCATGGGAACACACGGGAGAAGTAGCACCCAATAAGTCCCTGCTGAGCGGACTATTACAGAGGCCTCTTGGGGCCCACTTATGCTGCAGTGCATGTTCTGCAGGATCGCTCCCTGTACTGCTAGCACTGCGTTTCCTATCGAGAAAGACGGGGCGCAACACGTACTTGAGCGGGCCCTTCTCGCCCACGATCTCCACGGGAAACGACACCCCAGTCTGCGGCTCGGTCTCAGCCATGGCAGGGGCCATCTTGCACACCAGAGCGGCGGCGAACACTAGAGCGGCGCACAGGCGAGTCATTTTGTGCACAGATGCTTGCTTCTCTTGCTAGCGCGTCTGCCCAAGAGAAGTGATGGGATGCGAATTCCTTGAATGAATTTCTGGGTGCGCCATCACTTTTGACTTTTGGAGCAGCCAAAAAGTCAAAATCTCCGGAGTCGAAGGGTCGGCAATGCCGCTCTTCCGTTTCCTCCCTCTCCGCGCTCTGGTCAAGTGTGGCGCAGGTAATTGATGTCCTTTCGCATATTTCTAGGCCTGCTGTCCCGCTGCATTTATCGGTGTGCGATCGCGGGTAGCCAGCCTGCGACGAGCACGGTCCCGCCAGAGAGCGCAGCTTGGCAGCAGAAGCCAAGGCCCATGCGCAGGAACATCGTGGATTTGTGTGCACGCGTTCCTCTTGCGTCGCGGCGTTACCTGGCATTGAAGAGACGGTGTGTTGTATTGGGCAGATGCGGACTTCGATGGCCACCCGTACGCCGGAGAGAGCTCCGTCTTTGGCACCTTCGACGGGTGCACCTGGACTCCCGCGGATGACTACGCGTACCCGCCGGACGCGCCGAGCGACTGCTCTCCAAATTGCTACATGCAGACGCCCGAGAGGTACTCCCTTGGGCTGATCTTTCCAAGGAGCCCGCCTGTCTGATACTTGTGGCGTCCCACGAGCTGAACATGTGTTGCACCTCGACAGCATCCGTGGGAAGGGCATGACTATCGTGCGCTTGTGAATTGGCACGAGGAGGGTTCTGCGAGCTGGTGGCGAGTGGAGTGTTCAAAAGCGTTAGGATTGCGAGAGTGCGGGTGGGGCGGAAGCGACAGCAGTGCCCAGCGTGGACAGTGCAGAGGTCGCTGGCTATCGAATCACGCGCACGCTCTCCACGCCCCGCAACCAACGCCGCACGCGCGCGCTAAGACTCCCGGGCAGCGACGACGAGATGCGCACCGGCGCGATCCCCCTCCCCCCGCGCCACCCTCTCCTCCCACAGCGCCCTGTACATGGCCTCGAGTCCCTCCTCGAACTCGGCGACCCTCCACACCCCGCCGAGCGCCGCGCCC
>Ga0115567_10007382_pt1 | contig 10429 bp, 7 predicted proteins | sample COGITO_mtgs_1204_2_FD_88679 | JGI IMG/M metagenome (GOLD analysis project Ga0115567, IMG submission 88679) | Pelagic marine microbial communities from North Sea - COGITO_mtgs_120412 | ecosystem: Environmental > Aquatic > Marine > Epipelagic | place: Germany:Helgoland, sampling site Kabeltonne... | reverse complement strand
AGCGTCTGATCAGGCTGTAAAGTGGCTGATGGAGCAATCAATGGCCTATGACGAGTATATTTCGGTGACCCCGTTCTTTAATTTGGTGCACCTATGGAACACCGGTGCAGCATTCAGCCTTTTTGCGAATGCTGGAGGCTGGCAGCGCTACTTTTTTATCGGAATCGCGGTGGTGGTCTCAATTTTTCTGATCAAGCTGATCCTTGAAAATCGTCAAAAAGGCGAGGAACGAACCCTGCTCGACCTGTTGGCCACCCGCCGCCAGGACGTGTTGACCAGCTACCCAATGAAGCTGAAAGACCGACAAAAGGTCGAGATCGTCAGCATGAACAAATGGAGCCCCTTCTACGACATCTGGGATGCCACCACACGGCTCCAGGCAGAAGCCGCCGTGGACGAGGGGATAGCCACCACCCCGAAGGGCCAAAAGGAAGTCTCGAGCGATCTGATCAGGCCAGTCGGAAACTGGCGCGAAGAGTTCACGGCCTACTTCGACACGGACATGCCCGTCACCAACGCTTACACGGAGTCCATCAACCGACTGGCCAAGGACAAGAACCGTGAAGGGCGCGGATACTCCTTCGAGGTGATGCGGGCACGAATGCTCTACACCACGAAGCACAAGAAAAAGGCACCGACTGCGAAGATCTCTCCTTTCTACAAGAAAACCATCGGTTACGGACTGCAGGACTTCGCAAAGGAGCTCAACTACGGGGTCGATCTATCAACCATCTGAGGGTGGTATCAGATTGATGGGGTGAAGGTGCCCCATCAACCATTAAATCCGTAAACCCTAAATATCTACAGAGCATTTCCAATGCGGCGGGTGACGCCGCTCAAGCAGGTCCATCGCTGCCCCGTCTCCAGTCACGATGCCAAAGTTGCCACTATGAATGTGTTGGAAGGTAACCATTGATCGCCTGACGAGCGGGGTGTATCGAGCGTGGCTTCACGCCGCCGCCCATCGCCTCGGTTGGGCTGAATGAATCTCAAGCACGCGGCCAAGGTCTGAAGTTCGACGTGAAAAGTCAGCTCACGCCCAACTGGTTTACGGCTCGCCAGACTGCAGAGACAGTCTATGGCTTCAAGATGCTGGTGGAAGAAGAGTCAGATCTGATCTTGGGTGCACGTCCGGATGGGCCATTTGCGGATGAGATCATCGGTATCTTTGGCTTGGCTATCCGGCAGAAACTGACCGCGGAACAACCAGGGCAACGACGCTTGCGTATCTCACGGTAGCCTCAGATATTGGATCTATGCTATGGTTGTCCTGCTACCCGCTATTCATGGGAATACATATCAGGTAACATAGATGATTATCGACAGACCCTAGCTCTTAATGGGGTGAAAAACGGGCGTTAATGTTGAAATATTGGTTGTCAATCTCTTTAATAGCACTGATTACCCTGCAGTCAGTTATTGCTATGGCGGATGGTCATCAGGTTCATCAGTCGGGCGCGTCGCGCTTTGACGTTAGCCTTGATCAGCAAGATGATTCTGACTATGAGAACTCCGGTTTAGAAAAGTTTGATCGATTATCCCCTTCAGATCCGCATGATTGTGACCATTACTGTCACTGCCATGGTGTTGCCTGCGCTGCAGTGGTCAGCAGTTATGAACACAATGTTCTGGCCGCGCCGATGGTGGCCGTGGTTGGTTACGAAATGTTCTTCCCTTCAGATTCCCCTTTCTCTCCTTTTCGACCTCCCATAGCCTGATCCTGCTGCCTTCAATGGCGAGCTGAGTGCGCTCGGCTCGTGTTGCATAAATCTTTACGCAGGATTTTACAATGAATTTCTTTTATAAGGCGTCGGCTATCGAGTTGGCGACATGGCTCGCTATCCGGTCGCGGCCACTCCTCATTAGCATTGCTTTAATATTTAGCCACGGAGCGCTTACCGCCACGACTGATGGCACACTCACTCTTGAATCAGCCGTAAAGCGTACTCTAGCCCAGAATCCTCAGTTGCAGGCCTTCGACTTCCGCGATGAGGCGCTTCAGGGACAGCTTGAAACCGCATCTCTCAACCCGCCGCTCGAAGTTGGTGCCGATATCGAGAACATCGGTGGCACTGGCGATTTCAGAGGCATTGATGGTGCCGAGCTGACGGTTTCTCTTTCCTCCGTGCTTGAGCTTGGCGATAAGCGTGTAGCGAGAGTTGCCTCCATCGGCGCCAGACGGGGCCAGTTGGACGCAGAACGTCAGGTTGAGGCGCTGGATCTGTTGGGCGAGGTTACACGTCGATACATCGACACGCTGGCGGCACAGGAACGACTTGCATTGGCGCTGGATGCAGAAAGCCTCGCTCGCCAAACACTGCAGATTGTGCAGGATCGCGCAGCGGTCGGAGCCACGCCCGATGCGGAGGTTCTACGGGCTCGAGCCGCGCTGTCACAGGCCGAACTCCTTGTGTCTGCCGAGCAGAATCAGCTTCTCTATGCTCAGGTTGCTTTGGCAGCCATGTGGGGTGAAACAAATCCCAACTTTGCGTCCGTGACGGGAGATCTTTATCAGATCGAGCAAACGGTGGGCTTTGAGGACCTCTTTGCGCGAGTCCAGCAGAACCCGTTCATTCAGGTATTTGCCAGTGAAAAGCGCCTGCGCGAGGCGGAGCTACGTCTCGCCAGCACGCAGTCAGCGGCTGATCTGCGTTGGTCTGTGGGTGCCAGACGGCTTCAGGAGACTGGCGACGTCGGCCTGGTTGCAGGCTTCAGCATTCCGCTGTTTAGTGCAGAGCGCAATCAGGGTGCCATACGTTCGGCGATGGCAGCGCGCGATGAGGTAGAGATACGACGCGAAGCTGTATTGGTCAGGATGCATACTCAGCTCTTCAATGCCTTCCAGAACCGGCAGCAGGCACTCACCACCATTGATACACTACAAAGCCGCACGATTCCCTTGCTGACAGAGGCGCTGTCTGGGATACGAGCCGCCTATGAGAGCGGGCGATATAGCTACCTGGAGTGGATGACTGCCAGCCAGGAACTCATTGGCGCGCGCGAGACCCTTATCGATGCAGCGGCCGCCGCTTTGCGCTATGGCGCGGACGTCGAGCAATTAACGGCTGAGCCTTTACTTTCTCCTCTTGCTGAGCATACCAACTAACAGGATTAAATTATGAAACTGCATTGCCGATGGAAGCAGCTACTCGCTGCGCTTTTAATGTTTATGTCACTCTCTTTACACTCATCTGAATTGCTGGCTGCTGAAGCAGAAGAGGAGCAAGGGCATGCCGAGAGCGTGATTATTGATTCCGCCATGGCACAACAGGCTGGCATTACGACGGCAGCCGCCGGTGCAGGGGTCATACGGAACGCCATCACAGTGTATGGAAGGACTGTCGTCGACCCTCGGGGTATCAGTCACATCCGCGCCCGCTTTCCTGGCCTAGTCGTCAGTATTGAGCCCGGCATCGGTGACTTGGTCGCGGCTGGCGATGCCATCGCGGGAATCGAGTCCAGTGAGAGTCTGAATGATTACGTTATACGGGCGCCGATAGATGGAATCGTGATTTCCCGCAACGCGAATCCGGGGGAGACAACGGGCGACGAACCGCTGCTGACCCTCGCTAATTATGATCACCTATGGGCAGAACTGGCAGTCTTTCCGCTCGATGCGGCACGTATCAACGTGGGACAGGAAGTCATTCTGCGAACGACCGCGCAAGCGTTTCGCAGCAGCATAGCTCACATTTTACCGGGCACCAGCGAATCGCCGGCGGTCGTCGCCCGGGTGCCGTTGGATAACCGTGACGGGCTATGGAGTCCAGGCCTGCTCGTGCAGGCGGACGTAGTTATCGGTCAAGCAGACGTCGCGCTTGCCGTCGACAATCGCGCCATTCAGACGTTCGAAAATGCCCTGGTGGTCTTCGTTCAGGAGGGTGATATTTATGAACCCCGACCGGTGCAAATAGGGCGCCAGGACGATGCGCTCACGGAAATTCTAAGCGGCCTCGAGCCCGGCGATCAATATGTTGTAGAGAACAGCTATCTCATCAAAGCCGACCTGGAAAAATCCAGCGTCGAAGACGACGACTGATCAGGAGACAAAAATGATTTCTTCAATATTACGCCTCTCAATTGAGCGGCGTTGGCTTATGTTGTCTCTTGTCCTAGTTCTGATCGGAGCGGGAATCTGGAGCTTCCAGCAACTTCCAATTGATGCCGTTCCCGACATTACAAATGTCCAGGTACAGATCAATACCAATGCTCCTGGCTACTCGCCACTGGAGTCGGAGCAACGGATCACCTATCCCGTGGAAACCGCCCTGGCGGGCTTGCCCAATCTGGAGTACACGCGCTCGATTTCGCGTTATGGCCTTTCTCAGGTTACGGCTGTCTTCGAGGAAGGCACAGACCTGTACTTCGCCCGCAATTTGGTCAATGCACGGCTGGGCACGATTAAGAGCACGCTGCCACCAGGACTTGAGCCTGAAATGGGTCCAATTGCCACGGGGCTCGGCGAAATCTTTATGTACACAATATCAGCATTGCCCGGCGCAGTTCAGGCGAATGGCGAACCCTACGACCCGACAGCACTGCGCGAAATTCAGGACTGGATCATCAAGCCCCAGTTAGCGCTCGTTAATGGGGTTACGGAGGTCAATAGCATTGGAGGCTACAACAAACAATACCACGTGACACCTTGGCCAGAAAAACTGCTGGCCTTTGATCTGGGCATGGAAGATATTGCTGCAGCGCTTCGCACGAACAATGACAATCGTGGAGCCGGATACGTCGAGCGCAATGGTCAGCAGTTGCTGATTCGTTCGCCAGGGCAGTTGAAAACAATTGCGGATATCGAGCAGGTGGTCATTGCTAACCGCGCCGGAGCGCCGGTTCAGATCCGTGACATTGCCGAAGTTGCAATTGGCCGCCAGCTACGCACGGGAGCAGCAACCCTGAATGGTCAGGAAACCGTGCTGGGGACGGCAATGATGCTGATGGGCGAAAACCCCCGGACTGTTGCACGCGCCGTTGCAGAACGCCTAGAAATTGTTCAGCAGTCTCTACCCGATGGAATTGTCGCCGAAGCGGTCTACAACCGGACCACCCTGGTGGACAAGGCCATTGCCACTGTTGAGAAAAATCTGCTCGAAGGTGCGCTGCTGGTTATTGTGGTGCTGTTCCTGTTGCTTGGCAATATGCGGGCCGCACTGATCACGGCGGCTGTGATACCCCTGGCCATGCTGGCCACACTGACCGGGATGGTGCGCACCGGCGTTTCCGCCAATCTCATGAGCCTTGGCGCACTGGACTTTGGGCTGATTGTGGATGGTGCGGTGATTATTGTAGAGAATTGCATCAGGCGCCTTTCATTGGCTCAGCCAGCCTCAGGAGCAAGGTTGCCGTTGCGCGAACGACTGGACATCGTTTTTTCAGCCACGAACGAAGTCATCCGCCCCAGCCTGTTTGGTGTATTCATTATTACCATCGTATACATTCCGTTGTTCACGCTGACAGGAGTGGAGGGAAAGATGTTCCAACCGATGGCAGCGACGGTCGTGATGGCATTGCTGTCCGCGCTGGTTCTGTCTGTCACGGTCGTGCCTGCTGCGATCGCGGTCTTCATGGGAGGCAGAATTCGCGAGAAGGAGAGCCCGGTTGTCACGGGAGCAAAGGTACTCTACAAGCCCCTGCTCGTCGGAGCCTTGAAATTGCGTTGGCTGGTTGTCGTCTGTGCAACGATTCTGGTTGGCGTGTCAGCGTGGCTTGCCACGACGCTCGGTTCAGAGTTCGTTCCTCAGCTGAACGAGGGGGATTTCGCCGTGCAGGCATTGCGCACAACCGGCACCGGACTCGATCAATCCGTTGCCATGCAGGAAATGCTTGAGACCCGTATAGCAGAATTTCCTCAGGTTGATAGAGTTTTCGCGCGAATCGGCACCCCGGAAGTCGCGACCGACCCAATGCCGCCCAGCATCGCAGACACCTTCGTGATTCTCAAGCCCACGGAGGAATGGCCTGATCCGGATCAAACCAAAGAAGAGTTGCTTGTCGAAATCCAAGAGGCGCTAGAACAATTGCCGGGCAACAACTACGAGTTCACTCAACCCATCGAGATGCGGTTTAACGAACTGATTTCCGGCGTGCGTGCGGACCTCGCTATCAAGATCTTTGGTGACGATCTGGATCAGCTGTTGACCTCGGCCCAAAGCATCCTGGAGGTTGTCACGACAATCTCCGGCGCGGCTGATGCCCGGGTTGAGCAGGTGACCGGGTTACCCATGCTGTCGATCCACCCCAAACGCATGGCAATCGCCCGCTATGACCTGAATGTATCCGATGTGCAGGATTATGTCTCCATGGCGATGGGAGGTGAATCGGCTGGCGTGATCTTCGAAGGGGACCGCCGGTTCGAGCTGGTAGTGCGCCTGCCTGAGGCCTTGCGCAATGACATCAACAGCATGGGCGAGCTGCCGGTGCCACTGCCAGGCGGTGGCTATGTTCCCTTGGCAGAGCTTGCCATACTGGAGATCGCACCGGCACCCAACCAAATCAGCCGCGAGAGCGGCAAGCGCAGCATAGTCGTCAGTGCTAATGTACGGGACCGCGATCTGGGCTCATTCGTGGCGGAAGTCGAACAGCAGGTACTGGAACAGGTCGACCTGCCGGCGGGATACTGGCTGGAGTATGGAGGATCCTTCGAGCAGCTGGAGTCCGCGAGCCAGAGGTTGTTAATAATCGTCCCACTGACGCTGCTCATGGTCCTGGGTCTGCTGGTGATGGCATTGGGATCTTTCAGGGATGCATTGATCATCTTCACCGGTGTTCCCCTGGCCTTGACTGGCGGTGTGCTGGCGTTGTGGCTACGGGACATGCCGCTGTCTATTTCAGCAGGGGTCGGATTCATTGCCCTGTCCGGCGTCGCGGTGCTTAACGGTCTGGTGATGCTGACGTTCATCCGTGATCTGGTTGAGGAAAAGGGCGACCTGATCGCATCCATCATCGAAGGAGCGTTGATACGGCTGCGCCCGGTACTGATGACGGCACTCGTTGCCAGCCTCGGCTTTGTGCCGATGGCACTGAACACTGGCATCGGCGCTGAAGTACAGCGGCCATTGGCAACGGTTGTCATTGGAGGGATAATTTCCTCGACACTATTGACCTTGCTGGTGTTGCCGGCGTTATATCGGATTGTTCATGGACGTAAAAACGCATTAGCCGCTAACTGAACTTTCACGTGAGTCAAATGGACCAGATCTGGACAGTCAGTCATAATACTGGCGCTGTTACCCGCGTTAAGCAATTTCAGCGGAGGATTAGCGGGGCGGATTTTCCGCCCCATCGAAAGCCGTGCGTAACAGAATGCTACAGGTCGTTGGTGTTGGGAAAAGCGCTTCCTGACTTCCCGGAGGACTGTTCCATCGTCGCCAACATGAAAGACAAACGCCTGACTAGGTCTAGGAGGTTGCTGTTATCCGCTGCTTTTGGGGGCCGGCCGTTGGGGCGACGCTGATTCCGTACTATCTGATCAGGAGTCAGAGTAGCCTTCTCCAATTGGCCACTTTGTCCTTTACTGCCGGGCTGCTGACCGCCGCCGCGGTATATGATACGATCACTGAGGTGCACGGGAGTGACGACTCGCACTGTTCCGTTCTGAGTTTCACGGACGGGTTTGTAGTGTTAGTATTCGTATCAGCGGGGCTCGGCCAGACGATCGCCCTCACTGAAGTAGCGCGCCCACTTGTCCGCTTTCGGATTGGCACAATGTTTTCAGAAAAGCGGTCGCGGCTAACCGGAGCAAACTACGGGAAGTCGGTTGATTAATGCTCCTTATCTGTCGAGGAATAGAGCATATGTCAAAAATTCCGCGGGGTCCGAGATTCGACAGCACGTTGGCGTTGGTCAGGGACCCATACAGATTTATCTCCAAGCAATGCAGGTACCTTGAGGCCGATTTATTTGAAACGCGACTTGGGCTTCGTCAGGTGATCTGTATGACAGGCCCAGAGGCAGCAAGACTGTTCTACGATTCGAGCCGCTTCGTGCGCCACGGTGCGATGCCTAAGGCGATTCAAAAGACACTGCTCGGACAAGGTGGTGTGCAGGGCCTCGATGACGACGCGCACCGGCACCGCAAACAGCTATTCATGACGCTGATGACACATGAACGCATCGAGCATCTGCTGCAGACCAGCGCCGGGGAATGGCGACTTGGTACCTAGAGATGGGCATCAATGCAGAAGATCGTGCTCTATTCCGAACTTCACGAGATTTTGATGCGTGCCGGGTGCGCCTGGGCAGGACTTCCGCTGGCCGAGTTGAAGATCGATGCTCGAACCAGAGATACTGCCGCATTGTTTGACCGTGCGGGAACCGTGGGCTTCAGGCATTTACGGTCCCGGTGGGCGCGAAAGCGGGTCAATCACTGGATGGAAGATGTCATCGAGCAGATCTGGGGTGGCTGTATTCAGCCACCAGAACGATCCGCTGCCCACTCGGTTGCGTGGCATCGGGACCTGGACGGCAAACTCCTGCCCCCGCACATTGCCGCTGTCGAGTTGATCAACGTGATCAGACCAACGGTCGCGGTCTCCGTCTATATCGTCTTTGTCGCTCACGTTCTGCACACACGGCCCGATTTACGGGAGAGACTTTCTGCAGGGGGTGACGGCTACCGAGACCGCTTCGTCCAGGAGGTGCGCAGGTACTACCCCTTCTTCCCAGCCGTGGCGGCGAGGACGCGGAAAGCGTTCAAGTGGAATGGCTATCGATTTCCGGAAGGTCAACGAGTGTTCCTTGACCTCTACGGGACCAACCACGACCCTCGAACCTGGGAGAGGCCAGAGCAGTTCGAGCCCGAACGATTCCGGCAATGGGCTGGGAGTTCTTTCAATTTCCTGCCGCAAGGCGGCGGGGATCACCACTCCGACCATCGCTGCCCAGGGGAATGGTTTACTGTCGCGCTCATGAAACAGGCGGTGGATATTCTCACACGCCGTATTCGCTATCACGTGCCTGAACAGGATTTGCGTATCGACTGGTCGCGGTTACCTGCGCTGCCTCGACGCGGCTTCGTAATAACCGATGTCCGGGAGAATTGAAGCGTGATCAGTGTAGGAAAAAGAGACCGGTCATTCTTTGAGCATCAGAATGTACCGAGCGCCGCACGACCTCTACCAACACGCCAACAGCCAGTAGCAGCTGGAGCAAACCCGCGAGATGCGCAGCGCGCAACTATAGGCGCAGGCTGCGACGGACAGCATAGAGAGCAAGACCGTATACAGCTGCATCGGCAAACGTATCCAGAGAATCAGCTATTAGGCCGTTGGACTGAGCCACCAGACCCGCGGTCATCTCGAATAGAAACATGAAGCCATTTACTGCGAGCAACAAATATAGACTCTTGGCCGCTTGAGCATCAGAGTCTGAAGAATCTTCCGTTGTGTCGAGATCTTCTGGGTCAGCAACACTTGTTTCGATAAGCTATGGACCCATTTCAAGGGCCTCCAGTTTGGCGTATATGGGCCCCACCTCCCCATCGTGGATGATTTTCAAGCTCCGTGCTAGCTAAACCGGCAAGTGAAAGGCGGATAATTCGTTCTTCAGACGGACAGTTCATCTTCGCGACTGTGAAGACACTGAGCGATGCGCTTGTCATATCTCCGCCCAGTTTTCGGTCCAGAAGTGAACGAGCTACCACGTTCTTTTTGCACTATGAATCTCCAGCCAAATAGAGTGGATCGAAACAATCTAACATATTGGCTTAGAATTCCCCCCACTTTTAGGACACTTTGAAGCCTCACGAAGAGGTTGCCTAGAAGGCCTCCGGGAATAAACCGTCCAGGTGACTATGGCGCTAGATTCGATTATAAAACACTTCAATGTAATCGAGGACTTCTGCTCGTGCTAAATTACACGCTTTGGTATACTAAATTTCAATATTTTGCTCGGCTTGGAGTTTAGCTCACCCGCCACCACATTGGTTGCCTTGGTCTGTCGGATTCGGTACGTACCGACGCAGGATCTAGAGACCGACACATCGAATCTCCGGCCTTGCCTGTAAGCCGATTTGTCATTAGAAATGTCCAAGCAAACTGAAGGATAAACTCCTCGGACCTGCCATGGCCGTATCCTCTACATGTGGCGCGATCATGTGCTGTCGGCGGCGGTCCCCAAGGGCGTGACTTCTGCACATTCGGTCTCCAAGTCACGGCAACGACCAGCCTGCCGATTGGGATGCCGCTGGCAGGCTGGCGGCACCGGGGCGAGAGGGCGCGCCACCAATCCTTACTGCTGCGCTCTCTAGATCCCCACGGAGCCTTATTGTGCCCACGCGATGGCTGCGGCGACGTAACAAAGACCCAAACCGAGAAGCGTCAGCACCTGCCAGCGCAGAAATCCGTGCGTTGACGCGCCGAAGTGGATGAATCCCCCGTAGGATGCGCCCATCGCAAACATGAAGACGAGGCTCGTAACAAAGAGT
>Ga0115567_10007379_pt1 | contig 10431 bp, 6 predicted proteins | sample COGITO_mtgs_1204_2_FD_88679 | JGI IMG/M metagenome (GOLD analysis project Ga0115567, IMG submission 88679) | Pelagic marine microbial communities from North Sea - COGITO_mtgs_120412 | ecosystem: Environmental > Aquatic > Marine > Epipelagic | place: Germany:Helgoland, sampling site Kabeltonne... | reverse complement strand
CCTGTTAAGCCTGCAACTAATGCTAGACTAGCGGTTAGTTGGACGAATTGGCGCTTTTTAGACAACTCGGTCAAGTTAGCACTACTGCACATGTACATATCGTATCTCCAAAAATGAGTGATGTCCGTCAGTGTATTACTAAGGGCTTACATAATATTTACTTAAAGCCGTGAGGCTAAATTTGAATCTAACTGTAACCGGTTACAAGTTGATTCAGATCAATGCAAACAGTTATTGTTATTTAGTCTATAGTAACCGGTTACATATTTGCAACATAATTTTCTCAATTATGTAATATTCCCGTAAAGATAGTTTTGGTAGATGACATAAACAGCAGGTCATCACTAGCATTTAGAGCTTTTTAGTCTTATAGAAAAATTTTATTTTTAAAGCTAAATTTGGGAGGTTTGTCGCCAATAAGTTGCTTATGCAGATAAGATTCGTCCTCACTTTATTGTTTTCGAGGGCCTGTGGTGCTTTCTCTAATCACAAACTCTACCGGCAAAATATATTCAGTTTGGCTAGGTACTACCCCTTCAATAAGCTTAAACAGCAATTCGGCAGATTTTTCTCCTACTTTTTCAGCGGGCTGCGATACTGTTGTTAATGATGGCTCGCAATATCGAGATATTTCTAAATCATCAAAGCCGGTAATAGACATGTCTTCAGGCAATTTGAGTCCTTTGCGTCTAAAGCCTTTAATAGCACCTATCGCCATTTCGTCATTCATGCATAAAATAGCGGTTGGCATATCACTCATCCGCATAAAATGCTCAGTAGAGTTCAGTCCTGACCACATGGTAAAGTCACCCTCTGAAATCAATGCTGCGTCGAATGGGATATTCGCTTCGTCCAATGCCTGCTTATACCCTTTCATTCTATCGACAGAGTGCGGATTATCATGCAGACCAGATATCACACCTACACGAGTGTGGCCCAATGAAAGCAAGTATTTAGTGACATCTTTTGCTGCAGTAACGTTGTCTATGCGAACGGTGGGATAAGGTGTGTTTTCGCAGCCACTGGCGTTGACAGCTATTACGCTCTCCATAGGTAACGCAGAATCGGATGTGTATGGACGCAGTTGAATAATACCGTCGGCTTGGCGCGTTTCAACTAAACTTATAAAGTTTTTCTCTCGTGTGGATGAATCGCGAGTGTCGCCTAAAAGCACGTTAAAACCTTTTTTTTGTGCCACCGTTTCAATACCCCTTATAACAGTGGTAAAGAACAAGTTAGAAATATCAGGAACAAGCACCACAATGCAGTTTGCTGTTTTATTCCTAAATTTTTGCGACAGCATATTAGGTTTGTAATGCAACTTTGCAATTGCGTCTTCTACTTTTTTTAAGCCAACTTTCGATACTTTTTCAGGCGCACTTAACGCTCTGGATACGGTTGCTATCGACACGCCGGCTTCTTTTGAAACGTCTCTTATTGTGGCCATACGTTAATATTTACTCCAATGAACATGTCTGGTTTTGCACGAATGCATGTTCTCATAATTTATGTAACAATTTACATTTTTTTACACAAAAGCTTATTTACTGTAACAAATAACTTGATAAGAATTTAACTTTGAGTAATTATAATGGGAATAGTAACCGGTTACATAAATCAATCCGTTTATACTAATTTCTCTTTATGACTTTTTAAAATAGCATGAGTGATAACGACACTATGAGTGAGCAATAATGAATTTAGCCGCAATTGACTACGCAATAATATTGGCATACATAGCATTGACAATTTTTATTGGTTTGTGGATATCGAAAAGAGCTGGCAAAAATATCAAAAGCTACTTTCTGGGTGGTAATGAATTGAAGTGGCAGTATTTAGGCTTATCTAATGCTTCTGGCATGTTTGATATTAGCGGCACCATGTGGATGGTGTATTTATTATTTATTTATGGCTTGAAGAGCTTGTACATTCCTTGGTTATGGCCGGCGTTTAATCAAATTTTTATGATGGTATTTCTGTCAATTTGGCTACGGCGTTCTGGTGTGATGACCGGTGCTGAATGGATTCGTTTCAGATTTGGCGATGACTTAGGTGCGCGCTTAAGCCACATTGTTGTGGTGATTTTCGCATTGGTAGGCGTGCTCGGCTTTTTGGCCTATAGCTTTATAGGTATAGGAAAATTTGCAGCCGGATTTATTCCCTTGCAATTGGCCGCAGACCCTCATACGAACGAAATTATTTATGGCATAATTTTAACTGCTATCACGACCTTGTATGTGGTTAAAGGCGGTATGTATAGCGTTGTTATTACCGAAGTAGTTCAGTTTATTATTATGACAGTAGCGTGCATTGCCATTGGCGTAATTGCTATGTATCAGGTGTCGCCAGAAATGATAGCGGCTGCGGTACCAAATGGATGGAGCAATTTAACATTCGGCTGGGAATTATCATTAGATTGGTCTCAAATATTAGCATCTGCCAACACCAAAATAATTGACGACGGCTATTCGCTGTTTAGTATATTCATTATGTTAGTGCTATTTAAAGGTATTTTGCAAAGTATGGCTGGGCCAGCGCCCAACTATGATATGCAAAGAGTCCTTTCTGCAAAAACGCCCGTTGAAGCAGCGAAAATGAGTTGGTTAGTGAGCGTGGTTTTGCTTTTCCCGCGCTATATGATGATCACCGGCTTAGTGGTGCTCGCGCTTGTTTTCTTCATGGAAGACTTGAGAGGAATGGGGCCGGACGTTGATTTTGAACAAATTCTGCCTTTTGCGTTAGCCAATTATGTACCATCAGGCTTATTAGGTTTAGTGTTAGCCGGCTTGCTGGCTACTTTTATGTCTACCTTCGCGGCAACAACCAACGCCGCGCCAGCCTATGTCGTTAACGACATTTACAAGCGTTACATTAATAATAGCGCTAGTGACAAAACGTACGTCAGATTAAGCTATTTAGTGTCAATTATTTTTGTTGTGTTAGGTACCGCTATCGGGCTGTTTATCCCAACATTGAACGAATTGATAATGTGGATTGTGTCTGCTCTATATGGTGGATACACCGCCGCCAATATACTTAAATGGTATTGGTGGAGGTTTAACGGTTTTGGTTACTTTTTTGGCATGACTACAGGTTTAATTGCGGCTATTCCTCTTATATTTACTGACATTTCGCCACTGCATGCGTTTCCTATATTATTCGGCGTTTGTTTAGCGGCCTCTGTAATAGCTACCTTATTAACTAAACCCGATAACATTGACGTGTTAAAGAATTTTTATGTGAAAACGCGACCGTGGGGATTTTGGGGGCCAGTATTAAAGGCGGCTAGAGAAGATAACCCAAACATTACACCGAACCTTCATTTTGCAAGAGATATGGCAAACGTGGTGGTGGGAATTGTGTGGCATTCAGGCTTAGTTGCTGCGCCTATTTTCTTGGTAATACAAGACTTCGTTGCCATGACTATCGCCTTAGGCCTCGTTATTGTGACTTCACTATTTTTAAAAGTGAATTGGTGGAATCACATGGAAGATTATCCAGATGATAAGCCTAAAGCAGAAGCGTCGTATGCAAAATAAACGTGGTAGCAAAAAAGCAACCATTAGAATACGCCCAGCAGTTACTGCACAAGCATCTTTACATAGTTAAAATAACCATTATTAAGTAAGAGTGTTATATGAATCATAAGCAAAAAATTGGCCATTTGAGTGATGTTCAGGAAAAACTGTTATCACAAAAAAACACCAAATCAGATTTTTACAACGGCATATATGATCGTTGGCAAAATCCTATAGTAACCGAGCAACATATTCCATTAACGTGGCGTTACGATATGGATGAAAGTTCAAATCCATTGTTGCTAGAGCGTATAGGCGTAAATGCAACGTTAAACTCAGGTGCAATATTCATAAACGGCAAGCATTTAATCGTAGTCCGCGTAGAGGGTAACGATAGAAAATCTTACTTTGCTATTGCCGAGAGTAAAAACGGAATCGATAATTTTCGCTTCTGGGAATATCCTATTGAAATGCCAGAAACCGAAAGACCAGACACTAATGTTTATGATATGCGCCTTGTCCGGCATCAAGATGGCTGGATATATGGACTTTTTTGCACCGAACGCAAAGATATAAGTCAGCCGCATAACCTGTCGGCAGCTGAAGCTCAATGCGGTATAGCGCGCACTAAAGATTTAGTGAAATGGGAACGTTTACCTGATTTAAAAACGTACTCTGGGCAGCAACGAAATGTAGTACTGCATCCAGAATTTATCGATGGTAAATATGCATTTTATACACGTCCGCAAGACGGCTTCATCAGTGTTGGAAGCGGCGGTGGAATAGGCTGGGGTTTGTCCTTCACAATGGAGAACCCTGAGGTTGCCGAAGAACTCATTGTTGACAATAAGGCTTATCACACCATAAAAGAAGTCAAAAATGGACAGGGTCCGGCGCCAATTAAAACCGCTAAGGGCTGGTTGCATCTAGCTCATGGAGTGCGTAATACTGCGGCGGGTTTACGCTATGTACTTTATATGTTCATGACCGACTTAAAGCAACCTTGGAAGGTAATCCATCGCCCTGGCGGTCATTTCATTGCCCCAAGAGGAAAAGAACGAGTGGGCGACGTTTCGAATGTGGTGTTTTCAAACGGGTGGACAGTTAATGAGAACGGCCAAGTATTTATCTATTACGCGTCTTCTGATACCCGCATGCACGTTGCTACCAGCTCTATTGAACAACTACTAGATTATACAATTAACACACCAGAGGACGATCTTTCGTCTGCAAAGTCTGTTGCTAATGTGTATAAGCTTATTGATAAAAATCGTCGATTAGCCGGAGAGTAGAAATGGCCACCATGATTGAACAATACCCACTTACTTCAGCGAGCCTTAAAGCGGAATGTCACAATATCGCTAAATGGTGGATAAACCATGCAGTAGACAATACCAATGGGGGTTTCTACGGTGAAATATCAGAAAGAAATCGACCGGTCACAAAAGCTAACAAAGGTCTTATCTTAAATGCTCGAATTTTGTGGTTTTTCAGCGAGGCCGCCATTACTTTCGACAATGATGAATACGGTAAAATTGCAACACGCGCGTTTAATTATTTGTTAAATCACTTCGACGATAAGCAGCACGGAGGTGTCTTTTGGGAAGTTAATGCAGTTGGTCAATGCAGCAATGACAAGAAACAAGTTTATGCACAATCTTTCGCTATTTATGGTTTATCTGCATATTATTTATTTAGCAGGAATGAACGTGCTAAGGAGAAGGCTCTCGAGTATTTCGCACTAATAGAGAAACACGCAGTAGATAAAAAAAGCGGTGGATATTTAGAGGCATTCGCAGGCGACTGGAGCGAAGTAGACGACGTGCGTCTTAGTCACAAAGACAAAAATTCACCAAAAACTATGAATACCCATATTCATATTCTGGAAGCTTACACTTGTTTATATCGCGCTACAAAAGACGCGAAAGTAGCATCCTCTCTAAAGGCGCTTGTTGGCATTGTGTGCGACAAAATACTTGATGCCAACACACACCACTTGCGTGTTTTCATGACACTAGACTGGCAAGATGTCTCAGACGCTTATTCGTACGGTCATGACATTGAAAGCAGTTGGCTTGTGTGGGATGCGATTGCTTCTCTTAACGACAAAATACTACAGCAACAATATGAAAAAACGGTTATTAAAATGGCCGAGGTGTGCTTGGCACAGTCATTAGGCGAAAGCGGCCAAGTGTGTGACCAATTTACATTTAAAGACAAAAAAACCCACAGTCAAAGCTTTTGGTGGGTGCAAGCAGAGGCCTTAGTAGGGTTTTTAAATGCATTCCAACTAACCGGCAATGCGAAGTTTTTAGAAGCCTGTGAGAGCATTTGGCAGTTTACACAAGAGCAGCACATTGACCTAGAAAATGGCGAATGGTTATGGTCGGCTAAAAGTGATCTAGTGAAAGATATTAATGCCTGTTCGTACAAAGCTGGTTTCTGGAAAGGTCCATATCACAATGGTAGAGCAATGATGGAAGCGTCGGCACTGTTGAGTAAAATAGAAAGCTATATCAGAGGCAAAAGCAATGCGAACGTTATGTAGTTTTTTACTTGCACTTCTGACCTTTAATGCGCAAGCCTTCGACTTCTTCATTACTAGAGACGGTCATCAGCTTTATGATGGCAGTCAGGAGTTTCGTTTTGCAGGTATACATGCACCTGAATTACACAGAATTGAAGATGACGCAAAAGGCAAATGTGCCGCTGACACTCGCGGGTGGGGGCAATATTTTAAATGGCCGACAGCCGATGAACAAGAAAATTGGATTAAAGCACTGACCAAAAGCGGGCACAAGGCTATGCGAATCTACGTGTTGTCGGTAGCACAAACCTCTGATCATCTATGCAGTAGGGAAACCCATATCTTAGCGCCAGAAACGGCAAATGAGATGCCTCGTCTGAATGAAAAGGCAATGCTGGTGTATGACCGCATGATTGCGCTTGCCGATAAACATCAGTTAAGGCTTGTTCTGCCTTTTATTGACCATTGGGAATGGTGGGGAGGCCGTAAACAATTGGCCGCTTTTTATGATGAAAAAGAGGACGATTTTTACAATGTAAATAGTAAAACGTTTGCAGCTTATTTGCACATAATAAAATTGGTAATACAGCGTAAGAACACGATAACCGGAAATCACTATTACAACGAAAAAGCTATTATGGCTTGGGAAACGGGAAATGAACTTACGTTAACGAACGCTAGTTTTTTGCATAAAACTGCGGCGCATATAAAGCAACTCGCGCCAAATCAACTTGTGGTCGACGGCACCTACCTCAAAATCAATGAGTTCGCCCTTGATGACCCCAATGTTGATATTATTTCCAATCATTTTTATACCGTCAATAACAATAATAAACCAGAAACTATTAAGAATAACCTGCAGGCTATACAAGGTAAAAAAGCCTATATGGTGGGCGAATTCGGATTAGAAAAAGCGTCGATGCTAAACGACATTATGCAAACGGCTGTTCATTACTCTTATAATGGCGCAAAAACAGTGGGTGCCTTTATTTGGGGTTTCCGAGGGCACCGGCATAACGGTGGTTTCTATTTTCATAAAGAATATACCGGGCATCATAGCTATCGACTACCGGGCTTTGAAAGTGCCGATAGCAATGACGAGCTCGTGGTTATCAATATTGTCCGCAAAGCGATAGCTGAAATGAATGGGCTTAAGAGTGTGCAGCCTCTGCCAATACCTGAAGCGCCTATATTGCGAGATATTATTTCCCACAATGATATTAGATGGATGGGCGCTCCCTTAGGCAAGCATTATAGTATTGAAAGAGCACAAGACGAGAGCGGACCATGGATAGTCATTGGTGAAAATATATCAGACGGAAAGCTGGAATTTGACCCTGCCCAAGATACACTTTTCGCAGACACCGCCACACTAGATCCAGCTAAAACATATTTTTATAGAGTGACCGCAACCAATGAAAGCGGTATATCATCAGCTTCTAATATTGTTAAATATAGACTAACAAGCAATCATAAAAGCGAATTTGTGTCAGCTAAAAATGGACAATTCTTTTGGCGCAACAAACTCTATTACTTTAACGGAGCGAACTATTGGTACGGACCGCTATTAGGTGCAAGCCAAACAGGTTTAAAAAGAATGAAAAAAGAACTCGATGACATGAAGTCTCATGGCATTGACAACTTACGTATTCTTGTTGGCGCTGAAAGTGGTGAGCTGGCACAAATGGTTAAACCTGCGCTTCAGTATGAACAGGGAAAGTACGACGAATCACTACTGGTTGGCTTAGATTATTTATTAGTAGAAATGAAAAAGCGTGACATGCTTGCGGTGCTTTACCTAAACAATAATTGGATTTGGTCGGGCGGTATGGCTCAGTATCTTAAATGGAACGGTTACGGCGATATACCAAACCCTTTTACGCCAGAGTCCAGTTGGAATGACTACATGAACTACACGAAACAATTTCATCAGTGTGTTGGGTGTAAGAAGGCTTTTTCGGCCCACATCGAAAAAGTGATTACTCGCACTAATTCAATAAGCGGCGACAAATATATAAATGACGCAAGTATAATGAGTTGGCAAGTGGCGAATGAACCAAGGGTGTTTGCCAAAGATAATGTGGTTCATTTTCAAGCTTGGATAAATGAAGTGGTTAAGCAAATTAACGAACTTGCGCCTAATCAGCTGATTTCAACGGGAAGCGAGGGAAGTGCGGGCAGTGTGGAAGATATCAGTGTATATGAACAAATTCACGCCAACCCTAGCATCGACTACTTGACCATGCATGTGTGGCCCAAAAATTGGTCTTGGTATCAAAAAGACGCGCAAAAGAGCTCAACTGAAATCGCAAAAATTAAGGCTAGTGCTTACATTCAACAGCACCTAGCAGTTGCAAACACACTTAATAAACCGATTGTATTATCTGAATTTGGCTTCCCACGAAATGATGAGTCTTTAAGCGCTGACAGTAAAGTTACATTTAGAAATGAATTTTATAAGCATGTTTTTCAATTTGTTATTGACTCAAAGGAGAACAACGGCGTTTTTGCCGGCACAAATTTTTGGGGTTACGCTGGAATAGGTACGGCAAATTCAGATCTAGTTGCCGATCCCCCTCAAGAACCACAAGGTTTGAATTCTGTTTTTATTTCCGATGAAGATACCTTGGAATTAATAAAAGATGCGAACATAGAACTGGGAAGGTTTTAACTCCCATTCATCACAGTTCTTGTATTCAACCTTTGGACTGGATGCACACATCGTTGGAACGTAGTAACATATTAAGTTGTTAGGATATACATACCAAATCATGCTAATTCGAAAAATAATGTCCTAAAAGCACGAATGCACACATCTCCCAAATATCTATTTGTCACAAAAACGTAAAATATTTACCTTCGCTATTAACATTTGCTGAATAGTGTATATAATTGGCGACACTGGAAAAGGAACAGCAGTAAAGTTTAATTATACTCACCTTTAACTATGAGAATTACGGTAATGCATCAATCTGAAAATTTCTTCCAAAAATCGCGTGTCATGCGTCTTTCGGTAATAGTGGTAATGATAATGATGGTAGCTGCCACTTTCGTTTTAGCGGGTCTCGATCAACAGACTCCGGCACAATTTGAAAATAACAACATGCTCTCAAACTCTGATCTAGCTTCAGCCAGTGTTAGTGCGGTTAAAGATGAAGAGATGCGTCAGCCATAGTCCTATAAATGTTAGAAACGGTAGCTTGGTTTAATCGCAATGGTAAGTAGGTGCTAACTATCACTTTTAAAGTCACTCTGCTTGCCCATCAAAATAAATGTGTTTTAAGATAAATCGCCTTCAGAGTTTACTTGCGAGAACGTGTCTGTAAACTCTCATCAATATGAAATACAATGACTTTGCGTCATATCAACTTCTGAATCCCTCATACATCAAATTGAGATTATCAACATTTCTTAAAAAGCAAAAATAAGTGATTCTGTAAAATTTTTGTCTTCTGAGGTTTGGTAAAGACACCATTTGCACTATACTATGCCGCATAATTTTTGCTGTCGGTTTAGTACATGTCTAACCCATTGAAATTTCAAAACATTGATACTCTTAGAGGACTCGCTTGCTTTTTACTCGTTCTTTATCACGTAGTAGGACAGCCTCTTACAGGGTTAATGATAGAGACTGGTATTCTAAGAGACGCAATGGAATATCTCGCATACATAAGAATGCCACTATTTACTTTCTTGTCGGGCCTTGTATATGCTTACAGACCCTTCATTTCAGGACACAAGCGCTTCATCGCCGGTAAAGCCAAACGCTTATTCTACCCAATGCTGACTGTTGGGAGTCTTTTCGCTATATTACAAAATTTTTCGCCAGGGACTAACAACGAAGTTAATAATTTGTTCTTGATACATATTATTCCTGTTGCTCATTTCTGGTTTGTTGAAGCATTATTTTTAGTGTTTATCACGGTGCTAATTTTGGAGACCTATAAACTGCTCGATTCGAAGGTTAAATGTTTATTGGTTTTGGCATGTAGTGTTTTCCTTTATACCTTAGAGATCGAGATACCCTATTTTGCAATCTGGGGATACTTTTATTTATTACCTTTCTTTTTAGTCGGGCTGGGTTTGGGACGATTTACGCCACAATTAAAGATGCCAAAATACTTAGGAACAATAATAATTACTATAACTATGATTATTCTAATTTTTGTTGAAGTTTATTTTCCGACTATACTAACAAAAAATCATTTTCTCGGATTTTTGATAGGCGCTGGTGTCTGTATAGGACTTACGTTTAGCGTATCCAAAAACAAATTAATTAGTCTTATAGGGAAGTTTTCTTACTCAATTTATATATACCATGTGTTCTTTACTGCAGCGACACGAATTATTTTATATAAAATGGGTGTCCAAGATCTCGCTATTCAT
>Ga0115567_10007375_pt1 | contig 10432 bp, 9 predicted proteins | sample COGITO_mtgs_1204_2_FD_88679 | JGI IMG/M metagenome (GOLD analysis project Ga0115567, IMG submission 88679) | Pelagic marine microbial communities from North Sea - COGITO_mtgs_120412 | ecosystem: Environmental > Aquatic > Marine > Epipelagic | place: Germany:Helgoland, sampling site Kabeltonne... | reverse complement strand
GAAATCCAATATAAAAGACAGTCAATTGATAACGCCTATCAAAAAGCATTGAGCGATATCCGTGGACTGGCGATCGAAGTAATTACAAAGATTGCCAATGAACGCCAGATTGACCTGATTTTAAACCGTGATTCGAGTGTGATTTTTTTGCCGCATCTAAATATTTCGGATGAGGTTTTGACGCGCCTGAATGAACGCACCAAAAACGCCCGCATCGAGGTTGAAATCAAGAAACCGGTTGCGCAATAGGGTATCTTCATGTCCATCAATACTGCATTCTTCCAAATTGCCAAAGATGTGACGGCCGCCGCGCTTGCCAAGGTCATCGAGGCGACCGACCTGTGTGGGCCCGAAAAGATCGTAATCGAGGATATTGAGCCCTTTGACGCAGCAAAACCGTCGTCATTGATCTACCAGTCTGATCCGGCTGTGGCCAATACATTGGTGGCAAAATCGGCAGTTGTGATTACGAATGAAGCTTGCGTGCCAATGATTGATCCGTCTAATTGCTGCTTGATTGTGCCATCACCGCGCATTGGATTTGCCCGCGCATTGGCGCATCTTGTCACCCCAGCACCGATTGATCATGGCTCTGCAGGTGTCTCATCACTGGCAAAAATCGCCAAAACCGCCATCATTCATCCATCGGCGACCATCATGCAGCATGCAGTGATCGGAGCGGGAACCGTGATTGAAGCTGGCGCAGTTTTGCATGCTGGTGTTACGGTTGGTGAGAATTGTCATATCCGGTCAAACAGTGTTTTGTCGCATTGTTTGATTGGTAACGGGGTTGATATTGGCGCTGGCAGCGTGCTTGGTGCGGCTGGTTTTGGTTTTGAAATGACCGATGACGGCGTCGTGAAACTGCCGCATATCGGCCTTGTGCTGATTGATGATTTTGTATCGATTGGCTGTGGTTGCACGATTGACCGCGGTAGCCTTGGCGATACCCAGATAGGCGCGCATGTGATGATGGATAACCTGTGTCACATCGCCCATAATGTAACAATTGGTGAAAGATCTATCATTGCCGGTCAATGCGGTATTTCGGGCAGTGTCACTGTCGGAGCAGGCGTTGCAATGGGGGGGCAGGTTGGCATTGCCCCGCATGTGAAAATTGGTGATGGCGCGGTATTAACAGCGCGAAGCGGTGTCACAAAGGATATCGAAGATGGTGATCAGGTCGCAGGGTTTCCAGCCGTTTCAAAGCGCCAGTTCTGGCGCGATCAGGCAGCGCTAAGACGGCTTAGTACGCCAAAAGCGTCCAAATCATAATAAGCAGTGAAGTTGAACAAGATTTATACTATGTATGGATCAATGAAGATCACAAAAGGACAGGGTAATGGCGGAAACGATTGATGTTTTGAATATTGATGAGATCAAAAAGCTGATTCCCCATCGGGCGCCAATTTTGTTGATTGATCGGGTTGAAAACATCATCCCCGATACCGAAGCCACAGGCATCAAAGCCGTTAGTGGCAATGAACCCTATTTTGCCGGTCATTTTCCCGATTTTCCGGTGATGCCCGGGGTGTTGATTGTTGAAGCCATCGCGCAAACAGCTTCGGTTATGGTGGCCGCAACAACGCCCGATTTCACCACTGGCAAATTGGTGTTTTTTACAACCATTGAAAAAGCCCGTTTTCGCCAGCCGGTAAGACCTGGTGACGTGATTGAAATGCGTGTTGTTAAAACCGCAGCCAAAGGCCCACTTTGGAAATTTACCGGCACGGCGAAAGTGGCGGGAAAGCTTGTTGCCGAAGCCGAATTTGGCGCGATGATCGTTGATCCGGATCGCTAGGCAATGACGCAAACAATTCATTCAACTGCAATTGTCGCAGCAAAAGCCAAGATCGGCGTTGATGTCAAAATTGGGCCTTATTGTGTGATTGGTGAAAACGCCGTTATCGGTGACGGGGCCCATCTTCATAGTCATGTCGTGATCGAGGGCCATACGTCACTTGGGGCAGGGTGCGAGGTTTACCCATTTGCCGCGCTTGGTTGCGCGCCGCAGCATACGCGCTATGAAAATGAGCCTTCACGTTTGGTCATTGGTAAAAATTGCGTCATTCGCGAACATGTGACCATGCATCCGGGAACGGCTATTGACGCAATGGAAACGATTGTTGGTGATCATGGTTTGTTCTTTGCGGGTGCGCATGTGGCGCATGATTGTATTGTTGGCAATAACGTTATTTTTGCCAATAACGCCTCGCTTGGTGGGCATGTAAAGATTGGCGATCATGTAATGCTTGGTGGTTTTGCGGCGGTTAAGCAATGGTGCCGCGTTGGGCCACATGCAATGGTTGGCGCGCATAGTCTTGTTGATGCCGATATCATCCCTTACTGCATCGCCGCTGGGAACCGGGCGCGGCTTAGTGGGATCAATGTCATTGGGCTTGAACGGCGCGGCTTTGCCCCAAAGACGGTCACTGCATTGCGCGATCTTTTCCGCCAGTTGATTCGGGGAAACGGGCTTTTTGCAAGTCGGTTACAGGATGTAAGGGCTCATTTTTCTGGCCAGTCAGAATTTGATCTTCTGTTTGATTTTATCGATAATGCTGGCCGCAATGGTGTTTGCCAGTCATTTAAACGCTAAAAGGGCATAAGCGCGGCAGAATTGCCAAAAAGGGTTCATCAAGGACATGACACGGCTTGCTATTATCGCCGGAAAGGGCCAATTGCCGATTGAGGTTGCCGCCGCGGCAATTGCGGGCGGCTTTGATGTTTTGATCCTACCTATAAAAGGACAAGCCGACGCTGATTTTTCCGCTTATCAGTCCACGCCAATTCGCCTTGGCGCAATTGGTGAAACCCGCACGATCATGAGTCAGCATAATATTGAAAAACTGGTCATGGTTGGCAAGGTCTCATGGCCATCAATGGCGGCGCTAAGACCTGATTTTGACGGGGTGAAACTGCTTGGTAAGATGATGACCAAGGGTGATGATAATGCGCTTCGCCATGTGGCGACTTATTTTGCCGAAAAAGGGATTGAAACCATGGCGGTTGACGCCTTTCTACCACATCGCAAAATGCCTTTGGGTCTTGTCGCAGGTGATAAGCCTGATGCGCAAGCTACGGGGGCAATAGCCCTTGGCGCCGCCATTCTTGCCGCGTTGGGAACGCATGATGTTGGGCAGTCGGTTATCGTCCAAAATGGCCGCGTGATCGCAATTGAAGCGGCTGAAGGCAGTGATGCCATGATTGCCCGCGCTACATCGCTCCTTGATCCGACTGGCGGCATTGCCTGCCTTGTTAAAATGAGCAAAAGCGCTCAAGATTCCCGCCTTGATATGCCAGTGATCGGCTGTAACACCATAAAAACTGCGGCAAAGGCTGGTTTGTTGCTTTTGGCGGTTGAGGCAGATGCGGTGCTGTTGGCCGATGATATTGCGGCAATCAAGGCTCTATGTACGGCACACGGCGTTACTTTGATCGGCATTGATAGCTGCACCACATCATGACAGCACCAATTTTCATCCTTGCAGGTGAGGCATCGGGCGATCAATTGGCGGCCCATCTCATGCGGGCGGTGAATAACGCTTATGAAAAACCTGACTGGATTGGTGTTGGTGGCAGGTTAATGCAGGCTGAAGGGCTTGAATCTTGGGTCGATATGGAAACGCTATCGGTCATGGGGTTTGGCGGCGCGTTAACAGCCTATCGGCGGCTATCCCGCCTTGCTGATGATCTTGTCGAACAGGTGATAAGGGCACGGCCGCGTCTGGTTCTTACCGTTGATAATAAGGGGTTTGCCGTAAGATTTGCGTCGCGGTTAAAACGCCGTATGAAGGCCGTTGGCTGGTCGGTGCCAATCATCCATTGCGTCGCCCCGACGGTGTGGGCCTGGGGCCGTTGGCGGGCGAAAAAATTTGCCACTGTTATGGATGGCCTTTTGTGTTTGTTTCCATTTGAACCTGATTATTTCAAACCATTTGGGCTTGATGCGCATTTTATCGGACATCCCGAAGCCTTTGGAAATTTTTTGCCTGTCATGCCAGCAGGTAAAAACAGCGAGGAACCGCAAAAAAAAATCAATAAAATCATATTATTGCCAGGAAGTCGCCGCGGTGAAATCAGCCTTATTTTGCCACAAATGCTTGCCGCAGCAGCGATCATCAAACGGCATGATCCAAATTTGAATTTTGTTTTGCCAGCCGTGCCGCATCTTTTGCCACTGATCCAGAGCCTTGTTGATGGAACTGGCGTTACCATTCTTGATCAACCCAAAGATTTAATACCTGCATTGCAAACAAGTGATGCGATGATGGCAACATCAGGCACGATCACCTTGCAGGCTGCGTTATGCGGAACCGTTGGCGTGACTTGTTATCGTACAGGCGCGTTCAGTGGCTTTATCGGCCGCCGGTTGGTTGATCTGGATAAGGTGATTTTACCAAATGCCATTCTTGGTCGTCCGCTTTATCCCTTTTATTTTCAAGAAGCGGCAACCGGAAAAACACTTGCTGCCGCCACTTTAGACTGTCTCGATGACGCCAACGCAAAATCTAGTGCAAGACAAGCGGCGATTGAGCTGAAAAGCCTGTTGACCGGCGGCGCGCGTTCATTTGATGAATTGGTGATCGGCGCGTTAAAAAACTGGCTTGATTAAAAACCAAGCCAGTTGCATTTATGCGGCAATAATTTGATAAGGCCTAACGCGATTGTAGATCTTTATAAGGACGCTCGACAGGCCCTGTATAGAGCTGGCGAGGGCGGCCAATCCGCTGGGTCGGGTCGGTAATCATTTCATTCCATTGTGCAATCCAGCCGGTCGTCCGCGCAACGGCAAACAGCACGGTGAACATTGACGTTGGAAAGCCCATCGCCTTTAGAATGATGCCTGAATAGAAATCCACATTCGGATAAAGCTTCTTTTCAATGAAATAGCTGTCATTGACGGCCAATTCTTCAAGCTCCATCGCCAATTCGAGAAGCGGATCATTGATCCCCAACTTGCCAAGAACATCGTGGCAGGCTTTGCGCAGAACCTTGGCGCGTGGGTCAAAATTCTTATAAACCCGATGACCAAAGCCAAACAAACGGAACGGATCATCCTTGTCGCGGGCTTTATTGATGAATTCGGGGATGTTTTTCTTATGGCCGATCTGATTCAGCATATTCAAAACAGCTTCATTTGCGCCGCCATGAGCCGGGCCCCATAAAGAGGCAATGCCCGCTGCAATACAGGCAAACGGGTTTGCGCCTGATGAACCGGCAAGACGCACTGTCGAGGTTGACGCATTCTGTTCATGATCAGCGTGAAGAATAAAAATTTTGTTCATCGCATCGGCCAGAATAGGGTCGACATGGTAATCTTCGGCTGGCACGGCAAAACACATATGCAGGAAGTTTTCAGCATATTTCAGATTGTTGCGCGGATAGTTAAATGGCTGTCCGAGCGAATATTTATAGGCCATTGATGCCAAGGTTGGCATTTTGGCGATCAAACGCCGCGATGCGATCATGCGCTGCAATGGGTCATGAATATCGGTCGAATCATGATAAAAAGCCGAGAGCGCGCCGGTAACGCCACAAAGAATGGCCATCGGATGCGCGTCACGGCGAAATCCACGAAGAAAGATCGATAGCTGTTCATGAACCATTGTGTGGCGCGTGATTGCCGTATCGAAAGCTTCTTTCTCATCAGGTTTTGGTAATTCGCCTTCAAGAAGCAAATAGGCCAGCTCTAGAAAATCGGCCTTTTCGGCAAGATCTTCGATAGCATAGCCGCGATGCAGCAAAACGCCTTTATCACCATCAATATAGGTCAGACCCGAAACACAAGAACCGGTCGCCCCATAACCCGGGTCATAGGTGAACATGCCTGTTTCGGCGTAAAGTTTACGGATATCAATAACATCTGGCCCAATGGTTCCCGAACTAACTGGAAGAATTGTTGATTTTCCTGATGCGTTGTCAGTGATCGTCACTGATTTTTCGGAAGGCGAATTTTCTGCCATCTGCGGACCTCATGGTAAAAGTTATTTGACGGATACAGCTCGGCGCGGCCGGCGACTGTGTCAGCAGCAAAGAAACATCTGAGTTTTAGCGCAAATTACAGTTATTTGCAAGCGATCTGCAATCTGTAGCTTGTTTCAGATTGCCCCAGTGCAACCATGATATCAACAATAGACGGCGTTTGTTTCATGCCGGTGACAGCGGCACGCAAGGGCAGGCCAATATCCCGCATTTTTAGGCCTTTTTCGACAAGATAGCCGTTAATAGCCTCTTTTAGCCCATCCAAATCCCAATTGGCGGTCGCCAATGAAATATCTAAATCACGCAAAATTGCCTTGGCCTCATCGGTAAGAAGTTCGGCGGCGTCCGGGGCGATATCAACCACGCCATCACCCAGCAAATAACCAATTGATCCGGCGATATCAAGATGGGTTTTGGCGCGTTCTTTTAACAATGGCATCAGCGTGATAATCCGCGATTTTGCGGCACTGCTTGTTGGCGCATTGCCGGATTGTGCAAGCGAAACGGCAATCAAGTCATAAAGCGCATCATCATCCATGATCTTGATGAAATAGGCATTCACATCGCGCAATTTATAGCTGTCAAAGCGGGCTGGTGATTTGCCGATACGGCCAAGCTCAAATAAATCAATCGCTTCGTCGCGGGTAATAATATCCATATCGCCATGGCTCCAGCCAAGCCGTAACAAATAGCTGAACATGGCGTCGGGTAAAAACCCCATATCGCGATAGGCATCAACGCCAAGCGCACCATGTCGTTTGGATAATTTTGCGCCGTCACTGCCATGAATAAGCGGGATATGGGCAAAAACCGGAATATCCCACCCCATGCCCTTATAAACCATATATTGCCGGAAGGCGTTATTCAGATGGTCATCACCGCGGATAACATGCGTGATGCCCATATCATGGTCATCAACAACAACAGCAAGCATATAGGTTGGGGATCCATCAGCGCGCAAAATGACCATATCATCCAAAACATGGTTCTGCACGGTTACCGATCCTTGAACGGCGTCGGTGATTGTTGTGCTGCCGCTAGTTGGCATTTTCATTCTGACGACATAGGGCGCATCCGATGGCGCATCAGCCGGATCACGGTCGCGCCATGGCGAACGCACCGCGTCACCGGTTTTTTTGCTGTCTTCACGGATTGCGGTTAATTCGTCATCGGTTAAAAAACATTTATAGGCGGCGCCAGCGGTAATAAGCGCAAGTGCCACCTCTTGGTGACGTTCGCTTTGCGCTGACTGGCTGATTGCGGGCTTGTCACCGCCAAGCCCCAGCCAATCAAGTCCATCATGGATCGCGGCAATCGCTGCATCGGTTGAACGAGCCTTATCGGTATCTTCAATCCGCAAAAGATAAGTGCCACCATGATGGCGCGCAAACAGCCAGTTAAAAAGAGCGGTTCTTGCGCCGCCAATATGAAGGTAACCAGTCGGTGACGGCGCAAATCTTGTGACGACATTCATAATTTCTTAAGCCCTTCCTGATAGGCTGACAGCGTTTCACTCATAAAGCGCGCATGCTACACCAATGGCTTGGCAAATTGCACCCCTGATCGTTCCTGAACGCCGGATATTGATTTCGCTTTACCTGTTTATGGCTGGAATCATTCTGTTTCACTTAATGCCTGATATTTGGCATAGCGGGCGTTATCTCAACTGGCTTGTGACTGTGTTCCTATTGACCTCGATTTTGGGGCTGGGGGTGGCGATCTATACCCGCCAGTCTGCCGGACATGATCGGGGTTTGTTTCTATTTGTTGTATTTACCGCTGGTATTGCCCTGGCAAGTCTGCAATTTGCCCTTCATGACCAGCCCAAAATAAAATGGGGGGTTACTGCCGATATCAATGGAATGCTGATCAAAATCGACGGCAATGCCGATGCGCGAAGCCGGTTATGGATCAGTCTTGGTGCTACCTCAGATATTGTGAAAAACGACATTCTGCCCGCCGGTGGTATTGTTCGTGTGACAACGGATAAATGGCAGGATCAGCAATATATTGGCGGGGCAATCGCCATGCGGGTACGGCTTTATCCACCGCCTGATCGTATTTTGCATGGTACGCCTGATTATGGGCGGCGTGCGCGTGTCAATGACGTGCTGGCAAGCGGCTATGTTATCTCGGAAATCACAATGATGCCGGATGATCATGCCGAAAGTGTAATGCATGATGTGAAATTGTTTTTGGCACGCTATCGGGCTGGATTTGCCGCGCATCTTGTCGATCTAATGCCCAAACCGGCAGGCGCCATTGCGGCAGCGTTGCTTGTTGGTGAGCGAAGATTCATCAGCGAGGATGTCTATAACCGGTTTCGCGATTCTGGCTTGGCGCATTTGCTGGCAATTTCTGGGCTTCATATGGGGTTGATCTGTTTTGGCAGCATGGCCGTTATACGGTTTTTCGGCGCGCTGTTCCCATCACGATCATCACGGTTTGCATTGCATAAATATGCGGCGATTATCGCGGCTATTATTGGTGGATGTTATGTTTTGATGTCAGGGGCACCGGTCAGTGCGCTTCGCGCCTTTGGCATGGCAATGCTTGTGGTTTTGGCAATCCTGCATGACCGGATGGCGTTAACGCTTCGTAATGTCTGTCTGGCCGCTTTTGCAATCTTGGCGTTTAATCCGGCGGCACTATTTACCGCCAGCTTTCAATTAAGCTTCGCCGCAACGGCGATTTTGGTCATCTGGTATGAATCGCGAGCGCGGCGCGGGCCGGCCAAATGGCATTGGTCTTTGCGCTATCCAATGGCGTTGATCACCATGTCATTCTTATCAGCAATGGCAACAGCACCCTTTGCGGCACAGCATTTTGGTACAGTCACCCCATGGGGGCTTGTCGCCAATATTATCGGCATACCGCTTACCGGTCTCTGGATCATGCCGGTTGGAATGGTTTTAACGATTAGCACTTTATTCGGGCTGGATTGGGTGGTGGCGCCTTTGATGACGGCCGGTCTTGACGCGCTTTATTATCTGGCTGATTGGATTGCCGGATTTCCGCTAGCGGGATGGAAAGTGGCACCACCTGGATATAGCGCGCTAGTCGTTATGGTTACCGGCGTAATGATATCGCAGCTTTTGATCAAGCCGATGGCGCGCATTGGCTTGGGGTTGGTCGTAATAGGCGGCGGGATCTGGGCCGTTCGGCCAGTTCCTGAGGGGGTTTTATTTGCCGTTGGTCGCACGCCGCAATTGGTATTGGCGGGAACTAATAGCATGGCGTTATCCTATGCGCCGCTATCCGAATTTTTGGCGTCAATGGGCGAATTGCGGATGGGACAAAGCATTGAACAAGCCGATCTGGCAAAATGTATGCCCGCTTGCAAACATGATTTTTCAAAAGGCATTAGCGCCAACATTGTTATGAAAGCAAAAGGCCTAACCGCAGCTTGTAAGGATTTGGAAACAGCCTTTATTTTAACAAATGTAACGCCGCGCTACCCATGTTATAGCGGAAAACCAATTTATAATATCAGTCAAAAAACAGGATATAATTACCTGATTTTCATCGATAAAAATAAATTTAAACTAATCAATAATTTCGGATCAGCCCGGCAAGTTTGCCCTGCACTTCAACCTCGCCCGTGCTGAAATAACGGGTTTCATAACGTGGGTTTGCCGCTTCCAATCCAACACGCCCGGGCTCTTTTAACAAAGTTTTAAGCGTTGCTTCTTGCTGATTGATCAGGGCTACGACAATTTCGCCATGTCGTGCGGTTTCGGCGCGTTGGATCACCACAGTATCACCGTCTAAAATACCAGCCCCCATCATTGAATCACCGACAATTTCAAGGGCGAAATGTTCGCCGCTACCGATCATGCTTGCCGGAATTTCAAGATGATTTGTTGGGTCGCTTAGCGCCTCGATCGGTGTGCCAGCTGCAATCCGCCCCAAAAGGGGGAGGCTGACCAGATTAGACGCTGTTTCAACGGCACGCGTGACAACGCCGCTAGCCGCCGCTGTTACCGGCTTTAAAATTTCAATGGCACGCGCCCGATTGGCAAGCCGCCTTATATAGCCGCGTTCTTCGAGGCCAGAGACAAGCCGGTGAACCCCCGATTTTGACGCAAGGCCAAGCGCGTCGCGCATTTCGTCAAAAGAAGGCGGCACATCATGCTGCTGCATATGATCACTAAGATAGGTCAAAAGCTCACTTTGTTTGCGTGTAAGCATCCTAATACTCCGCTTGTTCCATTTCGTTCTGTTTATGTTCTATCAATGTTCCATTGCTGGCGCAAGCCCTTATTGAAGAAAAACAATGACGGCCGGAAATATTGCATTTTGATCGAAATCAAATTAGCGCAAAAGCGTTACCATAGATCGGGCAGTGGAATGACCGATACAAAGTCACCCGCAATTTTGGCAGAATCGAAAGGTGGACGGACGATAAGCGCATTTGCCGTTGCCAGAACCGACATCATCGAGCTGT
>Ga0115567_10007370_pt1 | contig 10434 bp, 8 predicted proteins | sample COGITO_mtgs_1204_2_FD_88679 | JGI IMG/M metagenome (GOLD analysis project Ga0115567, IMG submission 88679) | Pelagic marine microbial communities from North Sea - COGITO_mtgs_120412 | ecosystem: Environmental > Aquatic > Marine > Epipelagic | place: Germany:Helgoland, sampling site Kabeltonne... | reverse complement strand
GCACCCTTGCAACCCCGCCAGCTAGAGCCTCAGTGTGTGAGAGTCTGCTGATGGTGGCAGAGGAGATGACTCGCAAGCTAATGCCCTCCGCGGCGCGGGACCTTGCTGGAAAGCAAGAGTTTCGTCGCGGCGTTTTCAGGTGCAACCCTGCTACAGGCTGAGAAAACTGCGCCATGCACCTTCTAATTCCACACACGCACAATGCATACTGTGCATGCTGTGTGGCGCGCGGGCCCATGAGCTTCCAACCAACAGGTAGATGTTCAAAAAAGTGGCACCAGAAAGAACTCACGTTTGAGAGATATGCAGGGCGGGAGAAAATTGGGAGGCACAGCTGCGTGGAATGTTCGAGGCGCAGCGCTTTGTGCTTACACCCAGGAAGTGAGCAGAATGGTCTGTGATTTTGAGCACGAGTTAGTGCGGGTATCATGGATAGCATGCTGCTCCTGAGGATGCACTGCAGTGAGAAAGCGGTGAGTAGCTTCGCAGTCACAAGTACGGTCGAGGGATGTTGCAAGCAACAGCAGGTCAAGGCTTTATTGTCCAAAGTTTGGTCCCAAGCCAGGTTTTCCCTTGGGTCCCATAGCATGACCTCGATGCATAGGCCTAAGTTGCTCTTCTCTGAAAGCGCTGTAATGCACTCACTACTTTTGCTCAATTATTGATTTCCTGGTGGAGGCGCGAGATCTCGCGAAGCGTTGCATGCGTGATAGGCAGCGACCCGGATACCTGCCTCCCAGATCATACGCGATGCTCCTCAGCACCATGGAGAGCTTAGGATGGAAGGGGTATCGTGCAGGGTGCGTGCGTCTGAAAGGAAGGGAGATGGGCCTGGCAGAGGAGCGCATCGATAGCGCCAGCCTGGCTGCGCACGAAGACCTCTTCGCCGCTGTGCGTAACCCGGTTCTGGAGTGCACCAGAGCCTCCCTGGGCTCGGCAGCCTTGGAGGCAGCGCATGGCGAGCAGCAGCGTCGGATAGACCTGCGCCTTGATGTAAGCGGCTGGCGCGCCTGCGAGCGCGGGATCGAGCGCCCGAACGCGTGCGGCGGCCTCAGCCGCAGCTGCCTCGAGATCTGCCTTGGAAGTCCACGGCGCGTCGGCGCCAGCGCCCTGAGAGCGCCCTGCGAGAGAAGCGGACGCGGGTACAAGGGGTACGAACGAGCGGGAGCGCCAACTGGCGGCGAGTGCATGATAGGACAGGGGCGGTGCTGCGGCGGCAGAGACACCAGCATGCGACTGACGGCCCTCAGTGAGGAGGCGGAGAGCCTCAGCGTGCCAACCCTTCAGGTGAAGCTGGTGCGCCTCCCAGAGGAGGAAAAGCGTGAGGACCGCCTCAACCAGCTGGCCGTTGTCCTCGCTCTGTTCCACCCACTCAGCGACCGATGGCCCGCATCCTAGCGGTCCCGCCACGCTGCCTGCTCCCTGATTCTGCTGCACAAAGTCGCGAACCGCCTCCCAGTGGGCGAGCGCGCCCGGCGAAGCGAGGTCGGCGGCGGCTGGGTGCCCCTTGGCTGGTGCGGTTGCGGCAGCAGCTGAACATGCGGCGAGGGCGTCGGCAACAAGCTCTGCGACAAGGCCCAGGCTGCGCGTGTAGTCCGCTGCTGCGAGAAAGAGTGCCGAGGCAGCAACGCGTCGGTCCGCAGGCGGGCCGGGCTGTGTGGAGCGGCGCGCGGCTAGCAGAGGGTCGTCATGGCGCAGCTCCAGCAAGAGGTGTGCTGCGCGCGCGGCGGCGCTGAGCAGGAGAGCCTGTCTCCGCGGCGCCTCGAGTGCCAGCGACTGATTCCCTTGCGAGGGCGCCCCCACGTCGGGACGGAGCACGTTCCTCGCTGCGTCCGGCCCGGCTACCAGGACAACCCGAGCGAGCAGCTCCACAGCGTCTGCATCTCTACGCCCGCCCTCCGCGCGCGCGTCGTCATAGCCAGGCCCCATTGCAGCCGGCTCGCACGCCAGACAGTAGTGCACTGCCGCACGTAGTGGGAGCACTGTCCCTGCTGTCCGTGCGCCGGGGGTAACTGATCCTGCCCCGGGCTGCCCGCTGTCCATGCGCCGCGCCGCGCCCGCAGCTGGCTCGAGCAGACGGGCTAAGAGCGCTTGGAGGCGTGCGCGAAGGCCGCGCGCGCCCTGTATGCGGGGCGCGGCGCCGTAGAGATCGAGCACCAGCGCGACGTGGGCAGCCTCGAGCGCAGGGTCGTCGGCCACGGCGGGCGCGGGCGCCGCTGGCGCAGCGACTCGCTCGGCTGTGGCGGTGCGCTCGGCGAGCTGGTCGAGGGCGTCGAGCGCCAGGTCAAAGCGGAGGGAGAGGAGGGCAGCCAGCGGCTTGATGTAGGGTGCGGCGCCTAGGGCGGCGCGGGGGATCTCGGCGTCGATGCCCACCAGGCCGTCCGTGAGGTCATCTCCGAGCGCGAGCAGGGCCGAGAGGTGGCCCTGGATGCCCAGCGCGCCGGGCACTCGCGGTGTGGGCGCGAGACGGAAGCGGCGCTCTCGCACCGGGTCTGCATCCGGTCGAGCAAAAATGAGGTGGCGCCAGAGGATGTCCTGCACGTGCGCCCAGAGGATGCCCCAGTCGGGCGACGCCGGCGACGCTGTGCCCTGCGCTGTGAGCGCACGAAGCTGCCGCGGGTGCAGCCCGAGCAGCGAAGGCAGCTCGCGGAGGTCAAGCGGACAGTCCTGGTGCGCGCCAGACGCTGCTCCCGCACCGGCTAGCGGTTCCGGCGCGGCCGCGCGCAGCACTGCGCGGGAGCGCTCGTTCACGATCGCGTACACGGCACGCATCCACACATCATTGCCTGGAACGGCGCTTTGCGCATATTCTGTGTCCAGCTCTTGCGCCAACCGATCGTCGAGCAGCCCGTCGCCGTCCGTGTCGATCAGACCCACGCGGTGCATTCCACCGGACTCAACCCAGGCAGCCAGCGCCTTCTTGATGGTGGGATGGTGCGAGTGCCGCGTCGCGAGCGCCACTGCGTCCTGGTAGTGCCCCGTGCGGAGCAGGAAAAACACTTGAGGCCACAGGGGCACAGGAACCTGTCCCGCGCTGGGCGCCGCCATCTCCCAGGATGCGTGGTCGGGCTGGTCGCCGAGGAACCAGCGGACCCAAGCGGACACAACGCGCACTCCAACAGAGTCGTCTGCGCGAACAGCAACGAGGCCTGGGTCCTCAGCCTGGATCGCCGGAAGCACTTGCTTAAGTAACCAGACCTGCGGTACATCCAGCAACCCGCTCTCAGCTTGCCGCACGACGCCACTTCACACCCGCACGACGCTGGGTGGCATCCGCTGCTCCGGGCTCCGGCACATACCCAGTACGAGTCCTCCAAAAATCGCAAGGAACCGCGAAGTTGCAGCGCCTGCAGTTCCGCCGATAGCTCCGTAACACTCTCGGCACCTTGCGCTTGGTCAGGAGAAGGAGCGCGCACGCCGCGAAGGCCAAAAAAGTTTTCGGGGCGAAAAGCCTCCCCGCCAGATGAACCCTGAGCCCCGCCGCCGCCGCGAAACATGCGTGAGCCCTTCGGGTTAAAGCCAGACGCGATCCCCAGAGAAAGGGGGTGGGGGTGGGCTTTACCGCGTCCGCGCGGCAAATCACGCAGTCAAGCGCCTCGTACAGCAGACGAAGAGGCTCCGCGCCACCGGCCTCCGCTCCTGGGACGGCACCAGCTAGACGCTCCACGCCCGCACCAGTGCCCATGCCCGCGCTCCCTCGTTGCACCAATAACGCAGGGATTGGTGCCTGGGGCAAGGCAGCGCCCCAGCGGTTCGGCGGCAGCGCCACTGCAGCGAGCTCCTGGGCGAGTGGTGGGAGGCTTCCGGATCGAAACCGCACGAGATTAATCTTGCGCACCTCCTCTGCAAGCTCTGCTCTGCGGCTGCCCTCCCATCGCTGTCCCTCACTGCCATCAGCGTTGACCGCTCCATTGCCCCCACTCGCACCACCTGACGAGCTCTTGGCCCCTGCGCCTGCAGCAGCGGACCGCGATGGCAGCACCGACGACAGCCATCCACCCAAGGCCGAGGCAGCAGACGCGGAGGGCGCTGGCGGTGCGGAAGTTGCCGAGGACTGGGCTCGTAGTGCTTGCGGCCGAATGATCGCGCCGCTATATCCATCGCGCTGGGCTGCCGATTCAGGAGCCGCCTCCTGGGTAGGCCCCACTGCTGCTTCGCCCCGTGCTATAGACGCGCTCAGCAGATCCTTCTCCTCCAGCCAACCCCTGCCATGCGAAAGCCTTAGGCACCATCTGGGAGCGGTGGGAGCGGTGTGATTTCGGTGCAGCGATACGTGGATTTCGCGCCAACCTGCACCGAAGGGCGGGGGGGCGCACAGCTTAAGGGAGGCCGAGAGGTGAGAGTCGAGCGCTTCCGTCGTTGAAGCGAGAAGCGCGTCGAGCGTTTGCAGCACTTGCGGGTTCTCAACCGCAAGCCCACCGGTGCCATCGTCCGCTGCAAGGTCAAGGTGAATTCCTCCCGACCCTGCGCCCAAACACAGCGGATTTGAGAGTTGGCGTCTTTTTCGTCTTGAGCCTGAGGCGCGTTCGGAGGGAAGGGAACCAGATGGACCATGGTCGTGGAGGAGCTCCGGCTGTGCTTGGCCTGCACCACCAACAAGCTGGAGCGTGCCCGCCAGAGAGTCCGTATAGCCTCGGGTGGAGAGCATCTGTTCCGCATTTGGGTCGCGCGCCACCCACGACCCGGCAGCAAGATACTGCCCATAGCCTTCGTAAACCTACAACCAACAGGAGAACTTAGACCTGACTTGGCCGTACTACATTACACGACGTGCAAATGGATCCTGCGTGCATGCACGTAGCGCCAGCAGACACACCCAAGAGGCCCCAGAGAGCGACTGTGGCGCGCGTACCTGATGAAGATTGAGAAGACCAAGGCCGCGAAGGCCACGGAGCGACTCCTCCACCGACGTGACATCTGACAAAGCCATCCTCCCCGATACCCTTGTAAGTAGTATATCAGCTGCAACTCACGCCATCCACCGCCAGGCGACGCGCAGTGTCAGGAAGGATCCGTCAGTCGGTTCACGGGCACTCAAAACTGACTACATTTGAAGGTGTCAACTCTCGCAGAGCTTTTCAAAGCTTTGCTGTCTGAGACGACGCCTTCGTTTGTGCGCAATGCCGCGTTGGAGTGGGCCCGCCCTGTTGGCGACGGCCATACTCGGAACGTCTAACCTCGTTTTCGGGGAGCTTGGTCCTCGATTTGCGCAGCACTGCAATCGCCCGGTGTTCAATGTGACCGGAGCTGCCGAATTCTCGAAGCAGCTCAACAACGGGGAGGCTGCACGGGACTGGGAGTCTGACGAGGTCGGGCGATGCTGGTGTTTTGATGCACGCCCCATGGCGACGCTGAACCTCTGGGGAACGACGCGAATAATCCGTGTGCGGCCTTACAACCCCACGCAGACGCACGTGTGGCATGCGTCGGACCAAGACGGGGTGCTCAAAGCGATGTCCCAAGATAACGGCGGGCTATTTGCTTGGGTATCGCGTTTTGGAATGGCACACGCTCACACGTGCTCGATGCTCAGCAGCCGTGGAGAGTGTTTGATCCGCACCAGTGCCTTTCAGCCTGTGTGCGTGGCAGTGAGGGGTTCCAGCCGAGGAAGCAGCCTGCGGATAGCCAACGAGTTCGACCGGTCAAAGCCCGCAGCACCACGACGTGCTGCGCACCGCAAGAATAGTCCGATGGGTCCGTTTTGACAGATTGTGCAGTGCTACCTTACATCGAAGTCAGCCCTTGTGACGAGTGCTTTCGCTCAGGGAAACTCTGCTTCCTCTGCTGTTCGCTGTGCTCATCTTCCTGCTCGCACCTTCAATCTCTCATAATCTATACTGCTACTACTTGTCAGGCGCGCCTCCCGCTCCTCTCAACGATCTGACCACTGATACTGCGGGCACAGGCTGGCTTGCCTTGCTGCGAAGATACAGATGTTCGGCGCAACCCTGCCTCAATTGGTCTGAAGAACTCCTGGTTCGAACACAGGCGCGCTGTTCACAGCACTGTTCTGTGTGATCGTGGCGGCTTTTTTCACACTTCGAAAATTTCTTGGGCCAAAGCAGGCCGTGTTTTTCGGTGCGCTATCGTACGGGGGAATTTTGTGGCAGACAACACTACATAACCTGCTACACCACCGCATGATCGTGCTGGCGCTGGTGTGCGCCGCGTTCGCTGGATTTCTGCTCGCGTACAACTACCCGCCATCAAAAAAGGGGCAGATGTCGTTTCAGATGATTCTGCAGTTTGTGGCTGGCATCTTGGTCTTCATCGCCTCACCTTCTCTTGCTTCTGAGGGATGCGCCATCTACTTGGTCTTTGGAACATCCTGGATTTATACCTCTTATGTCCGACCTCATCTCCGACCACGACGTCTTGGGCGCGAAGATGGTCGAAATTCTGAGGAGCACGACGTAGCAGCGCAGGGTGGGGAGACCATGGGATTTGAGAGTCCTCAGGGCACCGACAGAGGGCCCACGGATGCGGCTGCTGCAGGATATGTAAGACACGTTGCAGAGAGGTGGGGAAAAGAAGCGACACCTGTTGGCGCCGCTCAGTGGGCCGCATCATCACCTGCTATTGTAGGACGGAGTCTGACAGGGTGGGCTACACCGACGCCAAAGAAGCGCCTGACGGAGAAACGGTGTTCGCCCCTGCCCGCGGTGGGGCGCCTGTGGCAATGAGAACTGACGATGGAGCGAATCCTCGAGCGGGTAGATACATCGAGGAGCACTACCGGGGCCCACTCGAGACCGAGGTCAAGACGCACAATCCATTTCACTGTACAGCTCCAGCCCCCCACATTACTTCTCCTGCCTTACGTCCTACAGCGTGTGGGAGGCGTCACGTGGCCTCTTGCACCTCGCAAGGGATGATGTGTGCATTCCGATAGGTGCGGGCGCGCAAGAGTATGTATCGGAGGAGGCATACCGCCGCCAGGCAAGCCCGTGGCTGTAACTCGAGAAGCGCTGTTCCCCAAGCCCTGCATCCTGACACCAGCGCTACCCGCCAAATGCTGTCTGTCAAACGCGTCTTGCTGCTGACCAGGCGATCGAGCACACACGACGTCAGGAGGAGGAGCTAACCGCATACATGATGTCGGGCTCCGTCTCAACGCCGTTTCCCTGTCCTCACTGGGCGGGTTAGGCACTAACATTTCGGTACGGCTTGGCCCATGCAGGACCGGCGGCGGCTTTGAAAAGTACACTCACCTTCTCTCGGCGGAAGCGAAGCGCATGTGGGCCGAAAAGGTGGGCGAGAGCCAGTTGCCGCCTGACAGGAATGCCTCGGACTCTGATTGACCGCCTTGAGAAATCAAGGAGCCTGAACAAAGTTATCAGCAGTCCTGGGCTGTCACTGTTTGGGTCGTCCGAAAGGATCGGAACGAAGTGTGCAAAGCCCAGCTCTACCAATTGCAATCCCGGGTTGTAGGCTTTTAATAACGAGGTTTCAACATATACATCGACTGTGTAACCTTCTCGCAACCCACCGAAGGTCGTTTTAAAAAACACCGTTGCCAACCGTTCGCGGCCCCGGTGGGGCCGGCGGTGGCGGCTGGGCGGTGCAGGATGAGGCTTCTCGCCGTGGTTTTTCGCGGTCTGGGTTGTGGTTTTTTCCCCGTTTGGAGTTCTTGCGTGCCTATCGATTAGGTTTGGTTGTATGATACCCGGCTGACTGCGACGTAGCACACAACCGTCATGGAGACTGCGTTGTTCAGAGAACGTGCCCAATGATCTTCTCCTCGATGCTCATTCGAATTGCCGCCTCAGCTCAAGTTCGTCAGATCTCCTTTCCGTGCCGACCCCGCAAGTGCGACAAACTCTCTCACGGTGTCAGCATTCTTCCGGGTTTATGATGCCCCTGCCACTCACGCCACCGTCAAAAAAGGTGTGGCTCACTTCGTCGCCCCGGTGTGCGTGGAATGGATGCAACGGGGTGGACCTTGAGAAGCGATCGAGCTCGAGCTCGAGATAGACAGCAGCGCGCGTCTTGTTCCCGTCCACTCCACGACCGTATTTGCGTCCATTCAAGACCTCCGAAACCTCGCATTGGGGGACGATTTCCGCTGATTGCCAAGAACTACTTGAGGATGCCGGTTCCAAACTCTTGCCCTCAGCTGAGTCGTTACTCGGGCGGCGCCCTTCGATGAGTGATGGCCGGTATCCAAGTGATAGCGTATAAATACGGCGGCGGCGAACCGTCTCGAGCGGTTCAAGACTCTCCAAGACACGTTGTATCTCATTGGCCTCCTCCGACCCGCACGACTGGATTGCTTGCAGAAACGAGTGCACCGTCAATTCGATGCAACGGCAATCGGTGTATGCGACTACGTCGCACGAGCGCAGCAGAACAGACCATGAATGTACGCTACCTGGCACCAACAGCTTTCGGCACGCCGATAAGAACGCCATCTCCCCGACGACTTCGCCCGAACGCAGCTCCTGTATGATCCGTCCACCAAGCGTTGCGTGCGCAACCCCGTAATCAAAGAAAAAGATCGACGTTCCCACCGTGCCCTCCTGGTGCCCCGCGCCGCACCCGTCAGGTCGTTCTATTGCGAAGGCGCAGTCAGGCACGCGGGTCAGCACTACATCTCTATCGCCGCCCTGAACTGCATCTGCAGCCACTGTCTGGCGCTAGTGCCAATGCGCGGGCTGTTTCATGGGAAAGTTCCAACCGCAACAAGCTTCTGGCCCTTCATGAATGTGCGTGGACGCGATTTGTCGATGACGTTCTGTCTGAGCTTGTCAGACATGGCCTTGAAGAAGTCGAAACGATCCCACTTCACCACGACGAGGGGACACGATGCGACGCACTGAGTTGCCCTTGCTGCTAGCTCCCCAAGGGAGCCGGTCGACAGTGATTTGCATATGCGCACCTCAGTACTCCGGTGCTCTTGGTCCTCACTGGACTCGGCGGAGTCAGTAGGGAGCCTGGCGGAATCGGGACCCGAGCCTGAGAAACTGTTGCTTGATCCGCTGCTTTCCTTTAGCCCGACGCGTAGCCCTTTATTGAAATGGAACACGGGCCGACCATGGATGCCAGTAGGCGACGCGCTCATGGTGGTCGAGCAGCCCTGGATGGTCTCGGAAGCAGGATCAACGCAGCTGATGATGACCAAGAAACCAAGAAAAATAGTAGTACCTGTAGTAAATAGTTTTCCAACATTTTGTCTGAACACAACGTTTTAATAAGAGTTCTCAGTTGCTTTACACCCTGGGTGAGAACACCGCGCCGGGGCTTTCTCGGCGCGGCTTGCGGTGTTCCCCCGTGGGTGGAGGATTCACGAGGAATGGAGGATTCAGGTCACGAGAAGGACTCTGTTCCGACGGAAAATCAGGGAACTGGGGGCTGCGAGCCGCACCAGGATGTTGACAGTCGGAGTGAGACGTACAGCGTGCCAGAGACGCCTACGCTGGAGGCTGAAGAGTCTATCGACGAGGGCGGCGAGGGATGTGAGGGAACGAACCCGGCCGTGGCACCCCTCGACCAGCACGCTGATTCATCGCTGCTGAGCTCGCCGATGCGGGCGCACGGCCATGCAAACGCGCCCGAATTTTCTGCCAGCCCGGGGACTCCGGCCGGCACGTCTCCGGTCAAGGTTCCTGCAGCTGGCCGAGTCGCCCAGGTTCTTGCCTGCTTTGCCTGCCTCACTGTCGGGCCTGTCGTGTTTCAGTCCCTGCGCGCGCTTCCTTGAGTCTCTACTGACTCCAGCGCTGGGGGGAGTAGGCGCTGAGGCATCCGCGAGATGAGCTGATCAAACCGGCGAGGTGGGACACACACTCGTGGCTGCCACTGCTTCCTGCTTCGGGCCTGCTAACACTTGACTCGCATGACGTCCTGGGTTTCCCGATTGCGCCTGCACTGGCGGACCGTGTGCTGCAGTGGTCCGAAAGCTACATCCAGACAGTGGCAGCGCAGCGCACGCGCTGGATGTCCTTTCTCGGCACTCACTCGGGTATTGTCGACGATGCTATGCGCTCTCGTCTCAAGTCGCTCGTGCGTATGGGCATACCGCCAGAGCTGCGGCACCGCGTGTGGCGGCTCACAACCGGCTCCTTTGACAAGCAGCGTCGTGCAGCAGTGACGTATGATGACCTCCTGCGGCGCTACCAGGTCTGCAAGCCGCACATCCAGTGCGCACCGCACGCCGCGCGCGGCACTTACCGAAGCGTGCTGGATTGCAGGGCGTGCCGTCGCCTTTCGATGACCAGATTTCCAAGGACCTCCGTCGCACTCTACCCAGGTGACAGAGACCTCTGAACAGCTCCTTCTAGCCATCAAAGCTTGCCTCGGCGAGGATAGCTGAGACGATTCCCATGCTAAATGTGCACGTATGCACGGTGCCGCGGGGGAGAAGCTATTGGGGGGAGTTCTATTCCCATCAGTCCAATGCCACTGTTCACAGTCAGTCAATCGGGGGGGTAAGGGGAG
>Ga0115567_10007369_pt1 | contig 10435 bp, 8 predicted proteins | sample COGITO_mtgs_1204_2_FD_88679 | JGI IMG/M metagenome (GOLD analysis project Ga0115567, IMG submission 88679) | Pelagic marine microbial communities from North Sea - COGITO_mtgs_120412 | ecosystem: Environmental > Aquatic > Marine > Epipelagic | place: Germany:Helgoland, sampling site Kabeltonne... | reverse complement strand
TTTGCGTATAGGTGTTGACGGCATTTTTATATTCATAAAATTGATCGAATTCAGGATCGGCGCCGACTTTCTCCATGACACCTCCGAAAAATTCGGTTTCGGAGTAAAGGCCGGAGACCGCGAATCCCGTCGTATCTTGCATCCATATCTCATCGGCGCCCGCCACAGTCATGTATGGAAAGAGGGTCGGTGATTCGAATCCCTGAGCATGGGCAATGACAAATTTACCGCTGGATTTGAAATCAAGAATTGCCAAGCGCAACTCTTCTGTACTGGCCGGCGCAAGGCCTCCGCTGTCCGCGCGGATGAATAAACCTTTGATTCGATCATCGGTTTTGGCGCTATCGAGTGCCCGCACAATATCCACAACCCCGGTTGAGGGGCCAAATAATGAGTCGCCTAAGCCGTGATCCGGAATGCCGTCGCGCATATCCAAAGTCAGCACTTGATCCGGTTTTACCTTCATTGCGTCGCCGGCAGCGCCGAGGAGTCCAAAGCCAATCAAGATAAGAATCAAGACGAGAATAAAAGCAAAGAGCCCGACGACAACGCCGATAACCGTAATAAAAAATTGACGCATGAGGGCGTATCCCGAAAAAAATGGAGTGTGTGATAGACACACTATAATAGTAGAGATTGAACTCTGACAATTTATTTGTTGTTTTTCGATAAAATAATCACAGTAAAGAGGATCATTCTGTCTTTGTGGCGCTTAGCTGAAGAAAGCGACAAAATCCCGTTGCAAAATCAATCGCCGCCTCTTAGAAGGCGCACTTCTGGTCGGCAGGGTCTTTATTGGGGCGTAGCCAAGCGGTAAGGCATCGGGTTTTGATCCCGTGATCGTTGGTTCGAATCCAGCCGCCCCAACCACCGGCCTCCATCAATTGTCGGTTTTTTGACTGTCGTAAATATTTCTTATGTATTTGCGGAACTTAAGGCCTTGACTGCGTGTTAATCTTGTGAATTTTATAGATGTGAAGTATTGTAATGTTATTACAATAAAGTTTAAGGTTAATATCAACAGGGCATAATTAAAAAAGTCATAAAAAAAATCGATTTTGACCGTAATGTAAGCATTGATAAAGGTTTGAGGCGCGTGTAAGCGAACAGTCTAAACCTGATCAGCCCCGAAAAGAGGGCGCAGAAATGAATATTGGAGGACATGCGTGGTGATTTCTAAGGCCGCTCGTAAAGTGTTATTCGCTAGTGCTGCTGTGGGTCTGTTGACCGGCGGTTTGGCTTTGACAGCTACTGCCCAAGACAAATCGCAAAGCAGTGCTCAAAGTGATGCCACTCAGACCAATGACCCTGCAGAAACTTATTCAAAACTGTTGAATCATATTGAAGATTTAAAGACGACCACGGACCAGCGGCGTCTCTATTTGAAAGTGCAAGAAGACGAGATTTCTAATCTAAGGCAGCAGCTTGCTTCGCTTGATGAAACGAAAGCCTCAGTTCTCCCGCTCGTTGTTAAGATGGCAGCGGATGCGGAAAAGGAAATGGTCAAGGACGTTCCTTTCAAGGTTGTTGAGCGTTTTGCCCGTCTCGATCGTTTGAAAGAAGATTTGGCGAAGGAGGGGGCTCCTATCTCGAGTCTGTTCCGTCAGGCCATAAACTTATATAGTTTAGAAGTTCAATCTGGTAACTCCATTGAAGCCTATGATGGAGACCATCCTAAAAACCCTGGAACACGCCTCGCGGCCTGTGATGAGGATATTAACAGCTCCCTTTGCGATCTCCCAAAAGAGATTAGGAGAGAGCTTCCAGAAGGCGCGACAAAAGTTGAGCGTCCTGATTTCCGTGAGAATTTGAAGGACGGCGCCTATGTGCATTTCGGTCGGCTTTCCCTCATCTATCTGCAGCATGACAGTTCCGAAGCTTGGCGGTGGGATCAACCTACTGAAGCCTGGGTTCAATTGTCAGGCTCGGAAGTATTGGATGCACGCCGTGCTGTCAGGATTGCGCGGGGTGAAAGTGCGCCGGGGGTCATTCTCTCTCCGATCCGGATTAACGGATAAATTGAGATAAGCAGAATTCAACCGCTTTTGGGTGGTCAGAATATAATGAAAAGCAGACTTGGAAGGACACCATGTTAAAAACTTTAATTGCCAAGCGTCTTATGCTTGCCAGCGCAGCGGGGCTTATGATGGCCATGCCGGCGCAGGCCCAGCTCGAAAGCGCCCTTAAAATTGCGAAAGCCTCAACGGCGGCCAGTGCCGCGTCTCAGAAACGCGTCGAAGATGCGGATGATGCAGCCGATACGGCAGCCCGCGAATATCGCGCGGTTTTGCAGCAAAAGGACAATATTGCCCTTTTCGTGGCGCAGCAGGATATTTATCTTCAGTCGCAAAAATCGGAAATTCAATCTATCAAGCGTCAGCTTGGAACAGTTGAATCTATCAAACAGGGCATGGCGCCTATGATGCTCCGCATGACGGTACAGCTTGAAGATTCTATCAAAGCTGATCTGCCTTTCAATCTTAATGAACGAAACGCCCGCATGGATAATGTGAAGCAGGTATTGTCGGATCCGAATGTGTCCCCGGCGGAACAATATCGTCGCGTTCTCAATGCTTATAAAATTGAGGTCTCATACGGACAGGGTATCGATAGTTACGAGGGGGCTCATCCAACGCGTCCCGGTAACGTCGTGGACTTCATTCGTTTTGGCCGCACCTCTCTCGTCTATGTTTCAAAAGATGAGAGCGACGTCGCCAAATATAATCTAGAGACAGGTGAGTGGGATCAGCTAAAAGACGTGAATGCGTTGAATATGCGTCAAGCCATTCGGATTGCTAAGGGCGAAGCGGCCCCTGGTATTGTCTACGCCCCTGTAATCATTAGAAATTAAGCCGAGGACATCAGAACAATGAGTATGACAATGAAATTTTTCACAAAAGCCACGGCGGCCTTAATGGGCTCTGCTGTGATGCTATCTGCCGTTCCGGCAGTGGCCCAAATCAGCTCTGTTGAGGACCTTTTAAGTAAGGTTCGCCAAGATGCGACCAAAACAGAACAAGAAAACCGTCAACGCGAAGAGAAATTCCGCGCACAGCGTGGACAACAGGAAGCTCTGTTGGCCACGGCTCGCGGAGAGCTCAAAGCGTTAGAAAATCAAGCAGCGGTTGTTGACCGGACGTTTTCCGGAAATGAAGAAGTAATTGATCAGCTGAAAGGTGACCTCCGGGTTGCTCAGGGCGATTTCGGTGAAGTCTTCGGTCTCGCCCGTGGTAAAGCCGGCGAGTTCAAAGCGCTACTCGATAGCTCTATGATCACAGCTCAATATCCCCGCCGGACAGAAGTTCTAGGAGAAGTCTCTGGGTCGGAAGCGCTTCCAAGCAGTGCGAATTTGAACGCCATTTATGAGCTTATGCTTCAAGAAATTCGTGCGCAACGTGAAGTCGCGACATTCCAAGCTCCGGTTGCCAACGTCAATGACGGCGCCGATCAGGCTGTCACGCGGGTGGGTCCTTTTGCTATCTTTACAGCAGATAAAGGGAACTTCCTGAATTATAGTCCGCCGACAGAAGAGGGAAATCAAATCCTTCTAAGCAAATTGCCAAAACAGCCTGGTGGACAAATTCAGTCTGCGGCCGATGCGGTTATTAATGCTTCTGCTGGCGATCTGATTTATGCGCCCCTTGACCCAACTCGCGGTCAATTGTTGAAATCCTTTGAACGCGTGCCGGATATGCGTGAGCGTATTTCCTACGGCGGGACGATTGGTTACATCATTATCATTCTTCTGGCGATTGGTGGTATCTTTGGTGTCTTGAACATCATCCGTCTATTCCTTGTCAAAATGGCTGTTTCCGGTCAGAAGCGTAAGGCTCAACCGTCTAAATCCAACCCACTGGGTCGTGTTATGATGGCTTATGAGTCTGCTAAGACGAAAGATGCTGATACGGTCGAGCTTAAATTGGACGAAGCTATTCTGAAAGAATCGCCGAAGTTCGAATTTGGCCTGAACCTGCTGAAACTCTTTGCTGGTATCGCACCGCTTCTGGGTCTCTTGGGGACTGTCACAGGTATGATCAAGACCTTCCAAGCTATGATGATTTACGGCACAGGCGATCCACAGTTGATGGCTGGTGGTATCTCTGAAGCGCTTGTTACGACGATGTTGGGTCTGATTGCGGCTATCCCGCTACTTATCCTCCACAGCTTCTGTTCTTCCCTTGCCCGTTCTATTCAAGGCACACTTGAAGAGCAAAGTGCTGGTATCGTAGCGCGCCACGTTGAAGCCCGCACAGTCAGCAGCAACACAGCTGTCTAGCTAAACCTTCTAAGGACGCGGGAGTGATTTCCGCGTCCCTTTAAATTTCCCTAGTTTTAAACGTCTCAGGTGCTCTTTTATGTTTGCTAACGTCTTTAACGGTCTTCAGGAATTTCTTGCCGCTGGTGGCCCGGTCCTATTTTGGATTATGCTGGCAACGCTAGCGATGTGGACCTTCATTGTTGAACGATTTGCTTATTATCTATTTGCGCACAAGCCAATGAAGGGTCGTCTTCGGGCAGAATGGGACGCGCGTTCCGACAAATCATCCTGGAGAGCGCTTGCAATCCGCGATGAGATGGTCAGCCAAATTAAAGAACGCACAGATACAAACGTGGCCATTATTAAAACATTGGTTGCCTTAGCCCCGCTTTTGGGACTTCTTGGAACCGTAACCGGCATGATTGAAGTCTTTGATGCAATGGCCCTTTCTGGGTCTTCAAATGCCCGTCTCATGGCCGGGGGGGTCTTTAAGGCCACAATTCCGACCATGGCCGGTATGACCGCCGCGCTTTCTGGGCTTTACTTCTCGACGGTTCTGCCGCGCTGGAGTTCCCGGGAAACTGCCCGCTTCGCTGACGACCTTCAGGTCGATTAGCTTAACCAATAAGAGGATTTTATGAGACGCGGACGTAAACATAATTCCGACGAAGCAGATGTCGATATGACCCCGATGCTGGACATCGTGTTCATCATGCTCATCTTCTTTATCGTCACCGCTACATTTTTGGATGAGGATGCCATCGATTTGACGCAACCTCCGCCCCCGCCTGAGGATTTACCGCCTCCGCCTGACACACCGCGTGCCATTACAGTATTTGTGGATGCTCGGAACCAATGTTCAGTGGATCAACGGAGTACAAGTTGTGACCGGGTTACTCTAGCTGTTGAACGTCTTTTGGCGGACAAGCCGGGTGCCAGTGTTATTCTCCGAATGGATGAGCGCTCTCAGCATAAAATCCTTGTGGAACTGAAAGATGGTTTGGACGCCGGTGGACGCCCAACAAAAATTGAAATCGTAAAAGCAAACGCCGGAGCTTAAGGCTTCGTCATTGCTGGATCCCGACACAAATAGGTATTTTGCAAAATCGCGGGAACCTATTTGCATCTGTCCCGTAAATGTGATAAGGTAACATTATGTCAAGACGCAGTAGAGTATCTGTCCCAGATGAGGACACTGAATTGAACATGACGCCCATGTTGGATGTTGTTTTTATTCTTTTGATTTTCTTTATCGTGACGTCCGTCTTTGTAAAAACGCCGGGTATTACACCTAAAGAACCCGTGGCGGTTACGGATGCAGATTGGAAACCGACGATTTTGATTGCCATAAATGCAGCAAACGAAATCTGGATCGATAAGCGGCCTTACAGCATCGAAGAAATCCGGCCTGTCGTGAAAGCAATCCGGGATGAAAGTCCTAAGGCGCAAGCGATTATCAAAGCGGATCAAGACGCTGAAGTCGGGACTGTCATGGCCGTTCAGGATATGATGCAGGACATGGAAATTAATACACGCGTCGGCACTGAATAAGTCGACTCTGAATTATAAAAGGACGTTATTATGGGTAATACATTGCGATGGTTAATCGGAGTTCCCGTGGCTGCTCTTGTCACGGTCGGACTTTTCATTCTCATGACAGTTCTTATCTCTGCCGAGTTTGAACCTCAGGATAAGGTTGAAACGGCCACCTTTGAAATCAATCCAAAGGTTGAAGATATTAAAGTTATTGAGCGGGAAACAAAAATTGATCAGGTTCAAAAAGTTGTCACGCCTCCTCCGCCCCCACAAATTGAACGGGCTCAGGCCGATAAGCCAACAGAGCGTATTGCGTCCCTAGAGGGAGCTGTGCCGGAATTTGAAACCCCTAAGATTGACCGTCAAAGCTTTAAGATTGCAGTGTCAGATCGTGATGCACAGCCTTTGGTGCGAATTCCACCGATTATGCCGACTCGCGCCGAGAGATCAGGCCACTGCAATGTGAAATTTGATGTGAGCCCGCAGGGTGCGCCCTTTAATGTCGTTGCCACGTATTGCTCGCAAAGTCTGTTTGAAAGAGCGACTGTCAAATCTGTCGAAAAATGGAAGTATAATCCAAAAGTAGTTGATGGTCGCAATGTTGCCCGGAGTGGTGTGGAAAGTAAGATTACGTTTAATCTGACTGACGAGCGCGGTAATATTATTCCTGAATAGACGGTTGTAACGTCTTTTCATCAGACCTGTAATTTTCAGGTCTAAAAAGTTTATAAGGGTGGATTTTCTACCTTCTCACATCTCTTCTGCACCTTCTGGAGTGGGTAGAGCGAAATTAAAGTGAGTAATTTAATATGAGCGTATGCTTTAAGGAGATTGTGATGAGCCTATCACTGACAAAAATGATCCGAAATGGTTTAAGTGCGAGTGCATTCGCGCTTTCTACCGTTGCTCTGGTTGCTGTTATTGTTCCCATGACAGCGCAAGCTCAGGATAGTGACGAGGAAAAACCCGCTGAAGGTCGTCAATTTGGGGCGAAAGCCGGAGCGATCGTGAACGAGGCGAATGAACTGACAACCGCCAATCAGTTTCAGCAATCCATCAATAAATTGAATGAAGCTTTGGCTTTGCCGGATTTGAATCCTTATGAAACATCGATTATTTATCAGATTCAAGGGACAAATTATTACGAGTTGAATAATTACGGAAAGGCGATTCAATCTTTCGAAAGTGCGATTAGCGCAGGCGGTCTGTTGCCAAATGAGGCCTCTAGTCTCCGCGTTAACATCGCCCAGCTGTTGATCGGGAACGAACAGTTTGCCGAAGGTGCCACCATGCTGGAAAATTATCTGGCGCAAGGCGGTCAGGAAAAACCCAAATATGTTGAGTATATTACGCAAGCTTGGGTTCAGGCTGAGAATTATCAGAAAGCTCTGCCTTGGGCCGAAAAATGGTTTAACAATGCAAACCCGAAAGAGCGGAAGCATTTTGATCTCCTAAACTTCCTATATAATAATTTAGGCATGTCTGGGAAACAGGCTGATATTGCCAAGCAAATGATTAACCGTTGGCCTGAAGAGAAGCAATTGTGGGAAGCTTGGGCCTCTCTACTCGCAAATGGTGGACGTGAAGAAGAAGCCTTTGAAGTTTCAAAAATGCTTTATCTTGGTGGCGCTATGAACTCCGAACAGGATTTGATGAAGGTTGTACAATATTACAGCTTTTATGACATGCCATATCAAGCGGCCGAAATCCTTGAGCGTGAGATGAATGCAGGTCGTATTTCGAAAGATCCTGATAAACTTGTTCAACTTTCCAACCTTTTCCGTCAGGCGCGGGAATATAAACGGGCTATCCCTATTTTGGAACAAGCTGCGTCCAGCTCAGGTACGGCGAAACTTTACGCTGACCTCGGCGAAGCCCTTTACAATGAGGGTCAATGCGAGAAGGCGGAATCGTCTTTTAAACAGGCCATAAACAAAGGATATGATGCAGGTAAATCCTGGATGCTGATTGCGACCTGTCGTTATGAGGCAACACAAAAACAGGATCGTTTGACATGTGGTATGTCTCCTGAACAAATGAATAGTGCTCCGATTAGTCGGAGTCGGTCTGCGGCTATCGACGCTTTCTCCAATGTTCCGGCGTCGTCACGTGAAAACCGTAATGCCAAGAAATGGATTACGTTTATCCGGGCTGAACGGGATGCGCTTGAGCGTCGTTGTGTCTTTGAAGCCAATATTGAAAAAGAATTGTGCTTCCAAAAAATCAAGGGCGCCTACGACAATCAAATCTTTGCCGGCGAATTCGTCCTCGAAGATCAGAATTGTCTGAAGTTTAAGCCTGAATATGATCAAAAATATATCGTGAAAACGACCGGATAATCTCCGGATTAAATTTTGACTTTTGCCCGGCTCTCGAGCCGGGTTTTTTTATGCGGAATTGACTTTCTGATGGTGCGACCCGGTCCGGGCATTGCGACGTACGCCTGAATGTGGATGCGACGGGTTCGCCTTACAAAGTGGAAGTGACTTACTGCACGCAGAGTATATTTGAACGCCCTACAGTCAAGGCGGTAGCAAAATGGAAATACCGCCCCCGCATTGTTGACGGCCGTGACGTCGCGATGGAAGGTCTGAGCAATCGCGTCAGTTTTCATCTGAATGACGAAAGAGGAAATCTCATTCCGGAATAATTTCGGGGCCGCAGACGATAGAGCTTAGATATTTCTAAATCGCTGCGGACCAAACGGTCAAGCTAATCCGACGCAAGCCAAGGCGAAAGCATATTCCAGGGCTGTTTCTTTCAACGAGTCATAGCGGCCGCTTTCCCCTTGATGTCCGGCTTCCATATTCGTTTTGAGTAGGATGGGCGCGTCCGCGGTTTGGTGCTCGCGTAGTTTTGCAGCCCATTTTGCGGGCTCCCAATAGGTGACGCGGGGGTCTGTAAGCCCTGCCGTAATTAACGTCGCCGGATATGCCTTATTCTCCACGCGGTCATAAGGGGAATATTCTTCAATTCGGTCATAGGCGTCCGCGTCAAGCAAAGGATTGCCCCACTCCGGCCATTCAGGTGGGGTGAGGGGCAGGGTGTCGTCTGACATGGTGTTGAGCACATCGACAAAAGGCACAGCGGCAATCGCGCCTGCAAAGAGTTCCGGCGCCTGATTAAGCGCCGCGCCGACGAGCATACCCCCCGCCGATCCGCCGTGAGCTATGAGGCGTCCTTCGGAGGCGTAATTTTGTTTACTAAGACCGCGCCCCACATCGACAAAGTCGTTGAATGTGTTGATTTTCTGTTCGAGCTTTCCATCGAGATACCATTGATATCCCTTCGCCATCCCGCCGCGAATATGGGCAACGGCATAAATAAACCCCCGGTCTACGAGAGAGAGAATGGTGGTCCGGAAACTTGCCGGAATGGTGATGCCGTAGGAACCATATCCATAGAGAAGGAGGGGGGCGGTTCCGTCTATGGGCGTATCGCTCCGCCGTAAAAGTGTGACGGGAATGGTTTCGCCGTCCCGGGCTGTGATATTGACCCGTTCAGTTTGATACTCTGAGGGTTCATGCCCGCTCGGCACAATTTGGGTTCTGACCAACACTCGTTCCCGCGACTGCATATTATAGGCAAAAACTTGTGAGGGTGTGGTCGGGGAGGCATAGGAAAAATAAAGCCGGTCCGTGGCATATTCAAAACCGGAAACAAGGCCGAGGGAATAAGCGGGCTCATCCATGGCGAGGCTGTGCTCCTCCCCACTTCGCATATCTCGAATGACAATCCGGGGCAGGGCGTTTTCACGCTCCAGCCGAACGAGAAAGTGTTCAAAGGATTCCATGCCTAGAATTAACGTGCCGGGTTTATGCGGGATAAATTCGGCCCAGGTCTCTGCCGGACCTTTTTCATCAACTACTTTAATTTGAAAATCGACGGCGCCATCGGCATTGGTCAAAATGTAAGTCCGGCCCCCTTGGTCGTGAAGACTATATTCCAAGCCTTCGAGACGCTCAGCAAAACAAAGGGGCGGCGCTATCGGGTTGTTGGCGGGAACGCGCCAGATTTCGGAGGTGGTGTGATTATGCGCGCTAATTTCGATATGCGCCATATCATCAGAAGAGCCAACGCTGACGAAGAACCCCGGATCACTTTCCTTATAGATAAGCTCTGGCGTATCCTCTGCATTGAAAATATTTTGACGGAAAACGGCGTAGGGCCGTTGATTGTCGTCGCGTTCATCCCAATAAAGAGTGCGGGAGTCATCTGCCCAGACGAGCGCGCCGGCGGCTTGGTCAATTTGGGTGGCAATCGCTTCCTTTTCCTCTTTTTCAGTGTCGCCAAGTTTACGTAAAAAAACCTGATAATTTTCCGATCCTTTGCCGTCTATACCATAAGCCAACCACTCATGGTTGGGACTATGAGAGACTGACCCGAGGTCAAAATAACCCGGATAGCTTTTGGAGAGGGTTTCCGCGTCCAGAACCACTTCGGACTTCGCTAAAATGGCTTCGTTTAAAATAATTGGTTTGCCTGGATTATCCTGCCAAATTCTGGCGAAGACGCCGTGCTCATCCCCGGTCCGGAAATGGTGAAAATAGGCCCAGTCCCCATCGGGGAGCGGCGTACTGGCCGCTTCAGGTTCAAGACGGGCTTTCAGCTCCTTGAAAATTTCGGCTTTCAAATTTGTAT
>Ga0115567_10007365_pt1 | contig 10437 bp, 9 predicted proteins | sample COGITO_mtgs_1204_2_FD_88679 | JGI IMG/M metagenome (GOLD analysis project Ga0115567, IMG submission 88679) | Pelagic marine microbial communities from North Sea - COGITO_mtgs_120412 | ecosystem: Environmental > Aquatic > Marine > Epipelagic | place: Germany:Helgoland, sampling site Kabeltonne... | reverse complement strand
TTGAGGAAGCATCCAGCTTCCTCAACCTCGTTCGGGAGTAAACTTATGATCCGCCACGCTGATAAAATCGAAGATCTAGCCACGCGTGAGACGATTGCGTCCATGAGCGGTTTGGAATTCATCCAATCGATTCAACGCGGTGAGTTGCCAGCTCCGCCCATCAGCAAAACTCTGGATTACTGGATGGAGGAAGCGCTGGAAGGCAAAGTAACCTTCCGTGGTAAACCCTTTTTCGGGGCGATGAATCCGATCGGCACCATTCATGGTGGCTGGTTTGGCACCTTGCTGGACAGCTGTATGGCCTGTGCCGTTCAGACGATGTTGCCGGCGGGGCAGGGGTACACCACGCTTGAATACAAGGTGAATGTGATCCGCCCGCTGTTCCCGTCCTCGGGTGAGGTTCTGGCTATTGGTGAGGCAAGCCACGTCGGCCGCCGCACCGGTATTGCCGAGGGGCGCATCGTCGGAGCTGAGGATGGCAAGCTGTACGCCACCGGCTCTACCACCTGCATGGTGTTCTCACTCTGACTCCGATGGCAGAAATCCGAAAGATGCGAGGATGTCCTGCGCCTCATCGCTAATCAGATAGTCTGAAAACTCCGCGGCCTTCGCCGTCAGCGTTAACGATTCGTAAAGAATTGGGTCGTGGGTGGCGGCGGCGATCGGGCTGATAGACAATTCTGGATATGCCAGTGCATCGGTCGCATAGACGATGCCGAATGGAGCGTGACCCCGCACCACCCAGCCAAGCGCATCGCGCACATTGGTTGCGAAAATCAGGCGCCCGTCTAATCGGTTCCACTCATCAGACGCAATCAGGCTTTGCCGGGCGTATTGTCCGGCTGGCACAGCATCAGGATCGGCCAACGCGATGCGGCCCGATCCTTGAGTTGCCTGCATTGCAGGGTCGTCGGAAAGCCCAATCCAAACCAAGCTGTTGCTGGCGATAACCTGCGATGCGATCCCGATATCCTGATTCCGCAGCCAAGCCACCCAAGCACTATTTGCGCTAATGTAAATGTCTGCTGGAACGCCCTGCTGAATCTGCCGCGCCAGCACGCCACTGCCTGCGAAAACGGTTTCGATTTCGGTTTCGGGGTGGTTTTGCGAAAAATCGACCGCCAGCGCCTCTACGACCTCTGTCATAGAGGCTGCTGCAAGGATCCTAAGTGATTCGGCTGTGACTGCTTGCGGTGCGAATGTTGCGATTGTGATCGCAGCAATTGCGTGTGCAGTTCGATGAAGCGTCATGTGATGGCCAAACCTCGACGGAAGTTTAAAAAAAATCGCTGCCTACCTTTACGTCATCTGCACACGAAATGGCACAGTTCGAAACATATACGTGGATTGCGTGTGATTTATGACAGCCCCCATGACCTATCAATTCTTGTGATGAGGGGCAGCACGGAATTTGGTCAATCATCAAGATGTACAGGCTGCGCGTTTATCGGCCTGACACAAGTGCACAAATGGAAACGCACGTTAGAGGCGAGTTTGCAGGCTAAAATATGTGCTCTTTTCAGGCTTGAATTGCATATTGGTCAGCATTGCTGACATAATTGAGCTATGCACTGACGCACTTGACGACTGCCACTCGGCCTGTCCACACTTTGGCTCGGCCCATAGGGCTGTACTAAATTCCGGCCTAAGGTCGGCACCCGCTGTATTGGACAGCGGACTACCCAGGGAAGAGGTATTCTATGAAAAAATCCGTATTCTTCGGCGCACTTGCAACCGCTGGTCTGATTGCAGGCGCGGCATCCGCACAGACGCTGGCGGAAGTACAGGAGCGCGACGCGCTTCGCTGCGGTGTGACTACTGGTCTGGTAGGCTTCGCTGCTCCAGACGAAAATGGTGTGTGGGAAGGCTTTGACGTCGCGATCTGTCGCGCAGTTGCAGCCGCCGTTCTTGGCGATGGTGACAAGGTCGAGTTCATCCCGACAACTGGCTCCACGCGCTTCACCGCTCTCGCTTCGGGTGAGATCGATCTGCTGGCACGTAACACTACGTGGACATTCTCCCGCGATGTCGATCTTGAGTTCGAATTCATCGGCGTGAACTACTATGACGGCCAGGGCTTCCTGGTTCGCAAAGATCTGGGCGTGACCTCCGCGTCCGAGCTGGACGGCGCGACTGTCTGCATTCAGACCGGTACAACGACCGAACTGAACCTCGCAGACTTCTTCCGTGCGAACGACATGTCCTACGAGCCAGTGCCAATCGAGACCAATGCTGAAGCACAGCAGCAGTATCTCGCCAACGCATGTGACGTGTACACGACCGACGCATCCGGCCTTGCTGCCACACGCGCCGCGTTTGAAGCACCTCAGGATCACATGCTGCTGCCTGAGATCATTTCCAAGGAGCCGCTCGGCCCGCTGGTTCGCCACGGCGACAACACGTGGGGCGACATTGCACGCTGGACTCTGAACGCACTGATCGCGGCAGAAGAACTGGGAGTAACCTCCGAGAACCTCGAAGAGATGGCAGCCGGCACCGATAACCCGGAAATCAACCGTCTCCTCGGCACCGAGGGTGGACTGGGCGAAATGCTCGGCCTGTCTCCTGACTGGGCTGTGAACGCAATCGCAGTTGCAGGCAACTACGGTGAGATCTTCGAAGCGAACATCGGTGAAGAGACTGCAATCGGCCTTGCGCGTGGTTTGAACGCACAGTGGACCGACGGCGGCCTGCTCTACACACCTCCGTTCCGTTGATCTGATCGGACTAAGAGGGGCGCGCCATGGGCGCGCCCCTTCACTATTAGGGGACCGCTGCGAACGACCACCGGCATTAGACCGGGGCATCGCACGAAAACCAACTGTTCCCCATTGGGGAGCTTCACCAGGGAAGAGGGGCGGGTATGACCGCGATGACCGACACACAGTCTGATGAGGGCTTCCGCCTCAGTCAGCTGATTTACGATACCAGGTATCGTTCAATAACAATTCAGATCATCGCATTGCTGTGCGTTCTGGCCGGGCTTGGCTGGCTCGTTAGCAACGCTGTGACAAACCTTGCCGCTGCTGGCCAGGATTTCAACTTCGGCTTTCTGAGCAACGTTGCCGGGTACGACATCAATCAGAAGATTATCGAGTACGATAGTCAGATGACCCACGGTCGCGCCACGCTGATCGGTTTGCTCAATACCTTGCTGGTTGCGATCCTTGGCTGCATCACCTGCACGCTGATCGGTGTGACCGTGGGTGTTCTGCGCCTCAGCAATAACTGGATCGTGCAAAAGCTGGCGACAGTTTACGTCGAAGGCTTCCGCAACGTGCCCGTACTGCTGTGGATCGTTCTGACCATGGGCGTGATGATCAAGCTGCCGCCGGACCCACGCCAGTTCCGCAGTGGTGAAGCTACGATGATCCTGTGGGACAGTGTCGCGATTACGAACCGCGGCGTTTACGTTCCTCGCATCTTGTACGAGGCCGGATCGGCTGTCGTGGTTGCCGTTCTGCTGCTGTCGATTGTGGGGATTTTCGTATTCCGCCGCATCGCACGCAAGCGTCAGGAAGCTACGGGCCAGATCTTGCCGGTACTCTGGGTTAGCCTTGCGCTGCTGTTCATTCCTGCGATCATTGCGCAATTCGTGATGGGCTCGCCGGTTGGTCTGCAATACCCATACTTTAAGGGGTTCAACTTCACAGACGGTGTGCATCTGCGCAACTCGCTGATCGCATTGTGGTTGGCGTTGTCGCTCTACACCGGAGCCTTCGTCGCGGAAAACGTGCGTGCGGGTATCCTTGCGGTGAGCAAGGGCCAGACCGAAGCTGCCGCATCGCTGGGTATTCGCCCCAAGCGGATTATGAACCTTGTTGTTCTGCCGCAGGCGATGCGTGTGATCGTGCCGCCGATGATTTCCAACTACCTGAACCTGACCAAGAACTCGTCACTGGCGCTGGCCATCGGGTACATGGATTTGACAGGTACGCTGGGCAACATCACGCGCAACCAAACCGGTCGTGAGATGGAGAGCGTTCTGCTGCTGATGGGCATCTACCTCGTCATCTCGCTGAGCATCTCGTCGGTTGGTAACTGGTACAACAACTCCGTCAAGCTGAAGGAACGCTGATATGAGCGATACGCACGCTAATACCATCGCGTTCGTGCGCGAGACTGCTCTGCCGCCCGCTCCGCCACCTAAGGCTGAGACCGGGGTGATCAAATGGGTACGGGAGAATCTGTTTTCCTCCGTTCTGAACTCCATTCTGACGCTGCTGAGCTTGCTTGTGATTTTCATGGTTCTCAAGGGACTGGTCCCTTGGTTCTGGAACTCCACATGGAACGCCAATTCGCTGGCCGAATGCCGTGAAACAGGCACAGGCGCCTGCTTCGCTGTTATCCGTGAACGGTGGCCGCAGTTCTTCTTCGGCTTCTATCCGAACACGGAGTACTGGCGCCCGCTGCTGGCCTTTGCGCTGCTATTCCCGGCCATGGCGCCCGTGCTGTTTAGTAAGGTGCCAAAGCAAGCGATCCTGTTTTCGCTGCTGTACCCATTCATCGGCTATTGGCTGATCTGGGGTGGCTCGCTGGGTGGTCCGCTTGCCACGCTTTTGGGTGTGGTTGCGGCGTATGTCGTGTACCGCGTGCTGGTCAAGAAGATAGCCGTCATCGCGCTGCTGGCCTGCGTTGCGACGCTGGTCATCTGGATGTTGGTGCTGAACGGTTTCGTCGCCATCGTGCTGAGCGATGTGTTCGGGCCCGGTCTGGAAGCGGTGGATAGCCGGAACATTGGTGGCTTCTTGCTCACCATGATCCTCGGCATCGTGTCGATCGCACTGGCGCTGCCCTTGGGCATCCTGCTGGCGCTGGGTCGTCAGTCTGATTTGCTGATAATCAAGGCGATCTGCATCGGCTTCATCGAGTTCATCCGCGGCGTTCCATTGATCACATTGTTGTTCGTGGCCTCGGTGCTGCTGTCCTACTTCCTGCCTCCGGGAACCAGTTTCGATCTGGTCCTGCGTGTTATCATCCTGATTACAATGTTCGCCGCCGCCTATCTGGCAGAGGTTGTTCGCGGTGGTCTGGCTGCATTGCCACGCGGACAATACGAAGCTGCGGATTCGCTGGGTCTGGATTACTGGCAGGCGATCCGTTTGATCATCATGCCGCAGGCGCTGAAGATCTCGATCCCGGGTATCGTGAACGTGTTTATCGGTCTTTATAAGGACACGACGCTCGTCTCGATTATTTCCATGTACGACCCGCTGGGCGTGGTGCAGCCGATCCTGTCGGATGCGGATTGGAACGGAATTTTGTGGGAGCTTTACGGCTTCGTCGCACTTTTCTTCTTCATCAGCTGCTACAGCATGTCTCAATATTCGCGGTACTTGGAGAACAAACTCCGTACCGACCATCGTTAAGGGAGCCGTTTAAATGACAATGGCAGAAACCACAGCAAAGATTCCCGGCGTCAGCGATGAGGTCGCAATCTCCATCCGCAACATGAACAAATGGTACGGTGACTTTCACGTGCTGCGCGACATCGATTTGACGGTGCAGCGCGGTGAGCGGATCGTCATCTGCGGCCCATCCGGTTCGGGTAAATCGACGCTGATCCGGTGCATCAACGCACTGGAGGAGCACCAGAAGGGTGAGATCATCGTCGATGGCACCGTGCTGTCGTCCGATCTGAAAAACATCGACAAGATCCGGTCCGAGGTCGGCATGTGCTTTCAGCACTTCAACCTCTTTCCGCATCTGACGATCCTTGAGAATTGCACGTTGGCCCCGATCTGGGTGCGCAAGATGCCCAAGGCCGAGGCCGAGGAAGTGGCGATGCACTATCTCACCAAGGTTAAAATTCCTGAGCAGGCCGACAAGTACCCCGGTCAGCTTTCGGGTGGGCAGCAGCAGCGTGTGGCAATCGCGCGTTCGCTGTGCATGAAGCCACGGATCATGCTGTTTGATGAGCCGACATCAGCTCTCGATCCCGAGATGATCAAAGAGGTGCTCGACACCATGGTCTCCCTCGCGGAGGAGGGCATGACGATGATCTGCGTAACGCACGAGATGGGCTTTGCCCGTCAGGTGGCGAACCGCGTGATCTTTATGGATGCCGGTCAGATCGTTGAGCAGAACGAGCCTGAGGAGTTCTTTAACAATCCAAAGAGCGAGCGCACGCAGTTGTTCCTCAGCCAGATTCTCGGCCACTAACACGTTGCGAATTTGAAATACTGGGGCGCCGGGGGAAACTCCGGCGCCCTTTTTATGTCCCCTAGATGCGCGACATAGTGTCCATCGGTCGAAAGCGGGTTTTGCCCTCTAGGCGAATAGGCGAAACGACCTACATCGTTAACGAACACATCCTTTTGCCCCGATCGAGGCTATCACGTGCATCAGACCGACTTATACGAAGCCGGCCCTTGGAAATTTGTGCCTTCTTTATTGATGGCGTTGGCTTTCGCTTGGTTCAGTACTTTCCTGCCCGCAGCGACGGCGGGGCAAACCTCCGAAGTTGTTATTCCGTGGGTTCCCTCGTTGGGCATCGACATAGCGTTCAGAATTGACGCGCTGTCCTTGCTGTTCGTGTTGATGATCACTGGTATCGGGGCGATATGCTTCCTGTATTCGGCAGAGTATTTCCGTGCGGACCGTCGATTAAAACGGCTGCTAACGCTGATGACCTTGTTTGCCATGTCCATGCTGGGTGTCGTGCTGGCGGACGACGCGATCACACTGTTCGTTGCGTGGGAATGCACGACGATCACGTCTTTCCTGCTGGTCGGCTTTGATCATCACAAGGCGGATGCACGGTACAAGGCACAGCAGGCATTGCTGGTCACAGGGCTCGGTGGGCTGGCGCTGATGGCGGGCCTGATTGTGATGGGAACGGTCGCTGGCACCTATCGACTGTCCGAGATGGCACTCTTTGGCGGGTTCACAACCGATCCGCTATACCTCGTCATGTTGGTGCTGGTGCTGACCGGATGCTTCACGAAATCAGCACAATTTCCATTCCACTTCTGGCTGCCCGGCGCGATGGCCGCACCGACGCCAGTTTCGGCCTATCTGCATTCGGCAACAATGGTGAAAGCCGGTGTGTATCTTGTTGCGCGCATGACCCCGATGCTGGGCGGAACCGAAGTCTGGGCGTGGACGCTGACCCTGATCGGCGCCACCACGATGGTTGTGGCAAGCTTCTGGGCGCTGCGCCAGTCGGACCTGAAACTGATGCTGGCGTGGACAACCCTGATGGGATTGGGCGCGCTGATGATGGGCCTTGGCGGCGGCAGCTATTATGCCATCGGGGGCGCAATGACCTTCATCGTCGTGCACGCTTTTTATAAGGCCGCGCTGTTTCTGGGCATCGGTCTGTTGGACAAGGGCGCGGGCAGTCGTGAGGTTGATCAACTGGGCGGTTTGCGCCGCTCCATGCCGATCACCATGATTGTGATTGTATTGGCCGCGGCCAGCATGGCCGGCCTGCCGCCCTTCGTTGGCTTCATCGGTAAGGAGCTGATCTATGAGGGTGCGTTGCAGGCCCAGACGGAGGAGATTTTTGTCCTCACCATGGCCGTCACCGCGAATGCGCTGATGGTGGCCGTGGCGCTGGTGCTGGCAATCCGTCCGTTTTTCGGCAGCTATCGCGCGCCCAAGGAAGTTACGGCCGATCCGTCCATCCTGATGTGGGGCGGCCCTGCGCTGCTGGCCGTTGGTGGACTGCTGCTTGGCCTGTTCCCTGGGCCATTCGGCGCGTTGATCACGCAGATAACTGAGATTGTCCGCGCTGCCCCCGGTGCGCCCGAGCTTAAGCTTTGGCACGGCGTGAACGGTGCGCTGATGCTGTCGTTACTGACCTTCACGCTGGGCGGAGTATTTTTCTGGGGAGTACCACAGCTTAGAGCTGCCTTGATCCGTGAGGAGGATCGCGTGCCTGACAGTGCCATGGTGTACGATGTCCTCTTGAACGCGATGCGGAATACGGCGTCGTGGGTGGCCCGTACAACGCAGGACGGGCGCATGATGTCATATCTGCGGGTTACATTTATAACCCTCGCGCTGATGGTTTGGGCTGCGATTTTCGCGGGCAAGGGCGTTGTGGCACAATTGGACCCGAGCATTCCGCTGTTCCATTGGGGTTTGGTCATCGTTATCGCTGCGTGTCTCTTTACGATCATCTTTACCGGATCGCGTTTGGTCGCGATTACGGCCTTGGGTGGCATCGGGTCCTCCATCGCGGTGATTTTCGTGCTGTATTCCGCAATCGACGTCGCGATGACACAGCTGCTGACCGAAACCTTGATCGTGGTATTCGTGGCAGTCGCCTTTACCAAGCTACCGCGTGCCGGCACCGGTGCGCTGCGCATCGGCGACGCGCTGGTGGCAGGGGTTCTCGGCCTTGGCGTCACCTTTGCCTTGCTGGCCGTTCTGGGCAGCGATCTGGCGATGGATGTGACCGAATTTTACGAGCAAACCGCCTATCCCGAGGGCGCAGGGCGCAACATCGTCAATGTGATCCTCGTAGATTTCCGTGCGTTGGATACATTGGGGGAAGTGGCCGTAGTCGTTATCGCAGGCATCGCCGCCCTTGCAGCCCTGCGTGCGGGCCGGGAGCTAAAGAAATGAATTCAATTATCCTGCGCACAGGGACACGTGCGCTGATCCCGATTTTCCTGTTTGTGGCATTGGTCACGCTGTGGCGCGGTCATAATGACCCCGGTGGGGGCTTTATCGGCGGGCTACTCGCCGCGATCTGCGTTGCGTTGATCGAAAAAGCGTTCGGTGTGGAGCAGGCGCGGCGCTGGCTGCCCTTGCCCCCCATGATGATCGCAGGTGTTGGCCTAATATGCGCCATCGCCAGCGGCCTGTGGGGCGCGGTTGCCAATGGCATGTTCCTCAGCAGCGTTTGGCCGGCCTATGCGAATGTGGATGGCAAATGGGAGGGGTTCGCCGCGGGCTCCATCTTGCTGTTCGATACCGGAGTGTTCCTCGTCGTTGTGGGCGTCGTCAGCGCGATCCTGTTCGCGTTGGAGGAAGCAGGCGTTCCCGAAAGCAGAGAGGACGAACCCTGATGGAAACCATCGTTGCCGTATTGGCTGGGTTGCTGGTTGCCGGGGGCGCATACCTGATGCTTTCGGGCAATCTGGTGCGCTATATTCTGGGCCTGGCGATCCTGTCCAACGCCGCAAACCTTGTGATTTTCGCCGCTGGGCGGATGTCCGAGGCATCGCCACCGCTGATTGGGTATGGCGCGAAGGCACCAGCCCCAGGCGTCGCCAATGCCGTACCGCAAGCCCTGATCCTGACCGCGATCGTTATCGGATTCGGCCTGTTCTGCTTCGCGCTAACGCTGGCCTACCGGGCGTTTTATGCCATGGGAACTGCCCGTATGGATGCTATGCGAATTGCTGAACCACGTGAGGAGAACGAATGATCCTCGTTTGGCCTATTCTGATACCTCTCCTCTCGGCGGCGCTGCTGCTGTTGTTGCGGCGCTGGGAAAACGTCGTGCGATGGGGCGGCGTTGTATCCTCCTTTGCTCTGTTGGCAGCGTCGATCGTGCTGCTTTTGCGTGTCGTGGCCGAGGGGCCGGTCGCTGTGCAAATCGGCGGGTGGGAAGCACCGTTCGGTATAACCTTGGTTGCCGATTTGCTGAGCGCGGCAATGGTCCTGATCACAGGTATCGTCGCCGTCGCCGTCACCATCTATGGCTTGGCCGAGATTGATCGGCGTGAGGGGTGGCACGGCCATCACACGCTGGTGCAGGCTTTGCTGGCTGGTGTGTGTGGAGCATTCCTGACGGGCGATATCTTCAACCTCTATGTATGGTTCGAGGTGATGCTGATCGCCTCCTTTGGCCTGCTGGTGGTGAACGGAACGAAGAAATCTGCGGACGGTGCGGTGAAATACGTTGGCCTGAACTTGATCGCGACTTTTGCGTTCCTGTCCGGCGTTGGCCTGCTGTACGGCGTGACCGGCACGCTCAACATGGCGGACCTGTCGCAACGGCTTGAGGGGCGGCAGGAGGAAGTCGCCGTTCTGGTCAGCGCCATGCTGCTGCTGTTTGCATTCGGTGCGAAAGCCGCGATGTTTCCCGTCTTCAACTGGCTGCCTGCCAGCTATCACACGCCATCGGTCACGACATCGGCGCTGTTTTCCGCCCTGCTGACCAAGGTTGGCGTTTACGCGCTGATCCGTACTTTCACGTTGATCTATGATCTGGATGTGCCGCTGGTGCGCGGAACGCTGCTGTGGGGCGCAGTTGCCACCATGGTTGTTGGTGTTTTGGGTGCAGCTGCACAGAACCATTTTCGCCGGATTCTTGGATTCCACATCATCAGCCAGATCGGGTACATGGTACTGGGCCTCGCGCTTGCTACGCCTGCCGCGCTGCTGGGCGCTATTTTCTATCTGTTCCACCACATCATCGTGAAAGCCAACCTGTTCCTGATTGCGGGCGCCGCACGCCGCATGACCGGGGCTGAGGAG
>Ga0115567_10007361_pt1 | contig 10439 bp, 5 predicted proteins | sample COGITO_mtgs_1204_2_FD_88679 | JGI IMG/M metagenome (GOLD analysis project Ga0115567, IMG submission 88679) | Pelagic marine microbial communities from North Sea - COGITO_mtgs_120412 | ecosystem: Environmental > Aquatic > Marine > Epipelagic | place: Germany:Helgoland, sampling site Kabeltonne... | reverse complement strand
GTCCGGGTTCACCAGCCACCGAGCGAAGCCCAAGCGGTCGCGGGAGTAGTCCTCGTCAAACGGCAGCAGCCAGGTGGGGGGCCCGGGCTCGACGCGGCGCTCGGTGTCCGGGGTGCTGTAGAGTCCGCGCGCCAAGACGTAGGTGGGGCGCTTCTGCGGCAGCTCTTCCATGATCATCAGGTGAAACCGGGTGTTCATGAACTCATTGAGCTCGCGGCGCTTCTCGGCCAGCGCATCGCGGGCTGCTTGGCAGTCGGCTGCCTGGTGGCTGACGTAGTAGGCGAAGAGTTCGGCATCGTCTTTGGGCGTGGCTTCACCTGTGTGCAGCGCCCGAACCTGCAGGGGGCTGAGCGCGGTGGCGAACATCGCAAACTCGTCAACACTGGCGTCCGCCAGCCCGACATCACGCATCCGCGCACCAATCTGAAGCTCCGGATTTTTCTTGTTGGGCTTGCCGGCCTCGGTCTTTTCAGGGGGGCTGTAATAGATCTCCTTGGTGAGGTGATCCTTCAGCACTTCTGTCTGCAGTGACTTACCGTTGAGGTAGAGCTGAATCCCGCTTGCTTGGGCGGATCCGTCATAGCTGACGGTGATGTGCTGCCAGCTGTTGAGCGGGACCGGCTGGTGCGAGCGGATGCGAATCTCGTTACCTGGGGCGAAGTGGACCAGGGCAAAGTTCAGGCGGCCTCGGTCGATGAGGAGTTCGTAGCCGCGGCTGCCGGCATCCAAGGCAGCCTTGGTGCGGCCGCAGGCGTATGCCAGTTCGTAGGTCTTAGGCAGGTGCAGGCGCAGGCTGATGCTGAACGGCAGATGGCGCTGGAAGGGGCCTGCTCTGCCAAGTCTGACTGCGCTATCGCCATCCATGCGGACGGCATTGCCGCGAAAGCCGGGGACCCGCTCTGAGTCATTGGCATTCAGCGCCCCGTCCGGTTGGCCCGCGACGCCATTGAGCAGCTTGCCGCCTTCGGCCTCATCGAAGTTGAAGGAAGCGATGGGATCCAACGTCACCGTTCCGTCCCAAGCTGCCCGCCAGGTCTGGAATGCAGGCTGGGCCTGCTGTCGGTGTGCCTCGAGTTCGGCCAGCGCGGTGGCGACTGCTTCTTGCTTCGCAGCAAGCTGCTTCTTCTCGTCGTCATTCAGGACTGGCATGGTGGGACTGGGAACCGCTCGGGTAAAGAAGGAATAGAGACCGCTCTCGTCGATATTATTGAATAGGGCAAAGGTGCCGAAGTAGTCATCTTGGGTGATGGGGTCGAACTTGTGATCGTGACAGCGGGCGCATTCCATGGTCAGGCCGAGGAAGACCGTGGCTGCGGTTTGGGCGCGGTCCGCGACGTACTCGACCCGAAACTCCTCGGGCACCGAGCCGCCTTCGACCTTTTGCATGTGCAGGCGGTTGAAGGCCGTGGCAATTCTGCTTTCCTGGGTAGGGGCTGGAATTAGATCGCCAGCAAGCTGATGTAGGATGAACTGGTCATAGGGCAGGTTGTTCTTGAACGCATCCAGGACCCAGTCGCGCCAGGGCCAGACCTGTCGGGGGCGGTCTACTTGGTAGCCGTATGAGTCCGCATAGCGCGCGGCATCGAGCCAATCCACAGTGAGACGCTCCGCGCAGGCTGGCTGTTGCAAGAGCTGGTCTACGACCTTCTCGTAGCGCGCCGGATCGGAATCGCTGAGAAACGCCTTCACGGCTTCCGGGCTGGGGGACAGGCCTGTCAGCGTCAGGTAAAGCCGGCGCAGCAGAACGACCGGCTCCGCCTCGGTATTGGGCGGCATGTTCTCGGCCTTCAGTTTCGCCATGACGAGCCGGTCGATCTCAGCGGTTGCTTTTACCGCTGTCTGCTTGGGGCGGACCGGTGGGACGAAGGCCCAATGCCGTTCGTATCTGGCGCCGTCAAGGATCCACTGGCGCAGGATGGCTACTTCTTGCGGCGTGACTTCTTGCTTTTTTGCCGCTGGTGGTGGCATGCGTTGGGCGCGGTCTTGATGCTGAATGCGGGCGAGGATTTGACTCTGGTCCGGCTTGCCGGGAACCACGCCGTGGCGCGGCGGCTGGCCTGCCAGCGCCAGATTCATCCGCGAGGCCTCTTCGCTGTCGAGCCGGAAGGCGCTTTGCTGGTTGTCTGCGTCGGGGCCATGGCAGGCGAAACAGCTGTCGGAGAGGATTGGGCGCACATGCTGATTGAAGCTGATTGGGCCGACAATCGCCAACGTTTCGGGCTGCTGTAGTGGCGCGTCTCGCGCAGCAGTTGCGCTCTGTTTGCCTGGCTCGGGGCCGCAGCCTACCACGCAGAGCAGGGTGGTTACGGAGAGCCAGATCAGGCTGTTGGGAAAGGGATTCAATTGAATACACACCATGCGACGCGAGAGGAGGCCGTTGTTCAGGGTTAGTACCGCGAAAACCAGGGGATCTAACCTACCGCAACGATTTGTAGTCGCCTGCAGCAACGGCGTGGTCAGCCGAAAGGCAACGCAGGGTGCACGGCGCCTATAGAGGATGGAACCGTAGCCTATCTCTGGGTTCTACCCGAGTTGACGTTAGACCATTGGTCCCTATATTCTCGCTTATGAAGCACTTCATTATCCATTGCCGGCCAATCCTTTCGATAGCATTGGCCACTTTAGTTGCAGCAATTGCGATTTTGCCGACCGTGCCGATCGTTGTTTGTCTGCGGCAGGCGCACGTTTGTATTTCTGGGACCTCCGCCGCGGACAATTCCTTGTCGATCCAGGCTGTAGAAGAATACGGCGTGGCTGGTCACCACCCCCATGATCATCACCACGACGAATCTGAGACGGTCCGCGAAGCGGAGCATGGTGGGTGCCTTGATTTGGTCATTGAGTCAACGGTCGAGCTAGCCCGCTCATTCCAACTGCACCACATCCTTGCCCTGCCTCTGGTGGCAATACCGCCAATTTGGCACGAGCAGCTCAGGGTCACGACGGAACTGCCACGGTGGGTGCCCCAGACAGGTGCCAGGCCGACATGGCTACAGCAAGCGAGAAGCATCCAGATTCGCTGTTGATTTAGGCTTGGCGGCCCGCTCCGCCTCAAGCCCCGCTTCAAGCACTCCGCTTGAAGCCCCCGCTTCTCTTTCTGCCGGACACGTGCGGCAGGATCTCTCGTCGTTTTTCAAACAGACATGGCATAGGCATCCTATGATCAAAAATATTTTAAGAATGGCATTCGTCAGCTCGGCAATCATGCTGGCGACATCGTGCCAAACGTATCAACCGCTGGTCTTGCAGCCAGAGACGCTGTATGACGAGGTCAGCACTAGTCGATCCCGTTCCGTGACTGACCGCGAGCGCCTGAGTTTTGCTGAGGCGGCTACGGTGATGGAAAGGAATAACACGACGCTAGCCTCTCTGAAAATGGCGTACGAGGGGCAACAGCGGGTGGCGCAAATCAAAACACCGCTGCCAAATCCATCCTTGGCATTTGGCCCGTCCATTGGGACTAATCTGGAAGGTGGTGCCTCCAGTGCCGTGCAGCCATTCGTGGGGCTGGGATTTTCCATCCCGCTCGGTCCGAGGCTGATTCGTACTGATGAACTGAACGAGATCCTTGCGATTCAGGCGTACAATCAGACGGTGGTGAAGCATCGCAGCTTGTACTTTGAGTTACGCCAGGCTTTCGCTCAGTATTCAGCCAGTACGCGAGTGCTTGATGCTCACCAGGTGGTGGCCGAATCTTTCGCTGAAACGCGGCGGTCTACTGCCCGGCTCGTTGAGCTGGGATCGATCTCGGCATTGGGCGTCATGGAAGCCGACCTGCAGGCGGCGGAAATGCGGGTAGAGCGCCTTGGACTGCAAGCGGAGAGCGAGTCGGCCGCGGCGACGCTCGGGCGATTGATGGCGGTCGACAGCGCGCAGATACGCACGCTCAAGCCAGAGGCTTTACCAAAGCACCCGCCTATCCCTGAGCTCGCCGTATTGAAGCAGTTACTTCTTGCAAACAATGCGGCGTTGTCGGAGATCGAAATTGAGCTAAAGGTTTACGACGCGGAGCTGAGGCTTGAGCTGGCACGCCAGTATCCGGACTTGTCGATCGGCTTGGATGTCGACGATGAAGTAGGGGAGAGCAAGCGAACATTCTCGGTAGGGCTTGGTCTCGACATTCCGGTTTTTGATCGTAATCGGCAGGCGATTGCCAAAGCAGAGAATGAGCGCGCGTTGCGGCTTGTTTTGTATAAGGGCGAGTTGTCCGAGATGCTCTCTTCAGTGGAGGAGGAGTATGCAAAGCTGCAGTTGATTGCCCAAAAACTAGAGGTCTATCGGACCGAGATTCTACCCGCTGCGAGGAAAAATGTGGAGGCAGGAGAACGGGCGATGAAGTTTGGGGCAATCGACGTTTTGCGTTATCTCGATTTTGTATCACAGCTCCGGCAGGTTGAAATCAAACAGGTCGAGCTGGAAGGCGAGCGCTGGAGCGGGATCGTCAGCTTGGAGCAGCTTGTGGGGCTGCCACTGGTCAACCTTATGGCCGATGAATTATCTCCCTTGAAGGATTCTTTGAAATTACTGGAGTTAGAATAATGAAGCATTTATCTATCATCGTTACCCTCGCCCTTCTGGTCGCCCCATCCGTACTCTTGGGGCAAGACAGCTCACATGAGGGCCACGACCATGGGCCTGGCGTTGAGCATTCCGACCATGACGAACCCGAATCAGTGGATGACGCAGTATCGGCAATTTCGCCGCAAGCGTTGAAGAATATGGGCGTGAAGATCGAGGAGATAGACTCGTCCAACTTTACCCTCTTTCTACCAGTGCCGGCGCGGGTGGAATCTCGTCCTCTGAACCTGCAGCCGGTTTACGCACCGTTCTCGGGAAGAATCGAGCAGGTGTTGTCTGATCAGGGAGCGAAGGCGGTCAGCGGTGACGCTTTGGTGACGATCATGCGCGATCCGATTCCACGTCCGAGCCTCGCAGTGACGGCAGAAATGATCTCGCCCGCATCGGAGGAATTTCACGGTGCTGTGGCGCATTTACGAAGCACACGCAAGTCGCTTGACGTATTGTCCACTGAGCTCCAGCGCCTGGAAAAGTTCCAGGGTGATTCGGATAACCTGTCGATCCTACCGCAGAAGGACCTTATCGACCTGAAGTACCAGTATGCCAAGGTCGAGCAGGATCTTAAGACTGCCCACGAAAAGCTTCTCTTCCATGGGCTGACGGTTGCAGAAATCGCGACCATAGAGAGCGGCGGTACAGCAATGCGAAGCGATGACTTCTGGCTTAACGCGCTGCGGAGAAACGGGGCGTGGAACAGCAAGGCTGCCGCGCTACGGGGCCTGTTACAGGACGACTCGCAGCGGCAAGATATGTGGGTAGGAGCGACGATCGCGGAATTGGCGCTGACCAGCCTGATCAGCGACGATCTTCTCGCGTGGCTCGAGAAAACTCCTGCTGCTACATCCGACCTCCTGAAGATCGCGACTTTGCTGCAGGAAGGGCATAGTCTTCCCGATATCCAAAGCCTGTTCAATATGGGGGCGCTGACGCCGATCATCAGCGTGCGCGCACCGGCTTCCGAGCATGGTTGGGACATCAGGTCAGTCGATATCAAGATCGGACAGCGGGTTGCTGCTGGCGCCCCGCTACTGCTCCTGGAGAATGAGTCCGATCTGTATCTGGTGGCAGACCCAAACGGGAGCGAGATTTCGGTTCTGAATGACGCGTCACGCGAGCAGCACAGCATCGATGCAATCCCGCTCACACCCGGTACTGGCCCGGAACTCAGCGGATTAACCATCACTAAAATGCGCGGTGAGGACAGCGCCGCGCGTGTCTATCTGCCGGTAGCCAATACGCAGAGCAGTGAAGTAGAGCGTGGTGCGTTCACCTATCGAAACTGGGCGTTACGGGCTGGCATGAAGTACATACTCAAAGTCCCGACCCGAGTCCTTGAAGATGTGATCGTCCTGCCGAGCGAGGCGGTGATTCAATATGGGCCCGATAAGGTCGTTTTCGCCAGGGAGCATGGTGAGTATGTTCGGCGAAAGGTGGTTGTGGTGTATCAGGACAATGAGGTTGCGGTGATTGGCGAGGGATCCGACCTGCTCCCTGAAGAGCCGACTGTCACAAAAGGTGCCTTCGCCTTGCATCTGGCCTTGATCGCGGGTACGCCAGCGGCTGTTGATCCGCACGCTGGCCACAACCATTGAGGAGTCATTCCGATGTTAAATAAGCTTATTGCGTTCTCTCTGAAGAACCGAATGTTCGTCGTAATCGCGGCGTTGTTGGTATCGATGACCGGGTCTTATCTGGCGTCGCAAATGCCGATCGACGTGCTGCCTAATTTGAACAGGCCGACTGTGGTCATTATGACCGAGGCCCATGCGATGGTGCCGGAGGATGTCGAGCAACTGGTGACCTTGCCACTTGAGCAAATCCTCAACGGGGCCACTGGCGTCGAGCGAGTACGTTCGTCTTCAGGGCTGGGGTTGTCCGTGATAAAGGTCGAGTTTGGCTGGGGCACGGACATCTACCGCAATCGCCAGGTGGTATCGGAAAAGCTGCAGCTGGCAAAGGAGCGCCTACCCGAAGGCGTTGCGCCTTCGATGGAGCCTATCTCCAGCATCATGGGCCAGGTGCAGATCATTGGCCTGAGCAGCAAGACCGGCAAGCTGTCGACGGCTGACATTCGTTCATTGGCGGACTACAAACTGAAATACGACCTGCTCTCGATCGCAGGCGTAGCCAAAGTCATCGTGGGCGGTGGTGCAGGCAAGCAACTGCAAGTTGTCATGGACGCCGAGAAGCTGCGCACGTTTAACGTGACCGTCAACGATGTCGCCAGCGCAGTCACCCGGAATAATCAGAATCGCAGTGGCGCGTTTATCAATATCGGGACCAAGGCCCCGGCGATAACCGTAACTGGGCTGTTGACCAATAAGGCGGAATTGGAGAACGCGGTCGTGCTGCCGCATGATCTACGGCCTGTCCGGATTCGGGATGTAGCTGACGTCCAGTTCGGCCCCGCAGCGATCAAAGTCGGCGAGGTTGGCGTCGGGGGGCGGCCTGGTGTCGCAATGATTGTCATGAAGCAGCCCGGCTATGACACGATTCGCTTAAGCAAGGAGGTGGAGGCCGCACTTGAGCTGTCGATGGCAGGTATGGATGAAGACCTGCAGATCAATCCGCACTTGTTCAAGCAAGCCGACTTCATCAATCGCGCGATCGCCAATGTGGAAGGGGCCGTGCGCGATGGCGGCATCATGGTCGTGGTGATTTTGTTCATCTTCCTGATGAACTGGCGCACGACGTTCATTACGCTGACGGCCATTCCGATTTCGATTGCAGTCACGGCGATTGTCTTTTCGGTACTGGGACTGTCGATCAATACCATGACGCTTGGCGGTCTGGCCGTGGCAATTGGCGCGCTGGTGGATGACGCAATCGTCGGGATGGAGAATGTCTACCGGAGGCTCGGACAAAACATCCGGCTTGATAAGGGCGAGCAGCGGCCCGCCATTCAGGTCATCTATGACGCCTGTAGTGAAGTGCTAAGACCGATCTTGATCGGCACAATGCTCGTCGTCGTGGTCTATGTGCCACTGTTTTTCCTGACTGGCATGGAAGGTAAGCTATTCTCGCCGATTGGTATCGCCTACATCGTCAGCGTCACGGCATCGCTATTTGTATCCTTGACCGTTACACCTGCGTTGTGCTACTTGCTGCTGCCCAACACTATGGCAAAGGGCGAGATCAAGGACACGTTTGTCGTCCGCAAGCTCAAGGTGATTGCGGAGTTCGCAATTCGCAACAGCATTCGCTGGTCACGGACGGTTCTCGCCACATTGGTTGTCTTGGTCGGAATTGCCTTGTATCTGCTGCTTACTGCGGGATCGCAATTCCTGCCTCCGTTCAACGAAGGTGTCGCGCAGATCAATCTGGTGTTGCCACCGGATACCGGTCTGGCCACCTCCAACGCCTATGGCCTGCGGCTGGAAAAGCTGCTGATTAAGGTCAACGGGGTCAAGTACGTCACGCGCCGTACTGGCAGAGCCGAGGGAGATGAGCACGCCGAAGGTGTGAACAGTTCCGAGGTAATCGTTTCCTTCGACCCAACGGTGGAGCGCGACCGCGAAGAGATAATCGACGAGGTCCGCACGCGAATCGGCGAGGAATTTCCCGGTGTTGCCTTTGCGGTTGACCAACCGCTAGCCCATCTGCTCAGCGCGATGCTCTCTGGTGTCAAGGCCCAGGTGGCAGTTAAGATATACGGCCCTGATCTGGAGACGCTGCGCACGGTTGCCAAAGACGTGGAGGGCCGCCTGAAGGAAATCGATGGCGTAAAGGACCTGATGGTTGAACCCCAGGTACTCGTGCCAAACATCGCCATTGTGCCAAATCGTGAACTTCTGGCGCGCCACGGACTCGCCGTCGAAGACGTTGGCGACACGGTCGAGCTGTCGCTTGGCGGTGAGGCTATATCGCGTTTGGTCGATGGCCGCTATGCCTATCCAATCGTGCTGCGCTTGAAGGAGGCGAATCGGCGGTCGTTGCAGGATCTCGAAAATCTCTACATCCGCAAGCACAACGGCAAGCTGATCCGGTTGGGGGATGTGGCTGCGGTGCAGCAGACGATGACCTCTAACAATATCAAGCACGAGAATGTGGGGCGGCGCATTGTCGTCCAGCACAACGTTGCTGGCCGCTCCCTGGGAGAAGTCGTGGCCGACGTGGATCGCGCCCTTGAGCCCGTGCGCCAGGACCTCGCTAAGAAAGGTGGCTACTCGCTCAAGATAAGCGGCCAGTTTGAAGCGCAGCAGGAGGCTACCAAGCGAATTCTCGTCCTGAGTGTTCTCTCGTTCCTGTGCATGATCCTCATCCTGTATATGCACTTTGGTTCGCTGAACCTGAGCCTGCAGGTGATGGCCAGCATCCCCATGGCGTTCGTCGGCGCAGTCGCGTTCGTCATCATAACGCACCAAACGCTGTCGGTCGCGACCCTCGTAGGTCTGATCTCGCTCGGCGGGATCGCTGCGCGCAATGCCATTTTGCTACTGGATCATTACATCCATCTCATGAAAGCCGAAGGAAAGCCCTTCGGCCCCGACGTCATTGTGCTCGCCGGGCAAGAGCGAATGGTCCCGGTCATGATGACGGCACTCACCAGTGGAATCGCCCTGATCCCGCTGGCGCTCGCCCCAGGTCAACCGGGCAAAGAGATCCTATACCCAGTCGCAACCGTTATTATTGGCGGCCTGATTTCGAGTACACTCTTGGACTTCATTGTGCGGCCTGCCGTTTTCTACCGCTTTGGTCGAAAAGCAGCATCCCGAGCAGCAGACCCCGAAGTATCGCGCCAAGAAAGTATTCTCACCTAACCCAATAACACCAGAAGGAGATTCTCATGAAAACCACAACCGCATCACTTATTCTCGCCGTTTCGGCACTTTGTCTATCAACATCTGCGCTGGCCAAGGACGGCCATGAGGGGCACGACCACGCCGAGCACGCCAGCCATGAGCACGGGGACGCAGTGACCTTGGAGGTCGGCAACGGAGTCGCTGAAATAGAACTGATCCATGACGAGAAGGCGGGCACAATTGTGTTGCACGTTTTGAGTGAAGAGACCCACAAGGGGCTAAAGATCGCCAAGGCGCCTCGGCTAAACCTGCAGCTGAAGAGTGGGCGCAAGCAAGTGAAGACGGTCGCCGTTGCTCCGGATAAGGACGGGCTCAGTGACGAGTTCTCAGCCCAGAGTCCTCACCTGAAAGGTGAAATAGAGGGAGGCATATCGATCAAGATTGCAGGCAAGTCCTACCTCGTCGATCTCGGGCACGAAGGTCACGATCACTGAAGGAAGAAGTCGAGCCAGTAAGGAAAACCGCAGCCTGCCTGGGCCTGGGCCAAAAAGTCGGAACGATTAGTAGCCGGACGGCAAATTTCGGACTTGCCCGATAAATACCGGGGTGCGTGTGCGCGGTGCGCAGACCACAAACAGAAAGGGGTGGCCGACCCGAAAGTCTATGGGATTTAGATCACGTCCTCGTGGGTTGGCTTTGCGCCTTACGGTTGCCGCGACCGCCGCTTCTTCCGTCCCTTGCTCGGTGACGTGCAGGTGCGAACGATGAAGGACGTGGCTTACCAACGTCCCGGTCGTCCCTCCGGACAGATCTGCGGACTCCGCAAACGCCTCACGGATGCCCAACTTCACCAGGGCCTGGGCCAGATCCGCCGTCTCTTCGTCCATGGTGAAGCGAGGAAGCGTTAGATCGACCAGCCGATTCGAGAACGTGCCAAACACCGCCTCGAAGGCCTTTGCGTCGAAAGCCGCGAAGACCTCTTCCGTTTTATCGGGCTCTGGCAGCACGATCAGCATTCGGTGCCCGCTAAAGTAAGGAAGGTCGACCGCTGCGAAGTCCGCGTTTTTGGCGTAGCGGGCTGTCAGGGTCTGACGCATCATCTGGACCTTGCTCTTCTTG
>Ga0115567_10007355_pt1 | contig 10443 bp, 6 predicted proteins | sample COGITO_mtgs_1204_2_FD_88679 | JGI IMG/M metagenome (GOLD analysis project Ga0115567, IMG submission 88679) | Pelagic marine microbial communities from North Sea - COGITO_mtgs_120412 | ecosystem: Environmental > Aquatic > Marine > Epipelagic | place: Germany:Helgoland, sampling site Kabeltonne... | reverse complement strand
GTAGCTTAATGTGTCCACACTAATTAATTTTACTTGTTATTAAACATTCCATTCCCCGTTCCCGATATTTCTATCGTGAAAACAGGGGTGCAAATGTACAATTATAAATTCATATTGCAAATACCAGATTCATTAATTTATTTGTACTGAATTGTTTGAAAGTCAAAGTGTTTCAATTTTAACTAAAACTGCTATTAAATTCATCTTAAGAAAAATGAATCTAATGAAACGTTTTATCACCTATTTAGGAGTCTTTTACCTATTAAAGAAATTACAGCACACGCCAAAAGGTGTTAAAAAATCGTTTAACGGTAATATTTGTGTTAATAAAGTCATAAAAGAAGTTCTAATCGCCTTATGTTTGCAGTGTTACAATTGAGAAAAATGTTTAGCTATGAACAGAATTTTTACAAAAACCTTATTATTAGTAGTTGCAGTTACTTTGTTTTCCTGCGCTGCAGAAGATCGAGATGATCTTCAATCCAACACCTTAGAAGGTTCAGATCTTTCTACTGTGCTAGCTCCGTCAGATCTTGTAGGGGTTTGGGATCTATCTATGATGGAAGCCGATACTCCTGTAGATATTAATAAAGATGGTACCAGTAATAAAAATATCTTATCTGAAACAAATTGTTTTAACGATATGGGTGTAGTTTTTAAAGATGATATGACCTTTACCACTACAAATGCCAGATTAGATTTTAACGGTGGTGCTAATAACAATGATTTTACCTGTGTGGCAGGTAGAAGCGATTTTGGAACTTGGGATGTGGATGGTGATGTGCTTATTTTGAACATCAATATTGACGGAACAGTTTACACCGAAAGAAAACAGCTTACAATTACCCCAACAACTTTTGCATTTGCAGTTACTAAGTTTGAATCAGACAAGTATGTGAATGATCCCGGAGACACTTCTGCATCCCCAATCAGAATTCTGTCTTTAGAATACGCTAAGAATTAGCAATTATTTTTACAGCAAGTGTTAATTAGAAAGAGGCTATTATTTAATTATAATAGCCTCTTTCAATTTTATTAATGAGCTTCCAGCCAATTCTGGCCTACTCCCAATTCAACATCTAACGGAACATCGAGCTTAAAAGCATTTTCCATTTCCGCTTTTATCATTTTTTGCATTTCTTCCAATTCTTCATTATAAACATCAAAAACCAATTCATCATGTACTTGCAATAACATTTTGGTTTTGTATTTTCCTTCTTTCAGTTTTTTGTGAATATTGATCATTGCAATCTTAATAATATCGGCAGCACTTCCTTGAATTGGTGCGTTTACGGCATTTCTTTCTGCAGCGCCACGAACTACTGCATTTTGAGAATTGATATCTTTTAAATAACGTCTTCTGCCTAAAACGGTTTGAACATACCCATTCTCCCTCGCAAAATCTACTTGCTCTTGAATATAATCTCTAAGTTTTGGATACGTTGCGTAATAAGTATCTATCAATTCTTTAGATTCTGCTCTGGAAAGATCTGTTTGATTGCTCAACCCAAAGGCAGAAACTCCATACACAATTCCAAAATTCACCGTTTTAGCATTGCTACGTTGCTCTCTGGTAACTTCTTCCAACGGAACATTGAAAACTTTTGCCGCAGTAGAAGCGTGAATATCTTCTCCGTTCTTAAAAGCTTCCATCATATTTTCTTCTTCACTTAAAGCTGCAATAATTCTCAATTCAATTTGAGAGTAATCGGCTGCAAGCAACGTGTAATTTTCATCTCTGGCAATAAATGCTTTTCTTACTTGTCTTCCTCGTTCTGTTCTAATTGGGATATTTTGAAGGTTTGGATTATTAGAACTCAATCTTCCCGTGGCAGCCACAGTTTGCATATAATCTGTATGCACTCTCCCTGTAGTTTTTTCTATCTGATTTGGTAGTGCATCTATATAGGTGTTCTTTAACTTTACCAAACCTCTATAATCCAACACAATTTGAATTATTTTATGTTCACTTGCCAGATAAGATAAAACATCCTCACTTGTAGAGTATTGTCCGGTTTTGGTCTTCTTCGGTTTTTTAACTAGTTCTAATTTTTCAAATAATATAATACCCAACTGTTTTGGAGATGCGATATTAAACTCTTCTCCAGCTTCAGTATAAATATGAGCTTCTAATTTTGAAATATCATTTTCAAGTTCTTCAGATAAAGATTTTAAAAAATCTTCATCCAGTCTAATCCCCTCCAATTCCATAGCTGCCAATACGCGCACTAAAGGAATTTCAATATCATTAAAAAGTTTGTCTGTCTTTGCTTCTTTTAGTTCAGGATCAAATTGTTGTTTTAGCTGAAGGGTAATATCTGCATCTTCTACAGCATATTCGGTTTGTTTCTCTAGCGAAACATCTCTCATATTTCCCTGATTCTTGCCTTTTTTACCAATAAGATCTGTTATTGGTTGGGGAGTATAATTAAGATAGGTCTCAGCTAAGACATCCATATTATGCCTCATATCTGGGTTGATCAAATAATGAGCTATCATAGTGTCGAAAAGTGCACCTTTTATATCGATGTTATATTTAGCAAGAACTTTAATGTCATACTTTAAATTCTGACCGATCTTTTCAATAGCTTCATCTTCAAAGAACGGACGTAAAATCTCAATTAATTCTTGAGCTTCGGAATCATCTTCCGGGAAAGGCAAATAAAAACCTTTTCCAGCTTCCCAAGAAAAAGCGATTCCTACCAATTTAGCTTCCAACGGATTCAAACTGGTAGTTTCGGTATCAAAACAAACGCTCTTCTGCTTGCTAAGATTCTTTAAGAATAAATTTATAGCCATTTCTGATGAAAGGCTTTGATACACATGAGAAGTGTCTTTTAGATTTTGCCTGCTAGAGGTCGCTTCAATTTTTTCGGTATCTCCACCAAATAAAGAGAACTGCCCTGCACCAGCGGTTTGGTTTGGAGCTGTATTAGATTTTGATCCTGAAATAGGAGTAGGGTTTGATTGATCTTCTCCTGAAAATAATTTTATGAACTGATCTTTTAATCTTCTAAATTCTAATTCTTCAAATAACTGCTGAACTTTATCTGAATCTGGATGAGAAAGTTCGTAATCTTTTGCATCAAATTTCACATCGATATCGGTCATGATCGTTGCTAGTCTCTTGGAAAGAATTCCAAGTTCAGCATTTTCCTCGATCTTCTCCTTCATCTTTCCTTTCAGCTTATGGGTATTTGCTAAAAGCTCTTCCATGCTTCCAAATTCTTTCAGGAATTTTTTGGCAGTTTTTTCTCCAACTCCCGGAAGTCCCGGAATATTGTCGGATGCATCTCCCATCATCCCCAAGAAGTCTATAACCTGCTCCGGTCTCTCAACTCCAAATTTTTCCTGAACTTCCGGAATACCAAGAATCTCGATTCCATTACCCATTCTTGCAGGGCGGTACATAAAGATATTTTCTGAAACTAATTGAGCAAAATCCTTATCTGGAGTTACCATAAAAGTTTGGTAACCTTCTTTTTCAGCTTGTTTTGCCAAAGTACCAATAACATCATCTGCTTCGCATCCCGGTAAAACTACCACGGGAATATGCATGGCGCGTAAAATATCTTGAATATAAGGTATTGCAATTTTTATAGGTTCTGGGGTGGCATCTCTATTCGCCTTATAGTCGGCATATAATTCTGTTCTCTCTGCGCTTCCATCTTTATCAAAACAAACCGCTAAATGATCTGGTTTTTCTCTTCTAATCACATCGAATAAAGAATTTGTAAAACCCATTATTGCGGAAGTATCTAGCCCTTTGGAATTGATTCTGGGATTTTTGATAAAGGCATAATATCCTCTAAATATTAATGCATAAGCATCTAAAAGAAATAAACGTTTTTGTTGTGACATATAGGAAAATTATAAGTCTATAAAACTACAAAAGTTATAGCTACATGTAAAACACATGTTGTAATTTTAAATAAATGAATTCGGAAGCTTAAAATAACCCGAGTGATTTGAAAATAACTAAACAACTACTATTGATGCAGAAAATAGCCATAGCCATACATGGTGGTGCAGGAACCTTAATAAGAGGGAAAATGACTCCTGAAAAGGAGAAGGAATATAAAAAAGTATTGCGAGAGGCTATGGAAACCGGCTATCAACTTCTGGAAGATGGTAAAGATGCGGTGGAAGCGGTAGAAAAAACTATTATGGTTTTAGAAAATTCTCATTTATTTAATGCGGGGAAAGGCAGCGTTTTTACTGCAAGTGAAACCCATGAAATGGATGCTGCTATTATGAATGGGAAAACATTAAATGCAGGCGCTGTAACTTTAATTACTGGTATTAAAAACCCAATTTCACTGGCTAGAGATGTAATGGATACTAGCGAACATGTTTTTATGGCCGGGGAAGGAGCAATGGAATTCGCAAAATCTTTGAATTATACATTGGAAGAGCCTTCTTATTTCTACGATGAATTTAGACATGAGCAATGGTTGGAGATCAAAGATTCAGATTCTTTTCAATTAGATCATTCTACTAAAAAAGATTCCAAATTTGGAACTGTTGGAGCAGTTGCTTGCGATAAAAATGGAAACATAGCTGCAGGAACTTCAACTGGAGGAATGACGAATAAAAAGTTTGGGCGCATAGGAGATAGTCCTATAATAGGAGCAGGAAATTATGCCAATAATAGCACTTGTGCGGTTTCATGTACCGGAAGCGGTGAGTTTTTTATAAAAGGAGTTGTTGCTTACGATGTTTCGTGCTTAATGGAATACAAAGGCTTGTCTCTTAAAGATGCTGCAGATGAAGTTATTTTAAATCGAATATTAAAAATTGGAGGCGATGGCGGATTGATTGCCGTTGATACCAAAGGGAATATCGCCATGCCTTTTAATACAGAAGGAATGTATAGAGGTTGTAAAAATTCTGAAGGTTTGGATGAAATTCTGATATATGATGTTTAAATCCAAAGAATCCTATAACATATGATCTGGATTGGTTAAAACCTTAATGGTTCTTTTATCTATGTCAAACCTATCACCCGCAGAAAGAACGTGGGTAATTAGATGCGTCATAGTTAAAGGAGTGCCCTTTTTTAAGATGTCATAATTATTATGAGTAAGTTTTCCGGGATCAAAAATAATAACCATTCCTGAACCAATAATCTCACAATCATTTCCATTTTTTATAACTAATCCGGTGTCTTCGGCTAATCCAAAGCCAATTCGGTCATAATATCTTGCCACAGCTTCAGATAAACGTCCAAAACGGCCTCGTTGAATAAAATGGGTATCTATAATAATTTCAGGAATCAAGGACATTCCTTCTTGAAATTTCGTAGCTGCTTTTATAAAAGATTCTTTACTACTTCCGCCTGTAATCATTTCCATAGACATACACATGGCACCAGCACTGGTTCCGGCAACAACTACTTTTTCATTTTGGTAGCGCTCCATCAAGCTTTTATGGAACTGTGTATTTTTAAACCTTGAAGTAATTTTAGATTGATTGCCACCAGAAAACAAGATGCAGTCTGCATTTTGCAATAATTCTAAATTTTCAGGAAGATCTGCTTCTTCTTTAGAAGCTATAAATAAGGTAACAACATTTTTACATTCTAATAGACTAAACGCATCAACATAGTTTTTTCCAACAACTTCAGGAATTCCTGAAGCTGTTGTAATTACTAATATTTTTGAATTTTTACCTCCGCTTTCTTCAACAACTCTGAACAAAATTCCTTGGCTTATGTAATCTAATCGAAATCTGTCTGCTTTATGAAACCCTTTATCTTCATTTCCGCCAATAGGAATTAAAGTTCCTTTTATCATAATTAAAAATTAAATTATGGGGTAAAAATAGTTTAATATTTAACCAAGACATAAATTAACATCATAATTCCAGCTTTTATTATACAAGGGGAAATTTTTAAATTGAATATTATGAAAATCAGAGAAATACATGCTCTTAGAGGTCCTAACTATTGGTCTATTAAAAGACACAAATTAATAGTCATGGTTTTGGATTTGGAAGAGATGGAAAAGCGACCATCTGACAAAATTGATGGTTTTTCTGAAAGAATAGAAAACATGTTTCCGGGCATGTATGAACATAGATGTTCTGAAGGTGTAGCTGGCGGATTTTTCTCAAGGGTGAAAGCAGGAACTTGGATGGGGCATATTATTGAACATATTGCTTTAGAAATTCAAACTTTGGCCGGAATGGATGTTGGGTTTGGTAGAACCAGAGGTTACGGGGAAGATGGAGTATATAATGTGGTGTTCGATTATATGGAAGAAGAGGTGGGTATATATGCAGCTAATGCTTCTGTAAAGATTTGTATGGCTTTGGTAAACAGCGAAACTTACGATCTTGCTGTTGATATCCAAGAAATGAAGGAAATTAGAGAGAGTGTAAGACTAGGACCAAGCACTGGGGCTATTGTTGCAGAAGCAGAGAGTAGAGGAATTCCTTGGATTCGATTAAATAAGCACTCATTAGTCCAACTTGGATACGGCTCGAATCAAAAAAGAATACAAGCTACAGTAACTTGCCATACCAGTAATATAGGTGTGGAGATTGCTTGTGATAAAGTTGAAACCAAATATTTATTAGAACAAGCAGAGATTCCTGTTTCAAAAGGTAAAATTTTGAGAGACGAAATTAATCTGCAAGAAGTTGTAAGTGAACTTGAATTTCCTCTGGTTACGAAGCCAGTAAACGGGAATCACGGTCGCGGGGTGACCATAAACATCAACACTTTTAAAGAGGCGTTGTTAGGATTTAATATTGCCAAAAAAATATCATCTTCGGTTTTAATAGAAAAGCAGATCATAGGTGATGATTATCGTCTATTGGTTATTAATCATAAATTGGTAGCAGCTTCCAGGCGTACTCCTGCTCATGTGGTTGGAAATGGAAAAAGTACGATTAGGGAGTTAATCAAAGAAGTAAATAAAGACCCAAGGAGGGGTTATGGTCACGAAAAAATGTTGACCTTGATCACTATAGATAATGTAACCAAAGGGATTATTGCTACAGAGGGTTACACGCTGAAATCTGTTTTGAAAAAAGGCGAAAAATTAATTCTGAAAGATACTGCCAATTTGAGTACCGGTGGTACTGCTGAAGATGTTACCGATGTGGTACATCCGGCCAATCTCTTTATGGCAGAACGCATTTCAAAAATAATCGATCTTGATATTTGCGGAATTGATGTTATTACTACAGATATTAGTAAGCCACTATCTGAAACCGGAGGAGCTGTAATTGAAGTAAATGCTGCTCCTGGTTTTCGAATGCACTTGGCGCCTACCAAAGGTTTGCCTCGCAACGTTGCAGCTCCAGTGATAGATGAACTTTTCCCTCATGGAGCGACTGGTAAAGTGCCTATAATTGCCATTACTGGTACCAATGGTAAAACAACCACTACAAGGTTGATAGCACATTTGGCTAAACAAAATGGGTATAAAGTTGGATATACTACAAGTGATGGAGTTTATATTCAAAATAGATTATTAATGAAGGGTGATTGTACAGGGCCTAACAGTGCAGAATTTGTATTGAAAGATCCTACCATCGATTTTGCGGTTTTGGAATGTGCTAGAGGAGGAATTTTACGTTCCGGGTTAGGATTTCATAATTGCGATATTGGTATAGTTACTAATGTTTCTGAAGATCATTTAGGACTTAAAGGAATTCACACTATTCAGCAATTAGCAGAAGTTAAAGGAATTATTCCTGAAAGTGTTGTTCCAAATGGATATGCAATTCTTAATGCAGATGATGATTTAGTATATAAAATGCGTAAAAAAGCGATCTCTAACGTTGCTCTCTTCTCTATGGATGAGAATAGCACGAGGATAAAAGCTATGCAAAAGAAAAATGGCCTTTCTGCCATTTATGAAAATGGGTACATTACCATTTGTAGAGGAGAGTGGAAATTGCGAATTATGAAAGCGGTTAATATTCCATTAACTTTTGGTGGGAAGGCAGAATTTATGATTCAGAATATACTTCCTGCAGTTTTAGCGGCCTACTTAAGAGGCGTTACTATAGAAGATATTAAAATTGGACTTCAAACCTTCAATCCTTCACCTGCACAGACGCCGGGTAGGCTGAACTTATTTCAATTTAAAAATTTCCAAGTTTTGTTAGATTATGCACACAATCCAGCAGGAATGAAAGCTTTACAGAATTTTATAGGAAAAATTGATTGTACGGTTAAAGTTGGAATTATAGCGGGAGTGGGAGATAGAAAAGAAGAAGATACCAAACTATTGGGAAGTATTGCTGCAGAAATGTTTGATGAAATTATTATTCGTCAGGATAAAAATCTAAGAGGAAGAAGTGAGAAGGAATTAATTGATATGCTTACTGCAGGGATCAATCAAACAAACCCAGATAAAAAAACTACCGTCATTCCTAATGAAAAGGAAGCCGTTACGTATGCTATTAAACATGCCAGAAAAGGTTCGCTCATTATAATTTGTAGCGATGTGATAACAGAAGTTTTAGCACTTATTCAGACAATGCAAGAACAAGAGGCAAATGGAACGTTAGATTTATAACCTATCCTATTCTTTTAATATCTTAAAAATTATAGCTGCTAAGAATGTTCTCATTCTTATCAGCTTGATATTTTACGTAACTAAAGCCTTTCTGAATGCAGTGAGAGCCAATTTCACCTTTTTTATTGATAGCTATAAAAGCTGCCTGAAATTCTTTATAAGTATTCGGGTTTGCTTTTATGATCCTATTAATTGCTTCCTCACAGGCTTCTTGAGGCGATTTTCCTTGTCGCATCAATTCCACTATCAAAAAGCTTCCAACACTTTTCATAATAGCTTCACCCATCCCGGTAGCTACTGCTCCACCAATTTCATTATCTAAAAATAATCCGGAACCAATAATAGGTGAATCTCCAACGCGTCCATTTATTTTATAAGAAAGTCCGCTACTGGTGCAGGCTCCTGCTAGATCCCCATTTTTATCGATGCATAACATTCCAATGGTGTCGTGATTTTCAATATTGATTATCGGTTTGTATTCTTTCTTTTTTAACCATTCCTGATAATCGGCTTTAGAACCCTCTGTAAATAATTCTTCTTTTTCAAAACCTTGCTGTATGGCAAAAAGATCTGCACCTTCTCCTGCTAGCATTACATGCGGAGTTTCCTCCATTACTTTTCGTGCTACAGAGGCAGCTTTAGAGGTATGTTTTAAATAAACAACAGCACCGGCATTTCCCGAAGGAGACATAATGCATGCATCTAAAGTTACATTTCCATCTCTGTCTGGCGTTCCACCTTTCCCAACGGTGGTGTTTCTAATATCTGCTTCTTCAACCATGACTCCTTGCTCCACAGCATCTAGCGCATTTGCGCCTTGACTCAATAATTCACCGGCTCTTTTACTGGCGTTAGGGAAATTCCATGTGGCAATGGTGATTGGAAATTTGTTCATTTGTTTTTGATTAAAATTTGGCAAAGGTGAGGCATTAATAATGGTTGATGAAAATACAATTCCTACTCCTGCAAGTGCAGATCTTTTAATAAATTTTCTTCTTTTCATCTTGGATAAGATATGAAATTTAATTAAATCATATTTAAGTCGTAGTTGTAGTTATTCAATCTATATTTAGATCTTTAAAGCTTTTAGATGAAATTGTTTTTAAGTCGCACTCTATAATTAAACAATTAATTCAACTAAAATAAGTATAAGTTTTAACTTCACTTTTCAAACTCAATTAATATATGTTCGCAAGTGAAACCTGGTCTTTATATGTAACACTATTACTCGTAGTTTATTCATTGGTTATCATATTTTTTGTAGTTCGCGGAATGCGAAAGACCAAGAATATAGATGATTTTGCCATTGGTAGTAACGGTTTCCCTGCTTGGGCAGTAGGACTATCTTTAGCCGCCTCTATGACGAGTGCGGCGACGTTTATAATCAATCCGGGGTTTATAGCACTTTATGGTTTTGCAGGAATTATCTCTTTTGGAGTAGTTATGCCAATTGCCATTTTTGCATCGCTCATATTTTTTACCAAGGCATTCCAAAAACATGGGTCTACAGTAAAAGCGCTTACTATGGCGCAATGGATCGGGAAGCGATATGATAGTAAAGGACTCACCATTTTCTTTGCGTTTCTTTCTCTTTTGCTGATCACTTTTATAGTGCTAATTTGTGTGGGACTTACGCAGATCATTTCAAAATCTTTGAATTTGGAACCCTTCTATGTCTTGCTTGGATTGGTGATTTTTGTGTTTGGATATATGATGTTTGGCGGGGCAAATTCTATGGTGTATACCAACACCATTCAGGCCGTATTAATGTTTATTGTGGCGCTTATTCTTATTTCATCTGGAGCAGAATATTTTAATCATGGAATTGAAGGTTTTATAAATACTTTAAAAGATATTGATCCACAATTGGTAAAAACCACCAATGAAAAGAGTTTTCTTTTTAGAGATT
>Ga0115567_10007354_pt1 | contig 10444 bp, 7 predicted proteins | sample COGITO_mtgs_1204_2_FD_88679 | JGI IMG/M metagenome (GOLD analysis project Ga0115567, IMG submission 88679) | Pelagic marine microbial communities from North Sea - COGITO_mtgs_120412 | ecosystem: Environmental > Aquatic > Marine > Epipelagic | place: Germany:Helgoland, sampling site Kabeltonne... | reverse complement strand
TGGGCAAAGGAAAGAAAGACAGATATGTGCCGTTTGGTAAAACAGCAAGCAAGTGGCTGGTTAAATACTTACGCGACGCTAGACCAATGCTATCTAGTCTCAACTCTGGCCATGCGTTTTTTCTCAATTCACTGGGAGTGCGTTTTAAACCTTGCCTGTTATCAGAGCTCATGTCGAAATACATCAGAAAAGCGAATATCAATAAAAGTGGTGCGTGTCATCAATATCGCCATGCTGCAGCGACCCATATGGTTGACAATGATGCCGATATTCGCCATGTACAAGAGTTCTTAGGGCATGCCAGTATTTCAACGACCCAGTTATACATTCATTTGAGTAAAGCGAAGCTTCACAGCGTATATAGTAAAACTCATCCCAGAGCCGAATAGCAAAGCAAATAGTATTACCACTTGACTCTTACGAGTATAGTTAGCTACACTTCGTTATAACAACTGACCCTATTTTCACGCGTGGCATTGCGTCCCCTGAAAGTAGGGAGAAAAAGCCGACGAAAGTCGGTTTTTTCATTTTAGGATAATGATGAATGAAAACACGGATATATGTTGACGGATACAATCTATATTATGGGTGTTTAAAAAACACGCCATACAAGTGGTTAGACATTGCCCGTTTGATTGAAGACTATATTCTCCCCACTTCCATCCCAGCCGATTACGGCTTGCAAACGGTTGATATACGCTACTTTACGGCCCCTATAAGTGGCAAAGCTGCACAAGATAACAATTCTGTAAAAGACCAATCGAATTATCATCGAGCATTAGAGGCACTTTATGACGCGGAAAAGCTTCGCATTATCAATGGTTATTTTTCCATTACCGATACCTTTGCATATAAAGTGGATAACGAGAATCCATCTTTAGACCCTCGATACTGTGAACGAGTTAAGGTATGGAAACTCGAAGAAAAACAGACTGATGTTAATATTGCTGTTGAGGCAATGTATGACGCGCTCACCGATAATGCTCTTGAACATATCGTTTTTGTTACCAACGACACCGACATTGCCCCCGTACTTCAGAAAATCAAACAAACACGAGATATCAAAATTGGAGTGATTGTCCCTACCAAAGAGATTGTTCGTAGACCTAGTGAAAAATTAACGTCTGCCGCTGACTGGTTTCGTAGCAATATTAAAAATGAAGAGCTTGCTCGCGCTGAGATGCCGCGGGCAATAAGCAAGTCTGTAAGGCAACCATTGAGAAAACCCATTCTCAAACCACTTGATTGGTATGGTCAGTCAATAATGTTGAAGTCTATATTTGAAATACTTTTACCAGTGATGAATGGCAAACGAAATAGATGCTGGCAATGGTTAGAATCCCAAAAACCTGTAGTTGCTAATTTACCTGATTTACACATGCGACCTATTGACATGTTAAACAATGAAGAAGACGCTAAGAAAGTACTTCTCCATGCAGAAGCTTATGCAGCATATATAATAAAAGATGGCAAATAGTGCTTAAATAGAGATATCGTTGGTTTGGTCTCTACTTGTCTTGACTCTATAAAAGCTGGACGCAAGAATTTTTGAGAAAACAATAGATTGAGCTTGTTAAGCGCGATTAATCCATATGAATGGTAGGATCTATGATCCAACTTTGGGTAGATTCTTGCAGGCAGATCCTTTTATTCAGCCGCTTAACAATAGTCAGTCATTCAATAGATATTCCTACGTATTGAATAATCCGCTAAGTTATATTGATCCTAGCGGTTATTTGTGGAATAAAATTACTAAGCCGTCCTAAAAGCACACGTTTCACGCGAAAAATAACTATCGGGACACAGTTTCTCAACGCAGTTCGATAGCTCACTATTTGCGGATGTTGCAGATACGCTAGGGCTTGGTAATCCTACATTTGCTGAACGTTACAGCCGATATGTAAGTCCAATGGTATATGCCGCTAATCCGGTCGTATGGGATGATGTGCTCGCGGTTTTATGACATTGGCCAATGAAGTATTGAATTATGTTGAGAAAACGCGTTAGCTGCGATGTAATTAGACTCACCAGTCGATCTACAAAGATTTATTTTTGGTCCAAAGTTATTATGTCAGTGGTCCACGAAGATTTCATAATGCTCCAAAGTTAACGGAATTTGCAAACATCGCGTAGGGACTATCCTCTAGTTTATTTATCAGATGCAAGCCAAAGCCAGGCTGAGTTCGGTAGTCACTATTGTTTATTAACTGACCTCCTTTACCAAACTGAAGAACGGGCGAAAATAGATCCTGTTGCAGAAGTAAAGTTCCAAATGCACCCTCTTGAGCATTCAAATTATCGCCTGCATGATCTGCGAGTATCAACGCAGCGCGAGTCAACAAACTAGTCTCCCCTACTTGGGCGCCAATAGTGATATTTACACCCAGTGGCTTCAGTGCGTCAATGATTTTGAGTGAGCGCAATATCCCCCCCATTTTTGAAACGCGAATATTCACAATCCAGCTCGATGGGGTGTCTTTTAGAAACATCACATGGCTATAACGCATAAAGCTCTCATCGAGAATAATCTTCAAATCGAGCTCGTCTGCTAAACGTGATAAGTCGTTATACTGATTTGACGTAATAGGCTCTTCCAATGCTGCAAACTTAGGCCCTAAATCATTGATAAATTGTATTGCTTCACTTGCAGTTTCCCATAAGTTATTAGCATCTGCACGTAGGCTAATGTCAGATAAGTCTTTGTTAAGGCATTCAAGCTTAGCTTTTTCTCTCAATATATCGTTAGATAACTTAATCTTAAAATCACAAAATCCCATCGCGCGATACTGTTTGTACAATCCGGCAAATGACGCTGGGCTGCTATCACCTAATACAGCGGAATAATAGTAATTTGCTCGCGGTAGTGATAACCCTAATAGGGCTTCAACCGTTTTGCCTTGCTGTTTTGCTAGCAAATCTAGGATTGCGAGTTCAACACCGCACCAAGCAGCAGGGTTGGTGTCGATTAAACACTCGTTGTTATTAACGTAGGCTTGCAGCTCGGCTAAATTTGAAATTTCCCCAAAGCGCTGACTATGTTCTGTGAAAAACGTTAAACAAGACGAAACGCTCTCTGCGGTCACATAAGCGCGCGGACAGCCTTCACCATAACCAACTAGGCCATTTGCGTCTTTGACCTCCACGATAACGGTTTCAGTTTGTACTCTTTCAGCCGAACCATGTTTAAACAATGTAGTAAACGGCATGCAAAGTTCGAAATAACGAATATTAATGATAGGTGCCATCAATCGTCGCCTGCACTGAGAGTATGGCTCTCAAAATTAAATCTAGCATCTTTGCTGTAAATAAGGCTTAAAGTCTTATATTGCCCCTCCCGCTGTCCTTTTGCGAGATTGAATCGTTTGAACTCCTCCCCAGAACCTTGTTTTAATAACTTCACTTCAACAATCTTAAGGCGTTCACTAGCTCGCTTCTGCCGATATTCCATATTTAAGTCACATAAGGCCTGTTCTAGAAATTGAGTATAGTGTTCAATGTTGTCAAGGTGCGCGTCTTCGCATTCAAGGTAAACCCGATAATGTGCACTTTCTTCGTCAGCAAGCCATTGCATAAAACGAACCGCTATGTTTTGATCGCCCTCCAATAGCTGAATCGCCTTTAATACTTGGCTTTCATAAAGCTTTTCACCGGTGATATTTGTCGCACCTTTGCCTTTTTGCAGAAAGCGAATAGTAGGACACTGTTTGTAAAAACCGTTTACTTCAATAATATCATTCATAAAATAGCGGTAAAGCCCATTTACGGTAGTAATGATGATGTAATATTGTTTGCCTTTCTGCAGTTGGTCAAGTAACAAAACATTGTGTTTATCTGCTTCCCAGTCGTCGCGTTCGATAAACTCATAAAAAGTGTTCATAAATGTGGGCAGACCAATTTCACGACCCAATGTAAGCGTTGCTCTTACCTCACTTGCTAAATATCCCATTTCAACAATATCGGTAGAATCGGCTAAACCCTTTTTAAGCGACGACAAGGCAATTCCGCAGCTCCCACCAGTCCAAGTTACTAACTGTTGTAGGTTTGGCCAAATGTCTAAATAGCTCAATTTCTTGTTGGCAGTAAAAATCTTTCTTAGGGCTGCCGCGCGGTTTTTATCGGGCGTAAGGCACTTATCTATGCGCGCTAAGAGCGTCTGCTCTATACCCGGGAAATCCTTTATTCCAAACGATAGAGATGTTAACAGCAGTTCTGTATTTTCATTGATAATTTCAAGCAATCGAACAAGGGTCGATGGGTTAGCCGTAGCTACCAAGCTCACACTTGGTTCAGACAATGCAAATAATGCGATGAGCTGATATTTAATTAGATAATTTTCAATTTCGAAAACGGCATAAGGCACCACATATTTTGAACGTGCAAGATAAGGCATATTCATATAGGTTAGGCCAGAAGCAGAGCCGTAGGGTATCCCATCGTCATTATAACCCTCAATAGCGGGGCTAACGATAGCAAATATTTTGCCCGTGTAGGCGCAAGAGTTGCTAATATACCGAGTAAACGCGACCATGTTTTGTAGCTTTTTATCGTTGCTCAATCCGGTTTTAGTAACGGGTAAGTATTTAGCAGAACCCGTGGTACCACTAGTTACTTGATAAAATACGGCAGGCTCTGTAGTCAAACCTTTTCCATGTGGGTCCGTGATGAAAGGCTGAAGCGAATCGTAATTTTGAATTGGGCAAGCCTTGGCATATTCTTGCGCAGAGTTAATTGACGAAAACCCATGCGCTTGTCCAAATGTAGAGTCTTTATTAGCATCAAGTATTTCTTTCAGCAATTTGTTTTGCGCTTTCATTGGCGACTTTGAAAGCTTCAACAGCTTAGTCCATGGCCCCAAGAAAAGAATTAGGAACCTAAATTTCAAAAGAGCATTCATCATAATTTCTACGTAAGAAATTATCGGTAGGTTGCGTTTTTCAAGCCTAGGAATAAAAGGCGTTTTCAGTTGCCCAAGGAATGAGTGCGGGTAAAGACTATTCTTCAAGCCAAGATCATCAACCATCCTGTCTTTAGGCAGAAAATAGGTACCAAAAAGAACGTCCCAAATAATGATATTGTTGCCGTAGTTCCTATTAGACTCTTCTACTTTCTTGGAATGATGCCACCGGTGTAGTTCTGGACTGCTAATAAGATAATTTAGCCAGCCGAATCGCAAATCGATGTTTGAATGTTGGAAGTATCCATTCACGGCATAAAAAACGAAATATAGAGAGAGCACTGACTGATCAACACCTAGAATAATGAAAGGTAAGGCATCAAACAAAAACTGCACTGCTTTTTCTAAGGGGTGAAATCGACCAACATTCAACCAGTAAAGCTTGTTAGGGGAGTGATGAACAGCATGTAATTGCCAAAGCAACATAAATTCATGTGATGCCCGATGTAACCAATAGCGCAAAAAGTCAGCCAATAAAATCATCAAAATGACCTGAAAACCATTGGGTAGTTCGCTTGGCCACAGTGAAGTGTCGTTGTTTCCTAAATGAATTAGCCATATTGCAAATAGATAGACTAGAAATTGGGGCAATAAAACCTGAACAATTAGCATAAAACTGACGTCATTAAGTATGTCTGCCGATTTAGGTTTCCATGAATCACGATAGGGAAAATAAACTTCTAAAAGGGTAATGACCACGGCTGCTAAAAGAATTGGAATATAAGTACTGTAAGTAATAGCTAAGCCAGAAGCGACCAGAGTAAGGTGCAACAATATAGTGGTAATGACAAGGAGTGGATACCATAGCCAAGGTAAAAAACGGGTAATATTAGGGCTCACTATTATCCTCATGGATATTTACTTGTGACTTTTCATAAGCACCTAATACAACAAGAAATAAGGCTAACACTATATGGAAAAAAGCCGGTAAGGTAGCGCCAAACCAATGATGTGATTGCATAATTGTTATACTTAGCAAAAAACGAACCGTCATGAACATTAAGTATAGTCCACCCACAACAATGCTATAGACCTGCCCAATAATGCCCTGTAAGCCTGATTATAAATATTTACAATAACTACCAGCGCGAGCACGATAATAATACACTGTGAGGCTAACAAGTAGGCATAGGGAATAGAGGCGCTATGCCACGCATCAAAGCCGGGAAGAAAGTCGATAGTTGTCAGTCGCTGTAAAAGTTGTGCTGTAACTCGAAAACAGAACATCAATAGTAGTATTGTTAAGGTTTTGAGAGCAAAAGCTCTTGTTACCGGTATCTGTAACATAAATCCTCTCTGTCAGACTTCATTGTCCAGCGGTATCTACCGCGCATCGTGCGCCTCAATCATCATCTCGCAAAAAGCACTACCTGCCGATGATAAGAAATAATGATTGCTACTGGTTTCAAACACAAAGCCGCGCGCTACCATACGTTGTCTCAGTTGTGGATATAAGACTGAGTGTGTTAATAGCTTAAAACGATTGATTGTTAGTCAACGATGAGCGCAATATTTGATCCATAACCCAGCTTGTATGCACAGCTGTTTTGCCATTAGATGGGTGTGGCTTTCCAGTAAAGATTTGATCTCTTATATTTTGAACATGATGCATCTGAACGTGTTCTGGGTGTTTAACATGGATTTTTTGCTGGTCAATTGAGTTGCAGACTAAAATTGGATTATCATCAAATATAGAAAATTCAAGTTCCCCTTCACTCCCATAAATAACGACTTTATCTTGTCTTGAATAGCCTCCAAAATTCCAACTTCCTACGCCAGTAATGCCATTCTCATGCGTCCAACAAGCTGATACGGAATCAAGCGCTGAATACAATTCTTGTTGATTTACGCTAACACCTTGAACGGCTTTGTAGTCACCCAATAGGTAAGCAAAAAGATCTAAGCCATGACTCGCTAAATCGTCAAAATAGCCACCAGGCGCAATCGTGCGGTCTGTCCGCCAATTATATTGGCGTGACAAATCAAGTTGATTAGCAGCTTGATTCAAGTGCCAGCTTACATGTCTAACACGGCCAATCTTATCTTCTTCTAATAGCGATTTAACCCGGTTGAAGCGGGGTAATGAGCGACGATAATACGCAACAAAAAGCGGAACATTTGCGTTGCTGAAAGCCTCCGATAATTGCTTGCTGTCTTCATAACTAGGCGCTAAAGGCTTTTCTATGCAGCAAATTTTACCTGCATTAGCTACACGCAATCCGTATAGTTTATGAGAGTCAGGTGGCGTGGCTATATACACCGCATCAATTTCTTTGTCATGTATAAGGTCTTCTGCGTTGGTGTAGTATTTCTCAACCTTATGTCGTGTTGCGTAATCCTTGAGTAAAGCCACATCTCTTCTCATTACAGCAGCTAACGAAAACCCATCCGTTTTTTGATAGGCTGGACCGCTCTTTACTTCAGTTACATCGCCACAACCAATAATACCCCAACGAACATCTTTATTATTTTTCATGCGTATAAACCTAACTCAAACTGGCTGAACATCCTCATTTTCATCAATAGCTTAACGCGCATCGTGCGCCTCAATCACCATCTCACAAAAAGCACTACCTGCCGATGATAAGAAATAATGATTGCTACTTGTTTCAAACACAAAGCCGCGCGCTACCATATAATCAATGGCTTTTTGCCAAGACGCAAACTTTAACGCTTTGCAGATAGCAGTGTATTCGTCATTTTGACTAATCTCATTTATATCTTTGTCGTTAAAGCCTAAAGATGGGTCTGATAAATTATGAATGCTGCGGCTAGTCATTTCGAAATATCGGCCAAGAATGAGCAAAATAGCTTGGGTTTTAAGCGCGTGGTCGTCGGCTTCGTCAATTTCAGAATCACTGAAGTTACTTATGTAGAAAAACTCTCCCTTCGCGTTAAACTCTAATTGTTTACCTATGAGTTTGTATAACAGCGTGAATTCGTCGACAAACCTGAATAGGTAGGTGTAGTCCTTGTCTTCATAGCTTAGCGATTTTAGTTTGTTGTAGCCTAGTTTGGTAATGATTTTACCCTGAGTGAAGCGCTGGTAAATGCCCGCGCTAATATCTTGGTTTAAGTTTGTGAAGGCGCTTGCTTGATTATTAGTGGGCACGCTGGCATTTGCATTAAATGATTCGTTAGTCATTTGGCTTGTCCTTATTAGATACAATCTCGACCCGAGACGGCGCAGCGATAACTTCTTTGTGAGCATGAGGTGAAACAGCAAAGCACCTAATTTTCCGGTACTTATATTCCATTTCATTGTGCGCCACGTGCGCAAATAAATTAGTTATGCTCAGCGAGAAATCAACATTGCTAAGGTCATTTGAATAATGGCCTAAGACACTTATTAAGTCGTATAAGCGATATCCATCAAACTGTTCTGTTAAACGAAGGTGGATCATATTGAGTAAGTCATCTGTTTCGCGTAGCTGAATCAGCTTAAGAATACCCACCAGCTTGCTATGACGCTGCATCCGTTCAAAAGCATCCTGATTAGCACCTGCCGTTGAAAATATAGATTCCAAATCAGACACTTCAAAAATATCATTTGTGCGCGCTTCTAGCTCATTAAACAAATTCTTGAAATACGCGGGTGAATTGTTAAAGCCATATCCTATAGGACGCGAAAAGAAGCGAATGTTTGGGGCAAAGGTGGGCAGAATAATTGCGTTGTTGCCCATCAGCTTCTTATTCAAATTATCACTTTGCGTAAGCTTAAGTTCAGGCAGTAAAATATGTTGATAGAAGTGTTCAATTGCATTAAAACGCTTAAGGCTGTCTCGCTCTTTGTGAATAAAACGGTTTACAGCGTTAGCGGTGGCTTCAATAGGTTGATAATAATTCAAAAAACTCAAGCCGTAGCTTTGCAGATTGTTAGCAATCGCTTCTTGATTATGTGCGCTTAAGTTATCGCGAATTTTAGAGATAATAGCAAACAAACCTTCCACACCATCGTAAGTGGTGTCGGGGTTTAAGAACAATAGCACGGGTAGTATATGTCGCTCATAAAGTTTCACAATCTCCGCTAGCCATGTTTGTTTCGCGGCAATATATTCGTCGTTACTCAGGTCACCTTTTACGCTTGTGGATGTAAGCGCTTCAAGGTCTTTGCTTAAAGACTGCATCTTCAAAACGTTTTGCCGAATGTCGCTCATAAGCCGGCCTATTTGCATAAATAGGTTGTCTATAAATTCAGCAAAATCGTCATCTTCATTGTTAAAGCTATAGTGCCCTGCTTGCATTTGCTGATGCGCCTGATTGAGTATTTGCAAGTGCGTTTGAAGCTGCACATCGGTAAGCTTTTTAAAAAGACTGACATCGCATAAGCGAATAACAGCGAGCACCGATTCTTGAAAATATAGTCTGTTTTCGCCTTGGCCGTTGTCGGCATCCATTACCATATGAGATTGCAATAAATTAGCCGTAGAAAAGGCGATTTGTACGCGCGAGCGTGTTTCAGACTTCACGTTCTGGGTGTAGGTCTTTACGCGCTGATAAATTGCATAGTCGGGAATATAATTGACTGCTTTTGCATCCATTTCTTTAATGCATTCTGACATTATTTTACGATGCTCTAGCAGCACGTTCAACGTCTCCACAGTGCCCAACATTTTGTTGCTGGTTTGCATGGCAGATGGCTTTAGCGAATGCGTACTTTTCGCCATGTTAAATTAACTCTGCTTGCTGGTTACTAATGTCCGGCCCGCTAAATTCTTCAGCGCCTTGCCAATAAACCCGACTGCGTTCAGTGTGATAGGGTTTGCCGGTAGTCAAAGCATCCATAACGTGCCGTCGACCAATTTTAGCCTGTAGTTCTGGACTTGTTGAATGCGTACCTGCGGCCATTAAATTAAAGCCATTTTGCGCAAGATCGGCTAACCACCAGTCAAATTGCCCTATATCTATGTTAGCAATCTCGTCGTGAACAATAGGGAATGATGTTTCGCAATTATGATAGATAAGACGTTTTAATAGCAGTTGTACTAGCTTTATTTTAATTAAAGCGTTAGTCGAATTACTTTGCTTTTTGTTTTCCTTACCTGACTTATTGAGCAACTGCACTCTAGGTTCAAACGACTCTATAATTTTATCCATAGTAAGCGTGAAGCTGTCGTCATTGTCAAAAAAGCGCTCGGCGAATGCAACCAATCGCTCATAGAAGTCTTGCGACTGCATTTGATTTGAGTACAAATTAGTTTCTTCAAATTCTTTAACTAAGCTCTCGAACTGTTTATTGATGCCTACTTGGAACTCCACCGAAGTAACGTTATTGATAGCAATACCGCTAAAAGCGTGATTAATGTCTTTTTCAAAGGCTTTTATTACTCTGTAATTTTGCACAATGATTTCTTTTTTGGTGCCAATTGTTTGATTATGTTCTTCTATTTGTTTACCTAACAAGCCTCGTTGTGTATCGAGATTGCCGTAGACTTGAGCTATATCTTCAAAGCAGGCACTTATTTCATGCCAAAACGGTGTGTCGCCTTT
>Ga0115567_10007351_pt1 | contig 10445 bp, 8 predicted proteins | sample COGITO_mtgs_1204_2_FD_88679 | JGI IMG/M metagenome (GOLD analysis project Ga0115567, IMG submission 88679) | Pelagic marine microbial communities from North Sea - COGITO_mtgs_120412 | ecosystem: Environmental > Aquatic > Marine > Epipelagic | place: Germany:Helgoland, sampling site Kabeltonne... | reverse complement strand
GGCCGAGGCGGACGCGTCTACTCTGGAAGACAGCGTAGCTACGGAGAGGCGCGGGAGGGGTCGGCCACGGAAGGATGCGGCCGCGGTGGACAGTCTCGTTGAGGCGCGAGTTGAAGCTCTTTCTGGAAAGGTGCGAAGTCGGGGACGACCTCGCAGAACCAGTCTACAGGGTGATTTGTCGCGGAGCCGCGGTGTGCCTGGGGGAGCGAGTCTGGCACGGAAACTTTCCGACGAGGAGATCGGATGGGAAAGCGAGATTGTGGTGTCGGCAACGCCGCTGGCGAACATTGGAGCAGGAAAGGAGTGGGGACGTCCAGACACGTATGCAGGCGAGGACATCCTGATACAGGCGGCTGCAAGTGAAATGGAACGTGGTTCGCAGCAACTTCGCAGAGGCCGGGGTTGGCTATCTAAGGAAAGGTCATCCGATGTGACGGTAGCGATTGATGAAGCGAATTCTAGTTATTCCTCGATGCTTGAGCAAGAGGACGATGGGCGACAGGCAGATTCCAGCAATTTCGGGGACGCACCACGAAGAGTCGACTCTCATGATGAAGATCTCAGAAGATCGGATGCACACCAAAAAGATGACATTGCGACCGGCGAAAATAGCGCTGATGGACTGTCGAGCCCGGGCGGTATGCTCGTGGAAAGAAATGCGGAATCTGTGGAGTGGAACATCGCCCGAGAGGGTGACGTGGGAGTTGATTGGTCGAACGATGCGGAAGAGTCTGGAGAGAAAGAGAAGGCCAAGGGGTCACTGGTGCCGGCAATAATTTCAGCCGACAAGGTAGATGGACTGGTTCGGGAGGCAGTGCAGCGGGGACTTCGTCATCCGGGGTCCCCGCTGCGTGTGGAGAACAAGCTGCCAGTCCTATCACCACTGCGCGCCGGAAGCATTTCGCCGATGAGGCGCATGCATGGTCACTCAGCAGAGACTACGGATGAGCCTGAAGATAGCGCTGAAGCGGTTGAGGAATCCACGAAGAAGGACGCCCGTGAGGTTTACCATGGTTCAGCTGTTCTCGAGGAAGATGTACCTGACGCAGCCGACGCGGAGCAGCAGTGGGAGTTGGATGAGGGGCAAGGACATGCGCTGAGCTGCGGGCGTGGAAAAGACGAAGTAGGGGTTGGGATGGGCCTGGGAAAAGTGTGGTGGCGGATCCGCACTCTTGCTGGAGGTGGGCCAGCGCAGCGAGGATAAACGCTCTCACTGAGATTTGACACGCGGTCTTGATCGTAGGAAGACACAAATCGAGCTCCAGAGAAAAACTATATACATGCATTTACACTCATGAACAGTACACCACCCGTCCTCTCTTGATGTGTCGGCAATCATCGAACACTGCTGTGCTTTGCTTTGACCTGGAGACCAAGGGAACATTAGTGCTACCTGCGAGGCCGTGTTGAAAAAGATGTAGGGTAGGGTGGGTGGCTGTCGCCAGAATGGGGAGTCATACGGTAGAGCGTCGAATCGGCTTCGCCAGGGGCTCGAGGCTTGCCCAGTCGGTAGCGCCCATGGGCACCCGTGCAGCGATTCGAGCGTGCGACTTTCGGTCTTGCCGCACGCTCACATCGCCATGGGCAGGCCTCGACCCGGGGCGCGAATCGATCTCGGCAGGCGGATGATCCAATGCAACATTTGGATCGATGCCATCAAAGTACACGTCTCGCGGATACTTATTGATGCAGATGCTCAAAACTTTGCGAAATAGTGAATCGCGGGAAAGCGGTGCGTCCTCGAGCGGTGGCACGGCGAGGGGCTGCGCTTGCTGTGCAGCAAGTACTGCTTCTGCCAGCTTCCGCAAGTCGTTTCTGGTCGTCTTTTTCACTCCATTGTGATGATCTTCCACCGCCTGCATGGAAAAGTTGCTGGATTGGTGGAGGGGAGGGGTAAAGGGGGCGAGCGGGGATGGAACCTGCTTGTAGGCGTTGGTGCCGGGGAGAACGAGCTTCCAAACGAGCGAGTCCGCGCCAAGGCGCGGGTGAAGGGCAAGTGCTATCGCGAGAACAAGCTCCGAAGATATGGCACGACGGAAAAAGGTGTGTTCAGCAGCGCCAGAAAGAGCTTCCTGAGCTTTCAGCGGCAGCTCATTAAGGCGGAGGTCTAGCTCACGCAAAGACGTGTTGGCGAAGAGGGCGGACGCGAGCGAGCTGGCGCCACGCGAGGTGATGTCGTTGTCGACGAGGTCCAGCCGCTGCAGTGTGGTGTTGGCGCGGAGATCCACAGCCAGCGCGACTGCGCCCGCGTTGCCGATTTCGTTTGCGCGGAGCACGAGGTCCAGCAGGCTCGCATTGAAGCGCAGCGAATGCGCCACCTCCGCAGCGCCGCGGTCGCCAAAGTAATTCTCTCCCAAATCGAGGCGCGTCAGCGAGGTGTTTGTGCGTAGCCCGCCGCCTAACGCCTGCGCGCCCAGCAATCCCACCTTGTTGCAGCGCAGATTCAGCTCTGCGAGCGAGTGCGACTCGCTCACGACTGTCGCCAGAGCCGCGGCTCCAACGTCGCTGACCCGGTTGCCCTTCAGAACGAGGCACGATATCGCAGAGTTTGCATTCAGCGCCGTGCAGAAGAGACGGCAGCCGTTGTCCCCAATGTAATTGTTCGTGAGGTTGATAGTTGCGAGAGACTTGCTCAACCTTGCTAGCGCTGTCAAATCACTGCCACGGAGGAAGTTGGAAATTGGATGGGCATCATCGACTGTCTCTAGAGTTTGGGACACGAACCAAGTACTTGGTGCGTTTGTGAAACAAGGGGGGGAGTAAAGAGCGATGTGGCGGACGCAAACCTGATCAGCGTATCGCCGATTCGCTTCCAGCGGATATCGACGCCCTTGATTCTACCGCCGTCTCCTCCAGCGCCGTGTATTTCTTTCAGTAGCGCAGATATCTTTGTTCCAGAAACCTGCTAGCAGAGAGGTGCATGACAAGCCAGACACTGCCTGATTCAAGCCAGGACCGCACTCGTGCCCAGACACCTCTGGCGTAGCGCAAGACTGCAGAAACCAGTGCACCCGATTTTCCCTCAACAGAATCGCCGAAACTCACCGCGCAGCGGAGCATTCCGTCTACGTCCACCACCACTTCCAGGTCCAGTATCTCCACCTGGTTGGACATACCGACGGCCTGCCTTTTTCACAGGCACAGGTTACGGACACAAATAGCCGCTCCATATAAGGATGGCACACTCGTTCTTGCGGTTCGCTGCGCTGGCAACGTCCCTGCTACTGTGCGAGGCATGGACAGCGCCATTTTTAGCTGGCCATCTTCCAAGTCTGCAAGGCTCAGGTGCGCCCAAGCGTGCTTAGAGGCGTTCAAGGCTCTCCGAACCCTTGAACTGGACACCAAATGCTCTGCCCGGCCGCTGTGCAAATTCCATGTGCTTTTGGGCCAGCTATCATCCGGTGAGCTATTTGTTCAACGGCAGGATCTAGCACGACATCTACAGCAGGACAGATCCCTCTTTCCCGGCTGCCAGGGCGAGCTTCTGGGGTGTTCTCGCTTCATGCACAGCAGGTCGGGGTTGAAACCACAGCGAAAGGAGGGCTGCTGGACGACAAGTTTTGGGAGTGGAAAGGGTACAAGGTTCGTTACCAGAGTGCGGGAGAGGAGAATACTGGCGGCCCATCGCTCGTTCTCATTCACGGCTTCGGCGGTGAACCCCAGATACGTGCCGCAACGAAAGAAGCGCCCTCAGCAAGCAGCAGCTGCTAGCATGCTTGAACCACAAGATCCGCATACAGGCCATAGCTGATACGCACGCGGCAGGTAATGCCGACCACTGGCGAAAGAACACTCCGGAGCTGGCGAAAGAGGGCTTCAGGTGTGGTCCCGCGCACGATGCATGGACGTCATTGCGCAATGACGCCGTTGCAGACTCAATGCTGAGAACCGCGGCTGGCAGGGTGTTTGCAATCGATTTACTCGGGTACGGGTACTCGGACAAGCCGAATCCACAAGAAATGGGGGCTGTAAATGGGGAATCCACGCGTGATCTCGACGAGTACCTGCGCTTCGCCCCCCCGAATGCAGCGCGCTACGGCGGCGTCGGCGAGACTCCCTTCACTGATATGGCGCACCCAGTCCAGTCAGGCTACAACTTCTTTACGTGGGCAGACCAGGTTGCTGACTTTACTCGGGAGGTGGTCGGCGCGCCAGCATTCCTGATCTGCAACTCCATTGGTTCCTCATGCGGGTTGCAGACCGCTGTCGACCACCACGACCGCGTCCGCGGCGTGCAGATCATGGACCCCTCACTCCGACAGCTCAACGTCAAGCGCCAGAATCCGCTCGGCGCGCCCTTTGTTTCCGCGCTGCAGACTGTGCTACGCGAGACGCCGCTGGGGGAGGGTTTTTTCGGTGTCGTGGCGACCGAAAACACAGTACGCACAGTGTTTGAGCAGATCTATCCGCGAAAGGAGTCTGTAACTGACGAGTTGGTACAGTGCATTTTGCGCCCAGGACGGACACCGAATGCGCCGCGTGTCTTTCTCGACTTCATATCTTATTCTGCTGGGCCACTGCCCGAGGAGCAGCTGGCGATCCTCTCCTCGGACGAGTACAAGCAGGCTGGAAAGACGACGCCCGTCTCCATTCTCTGGGGCGACAAGGACCCATGGGAGGACGTTACCCTTGGTCGCGTCTACGGAGAGTGCGGCCCCGCCTGCACCGCCCCAACCCGCTGCAGCCAGGCAACATTCCATTTGAGGCCAGCCCGCCGCATGGCCGCGAGTAAAGGCGGTTGATGGTTTGCTACAGGTTTGAGACTGTGGAAGAGTTCGTGCCTCTCCCGGGTCTCGGGCACTGCCCCATGGATGAGGCGCCGGAAATCGTTAACCCGAAAATCGTCGACTTCGTGCGTCGCCACGCTTGAGCGGTGGTCTGCTGTCGGGGAAATAGTTTGAGTCGGTGCGGACACCTGCTCTAGACGTGACCAGGCTCTGCGTTTGACACCGACTGGGTGAGATGCTCTTCGGCCAAATAATATCACATTTTCAATTTACGGCTCGGTCATGTGAGCCATACATCATGTTTGCCCCGAATTCAAATAGGTTCATGTTTCATGTATGCGGCCTAGCTACACGCTACTCTTTGTCCCTCCTGGCTTTCTTGTGTTTCTGCTTCTTCTTCTTCTCTTTCCTCCGCTCCTTTTTTGCCTTCTTGTCCTTCTTCTTGCGACGCCCGCCATCGCTGCTGCTAGAGTCCGAGTCCGACGAAGAGTACGGCTTGTAAGTCGCATAGGGCTCTATGCTTGCACGAATCGCCTCCTGCCGCTGCATCTCACAAGCCTCCCGCTCCCTTCTTTCCTGCACAAACAGCACACTGAGAAGATTATGCACGAGGTATTTCATCGTCATGCCATCAACGCCGCGCACGCATTGCTTACCTCTTTTCGCAGAGACTCGGGCGATAGTGCCCTCTTCCGCTTTCGTTCTTGCATTTGCTGCAGGATGCGCTGCTCATGGGACATATCTGCGGAAGAGCGGTTGCTCGCGTACATCTGCCTCTTTTCAGCTGCTTTCTGTTGCCAACGAGGCACTCCCACCTCTTCTTGCCCGTACGCGTTGACGATTTTCCCCGAGGAAGGTGTCTTGTTCATGGCGCTCGCAAGTAGCGTTTTCTGAAGCTCGGCCTTCTGCGAGCGTACCGAAAGCGACTCCTTGTGCGACATCCTTGCAGTGCTCGGGACACCTTATCTGTCGTTCAAAAGCAGCTCCAGACGTTCCCCTCTCTCAAAATTCTCCCGAAAGCTTTACATGAATTTAGGATCAGTACGGAGGATCACCAGGAAGGCGTAGGGGCCGCGGGAGAAGGCTGCGTGCAAGGCATGCGTTTCTGCACCGTCTGCGTTTCCAGGATGCGCCGCAGGGCTATTGTTGCGGTATTAGTCACCGCAATCCTTTGCACAATGCAAACCTCTGGGGCTGCTGCGCAAACTCGTTCGTCTCAGAATGATAATGCACCGGACGCATCGCTCGGGGATCGGCAACAGGGCCGACAAGAAGCATCTGTGTCTGACTCACAGCAAGAAAACGTTTTGAAGCTTCCTGAGAGAGGTGATCAGACCAGGGCCGCAATGCCAGTGTCCACCCCACGTTCTGCAGCGCCGACCAGCGCCAGTCGGATAAGGCGATCAAGAATTCAGGTCCTCGTCGGACCCAAAGGAATGCCGGAAATCAGCAGACTAGGTCAATGTGACCTCCTCACCTGTTGTAGAAAGATGAAAGTGAGTCGGCGGGTGTTGATAGGGATACCTGGAGAAGCGGGGAATGAAAGTGCAGGACCTGCCGCTTTGCATGGTCCTCTATGAGAGCATCTCAATGCTGATTCTGTGCCACTCCGCCCTGCAGTCCCTTTTTTCGTGTTTGACGTGCAAAGCTATTGTTTGAAAGGCTAGATCTATCATTGTCGCTGAAGTTTGTGTCTCATTTCAGTTTCTCTATTGGTGCGGGAATGTATGTGTTGGAACCGACGAAGCGCGGGCTCTTCCAACCCCTTGCGAAGATGCTCGCTCTCGGCGGAAGCGATTTCGCCGATTCAATCTCCGCGCGATTTGCACACGTCGAGATTGCTGCGCAGGATAAGTTTGGGTGGCTCTCAAGATCACTGGGTCTCAACCCGGTGCGACTCGCAACTGCGTACGCGGTGAGACCACCGGGCCGATGGTCTGTCTTGCACAAGCAAGACAATCGCTGCGTGAAACTGTGTGAATACTACTGGCGGAGCTGATAATTGGAGTGTGGGCAGGAGAGCGTGGCGATCCGCCTGGCAGCACGCCCGATGCTCGTTCCTTTTAAGCTCGTCATGACCTACAGGTTCGTGGCCACAAACAGACGTCTGTTTGTGAAAGGGCGTTGCGAAAAGCTGGAAGACAATTGAGAAAGGGTGCGCCTGGGCAGGCTGCTCAAGCGCATCAACAATATTGCAAGGAAAAGGGTGTGACCTCCTCGGTGACTCACAGCGATCAAATGATATGAGTACAAACGACCGCGAGTGAGCAACTCGCAGGAGCCATGGAATTAGGTAGGACAGCATGCTTTCAGGCTCAGCACTGGCATGTATATGTCTTGGGCTAACTTTGAAACAGGACCAGTCCTTCACCCAACGCAGCGATTCGATGGTCTAAGATGATAAGCTGTCGAATTGTAGCTTAAACAGAGCTCGAAAGGTTCCTTCGACCTGGATTTGCGCAGTGTAGTCCGCTTAAAACCTGGCGTTAGGGCGCCCTCTTGAGCCAGCTGTCCTGCGCCTTTGCAGCATGTGCTGCGAAAAGCGACCCAGAGCCCAAAGAGGGTTCTGATTCGCTACATATGCCTGCGGGGGTTCGTTCCGCCGCAGCTTTCCATTCAAGTCATCAGAGGTCGACTCCCTCAGCAAGCTCTCCGGTACTTGGAAGTGCTTTCAGCTCTGTTTGCTCCTCAGGCGTGTTCTCGCAGTTTTCCCTGAGAGTGTCGCCACGGTCCTGAGCTTCTGGCCGGAGGGGCGTAGTCACTCCGCGCGCCTTTTCCATCGAGGAGGCCAGAAGCTCTCCAAACTGAGATGGCGGCGCCAAAATTCCCGCTCCGACACTCGCCAAAGCACCACGCCGTTGCGTCGACGCTTGCGTGGGTGTGTGCGTCCGCCCCGTAGCCGCGGACGCGCCCGAACCATAATATCGTTCGCGATATTCAAGCCACTGTCGCTGCAGTTCTGGCAGCGCACTTTGTCCCTGCACAACCGCCCACCGCTCTCCAAACTCAGCATGGCATGGGAATCTTGTACGAAAGGTTCGAATCATCTTAGCACATATGTGCCACAGCGGTCTGGGTGAGCTGGAATGGACCTTGGGAACGAAGTGGGTTGGTCCAGCGGACTTGCCAAGCCGGGACGAGTGAATCAGAGGAGATTCCGTTCGAGAGGAGTGAAGAACCGTGGAGAGCCCCGCGGTCAGACCTGCCTCCAGCGACTGGTTCTCGTCCAACACCACACGCTTCACCACACGACGAGAAACAATCCTTTCGCCGTTCTGCGAACCGTCACCCGGGGTTGCCTCGCCAGATTGCACAGCGCCGCTGCTGATGAACACCGAGGGCGGAGGAGTGCTTACTATATGGGAAGAAGGCGCAGGAGAGGAAGGTGCTGGTTGTGGGGGGGTGACTGGTTCGGACGAAGTAGGGGGAGGTGGCGCGAAAGGGGGCTCAGAAGACGAAGCGCGCGACGCTGAGGGTGATTTGGTTGGGGAGGATTGGATCCGCGCGGGTTTGGGAAGTAGCGGAGGCGAGGCTGGAGCCATTTCGCGAAGTGAGGCCTGTTTGGCGGGGGAGGTTGGGGTCTGCGCTAGGGACGTCTCCGCGCTTTGGTCAGGAATTGTCGGGGAGGAAGCATCTTCCGGTTGGGCTGTGGAAGCAGAGCGAGTTGCAGGGGTGGGGCCATCAGGAGAGGCACCGAGCAGTCCTGAATGGGGATGAGGGCTTCAGCGCTCAAATATCTCAGGATACGGAGCATCGCGCGAGCTTGGTGACGCTGGGCGGCGACAAACCACGAGCGTGAAATTTGGAAAGCAGAATGCGGGTCTCAAGGCCCATCAATGCGGTGTCTTCCACCTCCAGTAACCTGGAACAGTATGTATCGTCACCTGGTCATCATGCTACTGAAGCGGAAAGAGGCATAAGCACATTGATAAAAGTGCTTCGACGCAGGATCTAAGCGTTGGGACACACTTGCTGTAGGTGCGCACGAAGCTTTCGCGCCATTGCAGTAGAGCTTCGGGCCCGGCATCACCACTTCCTCCTAGTGAGCTGTCGCTGCTCGCCAAAATCGCGTCGCACCATACACCCTACATGAGGAGACACGGTCACTCGGCCACACAATTTGTCAAGCAGGCCAGGCCGGCATAGAGTGTAAGAGAGCTCGCGCTGAAAAAGAGCTGACTACCTGCACAGAAGATGCGGAGAGTACGACCATGCTCATATTGGAGCGGCTGAAAGTGAAGAACTGGAACACCGCGAATCTGGAGGGTACAACGTTCTCTGACTCTGCACATGAGCAACGGGCTCGGGAGGCAATACGAACCGGTGTGAATCCACGTCGCTAGACGCTGAAGGCTCCGGGATGGGGTGCTTGTCCCATGGACGGCCGGTACTGCACTGGACCTCCTCCTCCGCTCGAATTGTCGACTGGGAAGCGCGCTGTTCCATACCAGACCAGTTCAGCCGCCACGGTCAACAGTCAGCTCACACAAGCGACAGAGAGCTGCAGGTGACATTGTGGAACCTGGAGCAGAGCGTAGAAGCTGTTTTCGAGGAAACGCGGGCGCAGCTCAGACAACCCTGCTTCTGATGTTTCCACGGCAAAAAGATCCGCGCAGCGCGCAGCAATCTGGCGGGACAAAGAGCGCTTCAGTAATGATCGGGCATCCAGGAGGAACTTGGAACCGGGAAGTGTTCCTGCTGAGCTCTGACGATGTCCTTCGCATCCACAGGCGATGGCGACGGTTGCATCCACGGCTTCAACACCAACAATCTGCGGGGCCCGGCTCGTCTTTAATTTGCGCGTGTCAATCTGGCGTGAAGTGGTCGACGCGCGATTCGCAGAACTCCGCACAATTGGCGAGGAGTCCCTCTCGCAGGGCCGGCCAAAACCGCTGGGTGCCCTCGTCTTTTGCTCGGATCGCTCCGTAGTTATCGCCGATTGCAAACATTTGTTCTGCCAACCGAATTTTGGTCTGCACGGGGCGCAGAATCGACTCAGATTGCGCGCTCCAGGCTATGACAGCCAAGCTGCGGGAGCAAGGCGGCACAGTGGAGGTGCGCGTGCAACGCAACCAAAAGACACAGCATGTCTCAGGGCAGGGCAACTACGTCTTCTTGCTTCCAAGTGTCATTTACGGCGTCAAATGTATTGCGTGTGGCTCTCTCCGGCGGAACCCTGCGACGAATGGGAATCGAAGCACTTCATGCGGGTGTTCGCAGAGGAGCCTACGCAAATCTGCTCAATGAGTGAGTCCAAGCAAGATCAAGTGGGCATAGGACACGTAGACATACGTATCAAGATCGACATCAGCCTTGACGTTGTCCGGGGCCTGGGCCAAGGCAGCACCAGGAACACCGTCAGCTCCAGCTGACCCTCGGGGGATCAGGGCACTAGTGGAGGTGTTCCGCCAGAGTCTGGGAAGCGGCACCTGTGTCATGGTCACAGTGACGGGTGTAGATGTTCGCAATGCACAGAAGGATGAGGCGTCCAGCGCAGCCGCAGCGAAGCCTGAGCACAGCCGCGGCGAAGATGAGAATCAACTTCCAGCCAGGTTACGGTCTCTCCGATATCCACACAGATAGGTTATGAACTCGTTTTGCCCCGGCTCCCGCCGCCCTCGTGCGCGCGTCCCGTTAGTGGTGTGGGCCTGGGACCTAGTTATTATCCGGCTTCACTGCTGTGGTCTCCCGGCCCCCGCCCGTCGCCAGTTTTTCGCT
>Ga0115567_10007349_pt1 | contig 10447 bp, 10 predicted proteins | sample COGITO_mtgs_1204_2_FD_88679 | JGI IMG/M metagenome (GOLD analysis project Ga0115567, IMG submission 88679) | Pelagic marine microbial communities from North Sea - COGITO_mtgs_120412 | ecosystem: Environmental > Aquatic > Marine > Epipelagic | place: Germany:Helgoland, sampling site Kabeltonne... | reverse complement strand
CAGGTCATTCAAGGATATGAAATCATGCAAGATATTATAACGCGGCTTGGCAACATCCACCGCCCTGCCATTCTTGTTCGTGCGGCTAATATTGGCAAAGGGGGGTATCGGCGCGGGCCAATCTTGCGTCGTATTTTGGGGCGCACCGCCCTACCTCGCAGCGCCGTCGCGCTGTTTCAACTGATCGAGATCGAAGCAGACCTGAACACCAGACGTAAAAAGACGGACGCAGGCTATAACCTGGTCCGTCATATCGAAGTCATGATCGCGATTGTCGCCGAAGCAGAGCTTTTGCGCGCCACCCCGCGCAGCGCGCCTGATTGACCGCTTACATAAAGCTGTCGGGTTCGGCTGCCTTGCGGTCAGCGACAAAGGCATCCAGCGCCGCGCGGGTATCAGGGTCCATCTCAGGCTGCACATAGTCGCCCAACAGCTTTTCAACCCGCGCCGCCGCCAGTGCTTGCGTATCGCGCGCGCCTTCGTCCGACCATGTCTCGAACGGCTTGTAGTCCAGCAGATCGGATTTCCAGAACGCTTCCTTAAAGTTGGCTTGGGTATGGGCGCAGCCCAGATAATGCCCACCGGGACCAACTTCGCGGATCGCGTCCATTGCTTGCGCATTTTCATCAATCTGCACGCCACGCGCCAGATGGTGCAAAGCGCCCAGTTGATCGGCATCCATTACAAACTTCTCGAACGACGCAACCAGTCCGCCTTCCAGCCAGCCGCAGGCGTGCAGCATAAAGTTCACTCCCGATAGCAGCCCCATGTTCAGGCTGTTGGCTGTTTCGTACGCGGCTTGCGCATCGGGCAGCTTTGACCCGCAGAACGACCCCGAAGACCGGAACGGCAGGTTCATCCGCCGCGCCAGTTGCCCCGCACCATAGGTGATATGCGCGGCCTCCGGTGTGCCAAAGGTTGGCGCGCCCGAATTCATGTCGATCGAGGTTACAAACGCCCCAAAGATCACCGGTGCGCCTTTGCGGATCAGTTGGCTATAGGCGATGCCGGCCATGACCTCTGCCAGAACCTGGGTCAACGTCCCCGCGACGGAAACCGGCGCCATCGCACCGCCAACAATAAAGGGCGAAATGATCGAGGCCTGATTGTTTTCGGCGAAAACCTTCAGCGCCCCCATCATCACGTCATCAAAGGTCAGGGGCGAATTGATGTTGACCAGCGATGTCATGACCGTGTTCTGGTCGACAAAATCGGCCCCGAACAGGATCTTGCACATATCCACCGAATCCTGTGCGCGGCTGGGTTCAGTCACCGACCCCATGAACGGCTTATCACTCAGCGTCATATGCGCGTGCAACATATCCAGATGGCGCTTGTTCACGGGCACATCCGTCGGTTCGCAAACTGTGCCGCCAGAATGGTGCAGCCATTTGGACATATAGCCCAGCTTCACGAATTTATTGAAATCATCCATCGTTGCATAGCGACGGCCACCGGCCGTATCGCGCACAAACGGCGGGCCATAGACCGGTGCCAGCACCAGATTGCGCCCGCCGATCTCGACGTTACGGGCGGGATTGCGGGCATGTTGGGTAAATTGCGACGGGGCGGTCTTACACAGTTCGCGCGCCAGCCCACGTGGAATACGCACACGGTCGCCGGTCACCTCGGCCCCGGCCGCGCGCCACAGCGCCAAGGCCTCTGGGTTGTCAGGAAAGTTTACGCCGATTTCTTCCAATACTGTATCGGCATTATATTCGATGACCTCCAGCGCTTCTTCGGTTAGCACCTCATAGTTGGGGATGTTGCGTTCGATGTACTTTGCTGTCTCGAACGACACAGCCGACCGCGCTGCCCGCCGTGCTGCACCGCCACCACCGCGCCCGCGTCTTGCTGATTCCGCCATGAGGTATTCCTTTTCGCCAAAACTGAGGTCTAGCTACCCCATTCGCGCAGCGGCCTTTACGCGGATTACGTCCTTAAAGGTCAAAAACCGACATCGTGATCCGCCGCCCGTTCATTTTGCTAAATAAACTCCGGGGGTCTGGGGGCTGGCCCCCACTCCACTCTTGCCACGAAGGCCATCCGCCCATAATCAGACTGCATGACAGATATCTCCCATGACCGCCTTCTCATCATCGACTTCGGCAGCCAGGTCACCCAGCTGATCGCCCGCCGTTTGCGTGAACTTAATGTGTTCTGCGAAATCCACCCGTTCAACACGGTGGATGATGCCTTTCTCAAGGATTTTGCGCCCAAGGCGGTGATCCTGTCGGGGGGGCCGTCCTCGGTCTTCGCCGAAGGTGCGCCGATGCCACCGCAATCGGTGTTCGAGCTTGGCGTGCCGATCCTTGGCATCTGCTATGGCCAACAGGTCATGATGCATTGCCTGGGCGGCAAGGTTGAACGCGGTCACGGTACTGCTGAATTCGGCCGCGCCTTTGTGACACCATCCGAGGCTCGTCTTGAGCTACTCGAAGGCTGGTTCCTAACCGAAAAAGAACAAGTCTGGATGAGCCACGGCGACCACGTCAGTGCCATCGCCCCCGGATTCGAAGTCTATGGCACCTCACCGCATGCGCCCTTCGCGGTGACCGGTGATGTATCGCGCAATTTCTACGCTGTGCAGTTCCACCCCGAAGTCCACCACACCCCCAACGGCGCACGCCTGTACGAAAACTTTGTCCGTCTCGCGGGCTTCAAGGGCGACTGGACAATGAGCGCCTATCGCGATGAAGCCATCGCGGCGATCCGCGAGCAGGTTGGCGATCAAAAGGTCATCTGTGGTTTGTCCGGCGGAGTCGATTCCTCTGTCGCTGCCGTGCTGATCCACGAAGCCATCGGCGACCAGCTGACATGCGTGTTTGTGGACCACGGCCTGCTGCGCAAGGGCGAAGCCGAAGAAGTCGTGACCATGTTCCGCGACAACTATAATATGCCGCTGATCCACGCGGAAGAGCAGGAGCTTTTCCTGGGCCAGCTTGACGGCGTCTCGGACCCGGAAACCAAGCGCAAGATCATCGGCAAGCTGTTCATCGACGTGTTCCAGAAGCATGCCAAAGAGGTCGGCGATGCGACCTTCTTGGCACAGGGTACGCTTTATCCTGATGTTATTGAATCGGTGTCTTTCTCGGGCGGTCCTTCCGTCACGATCAAGTCGCACCACAATGTCGGTGGTTTACCCGAAAAGATGGGCCTGAAGCTGGTCGAACCTTTGCGTGAGCTCTTTAAGGACGAGGTGCGCGAGCTCGGCCGCGAGCTGGGGCTGCCGCCGTCGTTTATCGGGCGTCACCCCTTCCCTGGACCCGGCCTCGCGATCCGCTGCCCGGGCGAAATCACCCGCGAAAAGCTGGACATCCTGCGCGAAGCCGATGCGGTCTATATCGACCAAATCCGCAAACACGGGCTTTATGATGATATCTGGCAGGCCTTCGTGGCAATTCTGCCCGTGCGCACCGTCGGTGTCATGGGCGATGGCCGGACTTATGATTTTGCCTGCGCATTGCGCGCGGTGACATCCGTCGACGGGATGACTGCGGATTACTATCCGTTCACCCATGAATTCCTGGGCGAGACAGCGACGCGGATCATCAACGAGATCCCCGGTATCAACCGTGTGACCTACGATATCACGTCGAAACCTCCCGGGACCATTGAATGGGAATGATCTGAATGGCTGTGATCGGCCGCATGACGAAGATGCCTCCGGCGGGGATTTTTTTCCATTTGGAAAATAGACCGTGACGCCCACGCTAAGGGCAGCTTTGTGGATGATGGGGTCGATCACGTCGTTTTCTGCGATGGCCGTCGCCGGGCGCGAGCTTGGCGGCCACCTCGATACCTTCGAGATCATGATGTATCGGTCACTGGTCGGGGTGATCACTGTCGTCACGCTGGCCAGTTTGTATGGCACATGGGGGCAGATCAACCGGCGGAACTTCGGGATACAGATCGGGCGCAATCTGGCGCATTTTACCGGACAAAACCTGTGGTTTTATGCAGTCACGGTGATCCCGCTGGCGCAGGTGTTCGCGCTTGAATTCACGTCTCCGCTTTGGGTGATCGTGCTGTCACCCTTTATCCTTGGCGAACGGCTGACCAAAGTGCGCGCCTTGGCAGCGGTGCTTGGATTTGTGGGCATCCTATGTGTCGCGCGCCCCACGATCGCTGGTCTGAACGCGGGGGTAATTACCGCCGCCTCATCGGCGATCTTCTTTGCGCTGACGATCATGCTGACCAAACGTCTGACGCGCAGCCAGACGATCACCTGCATCCTGTTCTATCTAACGGTAACGCAGCTGGTCTTTGGGGTAGTCATGGCTGGTTATGATGGGGAAATTGCGGTGCCGGATACCGCGCAGATGCCATTGCTGTTGTTGATCGGGATTGCGGGGCTTTTGGCGCATTTCTGTTTGACCAACGCGCTTTCCATTGCGCCCGCGACGGTGGTCGTGCCGATAGATTTCATCCGCCTGCCTTTGATTGCCGTGATCGGGATGCTGGTTTACGCCGAGGCCTTGGATATCTGGGTCTTCATCGGTGGCGCGATAATCTTTGCAGGCAATTATTTGAACCTTTGGGTCGAAGCACGACGCGTTGCGTAACGAAACTGCAACAGTTTTGCGACAGCCCCGCTGGCTTCCCCTTGGTCAAGAATTGACAGATTGACGCACCCTGCCGTTCAGTTGCTCTATAACTTGTAGCCGCGACCCCGTGGCTGCATCGCTTCTGGGGAGGAGTATTCTACGATGACGTATCGAGTAATCGCAATGGCAGCCCTGTTGGGCAGCGCGTCCACGCTGCATGCGGGTGGCATCGACAGGTCTGGTCAGTCGATCACGGCCCTGTTTGAGAGCGGCCGCTATGCTGAATTTAGCCTTGGGTCGGTGTCCCCTGACACGTCAGGTGTTGGTGCAGGGCCTCGGTCTGCTGCCGCGCCGACGCCGGGTGCGAATTCCGGCAACATGACGGACAACTTTCTGACCTTTGGTGCCGCTTACAAGGCCGACATCAATGATCAGCTTTCCTATGCAATCATCTATGACCAGCCCTTTGGCGCTGATGTGGATTATCCAGCGGGCACTGGCTATTTTGCCCAAGGGTCTAAGGCTGAGTTCAACAGTAATGCGCTGACAGGCCTGCTGCGGTACAAAATGCCGAATAACTTTAGCGTCCACGGCGGTATTCGTGTCCAGACAATCGAAGCTACAGCTACTCTTCCAAATCGCCCTGCGCCGGGAGCAACTTACAATGTCGAGGGAGATCGTGACACCGGTGTCGGCTATGTCGCAGGTGTCGCCTACGAAAAGCCAGAGATCGCTATGCGCGTATCGCTGACCTATAGTTCAAAGATTAAGTACGATGTTGATACTGTCGAGCGCGTAAACGGCGCAACGGTTTCTACTCGACCAACGCATATTGAAACGCCGCAGTCGGTTAACCTCGAATTCCAAACAGGTATTGCGGCGGACACACTGGTATTTGGCGGCGTTCGTTGGGTCGATTGGTCATCGTTTGAGATTGCCCCCTTTGCTTTCGGCGGCGGTACTGGAAATCCTCCACTGCTGAGCTATGAAGATGACGTATATACCTACAGCCTAGGTGTCGGTCGCCGCCTGAACGACACATGGTCCGTCGCCGCAGTTGCTGGCTATGAAAAATCCAACGGTGGTTTCTCGAGCGACCTCGGCCCGACTGATGGCAACAAGAGCCTCGGTCTGGCAGCGACCTATACCCGCGACAGCATGAAGATCACGACGGGCATCCGTTACATCAACATCGGCGATGCGGAAACAACGCTCGGGGGCGGGCAAACAGCAGCGGTCTTCGAAGACAATGATGCCGTCGCAATCGGCGTAAAAGTCGGCTTCACGTTCTAAGCCCTACAACACCGAACCCGATATCAGCCCGCCGCAGCAATGTGGCGGGCTTTTTCGTGGGAATGCGGTCACTGGCGTCTTGTGTCTGGCTGCGGTACTCATTGCGAAACAAGACATTCCAAGGATGACGACCGATGCTTTACCCCTCTGCCGCTGCGTGGCGTGCTGCGCCGCATAAACATGTGCTGGTCTTTGGCATGTCGGGTCTGGGCAAGACGCATATGGCCCATTTGTTGCGGCAGTCGGGCGATTGGTTCCACTATTCCATCGATTACCGGATTGGCACCCGCTACTTGGGCGAAACCATCGCAGATAACGCCAAGGCCGAGGCGATGAAGGTGCCTTTCCTGCGCGATCTGTTGCTGAGCGATAGTATCTATATCGGGTCCAATATTACCTTTGATAACCTGTCGCCTGTCGCCACCTGGCTGGGAAAACCTGGTGATCCGGCCAAGGGCGGGTTGCCCATGACGGAATATGCGTCGCGGCAAGAGGCGTTCAAACAGGCAGAGATCGCGGCGCTGCGTGACACTGGTTACTTCGCCCGCCGCGGCGAGATGCTATATGGATACCCGCATTTCATCTGTGACACCGGCGGGTCGATCTGCGAATGGGTGGACCCCGACGACGACAATGATCCGCTGATGCAAACGCTTTCGGCGGAATGTCTGCCGGTCTGGATCAAGGGCGACGATGCCCACACCCAAGAGCTGATCCGCCGTTTTGATAAAGCGCCCAAACCGATGGCCTACCAGCCCGAATTCCTGCTGCGTGTTTGGCAGGAATATCTAAATGAAAACAAGTGCCAAGAGGATGATGTTGATCCGGATGCGTTTATCCGATGGACCTACGCCCAAGCCTTGGCTCACCGACAGCCCCGCTACGAGGCGATGTCGCGTTGGGGCGTAACGGTGACTGCGGATCAGGTGGCCCAGCTCAGGTCCGAGGATGATTTCGTCGCTCTGATCGCGGGGACGTTAGGCGCGTGACCCTTGGCGCCCTTTGTGCGGGCGCTTATCTAAATGCAGCGCAGAGAATTCAAGCAATGACCCAAGACGTGGAATACTGACATGCCGATTAAACTGCCTTCAGACCTGCCTGCCTATGACGTGCTAACGCGCGAGGGTGTCATGGTGCTGGACGAGGAAATGGCGGCGCGTCAGGATATCCGTCCGCTGCGTATTGCCTTGCTCAATCTCATGCCCAAGAAAATCCAGACCGAGAACCAGTTCGCACGGCTGATCGGGGCGACACCGCTGCAAATCGAATTCAGCCTGATCCGCATGTCGGACCACCAGTCACGCAATACCGCCGCCGACCACCTTGAAAGCTTCTACCGGCCCTTCGAAGAGGTCACGGATGAAAAATTCGACGGTCTGGTCATCACCGGCGCGCCAATCGAACATCTTGATTTCGATGATGTCACCTATTGGGAAGAGCTCACCCGCGTCTTTGACTGGACGCAGACCAATGTCCATTCGACCTTTGGCGTCTGCTGGGGCGGCATGGCGATGATCAATTATTTCCACGGCATCAAGAAACACCTGCTGGAAGATAAAGCGTTCGGGTGCTTCCGGCACAGCAACCTTGAGCCGTCGTCACCCTACCTGCGGGGATTTTCGGACGATCTGGTGGTGCCCGTCAGCCGCTGGACTGAAATGCGCGCAGCAGAGGTCGACGCGGTGCCAAGCCTGACAACCTTGCTCGGCAGCAAGGAGGTCGGGCCTTGTCTCGTTGAAGATGCCGGCCACCGCGCGCTGTATATCTTTAATCACCTCGAATATGACCGCGACACCTTGAAGGACGAATATGACCGAGACGTCGCCCAAGGCACGCCGATCAACGTTCCGTGCAATTACTATCCCGACGACGATCCCACACAGGTGCCGCTGAATCGTTGGCGCAGCCACGCGCATCTGCTCTACGGCAATTGGATAAACGAGATCTACCAGACGACCCACTATGACCTGAACGACATCGGTCGTGGTTCATTTGGGACGTAGCATGCTGTTTAGTCTGACGATGATTGCGGTTGTGCTGGGGCTGGTCGTCTTGGTGCAATGGCGGGCCACCACGCGCGAGGCCGCAGCCGACGCCGCCTATCCCCCGATTGGCGAGTTGATCGATATCGATGGCGTCAGGGTCCATGCCAAGGTGCAAGGCAGTGGGCCGGATCTGGTACTGATCCACGGGGCCTCTGGGAACATGCGGGATTTCACCTTTGATATGGTGGACCAGCTTGCCGACCGCTACCGCGTTATCCTGTTCGACCGTCCGGGGCTCGGTTGGACCGACAACCTGCCCCAACATGCGGGCGCATGGAATGCCACCGCAGCGACGCCGCACGAACAGGCCACACTGTTGCAAAAGGCAGCGGACCGCCTTGGGGTGAGCAATCCGATCGTCTTGGGCCACAGTTATGGCGGGGCGGTTGCGCTGGCATGGGGGCTCTTGCGTCCCGATGAAACGGCGGCGCTGGTGCTCGCCTCGGGCGTGTCAGAGCCGTGGGAGGGTGATCTTGGCTGGCAGTACAAGCTGACAGGGTCTGCCTTTGGGTCAGGCATCGTGATCCCGTTGGTCACCGCCTTTCTGCCCCAAGGGTTCATCCGCGCCAGCGTCAACGCTATCTTTGCACCACAAGATACGCCCGACGGTTACAACGATCATATCGGCACAGGTCTGGCCCTTCGCCGAACCTCCATGCGTGCCAACGCACAGCAGGTAAACACCTTGCTGCCCGAGATCAAAAAGATGGTCACACAATATGCCACGCTGACCATGCCGATAGAACTGGTCCACGGGACAGCAGACACCATCGTCCCGCTAGAGGTACATGCCGCTATTGCGACCCCGCAACTGCCCGATGCGAGACTGACCACCCTGCCCGGGATCGGCCATATGCCGCAACATGTCTCTCAACCCGAGGTTGTCGCGGCCATCGACCGCGCGGCGACACGAGCGGGTTTGCGCTAGGGCGCAGAACGCTCCATAAGTTAGGGTGAACAGGATTTTTGAGGAGGCCCCCATGGACCTGCCCTTTGACGGTGCGATCAGCGCCTATTTCGAAAACGACGCCCCCGCGCCGATCAACAAAGCGATCAAGCGTGCCGATAAGGATGACATCCTCAGCAACAGCTACCCCCATTGCGAACGTCTGGGACGCAAGCAGTATGACCGCGAAATGGACCGCGTTCAGATCGAACTGGTCAAACTGCAAGCATGGGCCCGCGACACCGGCACGCGCATCGCAATGATATTCGAGGGGCGCGACGCGGCAGGCAAAGGCGGCACCATTGCGCGGTTCCGTCATAATCTGAACCAACGCGCAGCTCATGTAGTTGCCTTGCCGAAACCCACCGAAACCGAAGCCGGACAGTGGTATTTTCAGCGCTATATAAAGCACTTGCCAACGGCTGGCGACATGGTGTTTTTCGACCGTAGTTGGTACAACCGCGGCGTTGTCGAACCGGTGTTCGGGTTTTGCACCGACGCCGAACGAGAGGCGTTTTTCGAACAGGTCGTGCCGCTTGAAAAGATGCTGGTGGACGACGGGCTTCATCTGTTCAAATTCTGGCTGAACGTTGGCCGCGGGGAACAGCTGCGCCGGATGCTTGCGCGCGAACACGACCCGTTGAAACAGTGGAAGCTCAGTCTGATCGATGTCAAAGGCTTGGCAAAATGGGATGAATACAGTGCCGCGATCAAAGAGACCTTGCAGCGCACCCATACAGCCCGCACACCTTGGACCGTGATCCGCTCTGACGACAAACGTCGCGCGCGGCTGGCCGCCATTCGTACCGTGCTGCATGCCTTTGACTACGCCGATAAAGACCCAAAGGCGATTGGGACCATTGACGACCAAATTTGCGGTGCCCCCGATATCTGGGATGCCTAAACGCGGCTATCACCACGGCAACCTCCGACAGGCGCTCATCGACGGCGCGCTAAAGCTGATCGAGGATCGCGGCCCCACAGGGTTCACGCTGTCGGAGGCCGCAAAGCAGGCGGGCGTGACCCCTGCCGCCGTCTATCGTCACTTCGAAGGCCGCGAAGACCTGATCGCCGAAGGCGCGCTGCAAGGGTATGATATCTTTGCCGAACTGATGGAGGCGGCTTATCAATCCGGCCAACCCTCGGCGTTAAAGGCGTTCGAAGCGACAGGCCGTGCCTACCTCGCATTTGCCCGCGATTACCCCGGCCATTACATCGCAATGTTCGAAAGCGGTATCTCGGTCAACCGCACGACCGATCTGGCCGCTGCAGCGGCGCGTGCCAGTGGGGTGCTTGAGCAGGCCGCGAGCGATCTGAGCCAGCATATCCCTTTCGAAAAACGACCGCCGGCATCCATGTTCTCGGCCCATATTTGGGCACTGAGCCACGGCGTGGTAGAACTTTTTGCGCGCAACTCTCCGGGTCGTGCGTCACCGTTTCCAGCAGATGAACTGCTGGAAAGCGGCATCGGCATTTACCTTCGGGGCCTCGGCCTGATCGGCCCCGACGACTGAACGGCTTATCCGGCCAGTATTTTGGCGGCAATCTCGAACGACTTGAGGCGCGCGGCATGGTCATGGATCTGCCCTGTCAGGATCAGCTCATCAGGTTGATAT
>Ga0115567_10007348_pt1 | contig 10449 bp, 11 predicted proteins | sample COGITO_mtgs_1204_2_FD_88679 | JGI IMG/M metagenome (GOLD analysis project Ga0115567, IMG submission 88679) | Pelagic marine microbial communities from North Sea - COGITO_mtgs_120412 | ecosystem: Environmental > Aquatic > Marine > Epipelagic | place: Germany:Helgoland, sampling site Kabeltonne... | reverse complement strand
TCCCGTTGCCGTTGGTGATCACGTAGGTTTCGATGTAGAAAAAAAAGGGGATGAAACGGTTGGTGTAATCAAGACAATCGATGAGCGTGAGAATTACATCATCCGTAAATCGGTCAATCTTTCTAAACAGACACATATAATCGCTGCAAACGTAGACATTGCATTTTTGTTGATTACGCTAAATAATCCGCCAACATTTACAACATTTATAGACCGATTCTTGGTTACTGCAGAAGCGTACCATATAAAAGCGGTTCTGCTTTTCAATAAAATCGACACATATAACGAAGACGAACTGCTCGAAATTAAATTACTTGCAGCATTGTATCGAGAAGTTGGTTATGAATGTGTTGGAATTTCAGCGGAAACCGGCAAGAATGTAGATAAGGTAAAGGAAATGATGACGGGAAAGGTAAGTATGTTCAGTGGCCATAGCGGCGTTGGCAAATCTACTTTAGTAAATGCTTTAGAACCTAACTTGAGTTTAAAGACAAAGAAAATTTCTGAACAACATAGCCAAGGACAGCATACAACAACATTTGCTGAAATGTACGACCTTGCATTTGGCGCGCAGATTATCGATACGCCAGGAATCAAAGGTTTTGGTGTAGTTGAAATGGAGAAAGAAGAAATAGGTAATTATTTTCCTGAATTTTTTGAGCTGAAAGAACATTGCAAATTCAATAACTGTCTACATATAGAAGAGCCAAAATGTGCCGTTAAGGAAGCTTTGGAGAATGAAGAAGTTGCTTTTTCTCGCTATAAAAGTTACCTTCAGATAATAGAAGGTGAAGAAGAGCATTTTCGAAAAGATATTTATCAAAAGTAGATTTTCGAAATACGCACTTCGGCAACACTCACGGCCAAAATACAAGATAAAAGCAACGATTTTTTAAATGTGGAGTAAAAGTTTTCAATTTGGTGTAAAAATTTTATTTTTCCTCTAACCTCTAACCTCTAACCTCTAACCTCTAACCTCTAACCTCTAATATGCGCGCCGTAATACAAAGGGTAAAAAAAGCTTCCGTAACGATCGAGGAAAAATTGTTTTCTGAAATTGGTGTCGGACTTTTAATTTTGTTGGGAATTGAAGCGGAAGATACTCAGGAAGATATTGATTGGCTTGTTTCAAAAATAGTTAAAATGCGAATATTTTCAGATGCAAACGAAGCAATGAATCTTTCGGTTTTAGATGTGAAAGGCGAAATTTTATTGGTGAGTCAGTTTACACTTCACGCATCCACCAAAAAAGGAAATCGACCTTCATTTTTAAAAGCGGCAAGACCAGAAAATGCAATTCTGGTGTATGAAAAAACAATCGATGCTTTTAATAAAGAACTTACAAAACCAATTAAAACCGGTATTTTTGGCGCAATGATGGATGTCGCCTTGATAAATGATGGGCCTGTTACTATCATTATAGACTCCAAAAATAAGGAGTAAATGTAAAATCGAAATTGAAGTTGAAGTTAAAACAAAATAATATTTCAAGTAGGATTTTGTTTTACTAAGTGATCTAAAATATATTGCACAAATCGAAACTATGGAAATAAAAAACGCACAGCTCCAAGTCGACGAGTGGATTAAAAACCACGGTGTTCGTTACTTTAACGAGCTTACAAATATGGCACAACTAACCGAAGAAGTTGGCGAAGTTGCCCGAATCATCGCGCGCCGTTATGGCGAACAGAGCGAAAAAGAAAGTGATAAGGACAAAGACCTTGGTGAAGAACTTGCAGACGTCATGTTCGTTGTACTTTGTATTGCCAACCAAACTGGTGTGGACCTTCAAGAAGCATTTGATAAAAAACTTGAAATAAAAACGAAACGAGACCACGAACGTCACCATCAAAATAAAAAACTGCAATAATGTTTACACGGGTTATATCATATAAAGGTTTTTGGCGTTCAGTAGCTGCCTTAACGGCTTTTTTTATTGTAATATTTCTTCCTATACAATGGGCTTTTAATGGCTTTCAAGCTGATTATTTTGTCAATAAAAATCTTTTAAAATTTGCATTCGTTAATCTGCTGGCGGGTTTTATTTATGGTTTTGCAATTACGTATGGTAAGTTCTGGCAGAAGCTAAAAGAAGAAGACTATAGAAATGAAAGCTAGACTAACTTATAAAAAACCCGCTGAGGAAGAAGTGAAAATCGAGGTAACGGGATCTAAGAGCGAATCGAACCGATTGCTGATTTTACAAGCATTCTATAATAATATTTCGCTCACCAATATTTCTAAAAGTGACGATACGCAGGTTCTGCAAGAAGCCCTGGCTAGTGTTGATGACAATTTAGATATCCATCATGCTGGTACGGCAATGCGTTTTTTAACTGCCTTTTTCGCTGTACAGCAAAATCGTGAGGTTTTGTTAACAGGTAGCGAGCGAATGCAACAAAGGCCTATCGGTATTTTGGTAGATGCCTTGCGTGATTTGGGGGCAGAAATTTTCTATGAAAAAAATGAAGGTTTTCCTCCATTACGCATAAAAGGCAAAAAGCTTAAAAAAAACACGGTAAATATTCAGGCGAATGTGAGTAGCCAGTATATTTCAGCTTTAATGTTGATTGCTCCATCATTGGAAAACGGTTTGGAATTAAAACTTCAAGGCTTGATTACTTCTACACCATATTTAAATATGACGCTTTCTTTGTTGGAGAAAATTGGTGTTGAAACTTATTGTGAAAAAAACAAAATCAAAATACTTCCAAAGAAAAAAGTTGAGCGTACTGAAGTAACTGTAGAATCAGACTGGAGTTCGGCTTCTTACTTTTACAGTATTGTTGCGCTTTCAGAAAATTTATCGGTTACGCTTACAAGTTATTCTGAGAATAGTCTACAAGGCGACTCAGAACTTTCTCTTATCTATAAAAATCTTGGAGTCGAAACATTTTTTAATTCAGAAGAAAATAGCATCACACTTTCAAAAAATAAAGAACCTCTGCCTGAAATGTTGATGCTCGATCTTACAAATACGCCAGATATTGCGCAAACAATTGCCGTAACGTGTTTTGGTCTAAATATTGGATGTGATATAAAGGGTCTGCATACCTTAAAAATAAAGGAAACCGACCGTTTGGTAGCGCTAAAAAATGAACTTGGCAAATTTGGTTCAAAAATAAAGATTACCGAGGATTCGCTTCATTTAAGTGCGTTGAAAAATGTAGGTTTTGCAAATGTTTCTTCCAAAGTAATCGTTGTAGAAACATATCAAGACCATAGAATGGCAATGGCATTTGCACCTTTGGCTATAAAAACACCGTTTTTTGTAAGTGAACCTACAGTTGTGAGCAAGTCATTTCCAACTTTTTGGGAAGACCTTCAGAAAGCCGGTATTTTTTCTGAAATAAAATAGAGAAGTGCTCAACATTTTGCTCTTAAGGTAAAAGTTTGCCCTAAAATCTTCAGTATTGCCGATTTCTTAAATAATAAACCGGTTTTTACTTGACATCGCCTATCTTGAGGTTGTATATTTGCAGCCGTTTTAAGACAAAAATATACGTGAACTATGGGAATGAAACTTTCTAACTTTAGCTTTGAACTTCCGGAAGAACTTCTGGCCGAATATCCTGCACCAAATAGGGATGAAGCCCGCTTGATGGTTCTCAACCGAAAGGAAAAGACAATCGAGCACAAGATGTTCAAAGATCTTATCGATTATTTTCAAGAAGATGATGTACTTGTATTGAACAATACAAAGGTTTTCCCTGCACGTCTATTTGGTAACAAAGAAAAAACAGGAGCGCGTATTGAGGTTTTCCTACTACGCGAACTTAATCCAGAAACCCGTTTATGGGATGTTTTGGTAGATCCCGCACGTAAAATACGTATTGGGAACAAATTATATTTTGGTGAAGACGAATCTTTGGTAGCCGAAGTTATCGATAACACCACTTCACGCGGAAGAACACTACGCTTTCTCTTTGACGGTTCTTATGAAGAGTTTAGAGCTAAATTGACTGAGCTTGGTGAAACACCGTTGCCTAAATATATTAAGCGTGATGTAGAGCCTGAAGATGCAGAGCGTTACCAAACCATATTTGCCAAGGAAGAAGGTGCCGTAGCAGCACCAACTGCCGGTCTTCACTTTTCAAAACATTTATTGAAACGTCTTGAAATAAAAGGGGTTAATTTTGCTGAAGTAACATTGCACGTAGGCTTGGGAACTTTTAGTGCTGTTGAGGTCGAAGATCTTAGCAAACATAAAATGGATAGCGAAGAAATGAGCATTGGTGAGGAGACTGCCAAGATCATTAATACTGGTTTAGAAAGAAGAAAGAGAATATGTGCGGTGGGAACTACAGCTATGCGCGCTCTGGAAAGTACAGTTTCTTCAAACCATAGATTAAACGCTTATACGGGTTGGACGAACAAATTTATCTTTCCACCATTCGATTTTAGTATTGCAAATGCAATGGTAACTAATTTCCACACACCTAAATCTACCTTGTTGATGATGGTTTCAGCATTTGCTGGGCATGAATTTATGAAAGAGGCTTATGCAGAAGCGATCAAAGAAAAATATAGGTTCTATACCTACGGAGATGCAATGTTGATTATATAAATATAAGATACTGAAAAAATCCTGAATTAAATTCAGGATTTTTTTTTGACATTGGTTTTCAAATTTAGATAGTCACGCGATACATCTAAATTATCATTTTGTAATTTTGCAAACTATGGTTTCAGAAAAAAAGGACATACGGGCACTTTCAAAACAACAGCTTCGCGACTTTTTTGAAAGTATTGGTGATAAGGCTTTTAGAGGCAATCAAGTCTACGAATGGCTTTGGAGCAAAGGGAGTCACAGTTTTGAGGATATGACTAATATCTCAAAGGAAACGCGCGAGCACCTTCAGCAAAATTTTGTTATAAATCATATAAAGGTTGATACGTTACAAAAAAGTAGCGATGGCACTATAAAAAATGCCGTAAAACTTCACGACGACCTTGTAGTAGAATCAGTATTGATCCCAACCAAATCAAGAACGACTGCTTGTGTTTCATCTCAAGTAGGTTGCAGTTTAGACTGTAAATTCTGTGCTACGGCTCGTTTAAAACGCATGCGTAACCTTAATCCAGACGAAATTTATGACCAAGTCATGGCCATCGATATTGAAAGCCGTTTGTATCATGACAAGCCGCTAAGCAATATTGTTTTTATGGGAATGGGCGAACCATTGATGAACTATAAAAATGTACTTGAAGCTATCGATAAGATAACTTCGCCAGAAGGCTTGGGTATGTCGCCCAAACGCATTGTTGTTTCTACGAGTGGTGTGCCAAAAATGATAAAAAAATTGGCAGATGATGCCGTAAAATTTCACCTTGCAGTATCGCTACATTCGGCTATCCAGGAAACGCGAGAGAAAATCATGCCTTTCGCAAAAAGCTTTACGTTACAAGACCTGCAAGAATCCCTAGAATATTGGTACGCAAAAACAAATAGAAAAATTACCTACGAATATATCGTATGGAAAGATATTAATGATGGTAAAAAGGATATTGAAGCACTGGTTACTTTCTGCAAATATGTACCGTGCAAGGTGAATATTATTGAATACAATCCAATCGATGATGGCGAATTTCAACAGGCCAAAAATAGTGCGGTAGATGCCTACATAAAAGCATTAGAAGATAACGGTATTCCTGTAACGGTTAGAAGAAGCCGTGGTAAAGATATTGATGCTGCCTGTGGACAGTTGGCAAATAAGCAATAAAAAAGAGCAACCTTTTAAGTTGCTCTTTTTGCTTTTTGTAAAAATAAATGTTTATTCCTTTACAAATTTGAAAGCTTTTTTGCTACCGTCTATTATTACGTTAGCAACGTAAACGCCAGTTTTCAATCCTGAAATATCGATTGCTTCTTTCGTACTGTTCGATGTTTTGACAATAACACTTTGACCTAATAGGTTATAAAGCTCTACTTTGGCCATTGGGGTATTAGCAGAAAGATTTAGGTTGTCATTTTCGATAAAATATGTAAAGCCTTCAAATACTTTATCTGTAACGCCCAAACTTGCAGCTGTAACTTTGAAGTCATCTACGATCAATACAAAAGTATCTGGTGAAATTACATGAAATGCAATATAGATCTGTTGTCCATCATAAGAACTAAGATCATATGTGTACTCGGTATATTCAGTCTCGCCAGGCATATTTACTGCACCTATTGCGGTAAAGTCACCAACGTTTGTACCAGTTGTAGAAATTGCCATTTCAAACTGATCTGGTCCGTATTGTACAGTTAAAGATTTCGCCCATACAGATAATGCACTGCCAATAGTGTTAGTAAGATCTATTTGAGGGGAAATAAAATAATCATTATTTTGAGCTGTTCCGCTATTACCTCCAGTAGCAGCAAAAAAGTTTAACGTTTTGCTTCCCGTTCTTGGTTCAATACCACCAGTTCTTGGAGGATTGGCAGTAGAAGGATTAAAAATAATTCCAGTTCCAATATAACTACTGTTGGGAAAATCTCCAGAACTAAAGCCATAGGTAGGATCCCCATCAAGATCAATTTGGGTCCAATCTCCAATATTGTCGATTGCAAAATCGTCATAGCTTTCAAAGCTGTCTTCAAATACGGTTATTTGAGCATTCATAAAAGAAACAGCAAAAATTGCTGCCAATAAAGTAATTTTTTTCATATCGTGTATTTTAAATAATTAATATTCAGTAAAGTTAAGACTTTAATCAAAATCAGCCAAAAAAATCTGGCATGATACCAATGAAGTTTTATTTTTAAATTGAGAGTTTGTCAATTAGATTGAACTATCCAAAAAGCGTAAAAATTATTAAAGATGATCTTATAGGTAATAAGCTTTTTGCCGTTTTAGGATGCCGACTATTTCTTTACCAATTTAAAAGCTTTTCGTTCGCCATTTATAGAAATGTTGGCTATATAAATACCGGTTTTTAGCTCATTAACGTTTATCTCGACATTTTTTGAAGATAGCTCTTTGGTGAGTACAGATTGTCCAATTACATTATAGATTACGATTTTCTCGAACTTAGTGTTAGCAGCAATATGGAGCACGCCGAAAGAATCTATAAAATGTCTCAATTCATAATCGTTCTGTGACGTTATGGAGTTATAAATAGTTTCAGCAGATTGGTCAATTTTGAATGTAGTATTAAGATTGGCCGCATTTAGTCCTAAACCAACTGCAAATAATAATAGTAGCGTAATTTTTTTCATCATATATAGGATTTAAGGCATCGTAAATATAGTAAATAATCTTTTTGTTTTACAAAGGAGTACTTCAAATTGGCTACTTTTGATGTAGCGATGAAAATAGTCTCACAAATAAAACTTCCCATCGACGTAGAAATGGATCTTTTTGAAAAAAAGTTCTCCAAATCTATGTCTTCAAATGTTGCGCTGCTAAACAAGATTACACACTATGTTGTAAACCGTAAGGGCAAGCAAATGCGGCCAATGTTTGTATTCCTTATTGCCAAGATGGTCAATAATGGTGCCGTAAATGAAAGAACCTATCGTGGTGCTTCGGTTATTGAACTTATACATACCGCAACGCTCGTACACGATGATGTGGTTGATGATAGTAACCGAAGGCGTGGTTTTTTCAGTATAAACGCTTTGTGGAAAAATAAGATTGCCGTACTCGTTGGCGATTATTTGCTTTCTAAAGGATTGCTGCTTTCAATCGACAATGGTGATTTCGATCTGTTAAAGATTATTTCCGTAGCCGTTCGCGAGATGAGTGAAGGTGAATTGCTACAAATAGAAAAAGCAAGAAAACTCGATATTACCGAAGAAATCTATTTTGAGATTATTCGCCAAAAAACCGCAACATTAATCGCTGCATGTTGCGCAATGGGCGCTAAATCTGTAAATGCAGATGAAACCGAAGTTGAGAATCTCCGTCAGTTTGGTGAACTTATAGGTATTGCATTTCAAATAAAGGATGACCTTTTTGATTACGGAACCCAAAAAATAGGAAAGCCTACAGGTATCGATATTAAAGAACAAAAAATGACGCTTCCACTTATTTTCGCACTAAATGCTGCTTCCAAAGAAAAAAAATCTTGGGTTATAAATTCGGTTAAAAATCATAATAAAGATAGAAAACGCGTAGATGAAGTGATTTTATTTGTAAAAGAAATTGGCGGACTCGATTACGCCGTTTCTAGAATGAAGGAGTATCAACAAAAGGCTTTATTGCTACTACAAAAATATCCTAAATCACCTTATAAAGATTCTCTTGAACTTATGGTGAACTATGTTATTGATAGAAAAAAGTAGATTCTTAGTCATTATTTTATAGTTGTTTTTAATTCTATATTTTCAGAATTTAAGTTGTTGGCTCTTTGTTCTCTTCTCTTTTTTCTGACATAAAAATTTTATTCCTAGGTATATGCCACAACTCATAATAGATATACACAGCAATCTTGAATCTTGAATTTTTGAATATTTTTTAATACTGAGGCAACCCTTTTTAGAAATGTTGCGTCTATATAAATAGAAGCATAAAAAAAGCGAACCAAACCTTGAAGATAATCTCGTTACATAAAAATTACAAGAAGCTCATCGCAAAAGCTGCCAAGGGAAACCGTAAAGCACAGCACGAACTTTTTGAAATGTTCTCGCCAAAGATGATGAGCATCTGTAGACAATATTTTAAGAATAACGATTTGGCCGAAGAAGTGATGCTGACGGGGTTTTTAAAAGTTTTTAATAATCTTAAAAATTTCAAGAACGAAGGTAGTTTTGAAGGTTGGGTGCGCAGGATTATGGTAAATGAAAGTATTTCTCAACTTCGGAAGGATAAAAAATTATATTTCGATGACGAGAGTGCTATAGAAAATTCCGTGAACCACGCGAGTTATATCGAGAACGAACTGGAAGTTGCAGATATTCAAAAAATGATAGACAAGTTGCCTGAAGGTTACAAAACAGTTTTTGTGCTTTATGTAATAGAAGGATACAAACACGGCGAGATTGCAGAATTGCTAAAGATAACCGAAGGCACTTCAAAATCCCAATTATCGAAAGCCCGCGCGATGCTTCAAAATAATATTAACAATCAAAATAAAACAGCGTATGGAACCTTATAAATTTGAAGAGAACATTCGCGAAAAATTTGAGGCACGAGAAATCGAACCTTCAAAAAATGCTTGGGAAAAACTGGACGCGCAGTTGGATAATCATGAAGAAAGTGTTGGAAATAAATTTACTTGGATGGCTATTGCTGCAGGTTTTGTTGGGGTCTTGATAATTTCTTCATTTATTTTTAATCAAAATAGTATATCAGGTAATAGTGAAAATAATAGTTTGGTTGAAGAAAATGTGAGCATTGAAAATCCTGAAAATATCATTTCGCAAAATGACCTTAACAATAACAGTTTAGTTTCAGAAGAAATTGTTTCCGAAGAAAAAATGGATTCCAAGGAGGTTGAAAGCAATTTGAAACCGATACAAAAAGAAGCCATCGCTAAAAATCTTCCGAAGAAAGAATCTTTAAACAAAAAGAGAGAGGTTATCCCTATCAATAATCTGGATGATATCGCGATAACGGTTGAAAATGCTTCTGTAGATCAAAAACTAAACGAAGTAATTTCAGAAATTAAGAAACTTCAAAACCAGAACAAAACAGTTTCAGCATCGGAGATCGATGCGCTGTTGGCAAGTGCACAGCGAGAATTAAAATCAGAACAGGTTTTCAATCCGAGGCAAAAAAAGGTAGACGCTAGGTCGCTTTTACAAGAAACAGAATATTTAGCAGACCGTTCTTTCCGAGACAAAATATTTGTTGCGCTAGGTGAAGGCTTTGAAAAAGTAAGAACCGCTGTTTCAGAAAGAAATCAATAAATACCTACGAAGGCAGGCATCTCATCCACTAATCTCTTTATTATTCAAGAATTCAATCATTAAATAAAAATTAATTTACATTCATCAATCAGGTTGAACGGGCTTCTTTCAAAACTTGCTAGAAGCCCTAAAAACCACAAACCACAACTATTATGAAACTAATTACAATGAGCATCGCTATGACGATTTGGGCGCTAGCCTTGACTACAGGTTACGCACAAGACACTGACGAAAAAGTGAAAATGGAAGCCACGCAGGAAATAAAGCTTCGCATTGAAAAACTGGAAGAATCTAAACAAGCGGTTATAGATCGTGAAAAATATGATCTTTTACAAGTAGTAGAAGCAATCAACAAGCGTCTAGAAAATAACGAAATGACGGCGACCAAAGCTGACGAATTAAAAAAAGAAGCTGCCGCAAGGTCTGCTAGAAATATTGAGAATCAAACTGCGATTCTCGACAATCAAATTGAATATGTTGAGCGAAATGGATATTTAGAACAACCAGATGGCGGTTCACGAATTGTTATAGGTTTGGGTCAAGAAGATAGGATATTTGGTGTAAAATATCAAAAAAAAGGCGACAAAAAAATAGAGGAGCGCAAAAAAGAC
>Ga0115567_10007342_pt1 | contig 10453 bp, 10 predicted proteins | sample COGITO_mtgs_1204_2_FD_88679 | JGI IMG/M metagenome (GOLD analysis project Ga0115567, IMG submission 88679) | Pelagic marine microbial communities from North Sea - COGITO_mtgs_120412 | ecosystem: Environmental > Aquatic > Marine > Epipelagic | place: Germany:Helgoland, sampling site Kabeltonne... | reverse complement strand
TTCCCCCAACACCTGACGGAGTTTGCGGGCAAAGAGGCTCCTTTGCAGGACGATTATATCGACTGCTGGGTTGATCTTGAGAAAAAGTTCGACGGCACGCCGGGCAAGAAATGAACCTTAAAATCATCCTGATTATCGTCTTTGGCACCGTATTCATTATTCATTGGAATAACCGCGCCGGTCTGGTTTGATGTTCCAAAAGGATACAAATCCGGCGCGGACGACGGTGACCCCATTTCAGGTGTTGGCGGAGACGATCGCGATGCGCACTAAACTAACGACAGAATTGATGATGCGGACGTTCTGCTCCGCGACCAGACAGGAATGCACATGACTTTGATTACCTCTTGGGTGGAAAGCGCGAATTCAGCTGACACCGACTTCCCTCTCAACAACCTGCCGTACGGCGTGTTCTCGACCAATTCACTGGAAGCGCGCTGTGGCGTGGCCATCGGCGACCAGATCCTCGATTTGGCCGCATTGGAAGAAGCGGGCCTGATGGATCTCGACGAGCAGCCCGTGTTCGACGTGCCGTATTGGAACGACGTGATGGATTTGGGCCCGGACACATGGGAGGCTCTGCGCACCCGGCTGATGGACCTGCTGAAAACAGGCGCATCAGAACAGGCCGCCGTCGCACCCCATCTGATCCCAATGGCGGACGTGCAACTGCATCTCCCGATGGTCGTCAGCGAATATACGGATTTCTACGCCGGCCGCCAACATGCGCAAAACATGGGCGCTGTGCTGCGCGGCTCCCCTGATCTGCCTGCAAACTGGCTGCACATCCCGATCGGTTATAATGGGCGCGCGTCCTCCGTGGTGGTGTCGGGGACCGACATCCATCGCCCCAATGGCCAGACCAAGGCACCTGATGCCGACATGCCCAGCTTTGGCCCGACCAAACGACTGGATATCGAGCTGGAAATGGGGGCGATCGTTGGCACGTCGTCTGATTTCGGCACGCCCATCACAGTGGACGAAGCGGACGCGATGATCTTTGGCTATGTGCTGCTGAACGACTGGTCCGCCCGCGACATTCAAGGCTGGGAATATCAGCCGCTTGGCCCGTTTCAGGGCAAGGCCTTTGGCACCTCCATCTCGCCGTGGATCGTAACAGCCGCCGCGTTGGAGCCGTTTCGGGCACCGACACCACCGCGTGACATGCCGCTGCTGCCCTATCTTAAGGGAAGCAAAGACGGCCTTTACAACATCGAACTCGAAGTCCTGATGCAGCCTGAGGGCGCAGACCGCGCCAGCTCGATCGCGAAAACGAACTATAACCGGATGTATTATTCTGCCGCCGAACAGCTGTGCCATCATGCGGTTGGCGGCTGCGGCATGAACCCCGGCGATCTTCTGGGCTCCGGTACCATTTCCGGCCCCGACAAATCCGAATACGGCTCCCTGATGGAGATGAGCTGGGCAGGCCGCGACCCCTTTACGCTGGATACCGGCGAGACCCGCAGCTTTATCGAGGATGGCGATACATTGACCCTGACAGGTCACGCGCAGGGCGATGGTTACCGCGTCGGCTTTGGCAGCTGTATCGGCACCATCCTTCCCGCCAAGGCGTTCCCGTGACAATATCTGATCTGCAAGTTTGCAAACGGTACTTGTGCCAGACGCACCAGACACGACCGAAGGAAAGAAACCCAATGAAACGCACAATTCTCGCCGCTGCGCTGACCCTGATGACGGCCCCGGCTTTTGCGCAGGACACCACCGAACTGGCCGGGCAATACGTCAACATGCCCGAAGTCCAGACCATGATATCCGAGATGTTCTCGCCCACTGCGATGGCCAATCAGGTCGAGGCGACCCTGCCCCCCGGCATGGTGATCAGCCCGGATCAAAAACAGCGGATCGGCCAGTTGATGTCTGGCGAGATGATCGCGGCGCGCCCGCGCATGGAAGAACTGATGATCTCGGGCAGTGCGGCAACCTTCACTGCCGCCGAACTGACAGCATTGATCGATTTCTACAGCTCTGAACACGGGGCGGCGATCATGGGCAAGATGCAACCGTTCTTTACCAGTGTGATGAACCAGTTGGCACCCGAAATGCAGGCGATGCAACTGCGGCTCGCCCCGCAACTCATTCAAATTCTTCAGGAGCCCAAGTAATGGCCAAAGCATTCGCGTCCCAAGGGGACATGAGCGAGAAAAAAATCACTTTTGACGAAATCGGCGAGGGTCTGTGGGCGTTTACCGCTGAAGGCGATCCGAATTCCGGCGTAATCATCGGCGACGAGTCCGTCATGATCGTTGAGGCGCAGGCGACGCCGCGGCTTGCGAATATGGTCATCGAAAAGGTCCGCGAAGTCACTGACAAACCGATCACGCATGTGGTGCTGACCCATTATCACGCCGTGCGCGTGCTGGGTGCATCCGCTTTTGACGCACAACAAATCATCATGTCCGACACAGCGCGTTCAATGGTCGCGGAGCGCGGTCAAGAAGACTGGGACAGCGAATTCCAACGCTTCCCACGGCTGTTTGAAGGTCACGAGAGCATTCCCGGCCTGACATGGCCAACCACGACTTTCTCCGAAAACATGACCGTCTACCTTGGCAATCGCCGCGTGGAGATCAAGCAACTGGGCCATGCTCATACGGCCGGTGACGCGGTGATCCATGTGCCGGACGCGAACGTGATGTTTACCGGCGATATCGTCGAGGATCATTCCGCCTGCTATTGCGGTGACGGTCATTTTGCCGATTGGGGAACCACGCTGGATGCGATCAAAGCCTATGACGTCGATGCCATCGCCCCCGGCCGGGGCGGCGCACTGGTGGGCAAAGAAGCGGTTGAACGTGCGATTGAATCCACCCGCGATTTTATCGACAGCACCTATCGACCCGCCGCACGGGTGGCGGCCAAGAACGGCACCCTCAAGGACGCATGGGACGCTGTGCGCGCCGAATGCGACCCGAAATTTGCGGACTATGCGATCTACGAACACTGCCTGCCCTTCAACGTCGCCCGCGCCTATGACGAAGCCCGCGGCATCGCGCACCCCCGCATCTGGACCGACAAACGCGACATTGAAATGTGGGAAGCGTTGCAGGGATGAGCCAGGATCCGACCATAGGTCGGGGCCCTGCCCATCGGGCAGTTTCATCCGAGACCGGGCTGAGTGCCGGAAAGGGTGCACCCGCAAATTTTGACGCGATGGCCCGTAACAATGCATGGGCCAACGCGGTACTGCATGACGCCCTGAACCAACTGCCGGACGAAGCGGCATTTCACGCGCCACGCCCCGGCTTTTTCCCCTCGCTGCATGCCACCCTGTCGCATATCTGTCTGGTTGATCTTTATTACCTGGATGCGCTTGAAGCGGGCGGATTGGGCGCGCGCGTCTTTGACCAAGACCTGCCGCAATCACGTGCCGATGTTTTCGCGGCACAATCCACCGTCGATGCGCACCTGATCGCCTTTTGCGAGGGCCTTGATGATGCGGCCCTTGAAGCGGACTGCATCACCGACCGCCCTGAGGGCCCGGTGACCGAACGGACAGGCACCGTCCTGCTGCATCTCTTTCAACATCAGATCCATCATCGGGGACAGGCGCATGTGCAGCTCAGCGCGGCTGGCATGGCCCCGCCTCAACTAGACGAATTTCACCTGATCTATGACCGTGCGCCTTCCGCGCAGCGATACCGACTTCCGACCGACCCCACCTGACTTCGGAGTGCCGTGATGCCCTACGATTACGCCCCTTTTCCCTATGTTGCCCCGCCCGGCTTGAGCGCGCCAGAGACACGCCATGCTGTAGCGATCGGGGGGGCAGGCCCCATCGGTTTGGCGATGGCCATTGATCTGGCACAGCACGGCGTCAAATCGGTGGTACTGGATGACAATAACGTCGTCTCTGTCGGGTCGCGTGCGATCTGCTGGTCCAAGCGCACGCTGGAAATCTTTGACCGGCTTGGCGTGGGCGCGCGGATGCTGGACAAGGGCGTGACGTGGAAAGTGGGGCGGAATTTCCACGGCGACAAGGAAATCTACAATTTCGATCTTCTGCCCGAACCGGGACATAAATACCCCGCATTCATCAACCTTCAGCAATATTATGTCGAAGAATATCTTGTGGAGCGGGCGCAGAAACTGGCGCAGTTCATTGATCTGCGGTTTCTCAACAAGGTTATCGACCACGCGGATCACGGCGATCATGTTTCCCTGACGGTCGAGACGCCAGATGGACCTTACACGCTGGAGACTGACTATTACATCGCCTGCGAAGGTTCAGGCAGCGCGACGCGCAAGCGGATGAACCTGCCGTTCGAGGGGCAGACCTTCGAGGAACACTTCTTGATTGTCGATATCGAGATGGAGAAATCCCCGTTTGGTGATCACGACACCCCGGAACGGTGGTTCTGGTTTGCGCCGCCCTTTCACAACGGGCAATCCGCGTTGCTGCACAAACAGCCCGACAATATCTATCGCATCGACCTGCAGCTGGGCCCGGAAACGGACCCCAAAGAAGAAGCGACTGAGGAAAAGGTCATCCCGCGCATCAAGGCCATCGTGGGTGATACGCCTTTCCGTCTCGACTGGATGAGCGTGTATAAGTTCCGCTGTGCCAAGCTGGACCGCTTTGTTCATAATCGCGTGCTTTTCGTGGGCGACAGCGCGCATGTGGTCAGCCCCTTTGGCGCGCGCGGCGGCAATGGCGGGATCCAGGATGTCGACAATCTTGGCTGGAAACTGGCGGCGGTGATAAAGGGCGATGCGCCCGCCACGCTGGTTGAAACCTACAATGAAGAACGCACGCATGGCTCGGCCGAGAATATCCTGAATTCCGCGCGGGCGACCAATTTCATGACACCGAAATCCCCCATCGAGGCGCTGTTTCGCGATGAAACATTGCGGTTGGCGGCCAAGCATCCGTTTGCCCGCAAGCTGATCAATTCCGGGCGCCTGTCGCGGCCCTGCGCGCTTGGCGGCAAGTCTCTTCAGACGGATGGCACAGCCCCGGTCGCCCCCGGCAGCGCGCTGATGGACGCGCCGCTGTCCGGTCCGCAAGGCGATACATGGTTGATTTCACAACTTCAGGGGCGGTTTACCCTGCTGACGCTGGGCAATTTTGATCTGCCCGACATTGACGGGCTGCACATCGTTACCATCCGCGACGGCGGCAGCTTTCAGGACCGCGATGGCCACGCAATGGCCCGCTACGGGGCTGATCATATCTATCTTCTTCGTCCTGACGGCCATATCTGCGCGGCGTTTACCTCCCCCGAGAGGCCGGCGATCATCGCCGCCTACACCCGTGCCACGGGAGGCCCGCTATGATTCTGCAAGACAAGCTGGGTGAGGATGGTGACTCGTTCTACAACGCGCTGATGGACGCACATGACGGATTGAGCGAAGCGCGCAGCCATGCGCTGAATGCGCGGCTGGTGCTGATGCTGGCCAACGAAGTGGGCGATTTTGCTCGCCTCAAGGACATTCTTGAGGCAGCCTGCGAAGACCTCTGATCTGTGAGGCCGGAGAATTCCATGCCCAAACGTATCCTGCTGGTACGCCATAACGCCGGCCCCTATGACGACCGCGTGACGAATTTTTGTGCGCTAAATGGATTTGCCGCAGATATCCGGGCACCTTTCAGAGGTGAAAAGTTGGGCGGCGTTACGGACGACCTTGCCGGGATGGTCGTTTACGGTGGCCCTTACAATGCAGATGCTGCCGACACTACGCCGTTCCTGAACGAAGAATACCGCATGATCGGCGCAGTGATGGACGCGGGGCTGCCGCTACTGGGCCTTTGTCAGGGTGCGCAGATGATCGCGTATCATTTGGGCGCGTTTGCCGGTGCGCCAGACCATGGATTACATGAATTCGGCTATTACGAGGTGGAACCCACGGGTGCCGATCCGGATTTCCTGCCCGGGCCGCTTCATTTTACGCAGTGGCATTTCCACACTTTCGACATCCCCAAAGAGGCCATTCACCTCGCCCGGTCGGCAGCATTCGAAAATCAGGCGTTCCGCGTTGGCAAAAATGTGTACGGTCTGCAATTTCATCCCGAACAGACCGTTGAAGGGTTCCGTCGCTGGCAGAACATCGATCCCGCGTCCTACACCCGACCCGGCGTTCAAACCCGCGACCGGCAAACCGCATTGATGCATGAACACGACGCAGCGCAGGCAATGTGGTTCTACAGCTTCCTTGGCCAGCTTTTTGTTGCATGATGCCTGATACGCAGCGGATGAGGATTCGCGCAAAGCCCGGAAAATTCCGGTCTGACAGATGCACGGCAGATCAAAATCACGTCAGACTGCGCGTTTGTGCTTGGCTATTGATCCCCCGGACGTAATAGTGGCGGCGACCATCCCGCCCCTGAGTCTGGTCCAGCAGCGACACTCAGGCCCGCTTAGATGACGTTGGCGTCTAAATTGCCGGATCATCGACCCGATATTGGCAATTTAGGGCTATCCCGCGCGCTTTGCGGTGCGCCTTAACGAAACTTAACCCCCGGGCAACTTTGCCGGATACCCTTGACGCCGTGCGTCCGTTTGCCTGAGTATCTCGCAGCACCCTTCGGGAGGAGCGTGAACAAAGCAGGTCAACTGCATCACCAGGTGCCGCCAATCAACGCCGCATCGAACGTCGATGCCTGAAAAGGGCATGCGACCAACAGAGAGGAAGAACATGAATTTTCTGACACGCACCGGCAAGCCGCTGCCGCAGTCCGTCTTGGACAGCGCCGAGGCCGCCAAGAAAGACCCTGTAAACCGCCGCGAATTTATGTCGCTGGCCAGCGCATTCGGCGCGAGTGCCGCGACGGCCTATGCCATGATCGGTATGGCAGCCCCCGCGAAAGCCGCGGCGCACAAAGAAGGCGGCACCGTCCGCTGCCAGATGGAAGTGCGCGCGCTCAAAGATCCGCGCACCTATGACTGGAGCCAGATCGCAAACTTTTCGCGCGGTTGGCTGGAATACCTGGCAATCTGGGAAAACGACGGCTCGTTCACACCTGCCCTGCTGGAAAGCTGGGAAATCAACGACGATGCCACCGTTTACACGTTGAACGTCCGCAAGAACGTCAAGTGGAACAATGGTGATGACTTCACCGCTGACGACGTGGCACGCAACATCGCTGCTTGGTGTGACAAGTCCGTCGAAGGCAACTCGATGGCGGGCCGTTTTGCGACCATCATCGACGAAGCATCCGGCAAGGCCATTGATGGGGCCATCGAAGTCGTCGACAGCCATACGGTCAAGCTCAACCTGCCGGTTCCCGACATCACGCTGATCCCCGGCATGGCGGACTATCCTGCGGCAATCGTACACTCCAGCTTCAACGCGGATGCGATGCTCGACAATCCCATCGGCACTGGTCCTTACCTGCCCGAAAGCCTCGAAGTCGGCGTGAAAGGCGTGCTGGTCAAGAATGCAGACCACACATGGTGGGGCACGGAAGCCTATGGCGGGCCGTACATCGACCGTCTGGAATTCATCGACTACGGCACGGACCCGTCCGCTTGGGTCGCAGCGGCCGAAGCCGAAGAAATCGACATGCTGTACTCGGTTGACGGCGATTTCATCGACATCATCAGTTCACTCGACGGCTGGACCGAAAACTCCATCGCGACCGGTTCGACGATCGTGATCCGTCCCAACCAACTGGCTGAAGTCGATGGCAAAAAGCCCTACGCCGACAAACGCGTCCGTCAGGCCATCATGATGGCTGTGGACAACGAAGTCGTGCTTGAGCTTGGCTATGGCGGGCGCGGTCTTGTCGCGGAAAACCACCATGTCGGCCCGATGCACCCTGAGTACGCGGAACTTCCCCCGCGCAAGGTGGATCCGGCAGCAGCCAAGGCGCTGATGGAAGAAGCGGGCATGGCCGATTTCGAGCACGAGCTGATCTCGATCGACGATGGCTATCGCAAGGACAGCACGGACGCGGTCGCAGCACAGCTGCGCGATGCCGGTATTAACGTCAAACGGACGATCCTGCCAGGTTCGACCTTTTGGAACGATTGGGTCAAATACCCATTCTCCTCGACCAACTGGAATCCGCGTCCGCTGGGCGTCCAGATCTGGGCACTGGCCTATCGCTCGGGTGAGGCATGGAATGAGTTCGGTTACTCCAATCCCGATTTCGACGCACTGCTGACCCAAGCGCTCGCCACACCGGACGTGGAAGCACGCCGCGCGATCATGGCCAAAGGCGAGGCACTGCTGCAGGAAGATGGTGTGACGATCCAGCCATACTGGCGGTCATTGTATAACCACACCAAGGACGGTCTGGTTGGGGGCGCGCACCACATCGGGTTCGAAATCCACCCGGCGCGTATCGCCTGGACCTAAGTTGAAACCATACAAGATCTTGAGGGGCTGGGCATTGCGTGGCCCCTTTTGCTATTTGACAAGCTGTTCCAAAAGGGCCTGTGGTGGCCAAAGCGCGCTGCCGCCATCGGAGAACTCTGTCAGTCGCCCGCTTGCAGTATCGTGACCCATCGACTGGACCCATGCCAGAATGCCGCCGCGTTCTTCGGGATAGCCCAACACAAGCTGGCACAGCATATGAAGCTGCGCTGCATCCGCGATATTTCCGTCCGAAAGCAATTCCGCCCCACGGCAGGCCAGACCAAGCAGCAACCGGATCATCACCTCTTCATCCGGAACGGCGCGCTGCGCGATGCTGGCAAAGCGTGCTTCTTCGACGGCCATGTCTTCCATCAACGGATCGATAACCGCCCCGCCACCGCCCGGATAGCGATACCACCCGACACCGGCACCGCGCCCCAGCCGCCCCTCACGCACCATGCGGTCCGTCACCAGCAACGGCGCTGCTGCGCCAGCCTGCCGTCGTGCATATGACAGGTCGAGCCCGGCGGCATCCTGTGCGGCAAACACCCCGGTTTCAAAGCCAAACGCCTCCATCGCGCTGTCCACTTCCCATGGCACCGCACCCAAAAGCAGGCAATGATCCGCAAGCGCCGCAAGCCGGTCCAGAAGCGCAAGGCCCGCAAAACAAGTGGCACCGTCCGGCACCTCCATCACGGGCAGCGCCAAACATTCCAGCAGTGACAAGACCTGCTGGCGGTTCGCGAGGCACATCTTGGCAAGGCTCACCTCGGCCAGCGTTTTGTGGATATGAACTGCCGCCGCACCATCCGGAATTGGGCCGCCCGGTGCTGCCAAGGCAAATCGAAGCGGCACATCTGGCAGAACGGCAGGCGGCGCGAGGGCTGCGTTTACGTCTTGGGGCAGCCCCTGTTGCTCCGTGCGGATCTCGATATCGGTCAAGCCCTGCAATGCATGTGTCAAACGCTCCGCCTCAAAAGCGTCATCGGCCATCAGCGTTGCCGCTAGTCCAGAGCGGGCCGCACGCATGGCCACAAAAACACCCAGCGCGCCGCACCCTCTGATTAGCAGATGCATCAGCTGACCTTACCGTCCAGAAACCCCTTGCTGGAAATCACCGTCATCAGATCATTGAGCGAACTGCGCGGCGTGCGGTTTGAGGTATCTATTTGCGCCTCTGCCCGTGCATAAAGCGGCGCGCGTTCCTCCAGCAGCGTCTTGAGCTGCGCCATGGCCGCCGGGTTTCCCTGCATGGGTCGCAAATCGCCCTGTGCGCGAACCCGCTGCATATGCTCGGCCGGGGTGGTGCGGACCCAGACGGTGTGAAACCGTTCCAACAGGCGCGCGTAGGTCGGCGGCTCTGCCACGATGCCGCCCGCAACGGCCAAGATCATGCGGTCGTGGCGCAGGCTGATCCGTTCCAGCGCGTCGGCCTCCAACCGGCGATACCCTTCAATCCCGTAGAGCGCCATGACCTCGGTCAGCGGCATACCGGTTTCCGTCTCGATATCTTTGTTCAGCTCGACAAACGGAAGTCCCAGAACCTCGCCCGCCAAACGTCCCAGCGTTGTCTTGCCGGCACCACGCAGGCCCAGCAGGCACACGCGGCCCGCCCGTAGAACGCCCGGATTTTGCTGCGATAGCAACACGCGCACGCGGTCTTGCACATCCGGTGCCGCCTGCCGATAGAGCGCCGCAACCCGACCCACATCGCGGTCCCAAGGCACCCCTTCAGCCACAAGCGCTTCGATCTTCAGATCCAATGCCCGCGCAACCCGTTGCAGCAAAATGACCGAGATATTTCCCTCCCCGGCCTCCAGTTGTGCGAGATAGCGCGGCGATACGCCCGAAAGCTCTGACAGGACACGCCGGGGTAGGCCGCGCGCCTTGCGGGCCTCGCGGATGCGCGCCGCCAAGCGGGCCGTCAACTGCGCGGCTTCGGTATCGGTTTCAATTATCTTTGGGTCAGGTGCATCATCCATGATCAGGGTCTTAATGCGCTCCAGTAGAAATTCTCAGGGAAAAACGGATGGATAGCTGCACTTTCATGCGCCGCATCCTATCCAGACCGGATCAGCGGTTCGATCACCCGGCGCAAATGGTCCGGCGCAGTCTGACTCTTGAAGGTATC
>Ga0115567_10007338_pt1 | contig 10458 bp, 18 predicted proteins | sample COGITO_mtgs_1204_2_FD_88679 | JGI IMG/M metagenome (GOLD analysis project Ga0115567, IMG submission 88679) | Pelagic marine microbial communities from North Sea - COGITO_mtgs_120412 | ecosystem: Environmental > Aquatic > Marine > Epipelagic | place: Germany:Helgoland, sampling site Kabeltonne... | reverse complement strand
TACGGGCGGCGCGGGCGAATTACCGCCGGGCGGGCTGCTGTCGCCGGACAACTACGCGCGGCGCGCGCGGGGCGGGATGCTGCGCGACGCGGAGCGCGAGCTCGCGCGGTGCGTCGCGGCCTGTGCGTGCGGCGGCGCGCCCGGCGCGGGGGTGCGGGGGTGGGGCGCTGACGCGTGTGCGGGGCGCAGGACGGCGTCTGGCGGGGCGGCGGAGGAGCATCGCGAGGAGGGCTCGCCGCAGAGGAGCGCGGCGCGCGAGGTGGTGATGCTCGGTGCCTTGATGTGAGCGGGGGCGTGGGGGGGGCGCGTGCGGGTTGGAACAGAGCCATTGTGCGCAGGTGCTGGGTCTGTTTTGGGGACGCAGGCCCCGTGCCCCGACACGCCGGCGGCCTCCTTCTCCGCCCCACGCAGACTAGTTTGGGAGCACGTCGTGGCTTGCCATGTCCCCCTGCAGCTGCTCCAGCTCCTCGAACATCTCCGCCTGCCCGCGCCCCCAGGCGCTCAGCCAGACGGTCAGACACGCGGCAGAAGCAGCGCCCCGCGCGGGCTCGAGTACGGAACCCACCACCGTGACGTGTGTGTGCGGCTGCTGCGCCAGTAGCGAGTCGGTGTCGGCGTCCGACATGGCCCTGCGCGCCCACGCCCGGCGCGTCAGCCGGCGCGTCAGCCGGGCGCCCCCCCCGGGGGCAGCACCCACCGGCGGCTGCTGGCGAGGTTCTCTGCGAGAAGGCCCAGCGGCGGCGCCCCCTCGAACGCCTTGACGATCGCCGCGAGCGCCGCGCTCGGCACCCCGCCGGGGCCATCCACGTCCACCGCCACCGCAAAGGGGCACTCGTTGTCGGGCTCGTCGGCCGGCGCCGCCTCGGGGCGCGCCGGTGCCGCCGCCGCGTCGCTCTTGACGCCGTCCTGCCGCATCCTACGCCTCCCGGCGGCCGACGCCTGCTGTCAGGAACCGCGCCCTTGGAGCCATTCTCAGGAACCAGGCAGGCACGGCAGCAGGGCGCGCCGACTCAGCGCCGCTGCTCTCACACGCGGCGGCGGGGCCTGGCGCACACCGCAGTTCCGACGCCCACGTCACGCCCTGCGGGGAGACCCCGAGGTGCGTGTCGGCAAAGAGGGCCTGGATGGAGCCCGCGAGCAGCGGCTCCGCAGCGAAGGGCGACGACGCCTTGAGCGGCGTCGCCGCAAACTCCTGCCGGCGCCGCACACCGTAAGGCGCCGCGAGGGCGGGACGGGCGGGCGCGCAGGGCAGGGCCGCGACCTTGGTGAGGAAGGCAGGCGCCGCCGGCGACGTTCCAGGGGACCAGCCGTGCATGGCGGGTGACCCGAGCACAAAGTCCGGCGTCATGCGCCCGGCGTTGGACAGTCCGACGCTGCCGGGCGAGGAGCGGCAGGGGGCAAGGAGCGAAGAGGGCTGGCCGTGGCCCATGCGGGGCGACGGCACGAACTTGTGCCCGGGCGCGTGCTGCCGCGGCGACTGCTGCACGTGCGCATGCGGGGAGCAGTGCCCGGCGCCCAGCCCCGTGGCGAGGCCCCTGTCCGTGGGTGTGGACCGCCCACCGCTGGCACTCCCCCCGAATCGCTCGCTGTGGTGCCCGTTTCCGTACTCGGGTAGCAGCCTGCGGCGCGCGCGCCGCCCGCGCCCGTCAGGTGGCGCTGGTCCTTGCCGGCCTCGCAGCCCGGGCCCCATTCGACAATGATGACTTTTGAAGGGGAATGATGACTTTTGAAGGGGGACGCACCCCATCTCCATGTTGGGCTCCGACTCGGCGCGCAGCGAGCGCTTGAGCAGCCCGTGCGGCCCGCCGTGCCCGTCCCCGAGCGGCGAGTGCCCGAGTGGGGGCCGGTCCGGCCCCGTTTTGTTTTTGTGCGCCGCCAGTTGCCACAAGGGCGTGCGGGCCGTGTTCACCGCAGCCACCGCGTCCGCCAGCCACTCCGCGGGGTCTGCTGGGCAGCTGATGGACCGCTCCCGCCGCTCCATCAGCTGCACGACGCCCCCCCCGCCCACGTCCGGAGTCACGCTCCCCGGGTTGGCCGACAGGTACTGTACTGCCACCGCCACGCGCCCCGCGGGCGTGTCCACCTCCCCGAACGCGTACTCCTGCATCTGCGCGCCGCGCGCGTAGTACTCGTCGGGACCGGGCGACATCGAGGTCGACAGCCGGTACTTGAGACCCGCCGAGGCGTCGCGGCACTTGAGCTGTACAGCAAGCATACCCGCCGCGCGGTTGGGCACGATATCGGGGCGGGGGCGGAGCGAGCAGCCGCACTGCTAGCGAGGCCGGGCTGGGGGCTGCGGCCTCACCTGCATGACAGTTCCGTGGCACGGAAGAAGACGCAGACACGAGTGCACAGAGCGGACCAGCAGCAGGAGCTGTTTGACCGCTGACGTGGCGTTCACCGGCTGGCCCGCGTCGGGCTCGTGCCGGAGCACCCAGCGCTCGAGCACCTGGTACCGCGGGCCGTCGCCCGGCGCCTTGATCGGCGGCGTGCCCCCGAAGGTGTCGTAGCTCTCCATGCGGCAGGGGATCGAGACCCCGTCTGGTGGCTGCGGCGACTCTCTGGTGTCCATCGCAATAGTGAGCACCAGCGGAAGCGCGCGCGCGCCCTCCGTCCACGCCTCCAAATCCTCATCGACCTGCATCACGCAGCCGCAGCAGTCAGTGATGCTTTGCTGCAGCCCACCCCAAGGACCGAGGGCACGGAGTGCCTTGCACGGCACCATCCAGCGTGTGCTGGACGAGTAGTTGCTTCCTCGCTAGAAAGCCTTCGAGCGATAGCCGAGTGCCCGGGGCGAAACCTCTGATACTACACGTGTCTCGAGCAGGAAGTCGCTCTTTCGTGATCGCTCCTGCACGCCTGGCGCTAGAAGACGCCCCTCGGCCACCTGTCCAGCAAGAAACTGCATCAGCCTTCCACAACCTAGCACATCAAGCCCCTGACTTGATGTCGCACGCAAACCCTCATCTGTTAAGCACTGATTCACGGCACATGCTAGCGTCCCTCGAACGTGGCCCAGCGAACAGAACCTCGAACGAACGAATGTGGCGCATACCACGTTGACGATCTTCCTGAATGCATTGAAGATGTAGACATCGAACTTGTTGCCCGGTTTTGATCTGTCCGAAAAGGAACCCGCGCCGCTCCCCTGCCGCGACATGCGAGGCGTGTGCATTGTTGCCTGTGCACCTTAACCTGCAGCAGTTCTGCAACAGCGGTGACGCTCCAGTGGTGCCCCTCGCCAGCGCACCGCGACTTGTTGCGGTGCCAGGCACAAGGCGGGGCAACTTCGAGCAAGCCCCAGCGGCGCCACGCTGCCGCGCGCCCGCCTCCAACCACCGCCACCGCCAGCAGCAGCGGGATCTACCGAGGCAATTCTGACTGAAGCCGTGTCAAGGTTCCAGGGTGCGGAAGCGAGCCTCGCTAGGGCGCGACCAAGAGGGGCTGCCCGCTTCGAGACACGGCGTTGGTCACGTAACTTCTGTGGCTGCTGCATACAAAATTGGGTTTGAGAGTTGCCGGTCCGGCGGGGTCCGGCAGGATGGCTGACGCCCTCACGGCGACTCCCGGGAGGGCTGACCGTGAGGACGGTCTTGAGCGGCGCATTCAGCGCGCTCTTGCTGAGAGGGAAGAGAGCCAACAGCAATGTCGCGAGGCCGAGCGTGCCGCAGCGGACGCCGCGGCTAGAGCCGAGTCACTTGAAGCACAGCTTAAAGCTGCCCAGGGCGAGTGCATACGTCTACGGGAGTTGGCCCGGGTCAGGGATCGCGAGTCACGGGGCAAGGTCAGCCAGCGTGTTTATCTCGTTGTTTGCAGGTGCAAGCCCGGCTGTCCGCCGGCCTCTCGCTGACTATGCAGCCCGCCCACCCAGGAGACGGAGCTGCGGACCAGGGCAGCGGAGCTCGAGTGCGAGCTGAGTGCTGCGAGAAGCCGTGCAGATGCAGAGCGCGATGCTGCACGGCACCTTCAGGAGAAAATTGCGCTGCAAGAAGAGGAGAAGAGCGACCTGCGCACGCAGGTGGAAGCGGCAAACGGGCGGGCGCGCATTTGCGAGGAGCAGCGGGCGCGGGAAGAGGAACGGAGGCGAATGCTGATGGACGAGCACACGCGTCGGATGGATGACCTACGCCGCGCATCAGCGTCCGAGGTCGACCAGCTCTCGCAGTCGCGGGCGCAGGCGATCGAGGTGCTCCAGCAGCGCGTCGAGGCCCTAGAGGTGAGGGCGCGCGCCCCGCACTCCTCTCAGTCCGCGCAGCAACGTCGGCTGGGCCAGCTTCTGAATGTGGCACCTAAAACGTGGCGAGGTTCACAGGCGCGGCTTGAGGAGGAGCGCCGCAGCGCGGAGGAGGCTGCGAAAGAGCTGCAGGTGAGCTCACCCTCCAGTTCCCGGGGGGAACTTTTCGAGGCAGCGGACCCTCACGCGACTCTTGACAGGGGCGCGTGCGGGAGTACGAGGAGGCGCTGGACGAGCTCGAGAAGGAGAAGGCGCGGGAGGTGGCAGCTGCGCGGAGCGAAGCTCGACGAGACGCCGAGACCCAGCACGAGCAGGTCGCGCACGGCGGGCCGCGACCGTAGCGCGGTCGTCCTCTTACAGTCTCTCACAGCTCGGTGGTGGTCGGCAGGTTGCCAAGGAGCATGCGCGCAGTCGGCAGCTGATGCGGGTTCTGACTGGTGAGCGCTCACGCAGCGCACCCGCGCCTCTGCCAGGGAGGGTCCTGACGCGCCGCGGCATGGGGCATGTGCAGCACGGGCGGAGGAAGCAGAGCGGCTGCGACGTGAGGATACTGTGGCAATAATGACAGACTGGTCGCGCCCCGTGCCCCGCGCGGAAGGCGCCGGGCGCGCGGGGCTGAGCGGCCTGCGCGCGCGCAGGGAGAAGGTGTACCGGGACCTCAAAGAGCTGTACGACGTCGCACGCGCGGAGGCGGCCGACAAGGACGCGCAGCTGCAGCGCGCGCTGCGCGACGTTGCACTCCTGCGCAGCGAGCTGCGCGCGGGCGCGCCGCAGGATGGCGCGACGCCGTCCCGCCTCCGCGAGCGGGGGACCTCGAGCCTGGGCACCGCGGCTGCCTCGCCCCTGCGGGACACTTCGGGGCGTTTGCAGCGCCTAGGCAACTCGCTGAGTTTTGCGCCGTGAAGACTGCGGTGCGAACGCGACCTGGGCGGCGGTGTGCGTTCGGATGCATCAGGAACGAATAAATGCGAGCTGCCCGAGTCACTGAGAGGTACATACGGTCATGGACGGCGGGATTCAGCGGGAGATACGTTTGTTGCCAACAGTCAGCGCTGCACGTAGTTGGCAGAGAAACGTGATCGAGGCGAGGTGGGTGCATTCCAACGACCATGCGCCATGCATGGTCGCGCGAAAAGAGGACCCACAGGTTATGAGTTCAACGGGGCCGCCCGCGCTCAGAGATCCGCTCTCCGTAGCCCCTCGCTGCCGTGATCTGGCGGAGAAGCCCGCCTACGCTAGTCTGCTCATCACCTGCAGAAGGTCAGCCTGTGTTGCAGAATGCGGCATGTACTCATGCTCCTTGCGCTGATTGCTATCGACAGCTCAGGATGTGAGCCATGCTGGAGGCTCGCGTGGGCCCCGTCACAATGTCCACCAGCGGGCTTAGCAGCCTCGCTTACGAAACATGGGACGGTTGAGCACGGATTACGTCTGAGCATCCACCGACGAAGTGGTGTCTTCAGGGTCCCAGATACGGACCTACGAATGGCATTCTTGGATCCGGTAGCAAGCACAGCTTCGGCTGCAGCAACGCTTGCAGCCCTTTACGCATGGGACACTAAGCCGACCGGCGAGGTGCTAGCACATTCGGTATTGGAAGTACGCAACAGCGATCTCCCCGGCGCGGGTCTGGGGCTCTTTGCACGAGAAGACATCTCCGCCGGAACGCTCCTGGGCTCCTACGCTGGCAAAGTCTGGCAGGGGCAAGACTGGCTACGATTAAAGGGCGCGACACTACCGGATGCGTTCTCCGAGCTCAGTGGCGCGGAACCTTCTGAAACAAAACAGGCAGCGCAGGAGCGCGCGCGTGCCTACGTATGGCGCTTGCAGAGCGGCTGCATCATCGACCCCACCGACAACGCAGGCCTTCTGATGCAGGATGGAGTACCCTGGCTGGTCTTTTCCTTGGCGCCCATGCACCCATGTCTTTGATCACTTTGCACTGTGGCATGCGGCTTGAAATCCGTTCGCACTTGACCCCTAACGCGCAGCCCGCGCACAGATTCCCGGCGTCGGGAGCGTGCCAATCACGTTTGCACGAATCAACGAACCGGGCCGTGGGCTTGACACTAACGTCGTAACTGAAGAGGGCAGCAGAGAGCTGCGCATCTATGCCGAGCGCGACATTCAAGCAGGTGAGGAACTTTACATCGACTACGGCGCCTCGTACGATCGCTCGGGATACGGTCGCCAGCAGTAGCGCGCAGACCTGCGCGGCCTGCATGCTTCTTCGCCAGGGCGGGGGCTGGAGCCGCCAGCTCGATCACGATCGGGTTACCGGAAAAGTTTGATACGTGTGCGAAAATGGTCAAAAGGTAGATCTACAGGGTGTTGCATACTTGTACAAGCCTTTCATTCGTCTCTTACTACGACCTCTCCCTCGCGTTTTCTCCACGCACAGCCCACCTAGTGGTAGGGCGTGAAGGCATATTTGTCCTTCGGGTGCGTTCCGTTCAGAACTGCGGAGCAGATTAGGGTCAGCGATGCTGAGCTTCAACAGTTTGCCTCAGCGGAGGAGTCTTGACGTGGAGTCAGCCACCCGACGAACAGCGGGGGTCTGATCAGCACGGTGCTGCGGCAAGGCACACCAAAAACGCGCAAGCAGTCATCCACAGATGTCCATGGCAAAACACACCCACGAATGGCTAGAAAATCGATCTGAGTCGTGCGCTGGTTCGGGTGGTCATCGGGGTGCGTACATGCCCACTCGTCAAGTCCGCGGCTCCCAAGCGTGGTGTTCTCGACGTTATAAGCGTATGCGCCATACCCTGCAGCACAGCCGTTCCTGATTTAAACCTAGAACTCTACGAGAACACGTACACAGCACTGCGAATCCAGTGTCGCCAGCACCAACTCACAAGCCAGCGGCATCCGCGTCGGGCTGCTGTTGGAGCTGGCGAACCCATCCCGGCCCGGGCAAGAGGCCGCTAACGCACTGGGACTCAGAATGTGACGCAGAATAGGAAGGGTATGCTCACTGGCGTTGGGACCGGACACAAGCATTGACAACATCCTGCCAGCTGGTTCCCGTGACCGTGCTCCCTACGGCACTCGTCGAAGTTGTAGGCTGAAAAGGCACGCCGCCAAGGGTTCAAATGACATGATACAGTAATACGTGTTAATGTGTAGGCCGAGCCATAACTGTGAGGGGCAAGGGGAGGCGGGCGTAGAGGTTGGGGGAACATGGAGGATCACGAGCCGCGTCGCAGCCGCGCCCCGATGATGCGTTTTGCATTGCGGCTGAGACGTTCAGGGGCTGTCGTCGTGCCGGCGTTGGTTTCAGCTGTTGCGCTCTGCTCGCATCTTGCTGATTGTGCCGCAACGGGCATGCGCGTGAAGGAAGGGGACGGACGGAATGTCTTATCACAGCCATTTTTTGGAGGGGAACGACTGAAAGAGAACATTTGGGATCCGCTGCCAAATTGCAGTCAAGCGCTGTCCGAAACGGGTTGCTTGAGGCGGGATGGGTGCTCATTCTGCTCAAAGGGGGCAAATTCGGTAAATCCATCCTGCATGGCATGGAACGAGTGTGAGGGGCCACCCGATCTGTGCGACCTTAAAGCCGAACAAGATTGCACAGAAGCTGCAGAGCTCTGCGTTTGGTGTTCATCCCAAGGGCGGTGTGTAAGAAAAGATGTGACGAACCCCACGAAACCGGGGGAGGAGGCGGGAGCCCTGCCCTTGCGGACCGCTAACTGCGCCAGCGCGACACCCCCCTGCCCGTGGAAATTGAACAGCTCGTATGCAACCCATCTCTGCACGGGAAGCTGAAGAGATGGACACGCTTGTGCGCTGGCAGGGGCAGTGCATGGGGTGCAATGGCACCTTCGATTCCGGCGCACAGTTTGACGTCTGCGAAATTTGTGCGGGACCTTGCACTGATATGTAAGGGCCCTGCTGCCCTATCATCTGGCAAGGCCGTCGGCCGATCATTTAGGTCTTGTCAGACGATGCCTTGTCTGGGCCTCGCATGAACTTGAGACTTGACTGGGCAGGTATGTACGGTTGGACAACCCGGGTTGTTTCTGCCTTGGCTGCGACTTGAAGCCGTTCTCTGGAAAGCTTCTCGACAGCTGCGGGGTCTGTGGGGGCGATAACTCAACGTGCAATTTCAATTTCACGGCACAGCAGCGCGTTGGGATCGCACTTGCCCTGTCCGGCAACTGCGTGATCTCTATCAGCCTAAACGTGCAGAAGTACACGCACAACCTCAACCTCATCGCGTCCAACGGTTCGTCACATGCTCCATGAACAAATAGCCTTTAATTTTGTTAGCCATGTGCAGCCACCCGAAGTGTCAGATCGGTTTGTGAAAAAGAGTGTGTCCGAAGTGCGCGTCTGAAACCCAACTCCCCATCAGGAGAGCGTCCCTACACGCAAATCCCACTCTGGTGGATCGGTATGGCGCTGATGTTCGTTGGGGAGGCTGGCAACTTCCTAGCGTACGCTTATGCCCCGGCGACGCTGGTCGCGCCTCTGGGTGCAGTGAGCGTGATCAGCAACAGGTCTTCGAGCCCGGCCCGATGCGCACGGGCAAGCACGCTCATCTGACACTGCCGCTATTGTGTTGCAGCCTGCTGGCGCACTATGTACTCAAGGAAGAGCTCCATCGGAGGAACATTGCGGGCGTTGCGCTCGCAGTGCTCGGGGCGGTACTGCTTGAGCCCTCAACCCCGCTTCGCCCATGCAGCACAGCGAACAGCTTCTTCTGGCGCGCCATCTGCGCGACGCGTGATGCTCCAATCTCGTCTCGTCAGGTTCTGATTGTTGGCTACGCTCCGACATCCGACCGCACACTCACGATGGAGCTTCTCGAGGAGTACATGTCACAGGTCCGGAGCCTGGATTTTGCGCCCAGGCGGCGCGCAAATCCACCACTCTTTGCTCCGAATCGTCCTTGAGCCCACACTCCCACAAACAGGCGTCGTTCGTGATCTTCGTCCTCATCATATTGGCTGCGATGCTCGGGCTTTTCTTGCTCGACGAGTATTACAAGAAGCGGTATGTCGTGGTCTACCTGCTGATCTGCTCTCTCTCTGGGAGCCTCACCGTCATGTCCGTCAAAGGCGTGTCGACGGCTGTCATTCTCACCCTGTCAGGAGAGCAGAACGCGTTCACGCACCTCCTACCATGGATCCTCGTCGTCACCTTGACCGTCACGGCAGTGATCCAGGTGCCTTGCAACATTATAGCACACGGCTGTTCGTCAGCACGCGCCTGACCGCTGGGCCACGGACGGCGCAGGTCCGGATCCTCAACCTCGCCATGATCAACTTCGGCGCGTCGGAGGTGGTGCCGGTATACTACGTGCTCTTCACCATGGCCTCGATCGGCAGCGGGATGGTGCGTGAGCCCTCGCCCGCGCGCCTGGCGTCCACCCGCCGCATGCCTCTTCCGACGGAGCGCCGCACCCCGCGCGGGCCCCGCCTGAAGGCGCGCGCTGCGGGCAGGTGCTGTACAAGGAGTACCACCAGAACTGCGCGCCGGGCGCGGAGTACTGCAACAACACGCTCTACTTCCTGCTCGGGTGCGCGGTCACCTTCTCCGGCGTGTTCCTCATCACCGTGTCGCCAATCAAGGAGCAGCGCTCCTACCTCTTCGACCTTGAGGTGCGCGCCCGCCAGCCCCTCTCCAGCCCCCCTCGGTTCTCCGCGCCGCGCCTGAGGGCCCGGGCAACTCCCGCTGAGGGCCCGGGCAACTCCCGCGCCCGAGCAGGACTCAAATTCGTTGGACGCTGGAGATGACGAGTGCGACGGCCTGCTGGGAACGGCTCCGTTCTCTGCCCGTGGCTCGCCGGGAAAGCGCGCTGCAGGTTCGTGGCCTGCGGGCGGGGTCGGGGGAATCGCAGCCGCGACGCAGGAGGCTGCGCGCGCAGACACGGGCGCGCGCCACGAGGGAGCTTCGCGCCTGAGCAAGGAGCTCGGCCGGCTGGCGGGCGGCGAATCGTCCACGGCACTTGGGGACGACTCCTCGTTTCTTCCGTCCGAGCTCTAGCTTCCCGGGGCGGGCTGGTGTGTAATATATGCATATGGCGCAGACTCCGCTGGTCGCCGCAAATGTACTTACTTGTCGTTGGACCTGTGCACTGGGTGCACCGTGCTGTAGTCAGGCACTGCGAACGTGCTGTAGTCAGGCACTGCGCAACAACGTGGCTTCGTGGCGACCGCATCGAGGATGTTCCGATCGGCCCACCCGGCCTCGATCGCCCGCACCGTCTGCTCCGC
>Ga0115567_10007336_pt1 | contig 10460 bp, 8 predicted proteins | sample COGITO_mtgs_1204_2_FD_88679 | JGI IMG/M metagenome (GOLD analysis project Ga0115567, IMG submission 88679) | Pelagic marine microbial communities from North Sea - COGITO_mtgs_120412 | ecosystem: Environmental > Aquatic > Marine > Epipelagic | place: Germany:Helgoland, sampling site Kabeltonne... | reverse complement strand
GACGCGTTGTCTTCATGGCATCGACTGAGGGCGGTGTAGAGATCGAGAAGGTCGCTGAAGAAACGCCCGAAAAGATCCTCAAGGCGATAATCGATCCCGTGACAGGTGCACAGCCGTTCCAGGGCCGAGACTTGGCATTCAGACTTGGTCTTAATAGCGGTCAGGTAAAACAGTTCACTAGTTTGTTTCTAGGCCTTGCAAAACTGTTCGAAGACTTCGATCTAGCGCTGCTCGAAATCAACCCGCTGGTCATTACTGCCGAAGGCAATTTGCATTGCCTCGATGGCAAGATCAATATCGACAGCAATGCGATGTATCGCCAGCCAAAACTGCGAGAAATGCATGATCCTTCTCAGGAAGATGCACGCGAAGCACATGCAGCCGAGTGGGAGCTGAACTATGTGGCACTCGATGGCAACATAGGCTGCATGGTCAATGGCGCGGGCCTCGCTATGGGTACCATGGATATTGTCCAGCTCCACGGCGGCAGCCCAGCTAATTTTCTCGACGTAGGGGGAGGCGCAACGAAAGAGCGCGTGACCGAAGCGTTTAAGATTATTCTGTCGGATACCAATGTAAAGGCTGTCCTCGTTAATATTTTCGGCGGTATCGTTCGCTGCGATCTGATTGCCGAAGGCATCATCGGCGCTGTTCATGAAGTTGGCGTTGCAGTTCCTGTAGTCGTCAGGCTCGAAGGCAACAACGCCGAACTAGGTCGTAAGGTCTTAAGCGACAGCGGTCTTAACATCATTGCGGCCACGAGTCTGACCGACGCTGCCGAAAAAGTAGTCGCAGCAGCTGGAGGTGCAGAATGAGCATTCTAATAGACAAGAACACTAAGGTTATTTGCCAAGGCTTCACTGGCGCTCAGGGCACTTTCCATTCGGAACAGGCTATCGAGTACGGCACTAAAATGGTTGGTGGCGTAACGCCAGGAAAGGGCGGACAGACGCATTTGGGACTCCCTGTATTCAATACAGTGGCCGAAGCTTATGCAGCGACACAGGCCGATGCTACTGTTATTTACGTGCCGGCCCCCTTTTGCAAAGACTCTATCCTTGAAGCAGCCGAGTCGGGTATTAAACTCATCGTTTGTATCACAGAAGGAATTCCGACGCTCGACATGCTCATCGCAAAAGAGCGTTGCGATCAACTTGGCGTGCGCCTCATCGGTCCAAATTGCCCCGGAGTGATTACACCTGGCGAGTGCAAGATTGGCATCATGCCGGGCCATATCCATCTGCCAGGTAAAGTAGGCGTCGTCTCACGTTCGGGTACTTTGACTTATGAAGCCGTTAAGCAAACTACTGACTTCGGTTTCGGGCAATCATCGTGCGTTGGTATCGGTGGTGATCCTATACCGGGATCAAACTTTATCGATATCTTGGCCATGTTCCAAGCAGATCCAAAGACTGAGGCGATCGTTATGATCGGCGAGATCGGCGGCACTGCAGAAGAAGAAGCCGCCGCTTACATAAAAGCGAATGTAACTAAGCCTGTTGTGGCTTACATTGCTGGCGTCACTGCGCCCCCAGGCAAGCGCATGGGCCATGCCGGAGCAATTATCTCAGGTGGCAAGGGCACAGCGGACGATAAATTCGCAGCGCTTCAGGACGCTGGCGTTAAGACTGTTCGCAGTCTTGCTGAAATCGGCAATGGACTCAAAGAGTTAACAGGCTGGTAATAATTGTCTTTACAGGCAGTTAATAAAAAAGGGGCCTTAGCCCCTTTTTTTATGTGAGCTCAAATACCGTTTCGCCGAGTAGAGCATGCTTAAAAGGGCGATCAAATCAATCTATTATTCTTGCACTTTTTGTCGAGCAAAAGGTTCTAATACGTTTCTGTAGTGTGTTAGTCTTTACGCGAATTTCGGCGCAGAGCACCGAATTTCGGGGACTCTGCGACGTTTCTCCCTAACTTTCCTACCCAAGTTACCTTGCTACTCACTTTGCAGGGAAAATGGGTAGATAAGTAACTTTTGATAAAAAGAAGGGGGGGTTGCAAAGCCAGCTACGAATCTCCGAAGTTGACGAAGAGACAACGACGAGTTCTAGCGTTTGGTTCGATCTGATACTCTCCTGCACTTGATCGGTTCTTAGATCATCTTGGCAGAAGGGATATGAGTTTAATTATAGAGGGGTCGTCGAGCTGCTCGCACCGTAGGGTGAGCAACTTTATCTACCAGCTAAGCCCTACGGCTTGGCGATTCACAAGAAATCGAGTTAACAATAAATAGGATGGCACATGAAAAACCGTCGGATTACTAACCTGGGTGTGACTGCGATTGCAGTATTAGCGACCTGCGTAGTGAATATCACTCAAGCGCAAGAGATCGCGACTGAGATCAGCGCACCAGTCGAAACACTTCTGATCGATAGCAGCATTCTTGACAAAGCAATGGACGTAATTGGGAGCAAGAACACTGCTTCAGCAGCCACTCAAGTGGAAATCAGCAGACTTGCTAACGCTGCTAGCTCATCATATGAAGAGTTCAAGCGTGAGAATGATAATCTTGAAGCCTTGCTGGTATTGAACGCCGGCTTTCGTAAGTCGATCTCTATTCAAGAACAGAATATTGCGTCACTCGACCAGTCGATCGCAAACGTAGAAATCGTGACTCGCGAGATCCCTCTCCTGATGAACAAGATGCTATCGAGCATAGAGCAGTTCATCGCCTTAGATTATCCGTTCCATGTAGACGAGCGGGCTAACCGAATCTCTTTTGCTCGCGCAGCTATAGATAATCCTGATGTGTCGATCGCAGAAAAATTCCGCCAGGTTCTCGTTATGTATCAAACCGAGAATAGCTATGGCCGCACGACTGAAACCTACTCTGACACCATCGTCATCAATGGTGCCGAGCGCGATGTCAACATCGCTCGTATCGGTCGCGTTGCATTGATGTATCAGACTACAGATCGTCAAGTGACAGGCGCTTGGGACAATAATGCGCGTGAGTGGGTTGAGTTGCCAGCTGGCGATTACCGCACCGCCATCCAATCAGCGATCCGCGTCGCATCACAGCTCGACGCTCCACGAATTATTGAATTGCCCGTTCTAGCTCCGGAGGCTGCACAGTGAAAATAACATCTAAACTAATTAATTTTTCTCTTTCTGCCTTCCTCCTGGCAGCATCAAGCAACGTTGCAGCCCAAGAGGCCTCGTCGCTTTCAGGTCTTTTGAATCTCGTCGAAGGCGACAAGGTTTCGGAGTCAGCCGAATACCGTGCGCGGTTACAGGAATTCGAGCAAAACGCAGCGCGTCAGGCTCAAATTCTGGAAACCACTAAAGAGCGTATTACAGAGCAAGAGCGGACACAGGGTCAGCTAAGCGACCAGTTCGAAGCAAATGAAATCACTATCAGCGACAAGCGCGAAGTACTTCGCGACCGTCGCGGCGATTTGAACGAGCTCTTCGGCACCTTACAAGGGGTGGCTGGTGACTTCTTAAGCAACTTCGAAAATTCACTGATCAGCGCGCAGTACCCAGGCCGCAGTGAGTATATCGAAGGCTTTATTGAAAAAGCAGGCAGCACTATTGAGCAGCTAGACGTTGGTGAAATCGAGCGTTTCTGGTATTTCATGCAGCAAGAAATGACCGAGTCGGCACGCGTCGTCACGTATCAAGGTGAAGTTGCACTACCAACAGGTGAGACAGCCACTCGCTCGATTACGCGCATTGGCTCTTTCAACTCGATCTCCGAAGGCGAATACCTCAGCTACGCGGGCAATATTGGCCACCTCCAAGTGCTTCCAAAGCAGCCAGATGCAGGCACATTGAGCATGGCTAGCGATCTAGAAGGCGCGACTTCAGGTTTCACTAAGGTAGGCATTGATCCTACAGGTGGAGTCGGCGGTCAGGTTATGGCTAACCTCGTTAACTTCCCATCCGTAGAAGAGCAGGTTCGCAACAACTCGGGCACAATCGGCTTCATTATTATTGGTGTAGGTATCATCGGTATTATTCTTGGCTTCTATCGCCTGTTGATGCTCGAATTGACCTCTGCCAAAGTACGCAGCCAGCTCAAGAGCAACACGCCAGCGAAGAACAACCCACTGGGCCGAGTACTCATGGTTGCGGATAATAATCCGAACGCTGATACCGAAACACTAGAGCTGAAGCTTGGCGAAGCCATTCTGCAGGAAACACCTGCGCTTGAAAGCCTGCTCACGCTGATCAAAATGATCGCAACGATCGCGCCACTTGGCGGTCTCCTTGGAACGGTAACCGGTATGATTCAGGTGTTCCAGCAGATCACTGTATACGGTGCAGGCGACCCAACTATTATGGCCGGCGGTATCTCGCAAGCCCTAATGACTACGGTGCTCGGTATTGTTGTAGCGATCCCGACAATCTTTATGCACACAGTAGTAAAGAGCCGTGCGGATAACATCATCCACATTCTGGAAGAACAAGCGACCGGTATGATCGCTCAGAAAGCAGAGCAGCAAGCAGCCGCTCGCTAATCCGACGCCAGAAGGGGAAATAGTATGTATTTCGCATTTCTAGACATGATCGACTCAGTGAATGGCTTCATGCTGCGGGGCGGGCCGGTGCTATGGATAATAGCCTGGTTGCTCCTGGTGAAGTGGTCACTCGTGTTCGAACGCGTCTGGTATCTCAACACTACTCACAAAGCTAACGTCAAGGCGACGTTAGCTGCGTGGAATGCGCGCAGCGACACCAAGTCTTGGAGCGCGCACCAAATTCGCACGATGATGATTTCTAAGATCTCACTCGACGTGCGCAACACATTGCCTATCATCGAAGTGCTCGTCACGATTTGTCCTTTACTAGGTCTCATCGGAACGGTTACCGGCATGATCGAAGTGTTTTTCGTCATGGCGGTAACGGGTGGCGGCGATGCTAAATCGATGGCTGGTGGTGTCTCTAAGGCAACGATTCCAACTATGGCTGGAATGGTAGGCGCGATCTCGGGTATTTTTGCTGCGAACTATCTCAAAGCGAAAGTCGACCGCGATATCGAACTCTTAGAAGACCACTTACCACTAAGTAACTAGAGGTCACAAAGACTTCGCCGACTTAGTTAAGAGCCTCCCTTCTAGGGACCAGCGTCAGCTACTGCAGGCACTGGAAAGTAGGGTGGCTCTCTTACAACATGCACTCAATACTCTTTGTAGAGTTACACAGGGCTAAAGAATAATGAAACAAGGCTTAAGCAAGCGAAAGGATGACGAAGAAGCGGGCGAGATTGACCTTACCCCAATGCTAGACGTTGTCTTCATCTTGCTCATCTTCTTCATCGTAACCTCGGTTTTCGTTACCGAGGCGGGAATAGATGTGAGCAAGCCAGAGGCCTCGACGGTTGAAGATACATCAGGTGATATGATCCTGATTGCTGTAGGTCCGCAAGGCGATATTTGGATCGATGGAGACCAAATAGACCCTCGATTCATACGTGCTCGCTTCGAGTTAAGGCTTGCAGACGCGCCTAATTCGGCAGTGATCATTCAGGGCGACGAGAGCGCAAGCAATGAGCAGATCATGCTTATTTTGAAAGCGGCTCGCGAAGCGAACATCAACGACGTATCAATCTCGGCGGAGGCTTAGACTATGGTTATTGTAAGATGGGCAGCATCCATGGCGATGGCTGTAATGATTACGTTTGGTCTCTTCTTCTTTATGCAAGCGCTCATTGCGACGGGTGAAGGGTTAGACGAGCCATTGAACGTCGTCAAGATCGTCGACTCAACAATGCCTGAGATTGAACTCGAGGTAATCGAAGAGATTGACAAGCCCGAACTTATTGAGGAAATCACCGAAGTGGTTGAAGAGGTTGAGCGTCAGGTAACCATCTCTGATGGCCCCGATCTAAACATCGACCGCTCACAGGTTCAAATGGACACCGGTCTCGAACTCAGTAACGCTTCTATCTCGGCAACCGATGGTGACTACCTACCGCTCGTTGCTATTGCTCCACAATACCCAAGCAGGGCCGCTCAGCGCGGAATCCAAGGCTGGTGTCTCGTGAGCTTTACAGTAAACGGACTTGGCAATGTGGTCGAAGAAACGATCACCGTTGTCGACGCCGAGCCTGCGAATATTTTCGATCGCTCGTCTCAGCGAGCCGCAGCTCGCTTTAAGTTTCAGCCAAGAGTAGTCGACGGTAAAGGCGTAGAAGTTGCAGGTGTTCAGTATCTGTTCCGCTACGAGCTAGAGGATTAAACCATGTTAAATCTTATCAATTTAAAACGTGCGTTAGTCGCTCTTCTCGTCATCGCTCCTCTCAGTTTTTCTGTGTTTGCCGCAGAGGACGAAGACGGCCAACGTAAGCCGCCGGAGGCTCGAACCTCGGGAACGCTAGGACCTCAGGTCATGCGGGCTATCAGCGAAATTCAAGAGATGATGTCTCCTGAAGACGAAGAAGATGAGCCTGATTTAGCGGGTGCTAAAGTCGCGCTTGACGAGCTCTATGAGCGTCGCTACGAGAGGATGAACGACTTTGAGAAGTCTACGCTTCTTAACTTCTTTACCAATTATTACCTGACGACAGAAAATTATGTCGAAGCGGTGAAAATTTTTGAAGAGCTTTTAACGATCGAAACACTGCGCACAGATACTCGCCTGCGAACCTTACGTTCATTGGGCCAGCTCTACGCAGCAGAAGAAAACTGGCAGAACTCGATTCGCTACTATCAAGAGTGGAGAGATCTATCTGACTTCGAAGACGGTGTCGTTTTTCGGGGTTTGTCTTATGCGCACTATCAGCTCGAACAATACGAGCCGGCTCGTGACTTTTGGCTCAGCTACATGGATATAAAATTCTCCGATCGCGAGCTTGTTGAGCGAGACGATTACGCTTATCTGAATGGCTTATACTTTACGCTTGAAGATTTTGACAGTGCGCTTGAATTGACCAAGACCATGATCGTCAAGTTTGATAATAAAACCGACTGGCAAAACCTAAGTGCTATTTACGCGACCCTAGACAACGATGCTCGCAGAGTCCAATCGTTAAACCTTTATTATCTGAAAGGGTTAATGGACGACGAAACGCGTTTCCTCAACTTAGGACAGTCCCTCGCAGGAATCGAAGTGCCGTTTAGCGGCGCAAAGATTATCAGCGAAGGGTTAGACGCTGAGGTTGTCGAAGAGAACGTTGATAACATGATCACGTTCACGCAGATGCTACTGATCGCTAATGAGCTAGAAGAAGCAGTTACTCCAGCTACAGCGGCAGCAGAGCTCGATGAAACGGGCAACGCATACGATACGCTTGGTTACCTTCACTATGTGATGAATAATTACGAAGAATCTGCGGAAGCGTTTAGAGCGGCTATCGACAAGGGAAGCCTAAAAGACGATTCGGATACGTATCTGTTCCTTGCACGCGCACTCTTAGAGCTTCAGTTGTTCGACGAAGCGAAAGACGCGGCCTCCGCTGCTTCTGAAGCGGGTGATGAGCGTTCGACCAAGTCTGCACAAGACTTCCTCAAACTGATTGAGAGTCGTCGTGGGTATTACGCTATTATTGCTCAGCGAAAAGAAGACGCGATCGATTTCTATCGTCCCTATCCGCCAATTCAATAGTGAACGATTGCTAGTCAACGCTTGAAAAACTACGCGATGACCCCATAAAAAGCCCGAACCTAACGAGTTCGGGCTTTTTTTTGGCCAATAGAATTGAACTCACGCTATTACGCTTTTAATAGGACAGACCGAGGTAACCCCATGTCTAAGACAGCCGATCAGCCGCAGGCCGAAACTCGCGGATTTGAGACCGAAGCAAAACAGTTGCTTCACCTGATGATCCACTCACTCTATAGCAACAAAGAGATATTCCTCAGGGAGCTTATCTCTAATGCCTCCGACGCTGTCGATAAGCTTAGGTTCGAGGCCCTCTCAAACCCAAATTTGCTTGCGGGGGACACTCAGCCTAACGTCACTATCGACTTTGATGCAGAAGCAAACACAATCACATTGGCGGACACGGGCATAGGCATGAGCCGCGATGAGGTTATCAGCCATTTAGGCACCATTGCGAAATCAGGTACTGCCGCGTTCCTAGAAAACCTAACGGGCGATCAGAAGAAAGACTCCCAGTTGATAGGGCAATTTGGTGTTGGTTTTTACTCTGCGTTTATCGTTGCAGACCAAGTCGAGGTTCTCACTCGTAGGGCTGGCACAGAAGCCGAATCTGCGACTCTCTGGCGCTCGAGTGGCGAAGCCGATTACACACTCGAAAAAGCCGTGAAAGCGCACGCGGGTACGACTATCACGCTGCATCTTAAAGCCGACGAGTCAGACTTCGCCGACGGATACCGAATCCGTTCAGTCGTGAAGAAATACGCAGACCACCTCTCGATACCAGTAATGATGGCAAAGGAGGATTACGCGGCAGAAACCGAAAACGACGCAGAGGACGAAGAAGCAAGTCCTAAGGTCGAAGTTGAGTATGAGGCTATCAATGCCGCTCAAGCGCTTTGGACCCGTTCACGCAAAGACGTTAAAGAGGACGAATATAAAGAGTTCTACAAACTCGTCACACACGAATACGAAGACCCGCTCAACTGGAGTCACAATCGCGTCGAGGGCAAGTTAGAATACACGAGTCTGCTCTACATTCCTGGCCGCGCGCCCTATGACCTTTGGAACCGAGACGCTGCACGCGGTCTGAAACTCTATGTTCAGCGCGTCTTTATCATGGATGAAGCCGAGCAGTTCCTTCCTCTTTATTTGCGCTTCGTTAAGGGCGTGGTCGATTCGAATGACATCTCTCTCAATGTGTCACGCGAAATTCTGCAACAAGATCCTGTTGTCGATTCGATGCGCTCTGCACTAACGAAGCGAGCACTAGATATGCTTGAAAAGTTGAAGAAAAGCGAACCCAAAGCCTATGCGCAGTTTTGGAAAGAGTTTGGCTTGGTTCTCAAAGAGGGCCCTGCGGAAGACTTCGCCAATAAAGAGCGCGTCGCAAAACTACTTCAGTTCAACAGTACGCAATCCGATGGCGATGCTCAGGATCAGAGCCTAGAGGACTATGTTAGCCGCATGCAGGAAGGCCAGGAGAAAATATATTTCTTAGTTGCCGAGTCGGCTAAGGCAGCTCGCAATAGCCCGCATCTTGAGATTTTCCGTAAGAAAGGCATAGAAGTGCTGCTTTTATGCGACCGAATCGACGAGTGGCTCGTTAGCCATTTGCGTGATTTCGATGGCAAGCAACTCCAAGACGTATCGCGCGGTGAACTCGATCTTGGCAAGCTCGAAGACGAAGACGACAAAAAGGAACAGGAGGAGGTTGAGAAAAAGCTCGAAGGACTAGTTGGCCGCGTTACTGCTGTTCTAGAGGGCAAGGTCAAGTCGGTTAGGCTCAGCCATAGATTGATCGATTCGCCGGCGTGTCTTGCTGTAGACGATCACGACATGGGACTGCAGATGCGCAAAATTATGGAGGCTTCAGGACAAGAGGTACCGGAGGTGAAACCTATCTTCGAAATGAACCCAGAGCATTTGCTCGTGAAGAAACTTGATTCTGAGCAGGACGAAGAGCGTTTCGCCGACATTGCCGAGATCTTGTTCGCGCAAGCAAAACTTGCTGAAGGATCACAGCTAGAAGACCCTGCGGAATTCTCGGCGCGCCTCAACAAACTGCTGCTGTCTCTTGGCTAGCCGCGTTACATGCGCTCGAGTGTCTCGATACCGAGTAGGTCTAATCCTTGCTTCAGCGCTTCTGAAGCAAGGACGCAGAGACTGAGGCGGTTAGCGCGGGTTGCGGCATCCGTGCCTTGAATTGGGCAAGCCTCATAAAAACGCATGAAAGAGGCTGACAACTCATATAAGTAGTTACTCAGTGTATTTGGAAAGCAGTCTTGTGCAACGGCGTCGATAGTCTCTGCCAGTTGGAGCGATTTGAGCAACAGCGCTTTCTCTTCAGGTGCAAGCGCTACTGATTCTGGAAACCTGATAATACCGTCGGTATCGACCGTTTGCTTGGCAAGTAGCGTTCTTATCCGCGCATACGCGTACATAAGATAGGGTGCCGTGTTGCCCTCAAAGCTAAGCATTGACGACCAGTCAAATAGGTAGTCGCTGGTACGATTCTTCGACAGGTCGGCGTATTTCACCGCCGCAATGCCTACGGCTTCCGCGATATGCCTGCGCTCTGCCTCCTCGAGATCCGGGTTCTTTGAGCTGACAAGATCGAAGGCTCGCGTGACCGCCTCATCGAGAAGGTCGACAAGCTTCACAACGTCTCCTGAGCGCGTTTTGAAGGGCTTGCCGTCGCTTCCCATCATCGTGCCATATGATATGTGCTCTAGACTTATAGCCTCGTCGCTGAAGCCTGCAGCAGCGGCTACCGCAAATACCTGCTGAAAGTGCAGCGATTGGCGGGCATCGACAACATAGAGCGAGCGGTCAGCTTTTAGCTCATGACAGCGGTAGTCGACAGCAGCTAAGTCGGTTGTTGCATAAAGATAACCGCCGTCAGTTTTTTGGAT
>Ga0115567_10007330_pt1 | contig 10463 bp, 6 predicted proteins | sample COGITO_mtgs_1204_2_FD_88679 | JGI IMG/M metagenome (GOLD analysis project Ga0115567, IMG submission 88679) | Pelagic marine microbial communities from North Sea - COGITO_mtgs_120412 | ecosystem: Environmental > Aquatic > Marine > Epipelagic | place: Germany:Helgoland, sampling site Kabeltonne... | reverse complement strand
TGCGCCGATGGTGGTGCTAATGATGATTTCATTCGGGCGCGAGGCATTTTCAACGACGGCGACGGGTACAGCGCTATCGGCCCCGTGGAGCAACAGACGGCCCTGAATAAAGCGAGCAGCGCGCAAACCCATATAGATGGTAGCGCGCGCGTTCGGCTTGGCAAGCGCGGTCCAGTCCAGCTCGGCAAAGCCATTCTCGTCATGCCCCGTGGCTAATGTCGCTGCCGTGTTCTCGCCGCGAACGGTCAAGGAATGACGCAGTGAAGCCGCAGCCGCTGTTGCGGCCGTAATGCCGGGATGGATTTTAAAATCGATATCGGCAGAGTCCAGCGCGGCGAATTCTTCCTCCGCGCGGCCAAAGATGAGCGGATCACCGCTTTTAAGGCGCACAACGGTCGCGCCGCCTTTGGCCTTTTCAACCATGACGCGATTGATCTCTTCCTGACGTGTGGACACGCCGCCCGGGATCTTCCCGACATAGATATAGTCCGCTTCGCGGCGGCAAAGCGAGAGAACCTCATCGCTGACGAGGCGGTCATAAATGACGACATCGGCGCTATGCATCACGCGCAGAGCGCCCACTGTGAGCAGGTCCGGATCACCCGGTCCCGCCCCGACAATATGGACGAAGCCGGATTTATTGACTGTTATATCCGCTCCTTGGTGGGCCTTGTTAAAACGAGCGGTGACTGTCTCTGAGTCCAGATCGGCGTAATCACCCAGACCTGATCCCAATACGTCCGCCCATAGCGCTTGACGTTTGGAGATGTCGGGTTGTTCCAGTTTGAGAGCGTCGCGGAGCGTTTTGATCGTCTGCGCTGTCGCGCCAAGATCGGACGGAAGGCGTGATTCCAAATCGCTTTTCAGGGCACGCGCAAGTCCCGGACTCGTCCCTTCTGTGCCAATGGATATGGCGACAGGGGAGCGATCCACGATTGCGGGCGTGATAAAATCGCACCCATCCGGTTGGTCTGCGGCATTGACAGGGATGCCTAAAGCGCGGGCCTTTTCGGCGATATGGAGGTTGTCGTCTGGAGATTCCGTGGCGGCATAAATCAAGGTCGCGGAGGCAAGATCTGCATCCTGAGAAATTTCAATCCGCCCCGACTCGGACCAACGTATGATCTCTTCACTGGGCGCATCGCTGACGACGACAAGGCGCGCTTCGGTCTTGAGCAGGGTGCGCAGCTTTGCTTCGGCGGCCGCGCCGCTGCCGACAATGAAGACAGTCTTGCCTTGCAGATCGATATGGATGGGGAGATAACGCATCACAGCATCTTTATATTGGTGAGTTCTATTGATAGTTCGTTTCGTTCTATATATAGAACACCAAGACAAGTTCCAACCCTAAATAACGCATGAAGGCGTCATGGCCCGAAAACCCCGCTCTAAACGCTCTGCCTGTCCGGAAACGGATGCGTTGTCGACACAACTTGGCGAAACAATTGCGCGTTTGCGCAAAGCGGATCAACTGTCCTTGGGCGAGTTGTCGGACATGTCCGGTGTCGCCAAATCGATGATCAGTCAAATCGAAAAGAACGAATCCAACCCCACGGTCGCTACATTGTCGCGTTTATCGCAAGCGCTCGGCACCAGTGTCGAAGCAATGTTCGCGACATCCCCAACGCAATCCGCGCTCGTGCAACACGCCCGCGTGCAGGATATTCCGCGCATTATCTCTGATGACGGGCTGTGCGAGCTCCACATTATTGGCGCTCTGGAGACGGTGCAATTTGTTCAGGTCTATGATTTCAGGGCGCAGCCCGGCGGCGCCCTCATCAGTTCCCCTCACCCGACGGGTTCGGTTGAAAACCTGACGCTTCTAGCGGGAGAATTAGAAGTGCGGATCGGCAATGAGCGTTGGACCGCGCGCGAGGGCGAAACGCTTCGTTACCATGCGGATCGGCCGCACAGTATCCATAATCCTGGCGATAGGCCGGCCCACGCGACCATGGTCAACATCCTCGCTCACAGTGTTCGCACGGGCTGACACCGCAATTTGTCGCAATCCCGACTTGCTATCGCGGATCACAGCGTTAGGGCAAAATTCCAATGAGATATTATTCCCACCTCGATAAGGGCGTGACTGCTCAATTTGGCGACGCATTGCTGGCAAGCCTTGCGCCGGACGGCGGTCTGTGGATGCCGGACGCGATCCCGAAATTTACACCGGATGAGATGGCAACGCTGGGCGCGATGGATTTCGCCGATTGCGCGGCAGAGCTGGCCACCTATTTCACCGATGATCGGTTCGACAAAGCGGCGCTGAAAGCGCTCTGCCATGACGCCTATAATTTTGACGTCCCGATGGTGACGTTTGACGGGCAGCGACTGGACCCCGCCATGCCGCCCAATGCCGATGAGTTCGTGCTGGAGCTGTTTCACGGCCCGACACTGGCGTTCAAGGATTTCGCCGCTCGGTTCATGGGCCGAGCCGCGTCGCATTTGATGCAGAAGTCTGGCGCGCGGCGGACCATCCTTGTGGCGACATCAGGCGATACGGGCGGCGCGATCGGCGATGCATTCTTAGGCCAAGACGGTGTTGAAGTTTTCATTCTGTTTCCAAAAGGCGGTGTCTCGACGGTTCAGGAGCGGCAGCTTTGTACGATTGGCGAGGCGGGCTCCAATGTGCGCGCACTGGCTGTGGACGGGACGTTTGATGACTGTCAGGCGCTGGTGAAACAAGCCTTTGCTGATCAGGATATGACCCAGCGCTTTGATCTTATGAGCGCCAATTCGATCAATGTTGGCCGTGTCGTCCCACAGAGTTTTTACTATCTCTGGGCGTCACTTCAGGCCAAAGCGGCCTATCCGTTACGCCAACTTGTGATCTCCATCCCGTCGGGCAATCTCGGCAATCTCACGGGGGGATTGATGGCGCGGGCTATGGGCGCGCCGATTGATCGCTTCATTGTCGCCAATAACGCCAATGATCCATTTGTCGATTATCTGGTTGATGGCGAGTATCGCCCTCGCCCTTCCGTACCGACCCTATCCAATGCTATGGATATTGGCCGTCCGAATAATTTCCCGCGCATTCTCAGCCTGTTCGGTGAGGATCTGGAAGCGATCCGTAGCGCGATTTGGGGTGCGTCCTTCGATGATGACAGCACGGCGCGGCACATCCGCAGGGTCTATCAGGATACGGGTTACTTGCTCTGCCCGCATACGGCGGTCGGGCATATGGGAACATTGGCCTTCCGCGAAGGGCATGACCTCGACGCGACTTATCTGACCGTTGGCACAGCTCATCCCGCTAAATTCGCGGATAGTATCGAGACAATCATCCGCGAGGATGTCCCGCTGCCGCCTGCCCTGGCTGCCGCCATGACACGGGATCCACGCGTGACGACGCTAGAGCCAAGCTTGTCGGCTCTGTCCGACTATATCGCGAGCGAATTGGGATGAAGATGTCCCGCGATGAGTTTGACCGCCGGTACGATGCGGGCACGCTGAAAGTCGCGCTGATCGGCATGTCCAATATCGGCAAAAGCTATTCCGGTATGCGGCTCGCGACGCAATATGATTTCACCCTCATCGAGGTTGATCGCCTGATCTGGGACGCGCTGGGCGAGACGGATATGGACGCCTTCGCCGCCTGGCAGGGGCAGCCCTATTCGGATGGGTATGACGCACGGGAGCGCCAGTCCATTGCGATGGAAACTGACGCCACGCGCGAGAGCCTGACGACAATAGCCCGCAATCCGCTTCTGGATACGACAGGATCCGTGATTTATACGGACGCTGACGTGCTGCAGCTGATCAGAGAGGATTGGTTCACCGTCTATATTGAAGCCGCGCCTGATCACCTGGACCGCCTTAAAGACCAATATTTCGCGCAGCCCAAGCCACTCGCTTGGCACGGCCAATACCGAAAGCGGGACGGAATGAGTGAACGCGAGTCTCTGCTCGCCAGCTATCCAGACCTCTTAACGGCCCGGGCCAGAGACTATGCGGCGCTGGCGGATCACACGATTAGTTCCCGCGATATTCTCACGCCGGATGCCAGCGTCTTATTCGACCTCGTCAGGCCAACCCCCTAGCAGTCGCCGCCGCGCAATATCGGCAAACATATCAATATGATCGACGCGGTCGTTCAAGCACGGCACAGCCGTAAAATGGGTCCCGCCTGCGTGCAGAAACGTCTCCTTCGCCTCCATCGCAATTTCTTCTAGCGTCTCTAAGCAGTCCGCCGCAAAGCCCGGCATCATCACCGCAACTTTCTTGACACCCTGCTCCGGCAACGCTTCTAATGTCTTGTCGGTATAGGGCTGCAACCAGGCTTTTGGGCCGAAGCGCGACTGGAAAGTCGATTGCAGAATTGTCTCGCTATAGCCCGTATGGGCGCGCAGCAGACGTGTCGTTTCCAGACATTCCCCCTGATACGGATCCCCCGCATCGACATAGGTCTGCGGCAAACCGTGATAGGAACAGAGGATCCGGTCTGGCGTCCAATCCAATGTGCCAAGATGGTCCGAGAGACTATCCGCCAAGGCGGCGATAAAACCGGGCTCGCGGTAATAGTCCCGCAAAAACCGAAGTTCCGGCACATCCCATTTGCCGATCAACGCCCTGGCTACCCCATCATAAACCGACGCCGTCGTCGCGCCTGCAAATTGCGGGTAGAGCGGAAGCACGGCGATTTTCGAGCAACCTGCCGCCATCAATGAGTCCAGACCAGATTCGATTGACGGATTGCCGTATCGCATCGCCGTTTCGACGATCACATTCGGTCCGAGCCGGTCCTGAACGCCTCCCACTTGGGCGCGGGTGATGCGAACGAGCGGCGCTTCCGTCCCGGCCTCGCCCCAGATGCTGGCATAGGCTTTGGCCGAACGGGCCGGGCGAATGCGCAGAATGATGCCATGTAGAATTGGGCACCAGATCCATCGGCTCGTATTCACCACGCGGTAATCGTGCAGAAACTGGCCTAGATAACGGCGAGTCGCCTCTGCTGTTGGCGCGTCAGGGCTGCCAAGATTGACCATAAGAAGACCAACGGGCACATATTGCTCCATTTTTCGGTTAAACTGCTACATCATGCCGTTGAAACACGGCTCTGCGATGGTTACGATTGGCGCACACATGCAGACGCACCGATAGGCATGCAAGCGCATATATTCTGGAGATTGACCTTTGAAGCATTTATTCCTCGCTACATCCTGTTTCGCGGTCCTCGCACTGGGAGCGTGTAACAACGAACCCACGGAACGAACCGATACGACCGTCGAGGAATTGACAGCAGCCGCAACCACGCCCGCCGAAGCGCGCCCGACCGTACAGGAAGCGCGTGAATTTCTGGATAGCGCCGAAGCCGAGATCGTTGAGAGCAATCGCGTTGGCGCGCGCGCCGCTTGGATTAATGCCAATTTCGTGACCGAAGACACGAACAGCCTGGTCGCGGACGCGTCCGCTGTCAGTTCAAAGTTAAGCACGCGCCTGTCCAATGAGGCCAAGCGTTTCAACGACGTTGATCTGCCCGACGATATGCGCCGCAAAATCGACATGCTCAAGCGCGGGTCAAACTTCCCCGCCCCGAACCGCGACGGCGCGGCTGAGGAGCTGGCGCAGATCATGGCGGGTCTCGATGCGACCTATGCAACCGGCAAGTTCGAAATCGACACGCAAAACAAACTCGTGACCGAACAGCTCGGCGACATAGACGGTGATACGATAAATCTTGGCCAAGCCACCCGCCTCATGGCGAATGTCCGTGATCCTGAGCTCTTGCAAAAAGTCTGGGAAGGCTGGCGGACCATCAGTCCGCCAATGAAAGACGATTATGCGCGCATGGTTGAGTTGATCAATGAAGGTGCACAAGAACTCGGCTATGCTGATGCAGGCGCCCTGTGGCGTGCAGGCTATGACATGGACGCGGATGATTTCGCGACCGAAGTCGACCGCCTTTGGGGCCAGGTTAACCCGCTTTACGAGCAGCTTCATTGCTATGTGCGCGGCGAACTCAATGAGACCTATGGCGATACGGCTGTTCCGATGGACCAGCCGATCCGCGCAGACCTGCTCGGGAATATGTGGGCGCAACAATGGGGCAATGTGTATGAACTCGCCGCCCCTGCGGACGCCGCTCCAGGCGTCGATACTACGGCGCTCCTGGAAGACAATGACTATGACGCGCTTAAAATGGTCCAAACGGCTGAAAACTTCTTCACATCACTAGGATTTCAAGAGCTGCCGGAAACGTTCTGGGAGCGGTCGCTGATTACCAAGCCGCAGGACCGCGAGGTTCAATGCCACGCCTCCGCTTGGGACCTGGACGATATGGAAGATGTCCGGATCAAGATGTGTACAGAGGTGACGGGCGAGGACTTCCAAACCGTCCACCACGAACTGGGTCATAATTTCTATCAGCGCGCATACAAAGACCAGCCGGTCTTTTACAAGGACGGCGCGAATGACGGCTTCCACGAAGCGATTGGAGACATGATCGCCCTGTCGATCACGCCGGAATATCTGGTTGAAATCGGCCTCCTTGACGAGGGCGATGTCCCCGGTGCAGATGCCGATATCGCCTTGTTGATGCAAACAGCCATGGACAAGGTTGCCTTCCTGCCATTCGGACTGATGGTCGATAAATGGCGTTGGCAGGTGTTTGACGGCACGCTCAGCCCGGATGAATATAATGACGGTTGGTGGGATCTGCGGACTGAATATCAAGGTATCCGCCCGCCCGCGGATCGCCCCGCCGATGCATTCGATCCCGGTGCGAAATACCATATTCCGGGCAATACACCCTATATGCGCTATTTCCTGGCCCATATCCTCCAATTCCAGTTCCACAAGGCTGCGTGCGATCAGGCTGGCTTTGAAGGGCCGTTGCACCGGTGTTCGGTCTACGGCAATGAAGAGGTCGGCAAAAACTTCAACGCGATGATGGAAATGGGCTCGTCCCAGCCTTGGCCGGATGCGCTGGAAGCCTTTACGGGCACGCGCGATATGGATGGTTCCGCGATTCTGGAATATTATGCGCCGCTCATGAGCTATCTGGAGACGCAAAATGAAGGCCGCAGTTGCGGTTGGTCCAAGCCTGCCAAATAGGTTTGGTTAACGGATCGGAAAGGAGCGAGTCGATAAGCATCGCCTATGTCGAATCGCACCAGACCTGACAGTGCAACCGTATCCGTGCGGTTGAACCGCCGTGTCCTGATTGTCACCGATGATGTAAAGGGCTCGACCGCTTTGGTTGAGCATTTGCGCGCACTGTCTCTGGATGTCAGCCTGACAGGCTTCGATGGTGAGTCCCCGCTTGAATTGCCGGAACGCGCGCCGTCTGCCGTTCTCTGCTTTCTGTCTGATTATGTCGAAAAGGGAGCGGACTTGATTGCGTCAGTCCGCGCGAAATATGCGCCCCGGGATTTCCCGGTAATCGGCCGCCTTATGCGCGAGGTGGGGGGCGATCATCCTTATGATTCTGTTCTGTATCACCCTGTTCACGCCGTTCAGGTCGCGCACCGTGTATCCTCTCTGATCCGTCTCGGGCAGATGGAAGCCGAAATTATTCGCCGCATGGACACAATGCGAGAGACGTTTGGTCGAGCGCTCTCCCTCCCCGATGCACCGCTGCGCGACCCATTCCGAGTTTTATTCATCGGCAAGGCCGACCCGGCCTATATGGCCGTCGTCAACGCGCTGCAGGATAAAAATGTGACTGTTGTTGCCGCTTTCACATCCTTTTCCGCCTTCGACTACCTTCAGGACAATCGTTTCGATGCGGTGATTATGAATGCCTTGCAGGGCACCGAGCCCGCCATGACAATCGCCGAAACCATGCGACGCAATCCCCGTCTTTTCCATGTCCCGACGTTACTGCTGGTCGATAAGGAGACCTTCCGCGAAGCAGACGCCGCGTATGAGTACGGTATCAAAGACCTGATTGATAAAGATGCAGCGCCGGAAGAGCTAAGTGGACGGGTTCTCGAACTGGCCAATGATTTCCGCTTGCATCAACAGCTCAAAGACGAGTTCACCAATCTCGGCGGGGACGACTGCTCCGATCCGGCGACGGGAGTGTTCAGCGCGCGGTTCTTGCAGCCCCATCTAAAGCGTGTCTCGCGGGATTGCCGGGCTCGCAAGGTCCCGCTCAGCATTATGACGCTGAAACTGACCCCGAAGTTTACGGCAGCGCTGACCGGTGACACGCTGAAATCCGCCTATGACCAATCGATCAAATTGATCGCAGGCATAGTGCGGATGCAGGATATCGTTGCGCGTATCGACAAAGATAAAGTGGTCGTCGCCTTTCCAGAAGAACGCCGCATCGATGTTGCCCGCGTCGCGGCCCGTATTTCGACGATGATTGAAACGTCGACTTTCCCCGATCATCATGGGAATACCGATAGTCTTCGCATGGGGGTTGAATCGGCGATCGTTGAACAGGGTGAAGACACAGGTGCCGTTGAGGCGGTTGTCAGCCCGAAAGTCATGTCTCGGGTTAGCTAACACCCTCTGCGATGAGCGCTTTGACCGCTTTCTCCGCGCCGCGAACGCGGGCCTTCGCCGTGTCGAAGTTACCCTGCACCAAAATGGTTTGATCCGGACGCAGCCGCCAGCCGCTATTTTGTGTGATCGAATTCATCACGATGGACGGGTCCTGAATATCTTCGTGACGCATGCTCAGCACGACGCCTTTCGGGCCGGCGTCGACCTTGGCGACATGAGCCTTGCGACACAGACGCTTGATTTTCATCACTTTTAAGAGCGCATCCACCTCGTCCGGCAACGGCCCGAAACGGTCGATCATTTCTGCCTGAAGGCCATCACTATCCGTATCGCTCTCAAGGTCGGAAATGCGCCGATAGAGCGACATGCGGAGAGTCAAGTCTTCGACATAAGTGTCAGGGATCAGGACCGCGACGCCCAGATTGACCTGCGGCGTCCAGTTCTGGTCGGACACGGTCGCGTCATTGTTTAGCTCAGCCACCGCTTCTTCCAGCATATGTTGGTAAAGCTCGACGCCGAGTTCCTTGATGTGGCCCGATTGTTCCTCGCCCAGCGGATTACCACCGCCGCGCATATCAAGGTCGTGACTTGCCAGTGTGAAGCCTGCGCCAAGCGTATCGAGCGATTGCAGGATTTTCAGGCGTTGAACGGCGCTCTTCGAAGCGACCTGTGCGTCTGGCATGGTCAGATAGGCATAGGCGCGTGTTTTGGATCGCCCGACGCGACCGCGCATCTGGTAAAGCTGCGCGAGACCAAATTTATCTGCGCGATTGATAATCATTGTGTTGGCGGTCGGAATATCGATCCCGCTCTCAATGATCGAGGTCGAAACCAGCACATCATATTGGCCGTCATAAAACGCGCTCATAATGTCGTCGAGCGCACTCGCGCCCATTTGTCCGTGGGCGATCACATATTTCACTTCCGGCACGCGCTCGCGCAGAAACTCCTCAATCCGGCCAATATCGGCAATACGCGGCGTGACGTAATAGCTCTGCCCGCCACGATATTTCTCGCGCAGCAGCGCTTTGCGGATCGACACTTCGTCAAAGGGCAGCACGTAGGTCCGCACGGCGAGCCGGTCGACGGGCGGAGTCGCAATCAGGGACAGATCACGAATGCCTGTGAGGGCCATCTGCAAGGTCCGCGGAATCGGCGTCGCCGTCAGCGTCAGCATATGCACATCGGCGCGTAGCGATTTCAGCCGTTCCTTGTGACGCACGCCAAAGCGTTGTTCCTCATCGACAACAACAAGCCCAAGGTTTTGGAACTTAACGGTTTTCGCGAGAACAGCGTGGGTGCCGATGATGATATCGACTTCGCCCTTTGCCAGCGCCTCGCGCGTCAACTTGGCTTTCGACGCTGGCACGAGACGGGACAGCTGCCGCACTTTGATCGGCATGCCCCGGAAGCGTTCGGAGAACGTCTTGAAATGCTGACGCGATAGCAACGTCGTTGGCGCGACCACGGCGACTTGGCGGCCGGTAATGGCAACGGCAAAGGCCGCGCGCAACGCAACCTCTGTCTTGCCAAAGCCAACATCTCCGCAAATCAGGCGATCCATCGGGCGTCCCGAGGTCAGATCCTCGAACACATCGCTAATCGCGTTCAGTTGATCATCTGTCTCCGCATAAGGGAAACGCGCGGCGAATTCATTGTAGGCACCATCGTCAATTTCGATAGGCTCGATGGTTTTCATCGCCCGTTTGGCGGCAATGATGATTAGCTCCGCTGCCATTTCGCGCAGCTTGCCTTTGGCTTTGGCCTTGCGCGATTGCCACGCTGCACCGCCCAGGCGGTCGAGCGATGCGTTTTCATTGGCGTTTCCGTAACGCGACAGAAGCTCGATATTCTCGACGGGCAGATAGAGCTTGGCGTCGCCCGCATATTCGAGTTCCAAACAGTCATGCGGCGCGCCGCCGACATCCAGTGTTTTAAGGCCAAGATAACGCCCGACACCGTGGTCGATATGGACAATCAGATCGGAGGGGTTGAGCGCGCTCGCT
>Ga0115567_10007328_pt1 | contig 10464 bp, 10 predicted proteins | sample COGITO_mtgs_1204_2_FD_88679 | JGI IMG/M metagenome (GOLD analysis project Ga0115567, IMG submission 88679) | Pelagic marine microbial communities from North Sea - COGITO_mtgs_120412 | ecosystem: Environmental > Aquatic > Marine > Epipelagic | place: Germany:Helgoland, sampling site Kabeltonne... | reverse complement strand
TCGAGGGTCTGGCGGCGGCTATGCAGGCCTATCCGCATTGCGACCTGCGGATGGGGGCGATGAACCTGGTTTTCGCCGATGGCGATGCGGCCGCGCGCGTGATGATTGTGGGCGAGGCGCCGGGGCGCGAGGAGGACCGCGCCGGGCGCCCCTTCGTCGGGCAGGCGGGGCAGCTTCTCGACCGGATGCTGGCGGCGATCGAGCTGTCGCGGCAGGCGAACGATCCCGCCGCGTCGGTCTATATCACCAACGTGCTGCCCTGGCGTCCGCCCGGCAACCGCGCGCCCGAAGCGGCCGAGATCGCGATGTTCGCGCCGTTCCTGCGGCGGCATATCGCGCTGGCGGGGCCCGACATACTGGTGGTGATGGGCAACACCCCCGCGCAGGCGCTGCTGGGACGCGCGGGCATCACCCGCCTGCGCGGCACCTGGACCGAGGCGGCCGGCCTGCCGGTGCTGCCGATGGTCCACCCGGCCTACCTGCTTCGCAATCCGGCGGCAAAGCGCGAGGCCTGGGCGGACCTTTTGTCCCTGCGCGCGCGGCTGAACGGGGGGGACGGGGCATGATCGACCCCGGTCCGCGCCCGGCCACGATGGAAAGGGCCTGAGCCATGTCCGAGCGCGCGTTCATCCCGCTGCGGATCGCGGTCCTGACCGTGTCTGACACCCGCACGACCGACGACGACCGGTCCGGCGACACGCTGGCCGCGCGGATCGAGGACGCGGGCCATTCGGTCGCCGCGCGCGGCATCCTGCCCGACGACCGGGGCGTGATCGCAGCGCGTCTGCGCGACTGGTGCGCGGACCCCGCGATCGACGCGATCCTGACGACGGGCGGCACCGGCCTGACCGGGCGCGACGTCACCATCGAGGCACACCGCGACGTTTACGAAAAGGAGATCGAGGCCTTCGCCACGCTGTTCGTCCACGTCTCCATCGCCAAGATCGGCACCAGCGCGGTGCAGAGCCGGGCCACGGGCGGGGTGGCGCAGGGCACCTACCTGTTCGCGCTGCCGGGCAGCCCGTCGGCCTGCCGCGACGCCTGGGACGAGATCCTGCTGGCCCAGTTCGACTATCGCCACGGCCCGTGCAACTTCGTCGAGATCATGCCGCGGCTGGACGAACACCTGCGGCGCAAGTGAGGGTCCGCCACGCGGATCGGCACATGGTTTTGCAATGCGCCGCGATCCGCCTATCTTGCTCGGTGACGCGAGGGTGCCAGACATGCGTTTTCTTCGCCGGTCGCTGACCGGGCTTTTTCTTCTCGGTCTGACGCTCGGCCTGCTGGTCGTGGCGGGCCGAACCGTGATCGATGCCGTGGGCGAACGCCTCGGCGCGGAGCCGCGCGGGTTTCCCGCGCGCGAACGTGTCGTGTCGGTCGACACGGTTCCCTACCTTCCTGAAACCATTGTCCCGACGCTGTCGACCTTCGGAGAGCTGCGCGCGGCGCGCGAGCTGGACCTTCGGGCGAGCGCGACGGGAACGGTCCTGTCGCTGTCGGACGCCTTTGTCGAAGGCGGGCGGGTCGCGGCGGGGGCGACATTGTTGACGCTCGATCCGACCGAGGCCGACGCGGCGCGCGACCGGGTGCGGGCCGACCTGGCCGATGCCGAGGCCGCGACGCGGGATGCCGACCGGGCGCTGACGCTGGCGCGGGACGAACTGGCGGCGGCGGTGCGGCAGGCCGAACTGCGCGAGGGCGCGCTTTCGCGGCAGCGCGACCTGCAGGACCGCGGCATCGGCACGGCGCCCGAGATCGAAGCCGCGGAGCTGGCCGCGTCGGCCGCCGATCAGGCGGTGCTGGCGCGCAGGCAGGCCGTCGCGAGCGCCGAGGCGCAGATCGACCGGGCCGCCTCGACGCTGGCGCGCGCGGAACTCGACCTCGCGCAGGCGATGCGCGATCGCGCCGACACCGTGGTGACCGCGCCGTTCGCGGGCGTCCTCGCGCAGGTCTCTGTCGCCACAGGCGCGCGCGTGACCGCCAACGAGACGCTGGCCCGCCTGATCGACCCCGCGACGCTCGAGGTGACGTTCCGCCTGTCGACCGCGCAATACGCGCGGCTGGCGCAGGAAGGCGGCGTGATCGGCGCGCCGGTGAGCGTGGCGCTGGATGCGGACGTGACCGCCACCGGCACCGTCACCCGAGAGAGCGCCGAGGTCGGCGAGGGGCAGACCGGGCGGCTGATCTTTGCCCGGCTGGAGGACACGGGCGGGCTGCGGCCGGGCGATTTCGTCACCGTCGCGTTGACCGAACCGCCGCTGGCGGGTGTCGCGCGGCTTCCGGCCTCGGCGCTCGGGCCGGACGGCACGGTGCTGACGCTGGCCGGGGACGACCGGCTGCGGGCCGATCCGGTGACGCTGCTGCGGCGGCAGGGGGATGACGTGATCGTGCGCGCGGACGCGCTCGATGGGGCGCAGGTCGTGGCGACGCGCACGCCGCTGCTGGGTGCGGGGATCAAGGTCGCGCTGATCGGGGCCGCGCCCGATGACGGGTCCGCGGATGCCGCGCCCGGCGCCGGCCCCGACGCGGCGCTTATCCCGCTCGATCCCGAGCGGCGCGCGCGTCTCGTCGCCTTCGTCGAGGGCAGCGACCGGATGCCCGAGGCGCGCCGCGCGCGGCTGCTCGCACAGCTCTCCGAGCCCGAGGTGCCGCAGGATGTCGTGGCCGAGATCGAGGGGCGGATGGAGGGCTGATGCGGGGGGGCGCCACGAACCTGCTGTCCTACTTCGTCCGGCACCGCACGGTCGCGAACCTGCTGCTGGTCCTGATGCTCGCCGCCGGTGTCTATGCGCTGCCCAAGATGCGGGCGCAGTTCTTTCCCGACGTTGTCGTCGACAGCGTGTCGTTTTCGGTCGCGTGGCCCGGCGCGGGGGCGGGCGACGTGGATGCCGCAATCGTCCAGACCCTCGACCCGGTCCTTCAGGGCATCGACGGGGTGACCGGCACCTACGCCACCGCGCGCGAGGGACGCGCGAGCTTTTCGCTCGAGTTCGAGCCGGGGACGGATATCGACCGCGCCGCCGAAGACCTTCAGGCGGCGCTCGACGGGGTCGGTAACCTGCCCGACGACGCCGAGGAGCCAGAGCTGCGGCGCGGTCGCTGGTCCGACCGTGTCACCGACGTCGTGATCTCGGGGCCGGTCGCTGTCGACCAGCTCGCGCGGTTCGGCGACGCCTTCGTGCGGCAATTGTTCGAGGCGGGCGTGACCCGCGCGTCGGTGCAGGGGGTCGCGGCACCGCGTACGGTGGTCGAGGTGCCGTCGCTGTCGCTGATCCGCTACGACATCGGCCTGCGCGACGTGTCCGCCGCGATCGCGGCCGAGGTCACGGCCGATCCGGCCGGTGACGTGCCGGGCGCGCAGCGCATCCGCACCGGCGCCGACCGCCGCGATGCCGAGGAGATCGCGGCCATCGTCCTGCGCCGGGACGCCGACGGCACCACCCTGACCGTGGGCGACGTGGCGCGGGTCCGGGTGCTCGGCCCCGACCGCGACGCGGCGTATTTCGTCGGTGCGGATCCCGCGATCGAGATCGGCGTCGACCGGTCCGAGGGGGGCGATGCCATCGCCCTGGAGGCGGCGGTGCGCGAGGTCGCGGCCGAGCTGGAGGCGACCCTGCCCGCGGGCACGACGATCACGCTTCGCAATTCGCTGGCCGAGACGATCTCGGCGCGGCTGGCGCTGATCCTCGACAACGGGGCCACGGGGCTGGCGCTTGTCGTGGTGCTGCTGTTCCTGTTCCTGTCGGCGCGCACGGCGCTGTGGGTGGCGGTCGGCATCCCCGTCGCGGTCTTCGCCGGGATCGCGCTGATGTGGGTGTTCGGGCTGACGTTCAACATGATTTCGCTGTTCGCGCTGATCCTGACGCTGGGGATCGTGGTCGACGACGCGATCGTGGTGGGCGAACACGCCGACGCCCGCGTCCGCGACATGGGCGAGGACGCGACAACCGCCGCCGAGACCGCGGCGCGGCGCATGTTCTGGCCGGTCCTGTCGGCGACGGTCACGACGATCATCGCGTTTTTCGGCCTGGTGTTCATCGGCGGGCGGTTCGGCGACCTGATTTCGGACATTCCGGTCACGGTAATCGCGATTCTGCTGGCGAGCCTGGTGGAGTGTTTCCTGATCCTGCCGCACCACCTGAGCCATTCGATCGGGCGCGACGGGGCCTGGTACGACTGGCCGTCGCGGCAGGTGAACCGCGGCGTCGACTGGGTCCGGCGACGCCTGTTCCGCCCGCTGATGGCGGGGGTGATCGCGTTTCGCTATCCGGTGGTAGCCGGCGCCGTGTTGCTGCTGGCGAGCCAAGTCGCGCTGGTCGTGCGCGGCGACGTGCAGTGGCGGTTCTTCTCGGCGCCCGAACAAAGCACGGTGAGCGGCAACTTTGCCATGCTGCCCGCCGCCACGCGCGAGGACGGGCTGGAGATGATGCGCGCGCTGCAGGAGGCTGCGGACGCCGTGGGCGCGGAATACGAGGCCGAGTACGGCACCAACCCGATCCTGTCGGCGGTGGCGCAGATCGGATCGAACTCCGGGCGCCCGATTTCGGGGACCGACACCAAGGAGCCGTATCAGCTCGGGGCGATTTCGCTGTCGCTGATCGACGGCGACGCGCGGCCCTATACCTCGTCCGAGTTCACCACGGCGCTGCAGGACCGCATCGTGCAGACGCCGCTGACCGAGACGGTGTCGTTCCGGTCGTGGGGCTCCGGCCCCGGTGGCGACGCGATTTCGGTTCAGCTCTTCGGGGCCGATCCGCAGCGGCTCAAGGATGCGGCCGAGGCGTTGAAGACCCGGCTCATGCAGTTTGGAGAGGTGACCGGGGCCGAGGACAGCCTCGCCTACGACCGCGAGGAGCTGATCCTCGACCTCACGGCACAGGGGCAGGCGCTCGGCTTTTCCATCGACGCGCTTGGGGCGACGCTGCGCGACCGGCTGACCGGGATCGAGGCCGCCACCTATCCCGACGGCGCGCGGTCGGCGCAGATCCGGGTGGAACTGCCGGAGGGAGAGCTGGCGGCCGATTTCCTCGACCGGACGCTGTTGCGGTCGGCGGCGGGCGACTGGCTGCCGCTGGCGGATATCGTGACCGTCGACCGGCGCACCGGGTTCTCGACGATCCGGCGCGAGAACGGCGTGACGCTGATTACCGTGTCGGCCGATCTCGACGATGGCGACGCCGCCCGCGCGGCCGAGATCATGTCGCAGATCGAGGAGGACATCCTGCCGGCGATCGAGCGCGACTTTGCCGTCGGCACCGCCCTGTCGGGCCTGTCGGAGCAGGAGGACGCGTTTCTGTCGGACGCGCTCGTGGCGCTGATCCTGACGCTGCTGGGCATCTACCTCACGCTGGCGTGGATCTTCGCGAGTTGGACGCGGCCGCTGGTGGTGATGTCGATCGTGCCGTTCGGCCTCGTCGGGGCGATCTGGGGCCATGCGGCCTGGGACGTGCCGCTGTCGCTGTTCTCGGTCGTGGGGCTCTTGGGGATGACGGGGATCATCATCAACGATTCCATCGTGCTGGTGACGACGATCGACGAACACGCCCGCACCCGCGGCCTGATCCCGGCGATCGTCGACGGGGCCGCGGACCGCCTGCGTCCGGTGTTCCTGACCACCGCGACGACGGTGCTTGGCCTCGCGCCGCTGCTCTACGAGGGGTCGAACCAGGCCGAGTTTCTCAAGCCGACGGTCATCACGCTGGTCTATGGCCTGGGGTTCGGCATGGTGCTGGTGCTGCTCGTGGTGCCCGCGATCATGGCGATGCAGTCCGACATCGCGCGCCAGATCGCCGCGGCGCGGCGCGGGTTGCGGCGCGGCGGCGGCCCGGTGCGGGCGGTGGTCTGGACGGGTGCCGTGGCGATGATCGCCCTGTTCGGCGCGCTGATGGTGCCGGTGCTGTGGCCGGACGTGCCGTGGGACGCGCCTGTGCCGGGTGGGCTGTGGCTCGCGTTCGCCGCATATCTCGCGGCCCTGGCGGCGGTGCTGCTGGTGGCTTATGTCCTGGCCGCACTTGCCACGCTGATCCTGCGGCGGCGCGCACGTTGAGGCGGCGGAGCCTGTGGCGCGCGTTTTCGGGCCAAGATGAAACGGGGCTAGCCGGCCGCGCAGCCTGCGATCTCGACCGTGCGGTCGCGGCCCAGCACGGTGATCGTGATGGCCGACCGGTCGAGCGCGATGGGGCCGCCGTCGACATGCACCATCTCGGCCGTGGCGGTCAGGATGCCGCCCGTGCGCGCGGTCTGCGGTTCGGACACCCAGACGCGCGGATCGCCCGCCTCGATCGCCACCGCCTCTGGCCCGCCGGTATCGGGCAGGTCGACGCGCGCGGTCACGGCGATGCCGCGATCGGTGGCGGCGATGGCGCAGGTCGCCGCGGTCAGGCCGGCCTCGGCGCCGGTCATCGGACGATCGGCGAGGGCCGTGACGATGGCCGGCGCGGGGTCGCCGCCCGCCGGGACGACGGCGCTCACCTCGAACGAGACGGGGACGCAGACGTCCTGGCAGACGCCGATCTCGACCCGCGCGGTCAGGGTCACGTCGCCCGGTCCGGACGGATGCAGCACCAGCGGCAGGACCACGCGGTCGTGATAGCCGATGGACCGGATCCCGTTTTGCGAGAACACGGCCGGGACCGGCCACAGCACCTGAACCGCGGACAGGTTCCCCGATCCGGTCCAGTCGAAGAGCGGCGGGATCCCCGCATCGCCGGGGCTGCGCCAGTAGGTTTTCCATCCCGGCGCGAGTGCCAGCGACAGGCCCGCCAGCCGCGTGCCGTCGGCCCGGGTCTGTCCGGGTATGAGGTCGGCCCGCACGATGTCGTCGGCCAGTTGGGCCGCGGCCGGCGTGGCGAGCGCGCAGAGCAGAAAGAGGAATCGTATCATGCGCCTTCTGTCGACCACGCGCCGCGACGGGGGAAGTCACGAACGCGCGAGCGCGCGGATGCGTGTCCCCCTTGCGCCGCCGGGGTCACTTTCCCATCTTGGGGGAATGGACGATACCGATCTTCGAGGCGCCTGCCTGATCGCCATGCCGGGCATGGAAGACGTGCGTTTCGCGCAGTCGGTGATCTATATCTGCGCGCATGCCGATGACGGCGCGATGGGCCTGATCGTCAACAAGCCCGCGCCGGACATCCGCTTCGCCGACCTTCTCGGGCAGCTCGGCATCGACCGGGGGCCGGACATGCCCGACATCCGCGTCCAGATCGGCGGCCCGGTGGAACGCTCGCGCGGTTTCGTGCTGCACTCGTCGGATTACGTCGCGGGGGCCGGAACGCTCGACGTCGACGGAGAGACGGCGCTGACCGCGACGCTCGACGTGCTGACGGAACTGGCCGCAGGGCGCGGACCCTCGCAGTCGGTCATGGCGCTCGGCTATGCCGGATGGGGTCCGGGCCAGCTTGAGGAGGAGATCGCGGCCGGCGGATGGCTGACCTGCCCGGCGGATCCCGACCTGCTCTACGGGCGCGCGCACGAGTTCAAGTGGGCGCTGGCCCTGCGGTCGATCGGTGTCGATCCGGCGATCCTGTCGGGGGTGCAGGGGCGGGCGTGACACCCTGTCCGACGACGAAAAAAACCCGTCGGAGCTGGCTCCGGCGGGACAGCGGCCCGAGGCAGGGCATCCTTGGTCAGTCGTCCTCGCCCACGATGGCGCCACCGACATAGCGGGCGGCCCCCCAGGTGTCGCGGGCGACACCGCCGACCGTGTTGCAGGCCGTCAGACCGAGTAACGTCAGCAGCATGGCGAGGGTCACGATCTTGTTCATGTCTCATCTCCGAAATCTGGTGCGACCCGAAGCGGGCCGCTTGGGCAGGGGATACGGCACCGGCGATACATGAGGCCAATTCAAAATAATCGCCTTTGACCAGAGCATCGCGCATGTATGGTGCCGCGCCATGGCCGTGGCGCTCGCCGCCGAGGAGGCGGGTGAGGCGGTCCTGGACGCGCTGCGCGACATCAGCGACGACGGTGAGGTCGCGGTGCTGGGCACCGACGAGGTGATGCCTGCGCCGGAGGGCTAGCGCGCCCCGTTACCGCGCGATCAGCGTCTCGATCAGTGCTATCGCCTCGGGCGAGGTCCAGTCGGCCCCTCCGGTCAGACGGCCGATCTCCTGCGCGTCGCGGTCGAGGATCACGCTGACCGGCAGGCCGAGCACGCCCATCTGTCGCGACAGCCCCTGCCGCGGATCGGTGTGCATCGGCAGGTTGTCGACGCCGATCTCGTCGAGGAAGGCCTCGATCGCGGGCAGCGGATTGCGCCCGGTCGCGATCGTCACGACGCTGAAATCCTCTCCGCCCAGCCGGTCCTGCAATTGCGACAGGTGCGGCATCTCGACCCGGCAGGGGGCGCACCACGTCGCCCAGAAGTTCACCAGCGTCACCTGTCCGGCGAAATCGGCCAGGCGCATCTCGGTCCCGTCCTCGGCCAGGAACGTGGCCTCGGGCGTCGGCATCGGATCGACGATGTCGAAGGCGCGCATCTCGCCGGTCAGAAGCCCGCCGATATCCTGGGCGGCACCCGCGTTTGCAAGGACCAGCGCCCCCGGATAGACAGCGCAGGACAGAATTCTTCGCATGACATTCACGAGTTCGGGGCCTCCATGACCAAGACTTCCAACACCATGTGGGGCGGCCGCTTTGCCGCCGGGCCCGATGCCGTGATGGAGGCGATAAATGCCTCGATCTCCTACGACAAGCGGCTCGCGCGGCAGGATATCGACGGCAGCCGCGCCCATGCCGCGATGCTGGCGGCCACGGGCATCGTCGATGCTAGCGATGCGGACGCGATGCGGGAAGGACTGCTCACGGTGTTGTCAGAGATCGAGGGCGGCGACTTCGCGTTCTCCGCCGCGCTCGAGGATATTCACATGAACGTCGAGGCGCGGCTGAAGGAGATCGTGGGAGAGCCGGCCGGCCGCCTGCATACCGGGCGCAGCCGCAACGACCAGGTGGCGACGGATTTCCGCCTGTGGGTGCGCGATCAGTGCGACGCCGCCGATGCAGCACTCGCCGGTCTGATGCGGGCGCTGGTGGCGCAGGCCGATGCGGGGGCGGACGCGGTCATGCCCGGCTTTACCCACCTTCAGGTGGCGCAGCCGGTGACCTGGGGCCACCACATGCTCGCCTATGTGGAGATGTTCGCGCGCGACCGGTCGCGGTTCGCGGATGCGCGGGCGCGGATGAACACCTCGCCGCTCGGCGCCGCGGCGCTGGCGGGCACGTCGTTCCCGATCGACCGCGAGATGACGGCCGCCGCACTGGGCTTCGACCGGCCGATGGCCAATTCCATCGACGCGGTGTCGGACCGCGACTTCGCGCTGGAGTTCCTGTCGTCGGCGTCGATCTGCGCCATGCACCTGAGCCGCCTCGCCGAGGAACTGGTGATCTGGTCGAGCGCGCAGTTCCGCTTCGTCGCGATGTCGGACCGCTGGTCCACCGGGTCCAGCATCATGCCGCAAAAGCGCAACCCCGACGCGGCAGAGCTGATCCGGGCCAAGATCGGCCGCATCTTCGGTGCCAACGTGGCGCTGATGACGGTGATGAAGGGGCTGCCGCTCGCGTATTCCAAGGACATGCAGGAGGACAAGGAACAGGTCTTCGACGCCGCAGACACGCTGGCGCTGGCGCTGGCGGCGATGACCGGGATGGTCGCCGACATGGTGCCGCAGGTGGCCAACCTGCGTGCCGCCGCCGCCACCGGGTTCTCCACCGCGACCGACCTCGCCGACTGGCTGGTGCGCGCGCTCGGCCTGCCCTTCCGCGAGGCGCACCACGTCACCGGGAGCCTCGTGGCGCTGGCCGAGGGCAAGGGCCGCGACCTGCCGGACCTGTCGCTGGCGGAGATGCGATCGGTCCACGGCGACATCACGGAGGCGGTCTTCGACGTGCTCGGCGTGGACAATTCCGTCGCCAGCCGCACATCCTATGGCGGGACGGCGCCCGATCAGGTGCGCGCCCGCATCGCGGAATGGAAGGACACGTTGGGATGAGACACACGGTTTTCGCCGCTTTCGTCACGCTCGCGGCCTGCGGGGCGGACGACCCGCCATTCGTGCCCACCGGCAATGCCTCGGTCGGGGTCGGCACCGGCGGGCCGACGGCGGGCGTCGGAGTGGGGGCCACCAACGGCACGTTCTCGGTGGGTCTGGGGCTGTGAGCGGGCTGCGCCTCGTCTGGCTGGCGCTGGCGGTCTGGGGCGCCGTGCATCCGATGTGGTACTTTGTCAGCTGGTTCCAGCAGAACGGCTGGTCGCTGACGCGCATGGTCGACGCCTGGCACGCAAATGCCGCGACGTCCGGCCTGACCTGGGATCTGACGATCGCCGCGATCACGCTGACGGTCTGGGTCATCTCGGAGACGGCGGTGCGCCGCAACTGGGAGGCGCTGCTGGCGATCCCGGCGACGTTCCTCATCGGGGTGAGCTGCGGATTGCCGCTCTATCTGTTCCTGCGGTCGCGTCCGGT
>Ga0115567_10007327_pt1 | contig 10464 bp, 9 predicted proteins | sample COGITO_mtgs_1204_2_FD_88679 | JGI IMG/M metagenome (GOLD analysis project Ga0115567, IMG submission 88679) | Pelagic marine microbial communities from North Sea - COGITO_mtgs_120412 | ecosystem: Environmental > Aquatic > Marine > Epipelagic | place: Germany:Helgoland, sampling site Kabeltonne... | reverse complement strand
TGCTTGACTTCGGCTGTCTAAACCTCCTGAAAGTGGCAATATGACTTGTGAATCTTTAACTTGTTCTTTACATATCTTAGTAAATAAAGCAATATATTCTTTTAATGCTGTTTCAAACGATATATCGCGTGGCGTGTAATGCCATTGGAAAGTAGGCGTACTCTTAATAAGATAACCTTCACCATCTAGTTCGTGACAATGTGCAGGAGATAAGCATACCAAATCACGCCAATATGTATCCTCATCCATAAAAAAGCCTGTGGCAACAAAAATGCAAATGGCTTCTAAATGAAGTGCGTGCTCCGTTTTTGCTTTTTTTGCAAATTGTAATTTATTAGGAATTATAGAGGTGGTTATGGTCATAGTGCTATTGAGGGTAAAATATAATAAATATCATAGACTACATAAAAATTTAAAAACAAACCCGAAGTTAATGTGTTTTAGTAAAACTTCAAAATCAATTCATTTATTCAAAAAATGAAAATTTTCGTAATAATCCTATTATCAAATAATGATTTCCTCCGCAGGTTTCACTCAACAATAATGCTAAACAAAGTAGCCATCACTTTTACTAAAATCCTCAAAACATTAATCTAAACTTTTGACAAATTATAGTTACTTAATTGATGTTCTAAAAAACATGTAGGAGCTTCTATAAAAGCTTTCTATTTTTCCAATAATTCCGTCCATTGTTCAAAAGACCTTAAATTTAGGTGTTGGTCTCTAAATTCATTTAATAATGAATATTCATAAAATTCATTTTGAATAGGATCTTTAATAGTATCAAAAAAAGGATATTTTTTTTTAGAAATTACGCCAACTCCCCAGTCAGTATCAAAGCATATCGAATACAAACCTGTAAGATGCCTGAATTTGTAAAAAGCTTTCCATGTTGTTCCGTTCCAGAAAGTTCTAGCTGGAGAGTTAACAAAATCATACTGCTCCCTCTGATGAAATTCTGAAGGGGGGTTACAATCATGCAAAACTATAAATCCGTTTTCATTTAAGAATTCAAAACTATTGGTAATGTCTTTTTCAACTTGATCAGAAATATGTAACCCATCGATAAAAACAACATCAAACTTGATATCGGATTTGATTTTTAAATCATTACGTTTCAATTTTTCAAAAAACACGTCTGACGTAAATTTAAAGTCCACAGGATTGTCTTTAAATTCAATACCTGGATCTACAGAAAATTTATGTTTGCATTTTATATTGTTAAAATTTTTGTTGGGATCGCGAACGCCAATTTCTAAATACTGTTGAGCCTCTATTAATGAGATAAGGTAGTTGATTATATGGGTGCGCCTCAGTAGTTTAGAATTTTCCAATGAAGTCAATTCAGCTGTCTTTTTAAAATATTCATCATTAAACACTTTTTTTCCCATACGATGGAAAGTGATTAAATCCATTAAATATTGCTTTACGAAATTCATGTTTCAGTTTCTATTGATTTTTATTAAAATTCTTTTTTTTAGACTACTCATGTAGCGTTTTTCAAAAGGATAAATTATAAAATGCTTTAACAAAGCTGCTAAATATGGAATTCCAGATTTAGAACTAATTTCCAATACATATTGGGTTCTCATGGCATAATTGTAATCTTTCTTCGTTATAATGTGTGGATATTCATAGGCAAAAGAACGCAATAATTCTCTAGTCGCCTTAAATTGTTTGGTTTTATTTGAAGTCACGGAGTTTCTTTCAGGACGACGATCTAAACCAACTAAAACTTGATCCAGACCATAGATGTTTGAAAGAAGTGAAAACCGCAAAATATAAGTCCAATCAACACTTATACTTGGGTAATGTTGAGTAAAGTACAAACCATTTTCTATATGTACGGATCTACGAAACATCATACAGCTATTAACAACTTTTACATGATTTCTATAATTCAACATAAACATGCCAACTCCTGTAGGGTATTGTTCACCATGCACTAACAAACCTGGGAATTTACCGCCTATTTGGGTTCCATTCCAAAATTCAGCTATCCCTGAAACTAATCCTATAGACTGGTCTTTGTCTAAAAGTTCAACTTGCAATTGTAATCGTTCAGGATAATAATAGTCATCCTGTTCTGCTACCGCTATATAGTCGCCAATAGCTTGGTGCACCAACCGATTCATAGTGGGGCCAAGCCCTCTATTAATTTTATTCTTAAGGATTGTGAGCTTTTTAAATTTTAAGGCGTATTGATTTAAGATGTCTTCGGAAGTATCATTACTGCCATCAATACAGACAATAACTTCAAAGTCCCTAAATGTTTGCTCCACTAAACTATCTAGGCTTGCTGCAAGCGTTTTAGCACCATTATAAATGGGTAATATGACAGAGACTTGCATCATAAGATCGATAAAATAACACCTTTTTTAGAAGCACAAAAGTCTTTGATGCTACAAATGCAACCTAAAATCATGGGATCTTTAAAACTAATAAGTTTTAGTATCATATAATGTTTTTTTTGAACACTTAATCATCTTTCATGTTTCTAACCTACTATCAACTACATTTAAAAAAATGACGATTTATCTTTATGAATAAGGAGTCCGAAATCATGTGATACTGATAAAGATACAACAGGTTAAAACCAATAAAATGCTCAAATGTACTAATGTATTTTAACGTATAGAAAAGCCTTAAACTCTCTTTTACATATACAACATCTCCTCTCTTTTTACAGCGATGCAAACCTTTTACACAGGCAAAATAATATGACTTAATCAAAGTGTGTTTATAGGCATCTAATGTGTAATTAGATTTAATTTTAGTAATCAAGAGATTAACCGAAAAACAAGACTTTTTTACAATATCGGGTTTTGAACTTATAGGTTTTGTACAATAATAAAAATCAACTTCATTATCAATAATTTTATAGTTCTTACCAGCAAACAAAGCCCTTATGGTAAGTTCGACATCTTGCAATCGCTGCAGATTAGGATCAAATTCACCAATTTCCATAAAAAAACTTTTCTTCCACAAAATGGCAGTTGTTTGCCAAATAAATCTTGCCTTTAGAAATGAATTGAGATAATTAACATCTAATTTAGGTTTAATCTCTTGAGTGCCATTCTTATCCCTTACTGCAGTGTTTTTAAATACAGCAAATTCATTAAATTCAATAGCTCTACTCAAAACAAAATCTGGAGATATAAAATCGTCAGCATCGAGAAAAATCAGATTTTCAAAATTAGCGCGCTCTGCTCCTTTATTTCTACATACCGAGGCATTGGACTTAGTTTCGTTTTTTATGAATCCAATTCGGTTTTCATGTATGTCATATATCCATGCCTCAATTTTAAGAAGAAAGGTTTTATCTGAAAAATCGTCTACAATAATCCATTCCCAATCAGTATCGGTTTGCTCCATTAAGCATCTATAAATCCGTTTTAGCCCTTCAAATTCATTATAATGTGGTGTAATAATACTTAAACCCATGTAGATTCTAATTTAGGTTTTGAAATTAACGGTAAAAGGCTTTCTAATTTTTTTTATGGAAACTAAAATATATAAGCTTTATTGATTTTTACAATAGAATATATAAATTATTGACTTTTGACCATTTATGTGAAATTTGACCGCCTAATAAGTTTAAAACCAACCATTAAAATGTGCTTCTAAAAAAAATATAGGATTTCAAATTTAGTTAGTAATTTTTATTTTAGATTTAACACCTTAATAATCGCTTTACATAGCTCAATGTTATTTAATTCTATAGATTTTGCAATTTTTTTACCCATTGTGTTTTTGCTCTATTGGTTTGTTGCCAATAAAAATTTAAAACTGCAAAATTCACTAATTCTTATTGCTAGTTATGTATTCTATGGCTGGTGGGACTCGCGATTTTTAGCACTAATTGCGTTTAGTACATTTGTTGATTACATAGTTGGCTATTACCTGGGAAAAGAAAATAATAAAATCAAAAGAAAATCACTATTATGGATCAGTATTTTGGTCAATCTTGGGTTTTTAGGCTTTTTTAAATATTATAATTTTTTTATCGATAATTTCAATACAGCTTTTACATTTTTTGGTAGCGAAATAAGCACGAGATCCTTAAATATCATTTTACCTGTGGGGATTAGCTTTTACACATTTCAAACCTTGAGCTACAGTATTGATGTTTATCGAAAGAAATTACCTCCTGCAAAAGATTTTATAGCTTTTTCTGCCTACGTGAGTTTCTTTCCACAACTGGTAGCTGGCCCTATTGAGAGAGCAACTAACTTACTGCCACAATTCTATAAGCAACGCCACTTTAAGTACTCTAATGCGGTCGACGGAATGCGCCAAATTCTATGGGGTCTCTTTAAAAAAATGGTTATTGCAGACAATTGCGCGGTTGTAGTAAATACGATCTTTGACAGTCATCAAGACTATTCAGGAAGCACATTAGTATTGGGAGCTGTATTTTTTGCTTTTCAAATCTATGGCGATTTCTCTGGCTATTCGGATATTGCTATTGGAACAGCCCGCCTTTTTGGGTTTAATCTAATGCAAAATTTTGCCTTCCCTTATTTTTCAAGGGATATGGCAGAGTTTTGGCGAAGATGGCATATCTCACTATCAACATGGTTTAGAGATTATCTCTACATTCCTTTAGGCGGTAGTAGGGGCAGCAAATCTAAAGTGATACGAAATGTTTTTATAATTTTTATTGTAAGTGGCTTTTGGCATGGTGCCAATTGGACCTTTATCGTTTGGGGTGCGCTTAACGCCATTTATTTCCTTCCTTTGCTACTCACTAACAAAAACAGAAAAAATCTGGAAGTGGTTGCGCTTAACCAAAAATGGCCTTCTCTAAAATCGCTTTTAAACATAATGTTGACCTTCGGTTTGACAACATTTGCTTGGATATTTTTTAGGGCAGAGAACATCAATCATGCGTTTCAATACATTAAAGGTATTTTTAATAGGTCTTTATTTTCCATCCCTGAAATGAGACCCACCAACGTTTTAGTCCTTCTGATTTTCTTTTTCTGGGTAGAATGGCTTGGCAGACGAGATCAATATGCTATTGAAACTTTAGGTTTTAAATGGAAACGTCCTTTAAGATTGGCATTTTATTACACTTTGATTCTAATCATCTTCCTGTTCAGTAAAAACGAGAAAACCTTTATCTATTTTCAATTTTAGGAATGAAATTATTTTTAAAAAATACCATCCTGTTTTTTATCATTCTTTACGGAAGCCTATTTGCCCTGTTAATAATCAGTAATTATGTGATCAATTCTAAAGCGGATTTTAAGCTAAAACCAAATATCAATAAGATTGTCTTAGGAAACTCACATCCTGCTGGAACATTCAATGATTCTCTAATATCAAATCTTAAAAACCTGGCAGATCCTGGAGATTCCTATTTTTATGGCTTTCAAAAGTTGAAGGAAGTTCTAAAACAGAATCCCGACGTGGATACTGTGTACGTAGAATTCAACCCAAAAACCATTTTAATATGGGAAGACTCTAAACTATGGAAAAAACACCAAATACCGAGCTATTTGGCGTTCTTCAATTTAAAAGATCATTATGTATTGGCCACTATCAATGGCTTATCGTATCAACAAGAAACTCTAAAAGGCATCTCAGCAAACTTAAAACGCATCGCGCTAAACCAGTATAATTTCATAGATTCTGTTGGCGGTTATAGGCATAATGAAGCTTCTAAAGTTGATTCCATTTTGAGCACGCATAAATTTAACCCACAAAAACAATTTACACTGAAGGATAATAAACTATCAAAATATGATATAGTCTACCTAAAAAAAATGGTGAGTTTATGTATACATAAAAACATCAAAATAATATTCGTGAGAAGCCCTTATCATAAAAAATTCGATGGGCGCAATTATGAAGACTTATTTCAAACCTATAGAATCAAAAACTTTGGAGCTATTCCGTTCTTGGATTTTAAGGATTTCCCTGCAAACGACACTGAATTCAAAGACCTAGAACATCTTAATGATAGAGGTGCTATAAAATTCTCGTTATGGTTTGAAAACCAAAACTTATAACTGATATTTTAAAAGAAACTTAGTTTTAGATTTTAATTTGTACCTGTCTGTTATCATCAATCCAATTCGCTACAATTTTTGAAACAATTTTTCCAGAAGTCTTATGTAAATGATTTCCATCGGTATAATTAAAATCAGTGTTTTTTGGTGTTAGATCTAAATAGCCATTAGATAACAGTATTGCCTCTTGAATATTTTCATTAAAATGAGGCATCAAAATAGTATCTAGCGCCATCATTTTTTCATGTATGGGCAATCTTACCAAATAGACGTCACCATATGTTTTAAGAAAATTTATAGTTCGTTTTAAATATTTATAACGAGTGTTTGAAAATTGTGCTTTGGGTAGCATATTCCTTTCGTACCTTTTTACTTTTTTGTTAACATTTTCTTCTAGCTTCAAAGAGTCTAAAGCCATATTAATTTCAAGCCAACCATTATCATGCAAAAAATAATTAGATTGTTTATTTAAAATTAAATCATAGAACCTTTTATCCTTATTATACAATAAATATATAGGGTTGGGTTTAATATTTACTATGTTTGTATTTCCTAAAGCCAAGTTAAGTTCTCTAAACGATAATGAATCGTCAGGTGCTTTTGTAAAACTACTCAGGCTCCATGGGTCTACAGCAATTATAAAAACACCCTGTTTTGTACTTTTATCTAATTTTTTCTTTACACTATTTAAATAAGTCTGTCCAAATGGACTGTGCAACACTGAAAAGGAATAATTAAGAAATTGCTTTTTTAATATCGAATCAATAATTTTTGGTTGCAAACCTTGCGCTGCTCGTGATGTGCCTAAAATTAATGAGCTTTGTTTTGGAGTGGTAAATTTAATGTAAAAAGTATCAGAATACCCATCTACTCTAGAGCAGACTAATAAAAACAACATCACGCTAAAAATTAAAAAAAAGACTGTTTTATTAATAAATTTATTCATAAGTATACTATTATTAAATTTTTTTTATAAAAAACCATATACCTCTAAATTAGGTTATTAAATTTCAAACCATTTTGATAATACCTTCTTTCCTATTAATTCATCTAACCCTAATAATTGATTATAAAAATAAGCATCTAAAAAAAATTTAGTTTCTGGATGTATTTCGGGGGGTTTGATGGCTAATTTTGGGTTAATCTTACCGTGTATTTTATTAATAACTTTTACAATAAATGGTCTTTGTTCTATCTCAGTTAATGACTTAAAAGGTAAGTCGTTGGCATATTTTGCATTGGCCAAACTTCTTAATAAGGCATTTTTTTGAAATTGCCGATTAATACTCTTAGGTACACTAGCCTTATTGGCGTGTATGTTTAAGACATCCTTTGGTATTTCTTCAAAGTTAATATTTAAAAATTCGCATAAATCTTTAATTACAATTTCTTGATTAGAAATCAAATCCTCAAATACAATTATTTTGATTCTAGAATTGGGAATAAACTTGTAGAAATTCTCTATTTGATCTTTGTATAAACTTCTATTGATTACGGTAAAAGGATTAAATCTAATAGTATCTTCAAAACTATACGTAGCCCTACCTGTACGTAAAAGATGGTAGTAGTTAGAATAGGCTCGTAAACTTGGCTGCCTCAATACGAAAATAAGTTTGATGTCTTTCTTTTGTAACGAAATTCGTTCTGCTGCTGATTTTGATGCCAAATAGGTAGTGGAGTCCTCTCCTTTAATCAAGTCCTCTTTACCTTTATATTTTTCATAATACCAATCCCACATGGTCATAGGGTTTTGTTCCATAGATTGGCTCACCCATTTATTATCAGCAAAAAAATTAAAATCGCTATGTTCCAAAATATTATCGATATCAAAAAAGCCAATTTCTTTTTTTGGGATAAAAACTTTAGGATGCTTATCTAAAATACGATGTATGGTACTTGTACCACTTTTCATAGCACCGCCAATAATAAAATCAGGCAATAAATCGGTTTCTTGGGCAATCCAATGGTTCATATGCAATTTTTAAACAAATTATATAGGTGTAATCGATTGAGGTTTATGATCTGCAATTTTATGAACACATAGCTTTAATTCTATAATTATTCATTTTCATATAAACTAGCAAAACGATCTGTCATCAGTGCCTTAGAAAAACTCTTGGTCGCAAATTCTCGAGCGTTTTGGCTCATGTTTTGATATTTTTCAGAATGACTTATCAGTCCTAATATAGCATCAGCATAAGCTTCCACGTCTTTTTCAGTCACTAAAACTCCTGTCTCACCGTTAGTAACTGTGTAAGGAATACCACCATTATTAAATGCTATCACTGGCAACCCCATAGCTTGGGCTTCAGCAGTGACAACGCCTTGTGTTTCGCATCTGCCTTTCGCATCGGTAATAGAACTCATTAAAAATAGGTGATGACTTTCCAAAGCCTTTTTTATAGCGTATTGATTTTTTCTCCCAACTAATATCACATGATCATTGAGGTTCAAGGCTTTTATTTGATCTTGTAAAGATTTAAACAACTGCCCTTCACCTATAATTGTATAATGTACAGGCACACCTTTTTCTACAATAAGCTTTATGGCTTTTATAGCATATTCAAAACCTTTAAACTCAATGAGACGACCAACAGAAATAAGTTGTATTTCACTGTTTTTAGGTAATTCTCTTTTAAGGTCGGTTTTAAAGTAGTCAATATCTATAGCCATCGGAACTACTTTTAACCGCTCTCTGGGGCATCCTAGCTCCAAAACTTGATTTTTTAAATATGGCGTATTTACCGTAACATAATCTGAAACTTTAAATAAAACCTTATAATTATCCTGTAAATATTTTAATACATTTTCATTTTTAAAATGGGCATCATGCCCATGAAAGGTGGTTATTAATTTCGCTCTTAGCAATCCATTTGCTTTCATTTCTGCAATCCCTTTACCTCCCATCGCAAATTGTACATGAAACACATCAACATGACGTAATTTTTCGTAAAATTTAAGTAGAAATGGCCAATTTAAAACCCGATGCTTCATAGATACCTTTGCAGGCTTAACCCAATACTTAAAATATTTAATTATAATGAATAGCCCAACACCAAGTTGTTTCAGTTTCGTTTTTGGAATCTTATAATCTATGACCATCGTATCTTTTAGAATCTCATAGCTTTCTATTAGTTCGCTCTGAGACGATTCTTCCAAAGATCCTAACTTAAATGTTAAAACACATACATTATAGCCCTGTTTTTTTGCCCCTATAATCTGGTTAATAACAAAAGTTTGAGATACCGATGGAAATATAGGAACTACAAAACAAATAGTTTTCATTAGGGGGATATCGTTTTAAATATTATATAATTACATGAATTAGTTTCTTTTTATAAGGCTCCAAATGGGTTGTAAAAATTTATATAATTTTGTGCCATTATACAAGCCGAACCTATTTATAAACCACCAATAATAGGCTTTATTGCTTAAAAAACTAGGGGCATTAATACGATCAAAATTTCGGGCAGCACGTTTTGCTAATTTAGGATAGGTTTTTTTCAAACGTCTATACTGCATATAATATAAGCGCTTGGGATAACTTATTAATCTAACATCATTACATGGTGCTAACAAAGCCTCTATTTTTTGATAACTTATAAATGAAGAATTTATCTTAGCTCTACTATTCAACTTACCTAAACTATTAGGTGTACGTCTATAATAAGCTAAATGTTCGTCAAAACAAACAACACTTTCGGCAAGAAATAAAATTCTCGAAAAGTATTCCCCATCATTATTATTAATTATGTTAATATCCCATAATCCAGCATTATCAACTAATTCTCTCTTTACCAGCCATGATAAGGTATTAATAAACCAGTTGTCAATACCAAAACTCACCAAAAGATCCTTACCTGATCTCCTAACATTATGATCTAACCTAGAAAATTTAAATTCATCTTGGTAATCATTTATTTTGACTTTAAAATCAATCCACGGTGAATAACAAATATCGGCATCGCTTAACTGCATTAATTGTAGCTGTTTTTCTATTTTGGATTCATGAAGAATATCATCGGCATCCAAAAATTGAATATAATCTCCAGAGGCTTTTGCCAATCCATAATTACGAGCATAGGAGGCTCCACCATTTGCTATTCTAAAACAACGCACGCCTTGTTTTTCAAACTCTGGAAACAACTCAGCAGTGTTATCAGTAGAACCATCATCAACTACTATAATTTCTATAAATGTGTAGCTTTGGTTTAAAGCACTCGTTACAGTTTCTTCTAAATAAACCTTAGAATTATATGATGGAATAATAATGCTAACTAATGATTCACTCATACAGGTTTCTTAAATATGATGTTCAAATTATAAGCTTTATCAAAAAACCTAAAACGAACCTCTTAATCCTGATTACTATTGCTTTAGATTTTAAAATGGTAATTCATAAGTTAATAAAACTTTTAAAATCTTAAGAATTAGATTTCAAAAATCC